>Ga0136846_1214541_pt1 | contig 13064 bp, 14 predicted proteins | sample HopSoiMetagenom2_FD_96841 | JGI IMG/M metagenome (GOLD analysis project Ga0136846, IMG submission 96841) | Grasslands soil microbial communities from Hopland, California, USA - 2 Assembly 2016 (version 4) | ecosystem: Environmental > Terrestrial > Soil > Grasslands | place: USA: Hopland... | reverse complement strand
GTAGTACTCGCTGACGCGGCGCTTGGAATCGATGAAGTCGCGGGCCAGGGCGCGGGGCGCCCCGCGGTCCTTCGGGTTGAGCGCCCAGGCCTCGCCTCGCCGCATCGCCTCGTACCGGTTGACCCGGCTGGCGCGCGCCTTGTCCTTGTCTTCCTTGGTCCGCGGCCCGGCGGGCGCCCGCGACGTGCCGGTGATCGGCGTGCGGCGGCCGGCCTCGGCCACGCTGCGCTTGGGCGTGGGCCGCCCCTTGGCGGCCTCTGCCCTCGAGCGGGGGGCCGGGGGGGTAGTCCCCCCCGGACGGGCATTACGGGTCTTGGTGTCGGCCGGGTCGTCCGGGCTCTGCGCGCCCGGGGAATCCTGGGCCGTGCCATCGGTCGCCCCGGCGCTACGGCGTCGGAACACGGCCTCAGCATAACGGGGGGAGCGGGGGGTCGTCCCCCCGGAGGCAGCAGAGCTTAACCAAAGGCGGGGCTAGCGCCACCTTTGGCGCGGAGGCCGACATGGTAGCTCGCAACGCGGCAGACCGCGTAGGGTGGAATCCGACTAGTCGCACGGGCTCGTCCGCCGTCTAGCCGGTCGCCCGGCCATGATTTCCCGGTCCCGGGCACGGCCTGGTGGTGGCGAAGAAGTTAATGAAGGGGACGGCCGCGCGTATGGGCGTGATGAAGCGAGTACAACTGGTCTTCAAGGCCAAGGCCAATAAGGCCCTGGACAAGATGGAAGACCCTCGTGAGACCCTGGACTACTCCTACCAGCGGCAGCTCGAGTTGCTGACGAAGGTCCGCCGTGGGGTCGCGGATGTCGCCACGTCGCGCAAGCGCGTCGAGCTGCAGATGAACCAGCTCCAGCAGTCCTCGAACAAGCTCGAGGACCAGGCGCGCAAGGCGCTCGGGATGGGCCGCGAGGACCTCGCCCGGAACGCGCTCGAGCGCAAGGCGTCGGCGCAGGGCCAGCTGAACGAACTGCAGGCGCAGTACGCCCAGCTGCAGGCCGAGGAGGAGAAGCTGACGGTCGCCTCCCAGCGGCTGCAGTCCAAGGTGGACGCCTTCCGTACCAGGAAGGAGACCATCAAGGCCACCTACACCGCGGCCGAGGCCCAGACCAGGATCAACGAGGCGTTCTCCGGCATCTCCGAGGAGATGGGCGACGTCGGCATGGCGATCCAGCGGGCCGAGGACAAGACGGCCCAGATGCAGGCGCGCGCGGGCGCGATCGACGAGCTGATGGCTTCCGGCGCGCTCGATGATGCCGTCGGCGGCCGCCGCGACGACATCCAGAGCGAGCTCGACATGATTTCCGCCAGCAGCGACGTCGAGAACGAGCTGAGCAGGCTCAAGGGCGAGATCGCCACGAGCGCCCCCAAGCAGCTCGAGGGGTCCAACGGCACCGTCCAGGCGCAGGCTCACCCGGCCAGCGTGCCGGCGACCGAGCTGCCCGCCGCCGAGCCGCAGGACGGTGCGCCGTGATCGTCAGGATCCTCGGTGAGGGCCAGTTCAACGTGGACGAGGCCGCCACCGGCGAGCTGAACAAGCTGGACACCCAGCTCGAGGCGGCGGTCGAGCGCGGCGACGAGGCCGCGTTCACCGCCGCCCTGCACGGCTTGCTCGACCAGGTCCGCGCGCTCGGCTCACCGGTGCCCTCGGACACCCTCGAGCCGTCGGACCTGATCCTGCCGTCCCCGGATTCGAGCATGGACGAGGTCCGCAAGCTGCTCACCGACGATGGTCTCATCCCGGGCTGACAGCAGGATTCAACCCGCAGCGTACTCGCGGGTAACATTCAGCTGGCGTACAGCGTTGTACGGGTAGCTTTGCATTAGGGGAAAAAGGCTTCTGGCTCCCGGCGGCACAACCGGCCGGGGCCGAACGGAGGTGGCGCCATGGCGGCGCGGACCAGGTATGCGCCCGACCGGGGACTCACGGTGCGGATGACCGCGACCATGTTCTTGCTCGGGCTGGTATTCGTCGCGTTCGTGGCCGCGATCATCGGTATCGGGACCGCGTACGGCGCGTCCAGTACCGCGATCGTGTTCTTCGCGGTGGTCCTGGGCGGGGGCTTCGCTATCGGATCGCTGTTCTACTCGGACAAGATCGCCCTGAGCACGGCGGGGGCGCACGAGGTCAGCGCGGATTCGCCGGATGAGGACGCCCGGCGGCTCCACGCCATCGTGGACCGGCTGTGCGCGCTGGCCGACATGCCCAAGCCGCGGGTCGCGATCGCCGAGACCGACATGCCGAACGCCTTCGCCACCGGCCGTAACGCCGACCACGCCGTGGTCTGCGCGACCCGGGGGATCATGCGCCGGCTGGACAACGATGAGCTCGAGGGCGTCCTCGCCCACGAGATGTCGCACGTGGCCCACAAGGACGTCCAGGTCATGACGATCGCGTCGTTCCTGGCCATCATCGCCGCGCTGCTGGTCAGGATCGCCTTCTACGGCGAGCTGTTCGGCGGCGGCCGTCGCGACAACAGCAACCAGAACGCCCTGCCGATCTTGCTGATCCTCATGGTGGTCAGCGCGGTCGTCTACGCCATCAGCTTCGTGCTGATCAGGCTGCTGTCCCGGTACCGCGAGCTGTCCGCCGACCGCAGCGGCGCACTGCTCACCGGCCAGCCCAGCAAGCTGGCGTCCGCGCTGGTCAAGGTCACCGGTGATATCGGCCGGATCCCGACCAGGGACCTGCGCACCGCGCAGCCGCTGAACGCGTTCTTCTTCGCGCCGGCGATGAGCCTGCACGGCGCCGGCGCCGGCCAGAGCAAGCTGGCCAACGCCTTCTCCACTCACCCGAGCCTCGAGCGCCGGCTGGCCGAGCTCGACAAGATCCAGCAGCAGCTCGGCGGGATCTCCGGCACCGGCCTCGAAAAGTAGCAAGGGACGTTCGTGGGCTTCCTCGACACGCTGCTCGGCCGGACCAAGCCGGTCCAGCCCAAGCTGGACGACCTGTTCGCGCTGCCGTCCGCGGCGGTCACGCTGGACGCGGGAGCCGGATTCAAGCCCACTGGATCCGGCTCGGTCTGCTTCCGCCCGGTCGAGGGCCGGTCCTTCTCTGACGTCCAGAAGGACGTGCAGGACCTGCTCAACTCCAGCGCGCACGCCGAGGGCGGCCTGCCGGTCGAGGCGGCCAAGGATAACTACGGCTTCACCTGGCTGGTCAGCTCGCGCATGTCGAACGAGCTCGAAGCGCTGGTCACCGACCTGCATGCGGTCAACTCCTCGCTGGTGGACAACGGCTTCGGGCCGCAGCTGCTCTGCACCCTGGTCGCCTTCCGGGACGAGCAGGCGCGCCGCCTCGCCCTCATCTACCTGTACAAGCGGGGCTCGTTCTACCCGTTCGCCCCGCTGGCCGGCGAGCGCCGCGACAACGCGCTCGAACTGCAGATGAAGAGCGTCATCGGCAGCGACCTGAAGTGGGAGCCGGACCTGGCCCGGTGGTTTCCCGTCTGGGGCGCTCCCGGTTTGTAAAAGGTTTGTGAGCCATACCTCAGCGGTGGCTGGAATGCGTCCGCAGCGCATATCGTTGGAATGCAGGTTGGAGCAACGCCATGGCCGCCATGGCGCGGTCCGTCAACCAGCGGCACATGAACTAGGCGGGAGTTAAAGTGACTGTTCAGCAAGAGGCCACGCAGGGGATCGTCCTGACCGAGGGCGCGGCGGGCAAGGTGAGCGCGCTGCTCGCGCAAGAGGGGCGCGACGACCTCAAGCTGCGTATCGCGGTACAGCCGGGCGGCTGCTCCGGGCTTCGCTACCAGCTCTACTTCGACGAGCGCGCCATCGACGGCGACATCGTCGCCGACTTCGGCGGCGTCCAGGTCGTGACCGACAAGATGAGCGCCCCGTACCTCATGGGCGCGACCATCGACTTCGTCGACACGATCGAGAAGCAGGGCTTCACGATCGACAACCCGAACGCGACGGGTTCCTGCGCCTGCGGCGACTCGTTCCACTAACGGCGGCCGGGGGGGATAAGGTAACGCCGTGCGTATCGCCGTAACGGGGTCGATCGCGACCGACCACCTGATGACGTTTCCCGGCAAGTTCACCGACCAGCTGATCGCGGACAAGCTCGACCGTGTCTCGCTGTCGTTCCTGGTCGATGATCTGGCCATCCGCCGCGGCGGAGTGGCGGCCAACATCGCCTTCGGGCTCGGCGTGCTCGGCCTGCGGCCGCTGCTCGTCGGCGGGGTCGGGGCCGACTTCGCGGACTACCGGCAGTGGCTGGAAAGTCACGGCGTCAGCACCGCGGGCGTGCGGGAGTCGCTGCTCAAGCACACCGCGCGCTTCGTCTGCACCACCGATGAGGACGGGAACCAGATCGGCTCGTTCTACGCGGGCGCGATGAGCGAGGACGCCGAGATCAAGCTCGCGCCGCTGGCGGCGGAGCACGGCGGCATCGACCTGGTGCTGATCGGGGCCGGGGATCCCATGGCCATGGTGGCGCAGACCGCGAACTGCCGCGAGGCCGGGCTGCCGTGGGCCGCCGACCCCTCGCAGCAGCTGGCCCGGATCCTGGGCGACGAGCAGATACGCTCGCTCGTCGACGGCGCGGACTACCTGTTCGGCAACGAGTACGAGGAAGCCCTGATCGAGCGCAAGTCCGGCTGGGGCGGCGCGGAGATGCTGGACCGGGTCGGTGTCAGGGTCACCACGCTCGGCCCCGGCGGCGCCCGGATCGACCGCAAGGGCGAGGCGCCGATCATGGTGCCCGCGGTGCCGGACGCCAAGCCCGTCGACCCCACCGGTTCGGGCGACGCGTTCCGTTCCGGCTTCCTGGCCGCCGTGGCCTGGGGCCTGGGGCTCGAGCGAGCCGCTCAGCTGGGCAACCTGATGGCCGTGCACGCCCTGGAGGCCACCGGCCCGCAGGAGTACACCCTCAAGTCCGGCCCGCTGTCCGACCGCTTCGCGGCGGCCTACGGCGACCCGGCGGCGGCTGAGGTCGCATCCCATCTGCCCGCCTGAGCCCATTTTCCGGCCGAACGAGCCGGGTTACCCGTCTGGGTGACCCGGCTCGTGATATTCCGGGTCCAACCCGAAGCGTGCGTGCGGCGTCTCCAGGCTGTAAAGGATTTCTTCCACAGGAGGCGTCATGAAACGCGCTTGGTCCGCCCTGGTTGTCTTGTGGAGCAGCAAGGCGGTCGGCCCGGGCGAGCACGCCTACACGAAGGGCCGTGCCGTCCTCGCGACCGGCCCGCTGATCTGCGCCGCGGCGCTGGCCGGCTGCGCGTCCTCGGGGACCAGCAGCCAGCCGCCCGCGGCCGGCTCCACCACAACCGTCACCGCCAGCCCGAGCGCCCCGGCCGCCAGCAGCAGCAATACCCCGGCCGTGGGGGCGCCGTCCTCGTCCTCGGCGGCGGGTTCGACGGCCTGCGCGACCAGCGCGCTGCAGGTCAAGCTAGGTGCCTCCGACGGCTACGCCGGCGGCGTCTACCAGGCCGTCGATTTCACCAACACCTCGGGCAGTTCGTGCACGCTGACCGGCTATCCGGGCGTCTCCCTGGTCTCCGGGCCGTCGCACCGGCAGATCGGCCTGGCCGCCAAGCGCAGCACCGCCGGCGCCCCGGCGGTGACTGTCACGCTGGGCCCGGGTGAGGTCGCCAACGCCGTGGTGCAGATCGTGGACGCGCTGAACTTCCCGAGCTCGACCTGCTCGCCCGCCAAGGCGGCGGACCTGAAGGTCTTCCCGCCCGGCCAGTTCACCGCCGTCTACCTGCCCGACACCTCCTACGGCTGCCGCAACTCCGTGCAGACCCTGTTCATCGCCCCCGTCCGCTCCGGCGCCAGCTCCCGGTAACCCGCCCCACCGCGGCGGTCGGCGGGCGGTAGCGTGGCGGGCATGGGAATTGCGGACGGGCTGGCGTCCGGATACCACGGGCCGCCGGCCTTGACCGTGGCCCGGGTGTTCACCGAGTGGACGCTGGACCCGCCGATGCTGGCGCTGGTGCTGCTCCTCGGCGGCGGCTACATCGCCGGGGCCCGCAGGCTGGGGGACTGGCCGGTGGCGCGGCGGATCTGGTTCCTCGGCCTCGGCCTGGGCTTCTGGGTCATCGCCACGATGTCCTTTATCGGCGCCTACCAGCACGTGCTGTTCTTCGCGCGGGCCATCCAGACGGTGCTGCTCGTCCTGGTGGCCCCGCTGTTCCTCGCCCTCGGCCGGCCGGTCAGCCTGTTCATCGCGGTCTTCCCGCGGGCGGGCGCGCGCCTGACGGCGATCATCACCTCGCGCCCGGCCCGGATCCTCACGTTCCCCGCGATCACCACGTTCGCGCTGGTGGCCGTGCCCTTCGTCATGTACTTCACGTCGTGGTACACGGCGGTGTTCGACAGCGCCGCGATCCGGGAGCTGACGTACCTGGCGCTGCTGGCGCCGGGCTTCGCGTTCTTCTGGACGCTGCTCCGCGTCGACCCGGTGCCGAAGGAGTACTCCTACGCGGTGTCGATGTGGATCACCGGCGCCGAGGTGATCGGCGACGCGTTCATCGGGCTCGCCATCATCGCCGACCAGAACCTGATCGGCGCGGCCTGGTACCACGCGCTGGCCCGGCCCTGGGGGCCCACCCTCCATCCGACGCGGCCAGGATCGACGCCGATCTGGACGCCAAGGACGCGGAACTCGCCCTGGCCGCGACGGCGACCGGGCACCAGCCAGCCGCTGACGAAGCCGAAAGCCCTGGTGGGAAGATGACCCGCGCTTCACCAGCCGGTTCAGGCCGACCTGAGGGCCGGCCCGGGCTCACAGCCTGCGCCGGATGAACAGGGCCCAGCCGCCCTGCGGAAGCTCCTGATGGGCGACGAACTCGTGCGCCTTCATCGTGCACCAGGACGGTATGTCGGTGTAGGCCGCCGGGTCGTCGGCGAGCACCGCGATCACCGCACCCAGGGGAACGTCCCGGATCTGCTCCGCGAGCATGATGATGGGGATCGGGCACTTGCGGCCCAGGGCGTCGATGACCAGGGCAGCGGCCGGCGGGGGAACGGAAACCTCAGCTCGTTCGGCCGCTGCGGAACGGACGGGTGCGGTCCCGGCGGCCGGCCGGTCCGTCTGGCCGCCCGCCGGGGCGCGCCCGAACAGGCGAGTCCGGCGGCCGGTCATGCTGTCCCCCCTGATCGCGAGCACACCCTCACCCTTTCCATCATGCCCGTCCCGGCGGGCGGTACGCTCGCGCCACGCAAAGATGACCCAAACATGTGGGGTCCTAGCTGCCTCGCCCGCGGCGCGCGATACTGTTTGCACGACACGTTGTAGCAGAACCGAGGAAGGCCCTCGCCTTGACTACCGATAACGCCGAACAGGGCTCCGGAAAGCCCCGTCCGGGCCGGTCCCGCGCCACGCGCGCGGCCGGTCTGACGGTCGCGCTCACCCTGCTGGTCCTCGGCCTTTCCGGGTGCACGAACAATACGTTCACCCGGATCGGATTCCCGCCCACGATCACCAGGCAGGGCGAGACCGTCCTGACGCTCTGGCAGGGATCCTGGATCGCGGCCTTCGCGGTGTGCGTGCTGATCTGGGGCCTGGTCCTGTGGGCGGTGGTCTTCCACCGCAAGCGCGGCGACAAGCTGCCGCCGCAGGCGCGCTACAACATGCCGATCGAGATCACGTACACGGCGGTGCCGTTCGTGCTGATCGCGGTGCTCTTCTACTTCACCGCGAAGGACGAGAACTACATCGATCACAACCCGGCCAGGCCGGCCGTCGAGGTGAACGTGCTCGGGCTCCAGTGGAGCTGGCAGTTCAACTACCCGCAGTACCGCGTGACCAGCACCGGGAACATGTACGGCGAGGGGCCGCTGCCGGTGCTGGAGATCCCCAAGGGGGAGACGGTCGAGTTCAACCTGACCTCGGAAGACGTCATCCATGCCTTCTGGGTGCCGCAGTTCCTGTTCAAGCGCGACGTCATCCCCGGCCACCCGAACCACTTCACGATCACCGCCACGCACACCGGGACCTTCACCGGGCACTGCAGCGAGCTGTGCGGCCTTTACCACGCCAAGATGCTGTTTACGCTCAAGGTCGTGACCCCGCAGCAGTTCCAGGCGTACATATCCGCCCAGAAGGCGGCGCAGAGTTCATCCGGGAGCACCCAGTGAGCACGATCGAACATCCGGCGCAGCCCGCGAACCCGGTCACTGCCTACGTCACCCCTCGTACCGGGCGCAAGGGCAACATCCTCGCGTCCTGGCTGTCCTCCACCGACCACAAGATCATCGGGCACCTGTACCTGATCACCTCGTTCTTCTTCTTCTGCTGTGCCGGGGTGATGGCGCTCCTCATCCGGATCCAGCTGCTCGGGCCGAGGCAGCACGTGATGTCCGAGCAGCAGTACAACGAGCTGTTCACCATGCACGGCACGCTCATGCTGCTGCTGTTCGCCACCCCGCTGTTCGTCGGGTTCGCGAACGAGCTGGTGCCGCTGCAGATCGGCGCACCCGACGTGGCGTTCCCGCGGCTCAACCTGCTGAGCTACTACATGTTCACGTTCGGCGGCCTGATCCTGATGGGCAGCTTCCTGGCCCCGGGCGGCTCGGCCGCCTTCGGCTGGTACGCCTACTCGCCGCTGACCAGCGCGATCTACTCGCCCGGTATCGGCGCCGACATGTGGATCATGGGCCTGGTGCTGTCCGGCCTGGGCACCATCTTGGGCGGGGTCAACTTCGTCACCACGATCTTCTGCATGCGCGCGCCCGGCATGACGATGTTCCGGATGCCGATGTTCACCTGGAACGCGCTGCTCACCTCGATGCTGGTGCTGATGGCTTTCCCGGTGCTGGCCGCCGCGCTGCTGGTGCTGGAGATCGACCGGCGCCTCGGCGCGCACGTCTTCGACGCCCAGAGCGGCGGCGCGATCATGTGGCAGAACCTGTTCTGGTTCTTCGGCCATCCCGAGGTCTACATCCTCGCGCTGCCGTTCTTCGGCATCGCCACCGAGATCATCCCGGTGTTCAGCCGCAAGCCGCTGTTCGGCTACAAGACGCTGATCGCGGCCACGATCGCGATCGCCGGCCTGTCGATGACCGTGTGGGCACACCACATGTTCACCACCGGCGCGGTGCTGCTGCCGTTCTTCTCGTTCATGACGTTCCTGATCGCGGTGCCCACCGGGGTGAAGTACTTCAACTGGATCGGCACCATGTGGAAGGGGCAGCTCACCTTCGAGCCGCCCATGCTGTACACGGTCGGCTTCCTGACCACGTTCGTCTTCGGCGGCGTCACCGGCATCATCCTGGCCTCGCCGCCGCTGGACTTCGCCGTCTCCGACAGCTACTTCGTGGTCGCGCACTTCCACTACGTGCTGGCCGGCACGGTGCTGTTCGAGATGTTCGCCGGCTTCTACTTCTGGTGGCCGAAGATGACCGGCACGATGCTGAACAGCCGGCTGGGCAAGGTCCAGTTCTGGGTCATGTTCATCGGCTTCAACCTGACGTTCCTGGTCCAGCACTGGACCGGCGTCGAGGGCCAGGTACGGCGCACCGCCATCTACCCCGGTCTGCCCGGGAACGTGACCACGCTCAACATCATCTCCAGTGTCGGGTCCTGGCTGCTCGCCCTGTCCGTGCTCATGTTCTTCTGGAACGTGTACATCACCTGGAAGCACGGGGTGAGGGTGACCGAGGAAGACCCGTGGGGCTACGCAAGCTCACTGGAGTGGGCGACCTCCTGCCCGCCGCCGCGGCATAACTTCTACCGGCTCCCGCGGATCCGGTCGGAGCGGCCCGCCTTCGAGGCGCATTACCCGGACATCAAGTGGGGCCGGGCCTCGCGCGGCGTCGAGCAGAAGATTCCGGCGGCGGCCATCGAGACCCGAGAGTAGGTATCCCAGATGAAGGTCGAAGGCTGGCTATTCCTCGGCTGCGGCATCTTCTTCGGCGGCGCGGACATCGTGTACTGGTACACCTCGAAGGAGGTGACGGGGACCGCGGCGCTCGCGTTCGCGGTCGGGCTGGCCTTGCTCACCGGCTTCTACGTGCTGTTCACCGGCCGCCGCCTGCCTAAGCGCCCGGAAGACGACAACGTCGGCGAGATCGAGCAGGGCACCGGCGAGATCGGCTTCTTCAGCCCGCACAGCTGGTGGCCACTGTGGATGGGGCTGGCCGCCGCGACCGCCTCGCTCGGCTTCGCCGTCGGCTGGTGGCTCTTCCTGATCGGGTGCCTGTTCACCATGGTCGCCGCGATCGGCTTCGTCTTCGAGTACTACCGCGGCAACTTCTCCCACTAGGCGCGCCCCGGGCTAACACCTCCCCCCGGGCTAGCTCTGACTGGTAGGCGATGATGACCAGCTGGATGCGGTCCCTGGCGTCCAGTTTGGTCAGCAGGTGGGCCACGTGGGTCTTGGCGGTGGCCGGGCTGATGGTCAGGGCTTCGGCGATCTCCGCGTTGGACAGCCCGCGGGCCACCATCGCGAGCACCTCGAACTCGCGCTCGGTCAGCACCCGCCGCAGCCGGTCCCGGGCCTGACCGCGGTCATCCTCAGCCGGCGTCCCGGCCCCGGGCCGTGGCCCGGGCTGATCTGGCGGGGGAGCGGTGCCCGGTGAGGTCCGGGCGAACTCGCCGATCAGGCGCCGGGTGACGCTGGGCGCGAGCAGCGCGTCGCCGCCGGCGACCACCCGGATGGCGGTGAGCAGGTCGGCGGGCAGGGTGTCCTTGAGCAGGAAGCCGCTCGCCCCGGCCCGCAGCGCGGCGAAGACGTACTCGTCCAGGTCGAAGGTAGTCAGGATGAGCGCCCGCACGTCCGTGCTCTCGGTGATCCGCCGGGTCGCCTCGATGCCGTCCATGACCGGCATCCGCACGTCCATCAAGATGACGTCGGGCTTGGCCTGCCGGGCCGCCTGCACCGCCTCGGCGCCGTTACCCGCCTCGCCGACCACCGCGAACCCCGGCGTGGCCGCGATGATGCCGCAGAAACCCACCCGGACCAGGGCCTGATCGTCGGCCACCACCACCCGTAGCGTCTTCCCGCCCGGGACCGTCATCGCCGGCTGGTCACTTTCCCCGCGGCAGCGGAATGTGGGCACTGACCTGGAAGCCGTAGCTGGGCAGCGGGCCGGCGCTGAACTCCCCGCTGAGCAGGCTCACCCGCTCGCGCATCCCGATGAGCCCGTGCCCGCTCCCGCTCCCGCCGATGGCGTCCTGGAGGCCGTGGTGCGGGGCGACATCCCCCGCGAGGGCCATCGCGGGCAGCCCGGCGCCGTTGTCGGTCACCTCGAGCACCAGCTCGTCGCGGCCGTAGCCGATCAGCACCTGGCACGCGCTCGTCCGCGCGTGCTTGACCACGTTGGTCAGCGCTTCCTGGACGATCCGGTAGGCCGACAGGTCGATGCTGGCGGGCAGTTCCCTGACCGTCCCGCAGCGGGTCACGTCCACGGTGACGCCGGCGCTCGCGGTGCGGGCGACCAGCCGGTCCAGGTCGGCCAGGCCCGGCGCCGGGGACAGCGGGACCGTCCCGCCGCCCCCTCGGGCGGCCCGGCCGTCTCCGGTCCGGCCGTCTCCGGTCCCGCCGTCCGCGGCCTCGCCCGTCTCGGCCTCCAGGCCAGCGTTGCCCCGCAGTCCCGCGTCGCTCTGGTCCGCCTGGCGCAGCGCGCCGAGCATCCGGCGCATCTCGTCGAGGGCTTCCCGGCTGGTGGTCTGGATGGCGCCCAGGGCGGTGCGCGCGTCGGCGGGCTGGGTGTCGATGACGTACTGGCCGTAGCCCGCCTGGACCGCGATGACGCTCATGCTGTGCGCCACCACGTCGTGCAGTTCCCTGGCGATGCGCAGGCGCTCCTCGGCGACCGCCTTGCTGGCCGCCTCGTCCTGCAGCTGAACCGCATACCGTCGCCGCTGCCGCACGATGTAGCCGCTGAACCAGGCGATGATCACGCACAGCGTGGCCGAGACGATCGGCCCGCTGAAGACGAAGCCGCCTCCGGTCAGGCGAAGGAGCACCCCGTCGGTCAGCAGCGTGGCGAAGACCGCGATGAGCACCCGCACCGCGGCCTGCCGGTGCTCGTAGGTCGCCGCGACCAGGTAGAGCACGTAGGCGACCGGCAGGAAGTAGGCCAGCGCGCCCACCTCGGGGCCGGTCAGCGCGGTCACCACGACCGAGCCGGCCAGCAGCAGGCCGAGCATGAACGCCGGCCGACGGCGCCGCATTCCGACCGCCACCACCATCATGATGACCAGGAAGAGGGCCAGCGGCCAGGTCAGCGCGAGCACATGGTAGGGCACGAGCCCGTAGGGGTTCTCGATAGCCTGGACCACGCCACGCTTGAGGGTGGTCAGCAGGATCAGGCCGAACACCCCGCCGACGATGTAGTCCAGTGCCGCCCAGTGCCGGGAACCGAGCCGCTTGGTCAGCGGCGGCCGCGGCCGCGCGGGCGGAACCCCCGAAATGGTACGCACGGAACTACCGTAACCGTCATCGCCGGAGCGGGCGTCATCCTGCAGGCGTACGCCGCGCGGCAAACGCGCACCCAGCCGCGATCCCGCGAGACGAGGGGAGTTCACCCTGGCGGCCGATGCCGTGGCCTGCTCCGTGATGGCACGGTAACACACATGCCATCCACCCAGGCCGCCCCGCCCGCCGGGGCTGCCGTCACCGAGACCCCGGTCATCGAGATCAGGGGGCTGACCAAGACCTATCCCGGCGAGGTGACGGCGCTCGACAGCCTGACCGCCTCCTTCGCCCCCGGCGTCACCGGCCTGGTCGGCGCCAACGGCGCGGGCAAATCCACGCTGATCAAGATCCTGCTCGGCCTGAGCCTGCCGACCAGCGGCCAGGCCCGGGTGCTCGGCCGCGACTGCACGGCCAGCGGCGAGGCGATCAGGATGCTGCTCGGCTACATGCCCGAGCACGACTGCCTCCCGTCCGACGTGACCGCGACCGAGTTCGTCACCCACCTGGGCCGGATCTCCGGGCTGCCGCCCACGGTGGCCAAGGAACGCGCCGCCGAGTCGCTGCGGCACGTCGGCCTGCACGAGGAGCGCTACCTGCTGATCGGCACCTACTCCACCGGCATGAAGCAGCGCGTGAAGCTGGCCCAGGCGCTGGTACACGACCCTCGCCTCATGCTTTTGGACGAGCCGACCAACGGG
>Ga0136846_1213076_pt1 | contig 13065 bp, 12 predicted proteins | sample HopSoiMetagenom2_FD_96841 | JGI IMG/M metagenome (GOLD analysis project Ga0136846, IMG submission 96841) | Grasslands soil microbial communities from Hopland, California, USA - 2 Assembly 2016 (version 4) | ecosystem: Environmental > Terrestrial > Soil > Grasslands | place: USA: Hopland... | reverse complement strand
TTCAGTTAAACGTTAATTATAACAATATGGTTTTGGCGATGTGTACAAAAAATATTTTTACAGTGGATCTTGATTTTGAGTCTGGAAGATGGTCAAATAGTGAAGTCTATGATACTATCAATTTATTGAAGAGATATACTAAATTTATGCACGACAAAGGAATTGATTTATTGTTTAAGATATTCAGAACTGACAAAGGATTACATGCTATTTTAGTAAACAAAAGAGTAGAATCATATTCAGATGATGCTATTAAGATGTCAGTAGCTTTATGTAACGATCCCTTCTATACAGCTTTCTCTAAATTATTTGGATATTGTCTCCGCGTTGGACCTAAAGTATACAGAGATTTATTAAGTAGTAAATCTTTATATACCAGAATTACATCAGAAATTGTATCTAAAGAATATAGCGATCCTAAATATATCGGATATGGAAAAGAAGATCGTACTATTGGAAAAATTATGGACCTTAAGAATTCTTTAATTAGATTTGTAAAAGCAGAATATAAGAAAAATTTTGAAAGAATGACAAGACTTAGATACATCCCTTTTGTCGATGATTTTAAAATGTGTCCTCCTGATGATTTTTTTGAAAGGCTAATACAACTGGCTAAAGAATTATATATCAGCAACATAAACAAAAACTTCGTAGAATCTGAATATAAATACAATTATGTACATAAAAAACTTTCTCATTCTTCCTTATCTAATGCTTACGATCAGAAAAATCTATCTTTATATTTTGATCTACACGAATATATTTGGGGGGTTAAATTTAAAGATGTCATCGCTGTGACCTATTCTGAACTAAACTTAGATAGTTTCAATGATATTATGGAAGGTCTTCGTCAATATTCAATTCGAGATAACGAATATTACGTCGTCATTTCGGAAGAAGATCGATCTAAGTTGGTTGTTCTTTTTACTTACGATAAAGATAATTTAGATGAAAAGTTGATTCACAAATTCAAAGACTTGAACGATAATATGATATACGATATTGCTTATTATGTAAGAATAAGTCCGTTGATTAATGTTGAAAACGAAGAAGTAAAGGTCGATTACACAGAATCTCAAATTGTGAGTAAAATCAAAAATCAAGAAATCTTAACAATTGGAGAAAGTCAGTATTTTTCCAAATTGCTGGAGTTAATGATTTTTATCAACGATTATTTATTTTCGCTTTATCGAGACAATACCGAAGAAATGACGATGAAACGGAAAATAAGAGAAAAGAGAACTCCTACATATTCTCCAAGTATTAATACAATTGATAAAATAAGAAGCGTCTTTGTTGATAAAATACAAGAATTAGATCTAAAGAGAGTTGAAAACATTGTAGATGAAGGAAAGTTTGTTCGCAGTAATAGATATTTAGACATTTTAAGTATTGAAGATATTCGAAGTTGTTATAAGAGTATTTACGAGGTAAAGAAACAGATGAAAATTGTAAAACAATATGTTTTAAAAGATGCAGGTTTTAACTTTTTATATTCTCATGGTGATTATCCTTTTGTATTTGGTCAATCTGTTCATGCTAATATGATTTTCATTAGTACTTACGATGTTTTGATGTTAGATTGGGACGTCAAATTAGGTATTACTAAACAAACCGCGATATTAATATTAAGAAGATTTATTGAAAGTCAAATGTCAATTCCAATTAGTAAAAGAATCTTTAAATCGGAACCTTGTTTTAAGATTTATGAAACAGATAACGGAACACATGCTTATCTCATTTCTCAATTTCTCCCTCATAATGAAGAATTAGTAAGTAAATTAATGATAGAAGTATGTAGTGATATTAATTATGCAGCTATGGTCAAATTTAAAGGTTATAGTATTCGTTTATCACCCAAAATATATGTAGACAAAGAATATACAGGTCCTGATTACATCAAAACACAATTTATTCAAAATGAAGGTTTACAAGTTGGAAGAGAAATGGTATATTACGTGGGAAATGAAAATAACATCAATCCTCATATTGAAGAATTTGTGGACATCATATATAGAACACAAAAATTTATTATGGAACACGATGCAGATTACATTTATGATACTATGTATAAAAGAATTGAAGAGAATATAGCTAAATGGGGTGAATTTTTAGTTAATTCTTATGAAAATATGAGAAATAAAAGAGTTAAAGATAGTGAATATAAACGAGGTGTAAAATGGTCCGAAGATGTAGATGATATTAGTAGAATTGAAGCTATTAATTGATTTGATAAAATTGATTTTTTATTATAAATATTATGTTCATAATCTGAAATGATGAATTTAAGTAGCAGTAGCAGCAATAATAACAATAACAATAATATAGGACAATCTTTCATTTCTTACCTAAACAAATATTATCCTCAAGATAGAAATAATGAAAGAAATGAAGAATTAATGTCATTAGCAACAACTTTAAATAACGACGGTAAGGTAGAATTTGATGATGAAAATCCGGAACCAGATTTTGATAATACTGATTTTGAAGATGCACCATTCAAAAACTGTGCTTATTTTTATTCACTTTGTTTTACCATGTTTAAAAGAGATGTTGTAAAATTTAGACAACTTTTGTTGTTATACGATCTTCATGTTGTATGGCGTACTATCGAAGATGTTTTCTTGATAGCTCTTTTTGAGAAAAATCAGGAATTCGTTGATATTATAAGGAGAAATAAAGATATGTTTAGTAGTGACGATGATGGTTATATTGGTAATGAAGTATCTTTCTTGAATTATCTGGTTGATAATTTATTATTCCCTATTGCTAAGAAAAGAGATGAAATTATTGATCTATTTGGATTCGCATTGCAAAATATTGAACTGAAAAGTGATGATGATTTTGATGCACTCGAAAATCATATAGACGAATCTATTCAAGATAATATATTGTATCGTAAATTAAATAACCTGATAGAAAGGAAACGTAAGATGCATTAATGTGTGATTTAAAAAAAAAATCTATTATAATAATAGATTTATCTTTGTGTATATTAAAATTCTACGATTCTACCCTCTAAAGAAATTAATTTGCGGATGAGTTGTCCAAAATAACATACTTTTTTTTCTTCAACGGGAACAGATGATTTTTTATATATAACAAGATCATAATATTTATCATCTAATAAATTTAACGTCTTTTGGTAAACCGAACGATGATCGGTTGTATCATCGTTTATAATATCTGAAGTTTCAATATATTCTTCTTTAAAAGAGAAAATTTCATGTTTCTCGAGATATTTAATTATATCTTTTTCTAATTGATGATCAGAATTGAACACCAAAATTTTATACTCTTTAGTAGATATTTCTCTTATTTTAGATAGTATACTTTTTGTCTCATAAGGTGATAAACTAAACTCGATAATTGTTTCATCTATGATATTATAATAAAATCCATACTTCTTTAACTCTTTCTTTAAGAAGTAATATTTTGGTTTTCCTGTCATGAACACAAATTTTCCATCGGTGTTTAATTTGTTTTTCAAAATCAGCACTGAAAAATCAGTAAGTAAATATTTCGGTTTATCTGGAAGTATGGGACAAAATTCATAAAAAATAAGATCATACTTATAATTAACATCGTTTACCAAATTCATTAATTTTTTCGATCGTGTTCCGCCTTTAATTTTAATATGTTCTCCATTTAATCTTGATTCTTCGTATCCTATATAATCATAATCTTCTGACAAGATATTTCTATCTTTTAAATATTTAGTGATTTCTTTTTTAACTCTCTTGAGAAAACAAATTATTAAAATTTTTGTCTTTGTGGAATCCATAAATCAATTTTATATTAGAGATAAAATTGATTTATTAAAAAAGATAATACTACGATAAACAACAATATCAATATGACTTTTTATATCAGTTATAGCGCTTTAGTTTTTGGAGTATCTGCTTTAGGAGTTTCCACTTTTAATTCCCTTTATTATTTCAAAAAGAGAAATGAGTACTCTCGTTATAATACAATCCTTGAACAAAAATTAGATTCTATGCAAAGAGATATCAATGTATTAAAGTCAGAAGTTGATTATCTTAGTTTTATAACTAGATGATTATATTATTTAAAAAATGAACGCAAATCTATTATGATAATAGATTTACACGAGAATTTTAACAACATGAATCGCTGTTATTAATAAACGTTATTGAACCACCATATATTATTAGAAAATTATTAGCCGTTACGCCCGTTCCTTTTCTGCTGGATTGTATGTACCATCTTAAAGTATCATCGTTACAAGGTACTACTTCTACTGTTGATAAAGCATCTCCTCCTGCAAAATTAATCAAGAAGCTACCAAAAACACTTTTACAAGGAAGACCACGAAAGAATTGTCCTATAGAAATATAAGGTGTTCCAGAACTTGTCACATTTCCCTGGAACGATTCCCATTGTAATGTTGTGATTTTACAATTAATAGATACTTGTATTCTTAATCCTTTACCACAACTTGTTCCATCTACAAGTTTAAAATTAGAAAGAGGCTGAGGTATAGCATAGAATACATAATAAGTTTGTCCAAAAGTTCTAGTAGGACAACATCTGTTACAATTTCCACATCCTCCACATTCGAAACCACCACAACCGCCATTACAGCCTCTATTACCACACTTTCTACAACCTCCTTTATTTTTCTTATGTCTTCTTTTAGAATTACAACAATCTTTGGAAGACTTTGATGAACTGGAAGATGAACTAGAAGAACTAGAAGATGAACAATCTGAAGAAGAAGACGAAGAAGATAACTGAATCACTTCGATGCTAGGTTGTGTACAACTGCTGCTACTGCTTCCAGAGCTACATTTCTTTCTAACACATACTTTCGAAGAACTTGATGAAGTGGAACATCCGGAAGTAGAAGTATCGCTATAACAGTCACTAGTAAGGGAACTTAAGGTTGAAGAACTTTTTTTCCCCTTCTTCTTGATAATTATAGTTTCTGAGCTAGACATTTTTATTTAATTAATAAAAATATTTATTATTTTAGTTCCTTCATTTAGGAACTTTATTTAGTTCCTTATTTAATTCCTCAACACTCAAAGGTGAAAAATCCTTCTTAAAGACGATAATTTGGCTTCCTAATTCAAGATCGGGAAACATTCTCTTTACCATCTTATTATTATTAGGACTTTTTAAATCATAGAAAATAATATAATCGATAGTTTGAATTGATTTTAAAGCTTGAGCATTCAGAGAACGGCATAGTTGTTCTACATTCAGTTCATTCGGTTCCCTCATTTCTTTCGCTTCTCCCTTTTCTTTGCCAACGATATCCACTGTATAAGGTTTAAACTTTTTGCTCAGATTAATCATAACTCCATTTGCTTTTGGTTTATTAATTTGATCTTTATTCAAACCTTTAGTCAGAGCTTTATTCATCTTTATAGCTTGTTTTCTAGTAACATTCTTCTTAGCATCTTCAGCCATTTTCTTTATTTTAGGATTGCTAGCCATTGCTGACACATTTTTTTCATTTTTCATCATATTCATCAAATCTTTATCTTTTCCCATAGATCCTACCATTTTATCGATAGCCTCTGGATGATTCGATAGCATGTCTAGTTCTTTCATAACTTGTTCTCTGGAAACATTAGAAGCACCGTTTAGAACATTTCCGAGGGAAGGAATATCTTCTTCCTTCCCTTTAGATTTCTCAAAACATTGACTATCACTATTTTCTACCACATTTTCGGTGTCATTTTGTAAATTTTCAATTACATTCGCTAATTCTTCCATTTCATGCGAAAGCGATTCAAAATTGTGTAAACAGTTATTTGAAATGGTTTTTTATTTTTTATAATGTTTAAAATATTAACATTATAATGAATACTTCAATTAAGAAAAAAAGTAAAGAGGAAGTCAGTTGTAAATTAGTAAGCAAAGGAAGTCCAGGAGCAGAAAGAAGTGATTTAGTATGTAGTGAACCTGATGAAATTATTCAAATTGAAGAGCTAATGACTCCTTTTTATAGAGAAATAGCTAGAGAACTACCAGGCCCAATTCCACATTACAATTACAGTAGTTATCATCTTTTCTGTTTGAGAAAGAATCTTCTTCCCTATCTTAAAAAGTTAAATAAAAACTATTCTGTTAATCTAAGTTCTAAGAAGAATGGTTATATAATGTCAATAGTGGCAGAAATATATGAAGGAGATAAATATATAAACCTTAAAGGGAAAGAGTTAGAGTATGTTAAAAAAGCAATTCAAAAGGTCATACAAATGTATCCAATGTGCCTATTATATGATTTCAGCGATTTAAAGTATGATTATAAATATCGAGGAAAGTATCATAAACAATGGGCCACTGATTTAATATCAGATATATTTTCTAATAAATCTGAGAAATATAAATTCAAAAGAGGACGAATTTACACTTCACTGATCGATTATCCAAATCATGAAGAAGTATGGGAAAATAAAAATCTAAAAATATACAATCTAATAGAAGAAGCTTTTGAGAAAGGAGCAATTTATCTTTCGCCTAAGAAGCAAGACTTTACAAAAGAATGGAACATGTTGCTCTATTATAAAGGTATTAATTTGTATTATCCGAATTGGAACATTAACATCGTCGAAGATAAAGTATCTTTTTTATATGATAAGATGAACTCGGTTTGGCGTTTTATTTATTATGATGGAAGGAATGGAAAACAATGGAGAAAAGTTGATGTTAGAAATTATGAACAATTAATGATACTTTTATCATAATGAACAATTTTTATTAATTAATAAAAATCTTTCACAACAGAGTCTTTCGATAGCCTCTCCTATAGATAGGAGCAACAGTGATGTAGTTTTTAAATAACAGTTCATCATTTGTTACTATTCTAGTAACATTACAGATATAATTATAGTCATCTATTTTTTCTTTACTAACAGTTAGCAAATGTTTAGAGAAACTATCTATAACAGCATAATCTTCATTATCAGTCGTTTTCTGCAGTCTTTTTACTATTATTTCTTGATGATCGTAACAGTGACCTATCAATGTTTTATATACAACTTTAAAATTGTCCCACTCAAATCCCCATAGTTTATGGATAAAACTATAATATACTGTATTACCATCTACATTAAACGAAACAATTCCATCCGATTGCTTTATTATATCAATGTTTAAATTCTTCATTATATCTAAGCAATACCATTTACCGATTATTCTTTCTTCTATTAAATTAATCATCCCTAATCTAATCATAGTACTCGAATTTTCATAATCTAACATTTTTGTTACATTATAGAACAGCTTTTTATTATTTGACACAATTCTATGCTCTTCATTCTTAAACTTCCAATCATTTATTCTTTGTTTATCAGGGTTTACAAAGTCATATTGATGATAAGGATCAATAACTAAAAACATCCTGCGAATTTTACCTTTTTTACCATCACGATTTATCCTTCTGTTCAATTCTTTTTCGTCTTCATATTCAATTCCAAAAGTAGAATAGTAATAGTTCTTGATATTTACTAAAGACGAAGATTGGATTTTAAAGAATTGACTGACGAATTCTTTATTAAATTGAGAGTAATTTTTGTTGCCATCAATATCGTAATATTTGCCTACTATTCTATCTTCTATTTCTTCTATTTCTGTTATCAGATCATTTTGTTGTATTACTGCATTTAATAATTCTGATTGCAAATCCATTTTAGAAAAAAAGTATTATTATATTAAAGCATTTTTGAATATTAAAATAATATCTCATTAGGAAATGGATTTTAAAGACGATAGAATTAGTTCAAAAGAATTATCTTTAAGCTTTAATATATCTAAGTGGAAAGAATGGAGAGATGATAAAAAACGACCTTTTTGTAACTTATATGTGATGATGCCCGAAGATGATCAGGAAACTATTTTTTTATATTATTCTATTGAAGATATATTACCGACACACCTTAAGATTGGAGAATGTTCTATCGATACAAAAGTTAAAAATGAAGTCATTATAATTGAGAATAGTGATAATGATGAGAAAAGTCTCGAAGTTATGATTGAAAAAATAAGCATCTTAATCAATCTATATGAAATTTCTGATAATACATTTATAACTATACTTTCATGTAGTCTTAATTTTTCACTAGAAGAAGAATACGTTGATATATTAACAGAGAAATTTGGCAGAAAGATAAAATATAACCCTGAGATATGTAGGAATAAAAGGATACGCCTTACAAATTCAAATGCAGAAGAAGATATAAAAGCTGCTATTGACGATTACTTATCAGTGTTAGATAATTTTGATAAATGGGATAGAAGACATGTGAAAGCCCTAACAAATAAAAAGAAAAAAGGACAGATAGAATTGTTAGAAGTAATCACCAAATTTTACTGTTCAGATAAATACGTCATCAAATTGCACATTAAAAAGAAATAATATATTTTTTATTTTGGTGTTCTTAAAAAATGAGTAGTAAAAAACCGCATTTATTAAACTGTGAATGCACAAAATGTAAAGGAGAATATTGTTGTAAAAGAGGCAGAAGAGGTCACCAAGGACCAAAAGGTGACACAGGCCCTCCGGGTAGAATCGGACCTCCGGGACCTATTTCAACAGGAGCTGGAGGAACAGGATTCACAGGTCCCACTGGATCTAATGGTGTCACAGGTGCAACAGGCGCGACTGGTCCTACGGGAGCAAGTATGCCAGGTTTTACAGGTCCGACCGGAAATACAGGTTCAACAGGTTCAACAGGCCCGACTGGAGCAAGTATGCCAGGTTTTACAGGTCCTACTGGTAATACAGGTGATCCAGGTACTACTGGGTCAACAGGTCCAACGGGAGAAAGTATGGCAGGATTTACAGGACCCACAGGCGATCCTGGTACTACAGGAGATACAGGTTCAACAGGTCCGACTGGATTAGGAGGCACTGGATTCACAGGAGATACAGGGATAACAGGTCCTACGGGAGACACAGGTTCAACAGGTCCCACTGGAATAGGTGGCACTGGATTCACAGGTTCTACAGGACCTACAGGGTTAGGTACTACTGGATTTACAGGACCTACTGGCCCAGCTGGAAGTGCTAGTGGTACTGGAGCCACTGGACGTACTGGATCCACCGGGCCAACTGGAAATACAGGAGCTACCGGGCGTACAGGATCCGCTGGAACGACTGGACCTACAGGATTTACAGGCCCAACTGGACCAACTGGAAATACAGGGCGTACAGGATCCACTGGTCCAACAGGACGTACAGGACCTGCCGGAATTCCCGGTAGTGCAACCAATACGGGAGCCACAGGACCCACAGGCCCGACTGGTCTTGGAACAACAGGACCGACAGGCGCTGCTGGTATTCAAGGTCCGACTGGACCAGCTGGAGGACCCGTTGGACCCACTGGTACTGTTGGACCCACTGGTCCTTCTGCAACTGAATGTGAAACGACAGTAGGAGTTGGTGTTGGTGCTGAATTTACTTCGATGTTTGATGCTTATGCTGCAGGTAGAAGACAATTGTGTGTTATGACAGACATAGTGGAACCTGCTCCGATTGCAATGGTGGCTCCACTACAACTACATGTATATGTACATTCAAACGTTTCTATTACTAATGGATTTGCTGCCGGAACTACTTGGTTTACTGGAACTAATGGATTTTTAATATTTGAAGGTAGTGGTACTCCTTTAGATTCAGCTTCTGCAGCGACATTCACATCTCGACTTACATTAAAAGCTGGACAAACATTTATATCTGGCACTGCTTTTGAATTTCAGGCATCTCGTATGAGATTTACTGGTTCTGGAACTAATAGCTTTTTATCAGGATCATCACAAATAGAAAATTGTAGATTTGATGGAGCCACTCTATTTGCTTTTGACGATTTCGAAAGTCATTTACTTATAAATAATTGTCTATTTAACGTTCCAGTGAGAATCGATTCTTTAGTAGGTTCTGCTTTCAAAACTGCCATTATTTCAAATACTACATTTTTCTCTACGGCAAGTATTACAGCGACTGGTGTTAATAATTTAGTCTTTGAAGGTAATACTGTAGGACAACCAGCATCTGCTGCAAATGTTACTATATCAGGAGCGTCTGCTACATCCGTCTTGATTTCAGATAATTTATTTGAAAATAGTGAACTCGCTATTACCTCTACTACAAATGATAAAACAGTAATTTCGAATAATATTTGGTCATTAGCTACGACTGGTATAACGATGAGTAGTACTACAACTACTAATCTGTCGATAACAGGCAACTATTTAGATCACATAACCATAACGAGTACTCTGGCTACTAGTAATATTTCTTCAAATACCTCTGCAGGTACTATACAATGTACATCGAGCGTTGCACAGTGTGCGATAGGAAATAACGTAATTGCAGCTGGGCAGATTTTATTATCAGGAGCAGTATCTAATACTACCTTAACTGGTAATAAATGCAATAATATTCTTCTAAGTAGTACGGCTACTTCTTCAACTATTTCTTCTAACGTTTGTAATGTAACATCAATAACTATAACCGGGCTAGCAGATACTACAACGATAACGGGAAACACAACAAATACTGGTATAATATGCAGTGCAAGTATCATTAGATGTGTTATTTCTAATAACACTGCGAATGGTGGAGGTAGTGTAATTAGTATTACAGGAACTTGTACAGATTCAAATGTATCAGGTAATTTTGTAATCTCTAATATTACAGTTACCGGTTTAGTAACTACCTCAACTTTTTCTAACAATAACTCTGATAATATTCATCTCGATAGTGGAGGAGGAGCTGTAATATCTTCTGGGTTAACTATAATAGGTAATACTATGACTCCAGCAACTGGCGCGATTACTATAGGATCAGGAGCTTCAGGTTCAATAAGGAATTCTGTTATTAATGGAAACGTTGCCGAAGGTGGAACAACTACAAACGCTTCGACTGGTACTAATATAGTAACTAGCAATAGAAACAATGGTATTACTACAGGTTTTGGCGGTGGAGATGTGATTGCTAATAATTTGTGATCTATAAACGGCAGTATAAACGATAGTGTAAACGGCAGTATAAACATATAATTTCTATAACAAAATGGATAAAAAATCAGTCAATATACCTTCTCTCGACTTTGATAAATTAGAAGAAAAGGATTTATGCGAGTTTCTGAAAACTAATCGAAAAACGAATGAAGTAGTCGAAGATATCAAAATAGATCTAGATGTGATAAAAAGTTTTGTAACTAATGATAAAGAAAGAGATGCACAAATTAGCAAAGAATTGCAGGAAATTAGTAAAAAAATATCAAGCTTGATTCAAGCAGAGAGTCCTCGCATGCTCTCTAAATGCGATGCTATAGTTGGAAATACACAATCTTTAATTGTCAACATTAATAAAGTAAACAATAAATTAGATGAAGTCATCGAAGATATTGACAAAAAACATTGCACTATTTTAAATCTATTAATTTCAATGAGCAGGGATATCTCACTGCTTCAATGCAGTATTGAAGAAATTATACAAAAACGGAAAGATTTTCTTTCTTTATAAAAAAATTCTGGTATATAAAAATTCTGGTATATAAAAATGCCTGACGTGCCGGAATTTCTTAAAGGTTTCAATTTGATAAAGGGTAACAATTTTGATGGCTATACACTCGAAAATGTAGAAGCATCACACGAAGTAGTAAGAAAATATAGAGAATATAAATATCCTATTAGTCTCACTTTGAAAAAGAGAAGTAAAAATGGTGGTAGCGACAGTAGCTCAATCTCTGAATTGCTTCCATCTCTCAACGAAGAGATAAAGAAAGAACACATCATCTACGGTATAAGAAATCCATATCGATGTTTCATTAAATTTCAAAGCTTATCTAAAAATAGTGATACTGTTGTCGTAAAATTGATGGGAATAGCTTATCGAGCTTAAAATAGCTCTATAAGCTTGAAATAGCTTACAGAGCTTGAAATAGCTTACAGAGCTTGAAATAGCTTACAGAGCTTAACTCGAAAATAATATAAAAAGATATATTATTTTATCTATTTAAAATGAACCAACATTCCCAGATTAACAAGGAAAGACATTACAAGCATACAGGAGGATCTAAGAAGATATATAATGTTACTATTCCAAAAGGAGAACAATTAAAGATCTTTGACAAGGAAAAGAAATATTGCCATGAAAGTATCTGCAATCATTATCAAAGTAAATGTAATAAATTATCATTATCTTCATCTTCTGCATCGTCGTCATCTTCGTCTTCTTCCTCTTCGAATAAAGTATCAATCCCAAAGACAGTAGATTTGAGGTCTAAGTTTCCTGCTGTCTTCGACCAGGGTCCGTTGGGATCTTGCTCGAGTCAAGCCTTTTGTGCTCTCGTTTCTTATGATATTAGTAATTTTATCGGATCTAGATTATTCCTCTATTATAATGAAAGATCGTTAGAAAATGATATTCCAGATGATTGCGGAGCTATGTTAGTAGATGGTGTTAATGCTCTCCGTAGTTATGGAATTTGTTTAGAATCACAATGGGGTTATTATATTTCTAAATTTGCAGTAAGACCGCCTGTTCAATGTTATAAAGAAGCTAAGAAACATTTAGCTACCAAATATGCTATGCTTCCAAATGATGTTAATACTTTAAAGACTTCTCTCGCTAGTGGAATTCCATTTGTAATAGGGATAGCAGTCTTCGATTCATTTGAAAGTGAACAAGTATCATTGAATGGAATGGTTCCAATGCCTGGAGAAGGAGAAGAATTGTTAGGAGGACATGCAGTTTGCGTTGTAGGATATGCTGACTCTTTAAACTGTTTCTTAGTTCGTAATTCATGGGGCAAAGATTGGGCAATCGGAGGTTACTTCTGGTTGCCTTATTCTTATGTTGCCTCCACTGATTTATGCAGTGAGATTTGGTGTGTTAGCAAATTTTGATTTTTTTTAAGAGATATTTTTCTTAGCTTTAATGCCTAAATAATTAAACTTAGGAACATACTTATTCTCATTCATGCACTTAAGGAAAAAATGTAAAGATACTGTTTTTAATATGATGTTTTTATTAGCTTCTATTAGATATCCACACCATTTTTCGTTAACATTCGTTTCACTCAC
>Ga0136846_1221553_pt1 | contig 13066 bp, 12 predicted proteins | sample HopSoiMetagenom2_FD_96841 | JGI IMG/M metagenome (GOLD analysis project Ga0136846, IMG submission 96841) | Grasslands soil microbial communities from Hopland, California, USA - 2 Assembly 2016 (version 4) | ecosystem: Environmental > Terrestrial > Soil > Grasslands | place: USA: Hopland... | reverse complement strand
CCATCTTCGTCGTGACGGGCGAGACCGAAGCCGAGTTGGCGGCCGGTGCCGTCGGCACCCGCAAGCAGATCGCTTTCTACGGCTCAACTCCGGCGTACCGCAAAGTTTTGGAGTTGCACGGCTGGGGAGACTTGCACACCGAACTGCACCGGCTGAGCCTGGCGGGGGAGTGGGATGTCATGGGGTCACTCATCGACGACAACATCCTCGACGCGTTCGCGGTGGTCGCTCCCCTGGACACGGTGGCTACCAAGATCCGTGACCGGTGTGATGGGGTGATCGATCGCGTCCTGGTGGGTTTCCCGTCCTCCGTTCCTGAGCACACCGTCATCGCCGTGCTGCAGGAGCTGCGCGGCCAACCCGTGAGGAGTCGCCCGTGACCGCGCCGACGATGGACGAAGCCGCCAAGGTGTTCGCCGACCCGCTGGCGTACGCCGATGAGGCGAGACTGCATGCGGCACTGAGCCATTTGCGTGCCCACGCCCCGGTGTCGCGGGTGGAGGTGCCGTCGTACCGGCCGTTCTGGGCCATTAGAAAGCACGCCGACATCATGGCGATCGAGCGTGACAACACCCTGTTCACCAACTCGCCGCGGCCGGTGCTCATGACGCAGGAGGGCGACGAGCAACAGGCCGCGGTGGGCATCAACACGTTGATCCACATGGACGACCCACAGCACCGCGTGGTGCGGGCCATCGGCGCCGACTGGTTCCGCCCGAAAGCCATGCGCTCGTTGAAGGTTCGCGTCGACGAGCTCGCCAGGCGATTTGTCGACAACATGTTGGAGTCCGGCGATGAGTGCGACTTCGTCCAAGAGGTCGCGGTGAACTACCCGCTCTACGTGATCATGTCAATGCTCGGCCTTCCTGAAGAAGACTTCCCGCGGATGCTCAAGTACACCCAGGAGATGTTCGGCAACGACGACGCCGAGCTGCAGCGCGGCACCACGAAAGAGGAGCAGATGGGGGCGCTGCTCGAAATGTTTGCCTACTTCACCGCGGTGACGGCTTCCCGCCGTGAGAACCCGACCGAGGATCTGGCGTCGGCCATCGCCAACGCCACGATCGATGGTGCGCCGCTATCCGATATCGAGACGGTGTCGTATTACGCGATCGTCGCCGCCGCCGGACACGACACCACGAGCGCGGTGATCTCCGGAGGCTTGCACGCCCTGATCGAACACCCCGATCAGCTTGCGCGACTTCAGGACAACCCCGCGCTGATGCCACTTGCCGCCGAAGAGATGATCCGCTGGGTCACGCCGGTCAAGGAGTTCATGCGCACGGCACAGGAAGACACCACTGTTCGCGGTGTGCCGATCGGTGCTGGAGAATCGGTACTGCTGTCCTACGCGTCGGCCAACCGCGACGAAGAGGTCTTCGACGACCCGTTGCGGTTCGATGTCGGTCGTGACCCCAACAAGCACAATGCATTTGGCTATGGCGTGCACTTCTGTCTCGGCGCTGCGCTGGCCCGGATGGAGGTCAAGAGCTTCTTCTCCGAGCTTGTGCCGCGGCTGGAGTCGGTCGAACTCGCCGGTGAACCCCAACACATCGCCACGATATTCGTCGGCGGGCTCAAGCACCTGCCGATCCGCTACTCGCTCAAGTGAATTGACCCGGGAGGACGGCCGCCCCACTATTCTCAGGCGGCCGTCCTGCTGGCGGGTCAGATCGGGAGCGGAATCCAGATACCGAAGAACCAGAAGCCCCATTGGTTGTACCCGGGATCCCACACCGGCTGCTCCTGGAAGCCCCAGTAGTTGATTGGCGGCGGAGGTGGTCCCCACGCCTCTGGCAACGGGCCGTCCCAGGGCGGCGCCGGTGGCGCGCCCCATCCCCAGGGCGGCAGATCATTGCCCCATGGGGCACCGAGGAATCGACCGCGCCAGTCGTTATCCCCTGAGTTCCATGGTGGCCGCCAATCGTGGTTGTCGGGCCCGCGGAAGTCACCGCCGGGACCGCCGGGTCCGCGGAAGTCTCCGCCCGGACCGCCGGGACCGCCGGGTCCGCGGAAGTCGCCGCCCTGTGGCGGACCACCTGGACCGCCGGGTCCGCGGAAGTCGCCCCGCGGGGGACCATCTGGCCCGTCCTGTTGCGGTGGACCGTCGGGGCCGCGGAAGTCACCCTGCGGCGGGCCGCCGGGCCCGCGCTGTTGCGGAGGTCCGCCCGGACCACCGGGGCCGCACTGAGCCTGTGGCGACGGGATACATGCAGGTGCGGCGCTGGCGACGCCTGACGCCAGACTGATTCCGGTCACGCCAAGACTGCAGCCGATCGCCGCTCCGGCGACCACTTGTTTGAGCTTCATAACCCGGCCTTTCGTGGGCCTATAGAGCCCCAACCCACAAGCGAGGTTAAGTAGCCAATCTAAGAGTGAGCTATGTGCTCAGTAGCAATGTGCTGGGCGGCGGTCAACGAGAGTCACTGCCTACTTCTGAGAGGCAGTGGCCCTGTCCAGTTGCGCCTGCAAGGTATTCGCCCCGAGGCTCGAGTCCTTCTTGTGGTGACTTCGGGCTTGGATGGAGACGTCGTGGCCTTCGGCGGCTTTGCGTAGCGCGCCGACGGTGGCCTGCTCGCGACTGATGTGGGTGAACGGATCCCAGTGATACCAGCGCATCGCGTTCTCAAAGGTCATCTTGTTGACCTCATCATCGGGCACATTGTTCTTGTCGAGCACCTCGGACAGTTGCTCGGGGGCGCCGGGCCACATGGAGTCGCTGTGCGGGTAGTCGGCTTCCCAGCAGATGTTGTCGATGCCGATCTCGTTGCGCAGCTTCACCCCGACGTGATCGGAGATGAAACAGGTCAGGAAGTGCTCGCGGAACACCTCGCTGGGCATCTTGCCGCCGAAATCCTGCCCGGTCCACGTCGAATGCATCTCATAGGTGCGATCGGCACGCTCCAGGAAATACGGAATCCAGCCGGTCCCACCCTCACTCAAGGCGATCTTGAGGTCGGGGTATTTCTTGATCGGCTTCGACCACAACAGATCCGCTGCGGCTTGCACGATGTTCATCGGCTGCAGCGTGATCATCACATCCATCGGGGCATCCGGGGCGGTGATCGCCAACCGGCCCGACGAGCCGATGTGCACATTCATCACCGTGTCGGTATCGACCAGCGCTTCCCACAACGGCGTCCAGTACTCGTCGTGGAAGCTCGGATATCCCATCGCCGCCGGGTTCTCGGTGAACGTCAACGCATGCACGCCGCGCTCGGCGTTGCGGCGCACCTCTTTGCCGCAGGCCTCGGCGTCCCAGATCACCGGCAGACACATCGGGATGAACCGCGCCGGATAAGCCGCGCACCACTCCTCGACATGCCAGTCGTTGTAGGCCTGCAACAACGCCAGGGAGAATTCGGGGTCCTCGGTGGCGAACAGCCGGCCCGCGAACCCGGGGAACGACGGGAAGCAGATCGAGCCCAGAATGCCGCCGGCGTTCATGTCCTTGACCCGCTCATCCACGTTGTAACAACCGGGCCGGATTTCATCGAGCCCTTGGGGCTCCAGCCCGTACTCCTCTTTTGGGCGCCCAGCCACCGCGTTGAGCGCGACGTTGGGAATCACCACATCGCGGAACTGCCAGGTGTCACTGCCGTCCGGGTTGTGCACCAACCGCGGCGCCTCGTCCAAATACTTCTTCTGCAAATGGTTCCTGAACATGTCCGGCGGCTCGACGATGTGGTCGTCAACGCTGATCAGGATCATGTCGTCCTTGTTCATGCCCGGTCCCTTCAAAGGCCCTTACCGTATGGCCAACAGTTTAGCGATACGATGCTCCCAAATAACAACCTACGGCGACGTGAGGTGATGATGGCTCGAATCGACCCTTCGGCGAGTTTCGCTTCAGTGCGAGTGGCTGATCTCGGCCAGGGCGATCGGATCAATCTCGGGGTGGCGGCGATACTCGGTCATCGCCCAGAGGTCGCGGGGGTGCTCGGCTCGCTCAAGGCGGCGCTGCAAAGCAGCGGCACACTGCCGCCACGGCTGGTGGAACTGGTGCGGCTGCGAATTGCCTTCCACAACCAGTGCAGGAGCTGCATGTCGGTGCGCTACCAGAGCGCCATCGACGACGGTCTCACCGAGGATCTGGTGTGTTCTCTTGAGAAACCGGGCAATGCGGACGATCTGTCGCCGGCAGAGCGCAGCGCGCTGCGCTTCGCAGACCTCTTCGCATCGGACCACTTGTCGATCGACGACGCCGTTTACGACGACCTGCGCCGCCATTTCACCGAGGATGAGCTGGTCGAACTCGGCGTGGACTGCGCCTACGCGTTGGGCATCGGACGGTTGACGGCGACGTGGGACGTGACCGACGACGTGCCCGACGCGTTCCGATCGACGTCTGAATCATCCATCGCACCATGGTTTTCCGACGGCGTCGTCGCGTCGGGCTAGCTCCGCTCAGCAGCAGCGCGGGTTGGGATTCGACTCGATCGCGTCGTGCCGCATCTTCCAGTACTCGCGCTCGGACATGACCGGCTCGCCGGGATGGTTGGCCCGGCGGTGCTCGACGTAGCGTCGGTAATGATTGTCGCCCATCAATGAGCCCCAGTACCAACCGATCTGGCGTGCGATTTCGGCAGCGCGTCCCATTGCTTTTGCACCTCCCGTTCGGTCTTGGTCGGGATAAGACCCGACGGTGCGAATAGCCGCGACGGCACGGGCTCGTCTTCGGTCAGCGGCCGTCCGCCACCGCGTATCGCTTTGAGCGCCATGATGACCCCGGCCACGAACACAATGACGACCAGGGCTGCGAACACGATCGACAGGGTGCCCTGAATGAAGGTGTTACGGATGACCGCGTCGAGCTGACCGGCGTTCTTGGCGGCGCCAAACGCTGTCTTGCCGGCATCCTTGGCGGCAACGTACTGATAGTGCTGAGTCCAGTAACCCACTTTTGGATCGCCGGAGAAGATCTTCTGCCACGACGCAGTCATCGTCACGGTGAGATCCCATAGAAGCGGAATACCGGGAATCCACGCCCATTTCAGCAATCCACGTTTGATCACAACGACCGTGACGACCGTCAACGCGATGGCGGCCAGCAGCTGGTTGGCGATACCGAACAACGGGAACAGTGTGTTGATGCCGCCGAGCGGGTCGGTGACACCCATCAGCAGGATGCTGCCCCAAGCAGCGACCACTATCACGCTGCAGATCCACGCGCCGACCCGCCAACTCGGATTCTGCAGCTTCTTCAGCGGTCCACCGAGATTGCCGAGGCCGTCGGAGAGCATGAACCGCGCAACACGGGTGCCTGCGTCGACGGTGGTGAGAATGAACAGCGCCTCGAACATGATCGCGAAGTGATACCAGAACGCCTTCAGGCTTGTGCCGCCGAATACCTGGTGCAACACCTCTGACATGCCGAATGCCAGTGTCGGCGCTCCGCCGGTCCGTGACACGATTGTTTTCTCGCCCACGGCTTCCGCTGCGTCCGTGATCTCCGCACCGGTTATCGGTGTGCCGGACAGGCCAAGGCCGTTGACATAGTCGGCCGCCGTCTGCGCCGTGGTACCGGTCTGGGCGGCGGGTGCGTTCATTGCGAAGTACAGGTGTTGGTTGAGGATCGCGGCGGTGATCAACGCCATGATGCCGACGAAGGACTCGGTGAGCATGCCACCGTAGCCGATCAGCCGCATCTGGCCTTCCTTTTCCAGAAGCTTCGGTGTGGTGCCGGACGAGATGAGCGCATGAAATCCCGACAGCGCCCCACACGCGATGGTGATGAACAGGAAGGGGAACAGTGCGCCCGCGAACACCGGGCCTGTGCCCTTGGTGGCGAACTGCGAGATGGCCGGTGCTTCCATGATGGGGCGGGCGAGCAGGATGCCGAGCGCCAGCAGGGCGATGGTGCCGACCTTCATGAACGTCGACAGGTAGTCGCGCGGCGCAAGAAGTAACCACACGGGCAACACGGACGCGGCGAAGCCGTAAATGATGATGCACCACGACAAGCTCACCTTCGACAAGGTGAACCAATCGGCGCCCCATGATGTTTCGGCGACCCAGCCGCCCGCGACGACGGCCAGCAGCAGCAGCGCGACGCCGATCAGCGACACCTCCGACACTCGGCCGGGGCGAAGGACTCGCAAGTAAATCCCCATGAAGATCGCGATCGGGATCGTCATCGCGATCGAGAAGACGCCCCATGGGCTCTCAGCGAGAGCGCCGACGACGACCAGTGCCAGCACCGCGAGCAGGATCACCATGATGACGAGCACTCCGATGATGGCCGCCGCGCCGCCGATCGCCCCAAGCTCATCTCGGGCCATCTGCCCCAGTGAGCGCCCGCGCCGTCGGGTGGAGATCGACAAGACGAGATAGTCCTGAACGCAACCGGCGAAGACCGCGCCGATGATGATCCAGATGGTGCCTGGCAGATAGCCCATCTGCATCGCCAGCACGGGTCCGACCAGTGGACCGGCGCCGGCGATCGCGGCGAAGTGGTGGCCGAAGAGCACGCGACGGTCGGTCGGCATGTAGTCGGTGTCGTTTTCGAAAAGCTCGGCCGGCGTGGCGTTCTCGTCACGTGGCCGCACGATCTTCATCTCGATCAATCGCGCATAAAAGCGGAAGCCAATCACGTAGGTGCAGATCGCCGCGATGACGAACCACACGGCATTGACCGTCTCCCCGCGGAAGAACGCGATGATCGCCCAGGCGATCGCACCGAGCACCGCGATGACTCCGAAGATGATCTTGTGCCGTGTGGTGATCGGCGATCGGTCGATGACCGCTACCGGCGGTAGGTCTTTCTCGGTTCGGATATAGGTGACGTCGCCGTCCCGTTCCTCGATCCGGTCCGATGGTGCGGCGGTGGGTGTAGCCACGGTCTCTCCCTCGACATCGCTGTCTTACCCGTTTCTGTGATCCTTTCATCGCACGAAACGGTGTGGGGCGATTCGGGGTATCGATTCGGTTATGAACCGCGCTCGTAAAGCGCGCGCACGGTGTCGATCGTGTCGGCCTCAGCTGGGCTTTTGTCGTTGCGGTACCGGAGCACGCGCGCGAATCGCAGGGCCATGCCGCCGGGGTAGCGCGTCGAACCCTGCACGCCGTCGAACGCGATCTCGACCACCTGCTCGGGCCGGAGTTTGACCACGTAGCCGTCCGTGGGGCCGTCGGCCAATTCCATGAAGCGCGTGGTCTGCCACTCCAGCATCGCGTCGGTCATTCCCTTGAACGTCTTGCCGAGCATGACGAATCCGCCCGTCGCCGGGTCCCGCGCGCCGAGGTGGATGTTGGAGAGCTTGCCGGTGCGACGGCCCGAGCCCCACTCGACGCCGAGCACGACAAGATCGAGCGTGTGCACCGGCTTGACCTTCAGCCAGCCCGCGCCACGGCGGCCCGCCTCGTACGGCGCGCTCAGCGACTTTGCCATCACCCCTTCGTGTCCGGCGTCGAGTGTGATGTCCAGAAATCGCTGCGCGGCATCGGCGTCGCCAGTGATGAGCCGGTCGACACGATGGGCCTTCGGCACGATGGCATCCAGGACGGCGACCCGCTCGCTGGCCGGCCGGTCCAGTAAGTCTTCGCCGTCCAGTTGCAGCAGGTCGAATACGAACACCGACAGCGGCTGCAACTCGCGGGCCTTGGCGATGTCGACGCTTCTCCCGAACCGCGACGCCGTCACCTGGAACCGGTGCGGACGCCCGTCGGGACGAAGTGCGATCGCCTCCGCGTCGGCGATCAGGTCGGTCACCGGCAGGGCCAACGTGGCCTCGACCACCTCCGGCAAGCGTTCGGTGACCTCGTCGAGGCTGCGCGTATAGATCGACACCGCGTCGCCGGTGCGGTGGATCTGCACCCGCGCGCCGTCCAGCTTGGCCTCGAAAACCGCTGTGCCGCCAAGGCGTTCGAGCGCCTCGCTGACACCGGTCGCGGTTTGGGCGAGCATCGGGCCCACCGGTCGGCCTACCTTGAGGGTGAACTGATCGAGCGCGGCCTCGTCTCCTGTCAGCGCGGCCGCCGCGACTGCGGGCAGGTCGCCGCCCAGCATGGCCGCGCGCCGGACCACCGGCGCCGCGATGTCCGCGGCCTTCGCCACCGCGTCGGCCATCACCCCGACCAGGGCGCCCTGGCGTAGTTCTCCGCCGAGCAAGCGGCGCACAAAGGTCTGCTCGGCCTCGGTGGCAGCGGCGAACAGGCCGTTGACGAGTGCGGCACGCCGCGCCTGTGAGCCCTTCCCGGCGACCTGGCCGATCTCGGTGAACGCGGCGTCGACCTGCGGCACGGTCAGCGACGGCTCAACCGCCGGCGGTGGCAATGAGCGCAGCGCGGCCCAGCCGACGCCGATCTGCCGTTGGGGCAGCTCACCGGACAGCCAGGACACCACCACGGCGACCAGCCTGGGGTCGCCCTCGGCGCCTGCGTGACGCAGCAGGTCGGCGATGCGGGATATCTTGGCCAGCCGCGCCGACGTCGCGCCGACCTCGGCTGACGCGGCGGCCACATCAATCAGCTGCACCAGCCCAGCCTGGCACGCCCGTCAGACATCTCCGAGCAGGTCGCTGAGGACGGCCGCCTCGGCCCGCAGGCTTGCGGCACGGTTGGTGTGGCCGCCTGCGGTGTAGTCCCTGGCAGCGGCCAGTCGTTCGTCGATCTCGGCGTGCACCAGATCGCGGATCTGCGTGTCGGACAACTCCCGGCGTGGCACCTCGGCGGCGCCGAGGCCGACGACGCCAGCCGCGATCGTCTCGCTTGACTGCGCGTCCAATAAGACGTCGTCTGGGGTCTCGGCGTTGTCTATCGCGCTCAACGCCGAGCGCAACGCCGAAACCCGGGCGGCGTCTCTGTCCTTGCGGGCGGACAGCAGCGCTTCGCGGAGCCTGGTCCGCCAAACAGTTGCATGTGACATGGCAGGCCAAAGTAGGCGCGAGCGTGCGCATTTGCACATGATTTTCGGCGTGTCGGTGTCCAGACACGCACGTTCGCGGGTGGTTGGGAGTTACTTGACGGCGAACGAGACCGTGTGCCAGCCAGTGGCACCGTCGGGAACCGGGTCGGCCTGATCGGACGTCTGGACGGCGCCGGTGTTGTCGGTGGCGCGCACCGAGACGGTGTGTGACCCGGGTCGGGTGGCCTGCCAGTTGAAGCTCCACAGCCGCCACGTGTCGCCGGAGTAGCCGGCGCCGAGATCGGCTGGCCGCCAATCGCCCTCGTCGATGCGGACCTCCACGGCGCGCACGCCACGGTTCTGCGCCCATGCGACGCCACCGAATGTGACGGGCCCCTGAGCGATCTCCTGTCCGCTGCGAGGCACGTCGATGCGCGACTCAGTCTTGATCGGCCCGCGCGGCGACCAGCCCAGCCGCGTCCAGTACGCCTCGGCCCGGTCGAATCGGGTCAGCTCCAAGTCGACGACCCACTTGGTGGCCGACACGTAGCCGTACAGGCCGGGGACCACCAGCCGCGCGGGGTAGCCGTGTTCGGTCGGCAGCGGCTGGCCGTTCATCCCGATGGCCAGCAGCGCATCGCGGTTGTCGGTGAGGGCATCGACCGGCGTTCCCGCGGTGAACCCGTCGATCGACATGGACAGCACCATGTCGGCGTCCGGATGCACGCCAGCCTCCGCCAGCAGGTCGCGCACCCGGTAGCCCGTCCACGCGGCATTCGAAATTAGATCGCCGCCAACGGGATTCGAGACGCACGTCAGCGTCACCAGCTTCTCGATGGCCTCGAACCGATCCAGATCGTCGAAGCGGTAGGTGATCTCGCGGTCTACCATGCCGTGGATCTTCAGATGCCAATCCGCCCGGCTCAACTGCGGCACGCTCAACGCGGTGTCGATCCGATAGAAGTCGGCATTGCTGGTGACGAACGACGGCAGCGCAACGCCTTTCGGCTGCACGGTCGGCGGCACCGGCGGAGCGGCAAGGTCGATCTGCGGCAAGGCGAACGCGTTGCGATCACCAGAGACCGACGACGTCAGGCGCGACAGCACGACGCCGCCCACGCCGCTGAGCGCGCCGAGCCCGAGAAAACCCAGCGTCACCAACGACAACCGGCGGCCGCGGTCGGCGGAGTCCTCGGTGTCCGTCTGCTCCGGCCCGTCGGTGAACCGCCCCGAGATGAGCAGCCGCAGCACCAAGACGCCGCAGGCCGTACCGACCACGGTGGGCACGATGTCCGCCCACGTCGCGCCGGCGCGCGAGAGCACAGCCGCACATCCCACGACTCCGGCGGCGACGATCGCGAGGCTGCCCACCGGGACCCTGCGCGTCTCCCATCGTGCGGCCACCGCGGCGATCAGGGCGATCACCCCGAGCAAGAGCACCGTCAGAAAAAGCTTGTCGGCGGTGCCGAACGTCTGGATCGTCCACTCCTTGACCGGCCCGGGTGTCAGGTCGATGACCGCCGAACCGACCGCAGTGCGGGCATCGGCCTGCGGGCCGAACGCGACGGCGACGAGTTGGGTGACGCCCAGTGCGACAGCCGCTGCGGCTACGCCCGCCAGCATCCGCGCTTCCCGCGATGTCATGCCGCAACGCTACCCATCCACCCGCCCGAAAGGCTTACCGAAAGATGACATATTGGCCAGCGCGACAGCAGATCCATCGCGAATCCCGCGCGATGCCCATTGCGACTTGTATCCGGCGCTGCCGCGGTCATCCTGCAAGTTGAGCCGCGGCGGAGGACAGTCACAAGATCACGAACGGTGGCGGCGCCGGTGAATCGTGGGCTCCCTTCAAGAGGTCACTCCAGGCCTGGCATGACATATATGGGAAAGCCCTACTACCCCGCGTGGTTGGACAACCTAGCTGAAGACGTCACGTTGGAGGCTGCGGCGATGAACGGCACGGCGCACGGTCCGGACGATGTTCGTTCCATCTTGGCCATCGCCCGAGATCAATATGAGAACCAGGAATTCAACTATGCCGGCCGCTGCGGCGAGAATAGTTTTCTCGAGGACTACACGTCATCAGTTCGCGGCATGCCTACTACGTTGTCGTGCTAGTCGACTTCAACGCACACGGGCAAACCCAGCATGTCGTGGTGAATCACCGGCCGCGCAGCGCCTTGCTGCAGTTTTCACGCTTGATGCTCGACAAATTCGCCGGGACTCCGCATGCGAAACACTGGGAAGGCACACCTTGAGGGCGAGACGACTCGCCGCACAAAGTTGGTGCTGGAAAGGATATGAGATAACGAGAGTCGTTGTGTCATAGCCAGATCGAGTTTCGTCGTGCCTGAAATGTACAGAGGCCCCGGTTCGTTACCGATCACAAACGCGAGAGTCGAGCGCCCGTCGACCTGGAGTGTTTGGCATCGGGCACGATCGGGTGGGCCGCGTCCAGGGTCCCCGCAGTCGCGTTCACGGACGAGTCGTTGAGGTAAGCCCCGATCCTCGGGTGTCGTGGAGTGGCCGGGAACAAACGGCTCCCTGGTGCAGTTGCACAAGCGCCGAACTGACGATAGGAGGTATGGGAATGCCCACTGACTACGACGCACCGCGCGTCAAGGATGCCGACGACGTGTCGGAAGAGTCACTGGAAGATCTGACGGCGCGCCGACATGCCGACACCGACGCCGCGGTGCTGGATGTCGAGGACGATGCCGCGGAGTCCTTCGTACTGCCCGACGCCGACTTGTCCGGCGAGGAACTGACGGTGCGGGTTGTGCCGAAGCAGGCCGACGAGTTCACCTGCTCGAGCTGTTTCCTGGTACAGCACCGTAACCGGCTGGCACTGCAGAAGGGCGACCAGATGATCTGCACTGACTGCTCGTAAGCGAGGTGCAGTGGATCACCCGCAATGTCGGGCGCTTATTCCCCGCTGAATAGGCCGGATTGCGCGCCGGGCGACGGCAGGTTGGTTGACGCTGACGCGTGACTGCTCAACACGCACCGGGCATTCTTGCGTAATGCGTCCCCTTCGGTACTCCATCAACGTCACATTGGACGGGTGCTGCGATCATCATGCGGTGATCGCGGACGAAGACTTGCACCGTCATGCGGCCGACAACCTCGACCGGGCCGATGCCCTGCTCTTTGGTCGGGTGACCTACGAAATGATGGAGGCAGCATGGCGGCCGCCGGCGCGGACCGGGGAGACGCCTGACTGGATGGAACCCTTCGCCCGCACGATCGACGCGGCAAAGAAGTACGTCGTGTCGTGCACCCTAGACCGGGTCGATTGGAACTCCGAGCTCGTGCGCGGGGATTCGATGAGTACGAGTTCGTGGTGCACCCCGGCTAGCCGGCCATGGACCGACGTTGTTCGCGGGGCTATCGAAGCGTGTCGACTTGAGGCTCGTAAGCTCACCTCGGGTGCGGTGGCGATGCGGTATGAGCCGAGGAGGTAGCGATGCACGCACCGCGAAATGCGTTGCGCCGCAGAGATGTTACCGATGACTGCACTTGACGTCAGTGGCCGAGGTGTATCTGGGCGCCGCGGGCCCGAAGTTGTTCGAACGTGTAACTGAATTCGCCTCGGCGTCCGACGGAAACGACATAGCGGTCCTGGCCTTCGGTGACTGGGAAGCTGAAGGAAAAAGTGCAGTTGGCAGTGCTGCCCTTGCCCTGACCAAGCGTTGTGCTGGCAAGGATTTCACCCTTACCGTTTTTGACGGTGACGGGAGTATCGCGGCCGATGTCGGAGTATCCCTCCGCTCCTTCGCATGATTCCCCCTCCGATGCGACGGCGCCCACCCCGGTACTGTCGATGAGTACGAAAGTCCCTGACACCGTGGCTGTTTCGAGTAAGCGGAAGCCTTGGGCGAATTGTGGGCAGAAGGCTTTGACGGCGATCTCGTCGGGCAACATGCCTTGTTGCGGCGCGCCATCCTCCAGCTGTCGACATATCTGCCTCCCGCGGGCGACGGCGTTGGCGTCAGAGTTGAACCGGGATGCCAGCCCGGCATCCTTCAGCGCTGAGAGGTACCCGGCTTCAGGCGCGGGCGTTGGCCTACGACCTGCCAGCAATAGCCATACCACCGCTGTAACCATGACGATGATTGCAGTCATCGCCCCCGTAGCGAGCCACGTCGAGCGAATACCCGACCGGCCGTACGGCAACTCGGCGTAGTCCGGCAGCATGTGGCCGCCGGTTGGGTCTGT
>Ga0136846_1231204_pt1 | contig 13068 bp, 9 predicted proteins | sample HopSoiMetagenom2_FD_96841 | JGI IMG/M metagenome (GOLD analysis project Ga0136846, IMG submission 96841) | Grasslands soil microbial communities from Hopland, California, USA - 2 Assembly 2016 (version 4) | ecosystem: Environmental > Terrestrial > Soil > Grasslands | place: USA: Hopland... | reverse complement strand
GTTGGGCACGTCGCGCACGGCGGCGAACGTGTGACGGTAATCGCCGCCCCCGCCGATGTGGGCGAGAATGAAGCTCGCCTTCGGATGTCTGACGGCGAGGCGCGCGAGGTCCGCGCCGTCGCTCGCGTCCTGACCTGGCCAGTGTCGGCGGCGGTGCTGCCAGATGTGGTGCAGAATCGGAAGGCCGCTGTCCGCTGCGCGTTCTGCGATCGGATCCAGGAGCGCGTCATCGGCGCGTCGTGCGGCGGCAAGCTTCACTCCAATGGCGCCGGCGGTCACACGGCGATCGATCTCCTGGAGCGCGAACGCCGTGTCGTTAGGGTTGACCGCCACGTACCACCGAACGCGATCGCGATGCTGCTCGGCGATGGCCTGCATCGCGTCGTTGCCGCGCGTCGTGTCGGAAGGCGACGCGAAGTACGTCGGGGAAAACCGTCCCCACGAGCCGAGAATCGACGCGACGTGAATAGAGATCCCGATACGATCGCCCGCGCGGAACCGCGCCTGATTCAAGGCGTCCCATTCCGCGCGGCCACAGCCCTCGAAGAAGAAGTGAGCGTGAACATCGATGAGCGGACCCGGACCCGCCAGCGGCGCGGTCTCCGCCATCAGTTCTGCGTCTCCTCGACGAGCTGAACGAACGCCGAGCTCGCGGCGTGCTCGATGTCGATCAGCGTCTGCTCGTCGTGCGCGATCGCCGCATAGTTGTACGCCCCGCGCTTGAACAGCACGTCCTCCTCCAGGGCTAACTCGAGGAATCGCGATTCTCGTGCGGGCGTGTCGAACCGCAGGAACCACATCGGTGCAATCCCGTCGACGCTCACGCCTTCCGCGCCGCTGGCGGCGATCGCTCGGTTGACGGCGCCCATCATTTCCTCACCGGTCTTCCAGAGCGTATCACAGACCTCCGTCTTCTCGTGCCACTCGAGTACGCCGGCGATCGCGGCGAGCGCCGTCGCTTCGCTCGCGAGTGTCGAAGAGATCCACGTATTGGCAGCAGCCTCCATGACCGCCGCACGGCCGACGACCGCGGCGATCGGGAACCCGTTCGCCATCGCCTTGCCAAATGCCGCGAGATCCGGCTCGAAGCTTCCGTACTCCTGATAGCCACCCGGCCGAAGACGAAAACCGGTTTTCATCTCGTCGAACACGAGCACGGACCCCTGTGCATCGCACAGTCTGCGCGCTGCCGCGAGCCATTCCGGCGACGGCAGCTTTTCGACGACCGGCTCCAGCAGAATCGCGGCGAGGTCGGCCCCGGCCTGCTGACACGCGCGCTCGAGCGCGGCGAAGTCATCGAACGGGACCCGCAGCACATCTGCCCGCGCGCCGGCGGGAATGCCGAGCGCGTCGTTCGCCCAGTCGTGCCAGCCGAAGTAGCCGGACGCGACGACCTTGCTCTTCCCGGTATACGCGCGTGCGATGCGCACGGCGGCAGACACCGCCTCGGCACCGCTCTTGAGAAAGCGCACCTGCTCGGCGCACGGGATGATGTCGCACAGGCGGTCGGCAATGTCGACTTCACTCGTGTGCGACAACCCGGCCACGTTGCCGAGCGCCGCCGCGTTGAGCACAGCGCGCGTGACGGTTTCGTCGCCATACCCAAGGGCGACGCTTCCGAGCGCCATCGTGCAGTCGATGAGCGTGAGGCCTCCGGCAGTCGTGATGTGGCAGCCGGACGCACGCGTGTAATGCGTGGGACCGAACGCGGTGCCTTCGCCATACAATCCCGCGGGACGCTTGCTGCCGGTGGACGCGCCGCCGGGGATCACGTCGGCAGCTCGGCCCCGCCACTGCTCATCGAGGTTCTCGTCGGAATCGCCCTCGGGAACGCCTTCGAAGCCATCGCCATCACCGGCGCCGTCATCCGCGACCGCCTCGGCGTCCGGCTGCTCGGGTTCTTCGGGCGGTTGCGGCTCTTCGGACTTGCCAAATAAGCGAGAAAATTTCATGTCCGTACGGTGGGAAACCGGGAACGGGAACAGGACATCGCGGTAGCGTTAGGCATCCGAGGGGCCCGTGCCGAGCGCGCGCTCGAGCGCCGCGGCGTGCTGCTTCCGCTCGCGCTCCGTTGCACGCACGACCTCGATCGCCATCGCGCGCATGAGCTCGATCTCGCGCGCGTCCGGGTTTGCCCGAAACGCCAACGACCGAACACTACGCATGATGTGCTCGGTAAAGCGAGTCTTGAAGAAGGCGATGATCTCGAGCGCCTCGGACGCGTTGGCGAACAATCGCTCGTACTGCTCGCTCGTTGCCGGTGGGGCCTCGTCGCGCGGCGGCCCGATGACGCGTGTCGCATCGCCGGCCGCCAGGTGCAGCTCGTAGAGCGCCACGAGCACAGCCTGCGCGAGGTTCAGTGAAGCGTGATCCGTGGTCGGAATGTTCACGACGGTCCGCGCGCGATCCAGAGCGTCATTCGGGAGCCCCTTGTCCTCGCGCCCGAAGAGAATCGCCGCGGGACCATGGCGTGTCGCCGCGAGAATGTCCGCGGCCGACCCGCGCGGATCCGTGAAGATCCACTTCGCGGCGCGCCGCCGCGCCGTGTACGCCGCCACATGAACGCAGTCCGCGAGCGCCGAGTCGAGGTCCGGGAAGGTCTGAATGCGCTCGATGATGTCGTTCGTGTCGTGCGCGATGCCCTCGAGGCGATACGGGTCGTACTCGACAGGCCGGATGAGACGCAGCGAGCTGACGCCCATGTTCTTCATCGCGCGAACGACTGCGGCGATGTTGATCGGGTTCTGGGGCTCGTACAAGACGACGTGCACCTGCGCGAGAACGGAATCAGTCATCGGCAATGCGAAAATCGAGTAGGTCGTCGGCGGCCAGACGGTCGCCACGGAGGTAAACGAATTCTCCAGAACGTCCGCCCAGCACGAGCTGACCGCGGCGCCGCTCGCGATCAGGCGTCATCTCGTTGACCACGACGCCGAGCTTCAAGGATTTGGTGACGTCAGCCCCTAGCGCGGAGAGATCCACGGCCATGCGAACGGAGTAACCTCGAGCCGTAGGCTCCCAGTGTGCGCGCAATGCGGGAGCAACGCCCCCGACCGCGCGTGCGCTGACGCGAACGTGGCTTCCGCCGAGCTCGGGAACGAGTAGCCAATTCAGCTCGCGTGACGCTGTGCTGCTCCGCGTCGCGGCCGGAATGATCACATGCAACTGAACCCCATCGCTGTTCGTGTCGGGGTGCTCGTTGTCGAGCGGGTTCGAGTCGATGCGCGGCACGAAATAGACGTCGAGCTTCTCGACGTCGACGAGCACGCAAAGGTCGTGTCCGTCGGCCCACAGCGATACGGTCGCACGAGGGGCTCCGGCGGCTGACCACGCAACCTCGGAACGGCGGTAGCACGACTCAGACAGGCGAAGACTCAGCCGATTGACCGAGCCGGGCGCGTCGTGCGTTCGCGGGATGATCAACGGCTCACGCGCGGCGGCGGTGCGCTTGGCGGTAGCCGCGACGCGTTCGCGAGCGCCGCCGAGACTCATGGTCGCGGTGCCATCGGTCGCGGCGATGGAAACGCGCCAGCTTCGGTCGCCGCCACGGTGGTGGTGACGGGCACCGTCGCGCAGGAGCACGGTAACCCCGTGCTCCTGGCGGATGATCGATTCGACGGCACCATGCACATCCCACACGCTCACAACTCGTCCACTCTCGCCAGTCATTCGAACGAAGTAGAACCGTCGAGGCCCCGAGCCTGGCGGCCCGAACGCGGTGGCGCGCCACCACGCGCTCACCGCGTCGACGATGACCCACGCGTCGGCGGTCGCGCGCCCGAGACGCGCCTGCAGCCTAACGTCTCCCGAGGGGGTTGCGGTCTCTGTGTCCGCGAGAAAGCGAAATCCGTCCTCCAAGCCAGAACTGCCGTTGGGATCGGCGCTCGCCCATGGCGCGACGCCAACGAGCTCGCCGTCCGCGTGAAATGGGAGATCCACCTGCACGTGGCGGTCCGCGCGCCAATTGAGCTCATCCAGCACGTAGTCCGGCATCGCCACGACCGTCCGCTCGACCACGACGCCGGGTGCTACGCCTTCGACCACAGCGCGAACCCAGCCGACGTCGCCGCGATCCTCGTACGCGACGAGCGCACCGTGCACGCGTTCCTGCGAGCGGCCGTCGACGAGTGGCGCGGTGTGCGCGAGGGTGCTGCGGTACCAGTGCAATGATGGATCGACGTACGATCCCGTCCCGACGTCATCCAGCCATCGATCGTTGCCGTTGACGAGCACGAAGTTCAGTCGGTCGGGGTGGCCGTGCCCCGCGCCCGAGTGCCCGTAGTCGAGCGCCGCATACAGGCTACCGGCGTCGCGGCGCAGAATGGCGTAGCCCTGCTCCGCGAGCAGCGCCGACCGCGGGCGCGATGGACTCAGTGGAGGCAGCGTGGGGCCGGCGAACAGGAGCGAACGCCAGCCGAGGTCCGCGCGGTCGAGCCCCACGGCTGGTGTGTTTCGCTCGGCCTCCGCGGTCGAACGCGAACGACCCGTGTCGCCGCGCGGTACGGTGCCGTCGTACAACGTCGAAAGTGCACCCGTCAGTCGCTCGTCGTCCGGGCGCCTAACGACGCCCAGCTCGGCGAGCTCGGCGAACCGCCACTGACGCAGCGACACGCGATACTGCGAGTCGCGACGCGACGGGAACGTAAAGTCAGGCAGCGCGGTGACGAACGGCGTGGCGAATGCCTCATCGAATCTGGCAACGAGAGCGGAATCGAGCGTCACGTCGGCAACGCCAGCGATCGCCACGCCGTACCAGAGGCCACGGTGGGCGAAGAGATGATAGTTCTCTCCCTCGTACCACGTCCCGTCGGCGAGGAGACCCTCGGTCAGATGCCTGACGAGACCGGACGGGCCGCGGAGCGCCGTCTCGTCCGGGCGGCCATTGAGCACACGAGAGGCCGCGAGAAGCGCCGCGTTGTTCCAGACCTGACGGTTCGATAAACCCTCATCGTAGCCGGCAATCAGCGCCGCGCTCGGCTCAATCAGTCGATCGCGTACTGTGGCGCCGAGCGCGGATGACGCCGAGCCATCCGCCATCTCGACGAGATCGAGCGCGACTATCAGCTGAAGCAACCAGATCGACTCGAGATACGTGCTGAAGAAGACCCGCGTGGGCCCGAGCACGTTGTCCTTGTTCGGATAGTCGAGATACCGATCGGCGTACGCTGCCAGCACCGACCGCGCGAGGTCGCCGTATCGAACGTTGCCTCGAAGGGCAGACAACGTCGCGGCATGTACGGCGCGCTCGGCCAGCCAGAGCTGGTACCACATGATCCACCAGCGGTAGTGCGCGTCGTCGTCGAAGACCGCGCCGCACTTCGGGCAGCGATGGGCGCGCGGCGACCATGGGTCGAACTCGAGCATCGTCCCATCCCGCTCGCATCGCCCGCCACGACGCGTCATGCGTGCCTTCTCCGAAGGGATGAACAATTCCCTTCCCGCGAGCGGCTCGAGATCCTGCGCGAGCGAATCGGCGAGCCCATGCAGCGGCCCACGCGCCGCCTGTCGACGCGCGTCGAGATCTGCAGCGTGAAGCAGGACGGTCACTGGCCGGAGCGAGCCCCGGCGAGACGCCAGTCGGCGATAGTGGGCATCTCACCACGGAGATCCATGCGTACGCCGCTCAGCCGAGCCGTAACGCCTTGCACGCCGCGCGAATGGTAGACCCATGCCACCGGCGTTTCGGCATCCAGTGTTTGCTGCACCACGCGCCACGCAGCGACCAGCGCGTCGTGCGTTCGCGCGGCGCGAACCCGCTCGAATGCCATGTCGAGCTGCTGCGTATGGAAGCCGGCGTAGTCCAGCGCTCCGCCGGACAGCTTCGAGTCGAACATCGCCGCAAGATACGAGAGCGACAGGTCGCCCGGGATTCCGGTGAACAACGCGTGGAAGCGCTTCGGCTTCGCACGCGCTTCCGAGAGAAACGCGCCGAACTCCAGCTGCCGAATCTCCATCGTAATGCCATGGGCGCGCAGGTCGGCTTGCAGCAACTGCTCGACGGCGTTGTCTCCGCTGCCCACCGTGAGCAGGGTGAACGCGAGAAACTTTCCGCCTCGCGTGCGGCGGCCATCGGCCGCGCGGCTCCAGCCGGCGGCGTCGAGGAGCGAGTCAGCTGCGCCGACCGAAGGCGCCGCCGGCGCGAGCGCGAGCGGATTGTCGGGAGGCACCGCCCCGTATGCCGGAGTCGCGTATCCCGCGAGCGCCGCGTCGATAATGCGCTTGCGGTCAATGGCCGCGGAGATTGCTTTGCGAACACGGACGTCATCGAAGGGTGCGCGTGAGGCGTTGAAGACGATCCCGTTCGAGAGGAGCACCGGATACGAGACCACGCGCAACGATGGATCGCGCGCCGCGAGCGCTGCCATTGTTGGCGCAATGCCGGCAACGGCAAGCTCACCGCTCACCAGCCCTGCGAACTTCGTCGTCGGCTCGTCGACGACGGCGACAACGAGCTGACGAACCTTCGCCGGGCCTCCGAGCTCCAACGGGAAATCAGGAGCGCGCTCGAACACCCAGCGACGACCCGCCTCACGCGTGCGAAAACGGAACGGCCCGTTGCCGACCGGGTTCGTGTTGTATGCGGCGCGCCGCATGTCCGCACGTGGCACGGTCGCGAGCAGGTGCGCCGGAAGAATCGGCAGCTCGGCGAGGACTGGTGGGAATCCGGGCGGCGCGGACGAGAACCGGAGCTCAACGGTCGAGTCGTCGACGACGCGCGTCTCGGTGATGTTCGCGAGGTCGCCGTATCGCGGATACCCGGTGGCGCGGTCGCGCGCCGCGTCGATCGTGAAGACGACATCGCGCGCCGTCGTTGGCTCGCCGTCATGCCACTTGAGGGTGGAGTGCAGGTGCAACGTGAGCCCGTCGCCGGCGCGGTTCCAGTCCCACCGCGACGCGAAGTACGGCTGTGGCACGAGTACGCTGTCATACCGGGCGAGCGTAACGAGCAGTGCGAAGCGCTGGATCTGACGCGAGAGCGGGTGAACCGTGACCAGCGGGTTCGCCGACTCGAGGTCGGCGCCGGATGCGTAGACGACGGTGTCACTCGCGCGCGTCGGCGCGCTGCATGACGGCGCAACCGTTGCACCGACGAGCAGCGCCGCGAGCGTTGACGCGCGCGGGCTGAGGCGCATCATCCCCGTGTGCGTACCCTCATGCGTCGCCTGGCGGCAGCGTTCGTCCTGTTATGGCTCGTCGTCACGCTCACGTTCGTTCTCGTCAGGCTTGCCCCGGGTGACGCGGCGGCGCTCCTGGTGCCGCCCACCGCCACGCCCGAGGACGCGGCCCGGCTCCGCGCCGAGCTGGCGCTGGATGCGCCGATCGCCGTGCAATATGCAAAGTGGATGGGCGGCCTGCTGCGCGGCGACCTTGGGGAGAGCTTCACCCAGCGTCGCCCCGTCACTCGAGTCCTTCGTGAAGCGCTGCCGGTGTCGCTCGGTCTGGGTGTCTCGTCGCTGGTGTTGACGTTCGTCGTGGGCGTCGCGATCGGGACCTTGCAGGCGACGCGCCGAGGCACCGTGGTGGATCCGGCGCTCACGTTCGCGACAACGGCGATCTATGCCGCACCAAGCTATTGGCTCGCGCTGTCGCTCATTGCCGTGTTCACGTATGGCGCGACGGTGTGGGGGTTGCCACCCGCGCTGCGATTGCCCGCGTTCGGCATTCGCGACCCGGCCGGGGTGGAGACGGGGTGGTCCGCGTTGGTCGACGTCGTTCGACATGCCGTGCTGCCGGTGACGGTCCTCGCGGCGGTGGGCGCTGCGGGCATCGCACGTTATGCGCGGAGTACGGTCGCGGACCTCGCGGGCGCCGAATGGGTTCGGACGGCGCGGGCGAAGGGCCTTCCGTCGCGCGCGGTGTACGGCCGCCACGTGCTTGCGAATGCACTGCCACCGCTGGTCGTTCTCCTGGCCCTCTCCCTGCCGGGCGTGGTCGCGGGGTCGGTGTTCGTGGAGAGCGTATTTGCCTGGCCGGGAATGGGACGGGCGATGGTGACGGCGATCTCGGCGCGAGACTACCCTGTCGTGATGGGTGCCACGGTGCTGTACGCGGCGCTGGTGATTCTCGCGAACCTCGCCGCAGACCTCGTGCTCCCGCTGATCGATCCGCGACGTGACGCATAGGGTGGCGAATTACTCACGGGACCGCGTATGAACCGCCTTGCGCGGTTCTCCGCTGTGCTGCTCGGCGTCCTGGTCGCGGCGGTCGTGCTCGTCCCCGCGCTCGCCGCCACCGATCCGCTGGCGATCGGCGATGTACTTGCCACACGACTGGTGCCTCCGGCCTCCTCGGATGCGTTAGGCCGGTTTCACCTGCTCGGCACTGATCGATTCGGCCGCGACCTGTTCGTGCGCATGATGCTCGCGGGGCGCATCTCGTTGGCGGTGGGTGTCGCCGGGTCGGTCCTCGCCGGGGCGGTTGGGACAGTCGTGGGGGCGTCAGCGGCCTGGCGCGGCGGTGTGGTGGATCGTCTGGCGATGGGTGTGTCGGACGCGCTGCTCTCGATCCCGCGACTCATTCTCCTTCTGTTGTGCGCGGCGCTGTGGCAGCCCGGAGCGGCGACGGTGCTCGTGGTGCTCGGTGCGACGGGGTGGATGGGTGTGGCGCGGCTGGTGCGCGGCGAGGTGCTTGGCGTACGGGCCCAGCCTTACGTCTCGGCGGCGGAAGCGTTAGGCGCGAGGTCGTCGCGTGTGCTGTGGCGGCATGTTGTGCCGAATGCGCTCGGTCCGGCGATCGTGGCGACGACGTTGGGGGTTGGGAATGCGATCCTGCTCGAGAGTGGGCTCTCGTTTCTCGGTCTCGGCATCCAGCCGCCGGCGCCGAGCTGGGGGAACATGATCGCCGGGGGGCGCGATCTGATCGTGACGGCGCCGTGGGTGGCGATCGCTCCGGGGGTGGCGCTGATCGTCACGGTGCTGGCGTGCACGCTGCTTGGGGATAGTCTGCGGGATCGGCTGGCGGGGGAGCGGCCGAGAGATCTTGCGGAGCGGGTCTGATCCGGCCAGACGGGAGAGACGGTAGACGGCAGCGAACGGTAGACGGCAGCGAACTGAAGACGGCAGACGGCAGATGCGATCGAGTTGGCTCGCACCCAGCAGGCCATCGCGACCTCCGCGGACTCTGCGACCTCTGCGGTGAAAAGCGTCGTTTACCGAACGAGGTGCGTGACGACAGCGCGGGGCGGCGCGGAGAAAGGCAGCACGCGGCCCGAAATGGCCACGTCGCTCAGAGGCGTTTCGTCGAGGCGAGCGAGACGAACCTCACGCCCCGCGAACGGGAGCGACCAGCGACCCGCGACTGTATCGTCCGTGAGGTTCACGCAGCGAAGGACGAGCCACTCGCCATCCTCGCTCTCTTTCGCAGCGGAGAACGCGAGTCCCCTGCCCTCGAGCTCCAGGCCTCGCGTCGCCGGATAGTTGGCGACGGCCGATCGCAGCGTCGTTCCAGTCAACGGCAGGAGGACATCATCCGCGGTCCGCTCGATCGCGTCGATCGTCTCGCCGGTTCGGGCGCCGTGCGGAAAGATTGCCAGCTCCGCCGCGAACGACCCGAGCATCTGCGCTTCCGGCGTCGGCACCGGCCAGCCCGCGTGACCCGGTCGCTCCGGGAGGTCGTTGCGCGACAGGTCGCCGACGGACCTAACGAGTGTCGCCGCGACGTCACCGGACGACTCGGCTTCGTACTCCGCGAGGCCGTCGCTGTAGATGGTCACGCCGCGATCGGCGCCGAAGAGCGACACGTAGCGGTGGAGCGGCGCAGTCGGCGGTGGAGTTTCGACGCGGCGCTCATCATCCGGCACGGCGACGGGCACGCGCTGCACCGGACCAAAGGCGGCATCGGCCCAGACCGCCGCGTCGACGACCCCAGTTCGCAAACGCACGCGAACCCGATGGCCGGCAGCGCCGTTCACGCCGTCGACCAGCACGCGCAGGAACGGGGAGCCAGCATCGAGGCGAAACCGCACGCGGACGTCCACGAAACCGGCGTGGCCGTCGCGACGCGCGCCGGCGAGCCGGCGATCCGCGCGCGACGGGACGACGATACGCCACCGCGTCTCGAGCTCCGCGCGCAGCGGGCCGGGATGAATGCCTCGCGAGCGAAGAAAGCGATGCTCAATGCGGACCGGACCGAACGGCGAGTGCGTGTAGAGGTCCCCGCGGTCTCCGACGTTCTCGATGGCGACCGCGTTCGTCACCGACCACGATCCGTCGCAGGCGGCGATGGAGATCGTCCGGTCCACCTCGAGGTGCACGCGGAGGATCCCGTTGTCGAGCGTGTCGGAATCCCCCGTGACCGACGGGTCGGGAATGGGTGAGGCACCGTTCACGTCGTCGAGAGGCAGCGGCGTCACAGCGTAGCCCGCCACGGGCGGCAGCCACGCCACGACGCGCCGAACCTCGACGAGATCGTTGTCGGGGTAGTGGCGCGGCGACTCGGTGCGGCGGTTCGCGCGCCGAGTCGCGAGCATCTGCAGCGGAACCGTGCCGTTGGCGAGACTCGGGGCGCCCACGTGCCTAACGCGCTCTGGCGGTGTGGAACCCGGCCCTACACCGACGTCAGCGAGAAACGTCTCGAGCTCGACCTCGGCGATCCCGCCGCGACGCCGCGTGGCCCGATTTCGCACGAGTACGAGGGATCGCCAGTCCGCCTTTCGGTTTCGCGCCGTAGCAGGGTCGTGGCCGACGAGATCCAGGATCGCGTCGTGCCTAATGCCGGCCGCTTGCGTGAGAGCGTCGTCGAGTCGCGCGTCCATCGCGCGCGCGACCTCGTCGACCGAGCATCCGCATAACGTGTCGTGCGGATGCGAGAGCAGCGTCATACGCCAGGCCGCAGCGGTGAGGTGACATCGGCTCGCGAGTCCGGCGCGCGTAGCGAGCGCCGCCCACGGCTCCGCATCGCGAAGGAGCGTCCGCTCGAGGATGGCGTTGCGGCGCTTCTGACGCGCGCGCGTGCCGAACGTTCCCTGCAGCGTCCACGTGTAACCGTACGAGTCGCGGAGCTCACCGCAGACGACCGGCAACGCGAGTGACGCGCCGCGCCGGACGAGCTCCGTCGCGAACTGGCGCAGCGTCGTACGCACGGTCCGCGTCGGCGTTGCCGCAGCCGCCAGCGCGGAGATCGCCTGGGCGGCACCATCCTGGCGCGCGTGATGATCGGCGCCATTCTGAACGAGGAGGACGCCGGTCCTCGAGCGTTGGGCGAGCACGTCGTGTATCGCTCGCCAGCGCGTCGATGCATCCTGGGGATCGACGGGCAAGTTCGACCCGAGCTCGTAACCGTCGGGCGGGAGATGGAAGAGCGTGACCGCCGACCCGTCCGCTGATTCCCATCGCACCGTATCGCCAGACGGCCACCGCTTGCTCCCGAACCCGCGCCACACGATCGCGACGTCGAGCCCGAAGCCGGACGCAATCAGCGGCAACGCGGCCGTGTGTCCGAATGCATCCGGCGAGTACAGAACCGGCGGCGCCTCGGCGCCGAGCGCTCGCAGCGTTCGACGGCCGGCGAGAAGGTTTCTCACGAGCGCTTCGCCGCTCGGAATCAGCTCGTCGGCGAGGACGTACCAGGGCCCGGCTTCGATCGTACCGTCCTGAAGCGCCGCGGCGAGATCACTCGCGCGATCGGGACGAACGTCCAGGTAGTCATCCAGCACGACCGCCTGGCCGTCCAACAAAAACGGCGACCGGGGTTCGTCGCCGTCGAGGAGCTCATCGATCAGCGCGACGAGCTGTTGCCGGAACCGTCCGGACGGAAGGTACCACTCGCGATCCCAGTGCGTGTGCGCGAGGACGTAGACGACTTCGCCGTGCGGTGTTTCCCGCGCTGGATCCCGGTTCGCCATGCGCGAGCATTCTGTCTCGCGCGGCAAGCAGCGGCAAGTGGCCCGCGAGGCCGTCGCCAGGGAAACGAGGGGCCCTCAGCCACCGAACATCGTAGAACAGGTGGTTGAGAACCCCTCGTTTGGGCGCAGCGCTCAACCGCCAGCGCTGCGCTCGGCATGGCGCCCTACTGACGTTAGGCTATCGGCCGCCGCCCCGTGATCAAGCGGTAGAGTACCACGATCACCGCGAGAACGAGCAGGATGTGAATCAGCCCGCCGCCGACGTGGAAAGCGAACGCCCCGAGCAACCAGAGAATGAAGAGAATGACTGCAAGCGTCCAGATCATCGTAGGCCCCCGTAGGGAGAGTGGGTGTACCCTCTCGTAAAGCAAGCAGCGTACCGCGCGCGCGCAGTCGAGATCGGAACCGCGTGTGGCTCAGCGCGTCGCGATCTCGGTCGTGCGTCGAGGCGCGTTCGAGTCTCGCGGCGCGGGCGACGCTTGCGGATGCTCGAGGACGTTGTGCGCGATCTGGCGACTGAGCAGAATGCGCGCGGCGCGCACGTCGTGGCCGATGTCGATCAACAGAATGGCGAGGTCGCCAGTGCCCCACAGCAATCCAGCAAGCACGATCAAGCGACTCATTTCGCCGAGCAGCGTCGGTATCGACGCGCGCCCCTGCTTCATGATTCCGGTCACTACCTCGGCAATCAGGAGCAGCACGAGGATGATGGCCATGAATCGGAACAGCTTGGACAGATACCGCAGGCCGATGTAAGGCTCGATGTCGCTCGCGCGCACGTGCGTGACCGCATCCGCGTCGAAGCGACGGGGTTGGCTGTCCGCGGCCGTTTCGCCGCGGACCGCGGGTCCTGTGAGTTCCGCCGTGTCTGGGCTCATCTTCATTCTCCGGTGCCGACCCAACGGGCACGATAGCCCCGTACGTCGATGTGAATGAAAGGTCCGTGTCCGCCTTCCGCGGGGTATACGCCTGCGCCACCCACCAGGCCCGGGTGTTCCTGCTCGACGCGGTCCACTGCGGCGAGAATGATTTCGGCGTCCTTGATGTTCAGCTTGCCGTCGTGGTTGAGATCGTCCATCCACCCGTTGCCGTCGTTGTCGATGAAGATGTCGGACGCGTCGCCGTACATGTGTCGGCTGAGCGTCGCGCGGCCTCGCGGATCGCCGCCGCGAACGTTGTATTGCGGCGTACGAAAGCCGCTCATCACATGCACGCCGGCCGTCGAG
>Ga0136846_1229030_pt1 | contig 13068 bp, 12 predicted proteins | sample HopSoiMetagenom2_FD_96841 | JGI IMG/M metagenome (GOLD analysis project Ga0136846, IMG submission 96841) | Grasslands soil microbial communities from Hopland, California, USA - 2 Assembly 2016 (version 4) | ecosystem: Environmental > Terrestrial > Soil > Grasslands | place: USA: Hopland... | reverse complement strand
TGCAGCGTGAAAACGCCCAAGCGCGAAAACTGCCGTTTCTTTCACCATGCCGCGCAGGCCGAGAACGCGGGCTTCAGGCCCTGCCTGCGCTGCCGGCCCGAGCTGGCCCCGCATTCGGTCGTCTGGTCTATCCAGGATGCGTCCTACATCCTGGCGCACCAGGCCGCCCGCCTGCTGGACGAGCCGGAGGTGTGGGCCGAAGAAGGCCCCTCCGTGGAAAAACTCGCCGCCAAGCTGGGCGTGAGCGACCGCCATGTGCGGCGGATTTTCGAGGCGCAGTTCGGCGTCTCGCCCATGCAGTATCTGCAGACGCACAGGCTGCACACCGCCAAACAATTGCTGGCCGACACCAACCTGCCGATCACGCAGATTGCGCTGATCAGCGGCTTTGCCAGTGTGCGGCGCTTTAACGCGGCTTTTGTGGAGCACTACAAACTCAATCCCACGCAGCTGCGGCGCCAGGGCCCGGCCCGCGTCGGCGAGGTGGGCGAAGGCGTCACCGTGCGGCTGGGCTACCGCCCGCCTTATGACGTGCAGGCCATGCTGGCCTTCTTTACCAAGCGCTGCATCAACGCCATTGAATTCGTCACGCCTGAGGCCGCGCAACCCGCGCTGGGCCGTACGTTCAGCATCGAGTCCGGCGGCAAGCTGCATGCCGGCTGGCTGCTGGCCAGCTTTGACGAAAGCCGCTCACAGCTGGTGCTGCGCATCAGCGACTCGCTGCGTGAAGTGCTGCCGCTGGTGATACGCCGCGTGCGCACCACGTTTGACCTGGACGCCGACCCGGCCACCATCAACAGCGTGCTGCACGCGAGCTTTCCGCAAGGCGACGGCCTGCGTGTGCCGGGCGCGCTGGACGGCTACGAACTGGCAGTACGCGCCGTGCTGGGCCAGCAGATCACCGTGGCTGCGGCGCGCACGCTGGCGCAGCGCATGGTGGACCGTTTTGGCGAGCCGGTTGAAACGCCCTGGCCGCAGCTGACGCGGCTCTTCCCCGCGCCCGCCGTGCTGGCCGCCGCCAGCGGCGACGCGTTGGGGCAGCTGGGCATCGTCAGGCAGCGCCAGGCGGCCATCGTGGGCATCGCTGAGGCGGTGGCCAGCAAACGGCTGCAACTGCACAGCGGCGCCGATGTGAACGCCACGATGGCCACGCTCAAAGAGTTGCCCGGCATTGGCGACTGGACGGCGCAGTACATCGCGATGCGCGCCCTGCGCTGGCCCGACGCGTTTCCGGCAGGCGACGTGGCCTTGCACAAGGCGCTGAGCGTGCAAGGCATGAAGAACCCGGCCCGGGAAGCTGAAGCGGCTTCGGCCGCCTGGAAACCCTGGCGCAGCTATGCGGTGATCCGCGCCTGGAGCGGCACGCTGGAGCGTCCCGGCTGACGGGGCCATTGATTCCGGAATTCACGGTGATTTATGCATATACGGAATGAATGCACGGCTTCGATTTCATTGGACGGCAAGCCGCCTTCGGGCGACCATCGCCGTCGAGTTGATCGAGGTGTGCTTCCCGGCCATGCACAACAAAGGGCGACGAAAGCCAACGCTACCAAATTGATAGCTGCTTGCCAACGTCCTGTATGGGCTACAGCCCTAAAAAGCTTAAATCTTCAACTGCCCTGAAGACATCGGGCAAGACCTCCTAACCACTCAAAAGGTGACAAAGATGAAATTCGACAACTCCATCGTTCAAACCACATTCCAAAGCCCGCTGGGCAAGATGATCATTGCCGCAACCGACAAGGGCCTGGCCGGCACCTGGTTTGCCGGCCAGCGCCACCTGCCGCCACAACTGGTGGAGCCCTGCATCTGGCGCGAAGACCCGGACCATCCGGTGATCAAGCAGGCGATTGCGCAACTCACCGAGTATTTCGCCGGCACGCGCACTTACTTTGACTTGCCGCTGGACCTGGCCTACGGAACCGCCTTTCAGCAATCGGTGTGGCAAGCCTTGCTGGCCATCCCGCAGGGTGGTACCACCAGCTATGGCGCCTTGAGCCACAGCATCGGCAAACCGGCTGCCGTGCGCGCGGTAGGCGCAGCGGTCGGGCGCAACCCGGTCAGCGTCATCGTGCCCTGCCACCGCGTGCTGGGCTCCGACGGTTCACTCACCGGTTATGCCGGCGGCCTTGATAAAAAAACAGCGCTGCTCAAGCTTGAGGGCGCACCCATGAAGGAGACCTTGTTTTGAGTTCAACCACCACCGGGCTGGCCGCGCCCGCCGCAGCGGCCGCACCCAAAAGCTGGGCTGCCGACTTCATCATGCTGGCGGCGATCTGGGGCTCGTCCTTTCTGTTCATGCGCATCAGCACGGTGGAGTTCGGCCCGCTGCCGACGGCCGCCGTGCGTGTGGGCATTGCAGCGCTCTTCCTGCTGCCCATCGTGTGGCTGCGCGGGCTGCTGCCTGACCTGAAGAAAAACTGGAAGAAGATTTTCTTCATCGGCATCCTCAACTCGGGCATTCCGTTTGCCTGCTTTTCGTTTGCGCTGCTGTCCATCACCACCGGGCTCTCGGCCATCCTGAATGCGACGGTGCCGATGTTCGGCGCACTGATCGCCTGGCTCTGGCTGAAAGACAAGCCCAATGCCTCGCGCATCCTGGGCCTGGTCGTCGGCTTTGCCGGTGTGGCCATGCTGGCCTGGGACAAAGCCACTTTCAAGCCCGACGCCTCGGGCATCGCGCCGGCCTGGGCCGTGCTGGCCTGCCTGTTTGCCTGCATCTGCTACGGCATCTCGGCCAGCTACACCAAGCGCTACCTCACAGGCATGCCGCCACTGGTAACGGCCGCCGGCAGCCAGATCGGCGCCACGCTGGGCCTGGCGCTGCCGGCTGCCTGGCTGTGGCCAGCGCAGATGCCGGGCGTGCACGCCTGGCTGGCGCTGCTGGCCGTCGGTGTGGTTTGCACGGGCGTGGCCTACATCCTCTTCTTTCGCCTGATCGAAAACGCCGGCCCGCCGCGCGCGCTGTCGGTCACCTTCCTGGTGCCGGTGTTTGCGGTGATCTATGGCGTGCTCTTCCTGGGTGAGCACGTGACGGCGTGGATGATCATTTGCGCTGTGGTGATTGTGATCGGAACGGCGCTGTCGACTGGGTTGCTGAAGCTGGGACGCAAGGCTTGAGGAGCGCCGCGCGCGCGACAATACGGGTATGAGCTCCGCACGCAAGACCAAACTCAAAATCAAGCTGGCCACGCCCAAGCCGCGCAATCCCTTGGTCGCGGCTGCGGTGCAACGCAAGGCCGGCTCGCATCGCAAATCCGAAGCGAGCCTGCGCAAGAAAGAAAAGATGGCGCTGAAGAAGCAGCTGTTTCAGCTGTAATACGGGCTTCGCTGCGGCTGGGTGAGAATCGGGGATCTTTGATTCACACCAACCAAGGCGATTCAACATGCTGCTGGCTTCCGCGTCTCAGACTCCATCCTGTTCATCCACCCGGCGCCTTGCGGCAAGCACCCTGCTTGCCGCACTGGCTGTGGCCTGCACCCTGGGCACCGCCCAGGCACAAGACTCGCTTGACGCAATGGTCAAAGCCGACGCCGAGCAGGCGGGCTTTCCAGCGATGGCCGCTGCAGTTGTGGTCAAAGGCAAGCTGCTGGCCGTGGGCACCGGCGGCACCCGCCGTGTCGGCACCGTCATCCCCCTCACCCACAACGACCGCTTTCACATCGGCTCCGACACCAAGGCCATGACCTCGCTGATGGCCGCCATGATGGTGGAAGCCGGCAAGCTGCGTTGGGACAGTACCTTCGAGCAGGTGTTCCCTGAACTGGCGGCTGGCATGGACGCCGGCGTGAAGCGCGTCACGCTCACGCAGCTGCTCTCACACACCAGCGGCCTGCCCTCTGACGACGCGGATTTTGGCGAGCTGCTGGCCAAGGTGGCACTTCAGCCCGGCAACCTCAACGACCAGCGTTACTGGATGGTCCAGCAGACAGTCACCAAGCCGCTGGCCAGAGAACCCGGCGCATCCTTTGCGTATTCCAACCTCGGCTACACCATGGCCGGCGCCATGATCGAGCGCGTGGGTGAGAAGTCGTGGGAAGAGCTGATCTATGACCGCGTGTTCACGCCGCTGAAACTCACCACTGCAGGCATCGGCCCCCAAGCCACACTGGGCCGCATCGACGCACCCTTGGGGCACGTCGTGGTCGACGGCAAACTCAAAGCCATGATTGGCGGCCCCGAAGCGGATAACCCGCTCGTCATTAGCCCAGCCGGCACCGCACACATGTCGGTGATCGACTTCGCCACCTGGGGCGGCTGGATGGCCGGCCTGGGCAAACGCGCGCCTTTCCTCGTCAAACCCGAAACGATGAAAAAACTCATCACACCGGTGGTCTCCATGTCGGCGGCCTCGACCTCATCCACCACCGTGGCGGGCGCTGCGCAGTACGCGCTGGGCTGGGGTTCCACCAAGATGGCCTGGACGGATTACCTGGTCGCGTTCCACGGCGGCTCCAACAACATGAACAAGGCCTATATCTGGGTCGACACCCAGCGCGATGCCGCCATCGTCGTCATGACGAATGTGGCGACGCCGAATACGGATGATGTGATGCAGAAGCTGGCTGGGAAGCTGTACGGCAGTTATGTGAAGACTGCGAAGTAAAGAACCGAAGAGTTGGATTCCGCCGAGCCTAAAACGCCGCTACTGACATTCGCGCATCATGCTGGCCTCTGAAATTCTGAACCACCTGGCGACGATCCCTGACGTCAACTCAGTCTCCGTCCACTACGTCAATAGAACGAGAGGAGAGACCGAGGAAAACTATGCAATCCTTGGAAACTATGCGGAGTTCCAGAGCATCGCCTCCTTCGCCGCGACGGCGTTGCGAGCACTGGCTGAGCATATGGGGTGCACCGAAAACGATCTATCCGGACTTGAGGTTGAGTCATGTGAACCCGCGTCGTGGATGCACCACTACAACGCAACATTACTTCCCGGCGCCGCCCTGTGCTTCCCGCCCGTATCGGTGCTCGGTTTCGAGCCCCCTGCCGAATTGCAGCGCAGGCTGTATCTTGTCCCTCATCTCTCAGGCATGGAGGAATCTTTCGTCTGCCAATCAGCCAAACACTATGTCCTGTTGTATTGGCACACAACGGGCTAGCTGGTTATCGCCTCTCCCCCTGCTACAGCGCCCCCGCCACCACATTGATGCTGAGCGCCAAAATCAGCATATTGAAGCCGAAGGACAGCACGCTGTGGATCAGCGTGAGGCGGCGCATTTCGCGTGAGGTGACTTGCACGTCGGACACCTGTGACGTCATGCCGACCACGTGGGCGTAGTAGAGAAAATCAAAGTAGTCCGGGTCCAGCCCGCCGGGAAACTGCAGGCCTGGCCCGTCAGGCTCTTTCCGCTTTTCTTCAAAGTAATAGCGGTGCGCATAGCGGAACGCAAAGATGGTCTGGATAAAGAGCCACGAGGCCGCCAGCGCGGCGATAGACAGCGCGATGTGCAGGCTGCGCTCCATGCCTGACAGGCTGCGTGACTGCTGCATGGTGACCGTGATGGCAGCCACGCAGGCCATGGTGGCCAGCAGCATCAGCAAGAATAACACCACACTGGGCTCGTCTTGCGCCTGCGCGCGGGCGCGTGTGCGTTTGGCGTCAAAGCGCACGCACAGCCACCAGGCCAGCCCCAAATAGATTGCCACACCTACACACCAACCGAGCAGGCCGCGGAATTGCCATACGGTGGGCAGCGGCAGCGCCGCGGTGGCAATACCGGCCACCAGGCCGGCGATGAGGCGCTGGGGGGCGCTGGTTTCGGAAAGATGTTTGCGCATGGCGCATTGTGCGGCCAGCAACGCCCCAACTTCAAGCGCGGCGGCGCAGGGACACGTTTGCGTGCCTGAAGGCAAGGCCCCCGGTCTTTTGTATGACTGTGTATCCGGTCCGTGCACAGATACAGCCGCATGCGAACTGGCCCCGCTCACGACACAGCGGCGATACGAACGGGCGGTCCAATCACTGAAGCCATCACTAACCCTGCGAGCTTCACCCGAGACAAACCATGACACTCCTGATCCTTGCCTTCCTGGGCGGCGTTCTCACCATCGTCAGCCCTTGCATTCTTCCTGTGTTGCCTTTTGTGCTGGCGCGTGCCGACCGGCCTTTTCTGAAGAATGGTTTGCCGATGTTGCTGGGCATGGCGCTGGCGTTTACCGCGGTGGCTACGCTGGCGGCTGTGGGTGGTGGCTGGGCTGTTGAGGCCAATGAGTACGGACGCTTCGCAGCCCTGGCCTTGCTCGCCGCGTTTGCCTTGACGCTGATGTTTCCCGCGCTGGCTGACCGCCTCTCGCGTCCGCTGGTGGCGCTGGGTGCACGAATCGCCGCCTCCGGCGACGGCGGCGCGCTCAAGGACCATGCCTTTACTTCATCGCTGGTGCTGGGCGCGGCGACCGGCCTGCTGTGGGCGCCTTGCGCAGGGCCGGTGTTGGGCCTGATCTTCACGGGTGCGGCGATCCAGGGCGCGAACGTGGGCAGTTCGCTGTTGTTGTTGGCGTACGCGGGTGGCGCGGCGACCTCGCTGGCGCTTTCGCTGCTGGTGGGTGGGCATGTGTATGCGCTGCTGAGGCGATCGCTCGGCGTCAGCCAATGGGCGCGGCGCGGCATGGGGGCGGCGGTGCTGGCCGGCGTGGCGCTGATTGCGACGGGCCTCGACACCGGGCTGCTGAGCCAGCTGTCGCTGAGCAGCACGTCGAAGATTGAGCAAAAACTTATCGCCGTTCTTGAAGCCACACCTGAAGCTGTCGCTGTTGCCGCTGCCGGGCACCAAGCTTCGCCGACACCCGCGCCCTGGAACGAAAGCACCTTTGCACCACTTGCCGGCGCGACCGGATGGATCAACTCACCCGCATTGACCAGTGCGGACCTGCGCGGCAAGGTGGTGCTGGTCGACTTCTGGACTTATTCGTGCATCAACTGCCTGCGCACGCTGCCCTACATCCGGGCCTGGGCCGACAAGTACAGGGGCGCCGGCCTGGTCGTGCTGGGCGTGCACTCGCCGGAGTTCGCGTTTGAAAAGAACCCGGACAACGTGCGCCGGGCGGTCAAGGATCTGGGCATCACCTATCCCGTCGCTGTCGATAGACGGCACGCCATCTGGCGCGGATTCCAGAACCAGGCCTGGCCGGCGCTGCATTTTGTCGATGCCCAGGGCAATGTCCGTCATCAGGTGCTGGGCGAAGGCCAGTATGAAGAATCGGAGCGCCTCATCCAGAAGCTGCTGGCAGAGGCCGACAAAGCCACCGGAGCCACCAGAGCCACCAGACCCAGTGGGCTTGTGTCGGTCCAGGGTGAAGGCGTACAGGCCGCGCCCGGTGGCCAGGTGCTGTCGGGCGAGACCTATGTCGGCCACGAGCGCGCGCAAGGCTTCGTGCCAGCAGGTGGCCTTCAGGCGGACCGCAGGCACAGCTACGAACCCGCAAGCATCCTGCCGCTGAACCGCTGGACGCTGGGCGGCGAGTGGACGGTGGAAGCCGAACGCGCTGTTGCAGCAGGCGCCGGCGCGCGCCTGGCCTACCGCTTTCGTGCAAGGGACCTGCACCTGGTGCTGGGGCGGGAACCCGGCGCAAGCGCCGTGCACTTTCGCATCCTGATTGACGGCAAGCCGCCCTTGGCCAGCCATGGCACCGATGTGAACGCGGACGGAAGTGGCGTGATTGACGCGCACCGGCTGTACCAGCTGGTCAGGCTGCCGGCCTGGGCGGGTGATCACCTGTTTGAGATCGAGTTTCTCGACCCGGGTGCGCATGTGTATGCCGTCACTTTCGGCTGAGCTGCTTCAACAACATTCATCACGACACACCCATGAAAAAACTCTGGTTCGCGTTGACCTTCTTTCTCGGCGGCTTTGCGCACGAGTTGCGCAACCCGGTCAGTTGCCAATGCATCAACTCGCGCCCGGCGGTTGTCTGGCGGCTAGGCGGCCGCAAAGACGCTGATTAAGCGCGCTATCTCATCTCGCTACAACGCTCCTCTCTTCTCTTCAATTCATCAACCACTTCAAGGAACCTCCATGTCAGAAATCATCAATCACCCACGCCGATTTTTCCTGGGCAGTGCCGCAGCAGGCATCGCCGCCGCCGAGATGGCATTCATGGGCAGCGCCCAGGCGCAAGGTGCATCAACGTCGTCCGTGCCGGCGTCCGCCTCCGGACTTGTCAAACCGTTAGCGCCCATCAAACAAATCCAGGCAGGCGAGCTGGACATCGGCTACTACGAAGCGGGGCCCATCGACGGCCCGCCCGTTTTCTTGCTGCACGGCTTTCCCTACGACATTCACAGCTATGCCGATGTCGCGCCGTTGCTGGCGGCCAAGGGCTGCCGCGTGATCGTGCCGCACCTGCGCGGCTACGGCACAACGCGCTTCCTCGACAGCGCGACGCCGCGCACGGCCCAGCAGTCGGCAGTCGCCGCCGACGCCATCGCGCTGATGGACGCACTCAAGATTGACCGCGCCGTGCTGGCAGGATACGACTGGGGTGCACGCACAGCCTGCATCGTGGCGGCGCTGTGGCCTGAGCGCTGCGCCGGTCTGGTGTCGGTCAATGGCTACCTGATACAGGACATCGCGCGCGCCGGCATCCCCATCCCCGCAAAGATCGAGTCCGGCCTTTGGTACCAGTACTACTTTGCGACGGAGCGCGGCCGTGCTGGCCTCACCGCGAACCGGCGCGACTTTGCCCGGGTCACCTGGGTGCGTAATTCGCCGACATGGAAGTTTGACGACGCGACGTTTGAGCGCAGCGCCGCGGCTTTTGACAACCCGGACTATGTCGAGATCGTGATCCACAACTACCGCTTTCGCCTGGGCCTGGCGCCCGGCATTGCGAAGTACGAAGCGCTGGAACGCCGGCTGGCCACCTTGCCGGTCATCAGCGTGCCGACCATCACGCTGGACGGCGACTCTGACGGCGTGGCGCCCGTGACCGACGGGAAGTCGCAGGCCGCGAAGTTCAGCGGGCCACGCTCGCACCGCGTGGTGCCGGGCGTGGGCCACAACCTGCCGCAAGAAGCGCCCAAGGCATTTGCGGATGCGGTGTGGGACCTGGTATCGCTGCGCAGCTGAGTTGCAGGTTTAAACGGGAGATTTGTACCGCAGTGTGTCTGGCCGCTTAGTGCGTACAGAACATTGCGTTGTGGAGACACCTGCGACATGCCAGGCCGCTGTAATTCACCTGTGTTTCGTGAGGACTCCCTGATCTTTTCAAAACCTCCCGGAAACCCATTCTTCTTCAACTTCGCAAAAAGGAAACTCACCATGACCGCCATCACCCTCCTCGACAAAGTCCTGTACACAGGCAAGACCCATACCTCCGGCGGACGCAACGGTGAATCCCGCAGTTCTGACGGCCGGCTGGACATCAAGTTGTCGCCACCCGGCAGCGCCGGCGCGGGGACCAACCCTGAACAGCTCTTTGCCGCCGGCTGGTCTGCCTGCTTTATTGGCGCGATGGGCCGTGCTGCCGGCGCGCAGAAAGTCACCCTGCCTGTAGACGTGTCGGTCGACGCTGAAGTAGACCTGGGCACGGCTGGTGACGCTTTCTTTCTGCAGGCACGCCTGAATGTCAGCCTTCCCGGGCTGGACAGGGCCACAGCCCGTGCCATCGTGGACGCTGCTCATCAGTTGTGCCCCTACTCCAAGGCCACGCGCGGCAACATCGGCGTTGAAATCAATCTGATCTGAGCCTGGAAAAAAGCCGCCTGCCCTTTTGCTGGGCAGGCGGCTTTTTGCTATTTCAACAGCGTGCCATTCCACGCTTATGCATCAAATCGGCCTCCAGCCCAACCAGCGCATGCACTATCAGCTACTAATTTGATAGCAGCTGCGCCCGCGTGATAGACAAAAAACTTCGCATTACGATGGTCTTTCTTGCATCCATCTGCGTTCATCTGCGTAATCTGCGGATAGATTTTTTATCCGCAGATTACGCAGATTTACGCAGATTGAAAACCAGGCAAGAGGTCAGACAGAGAAGAGAAAGAGAAAGACGGCCCTGCCCTATGGCCGCTCCAGGCCTGAAGAGAACGGCAGCACCAGACGCGCCGCCAGCCCGCCGCCGGGCCGATTCGACAAACTGAGCCGCGCACCGATGGAAGACGCCAGCTGCTGGGCAATGGCCAAACCCAGGCCGGTGCCGCCTGTTTCGCGGCTCCTCGAGTTCTCTACGCGGTAGAAAGGTTGCAGCACCGCCTGCAGCTCGGACTCGGGAATGCCGGGCCCGCGGTCCAGCACGCAAATCTCAATGTCCTTGTTCGGATTGACTTGCACTGCCAACTCCACGTCTTGTCCAAACTTCAGCGCGTTGTCGGTCAGATTCGTCAGGATGCGCCGCATCGCCAGTGGGCGGCTCATCACCGGATGGCCAACCTGCCCACTCACGCGGATCGGTTTGCCGGCGTCCTCGTAATCGCAGCGCAAGGTGTCCAGCAAGGCATCAAGGTCCACCTTTCGGGGGTTCTCGCCAGCGCCGTGCAGGCTGCGCGCGTACGTCAATGCCTCACGCACCAGCGTCACCATTTCGTCCAGGTCGTGCTGCAGCTTGCCGCGCTGCTCTTCGTCGTCCATCAGGTCGGTACGCAGCCGCATGCGGGTGATGGGCGTCTGCAAGTCATGCGAGATGGCGGCCAGGATCTGCGTGCGCTCCGTCAGGTAGCCGGCGATACGCTGCTGCATCGCATTGAAGGCGGTGGAGGCGCGGGCCACCTCGGTGGGGCCGCTCTCAGGCAAGGCGGTGCCTTTGAGGTCGGGCCCCAGGGCATCCGCCGCATTGGCAAGTTGCCGCAGTGGCTGGGTGGCGATGCGAACCGCGAAGAAGGCGCAAACGGCGAGCAGCGACAGCTGCAGCAGCAACAGCGCAGGCAGCCACGGGGAGATCGGCGTGGCCGCCGCCTGGAGGTTGATGGTGACCGGTGCGCCGTCGCTGAGGCGCAAGTGGATGTGCACGCGTTTCGAGTCGCTGGGGATGGCATTGACCATGATGTGGTAGCGCTTGTCGACCGCATTGGCGATGGACGCGCTGACCCGCGCGACGATCTCGTTGTCGTTTCCTTGTTCGGTGATGCCGCCGTCAAGCTGGTAGCGGTAGTTTTTGCGGTCTATCAAGGGCAACCACGCGCTGCGCTCGGCCGCGGGCACCCTGTCGAGGATGGCGATGGAACTGGCAATGTCTTTTTCCAGGTTGTCCAGCATCAGGTCGCGGCCGACCATTCCCCGCTCAAACATCACCAGCAGATAGGACATGGCCTGCGCGGCAAGAATGCCCAGAAGCAGGATCAGCATGAGGCGCGCAAAAAGGCTTCGGGGCCAGCGCAACCACGCGTGCGAGCGCATGCTCATGCGGCCTCCGGCCGGGCCTGGACTGCGATAGAGAACACATAACCTTCACTGCGGACCGTCTTGATATAGCGCGGCTCGCGCGCCTCGTCCTGCAGGCGCTGGCGCAGGCGGCTGACCAGCAGGTCGATGGAGCGTTCGAACAACTCGGCATCGCGCCCCTGCGTGAGGTTGAGCAGCTGGTCGCGGTTGAGGACGCGCTGCGGGTGATCGAGAAACACGCGCAGCAGCCGGTATTCAGCGCCACTCAGGGGCACCAGCGTGCCGCTGGCGTCCAGCAGATGGCGTCCGGTGGTGTCGAGCTGCCAGTCGCCGAAAGAGATCAGGTTCGAGGGTTCTTCCACCTGCAGATTGGGTGGCAGCATGCGCGTGCGGCGCAGCACCGAGCGGATGCGCGCCAGCAGTTCGCGTGCCGCAAAAGGCTTGGCCAGATAGTCGTCGGCGCCCATTTCCAGGCCCAGGATGCGGTCGGCTTCTTCATTGCGCGCGGTGAGCATCAGGATGGGAATGGCCTTGAATTTGCCGGCGCGCAGGTCCCGGCACAGGGTCAGGCCGTCCTCGCCGGGCAGCATCAGGTCGAGCACGATCAGGTCAACCGCGACGTTCTCCAGCGCCGCGCGCATGTGGCGGCCGGACTCCGCCTTGGTCACACGCAGGCCGTTTTTCTCCAGGTAGCTGCCCAGCAGTTCCCGGATCTCGCGGTCATCGTCGACGATAAGGATGTGGTCTGGCTGCATGAGGGGTCCTGGAAAACTCGTGATGTCGCATTTTGCGCTTCAACGCTGGCGAAGCCGGCTTCACTGGGCCAGCAACGCCTGGATGGTTTTCTCTGTTTCCTCGTAGCGCCCTTCGCCGAAGTGGCTGTAGACGATCTTCCCCTTCTTGTCGATCAAATACACGGCCGGCCAATAGTTGTTGTTGAACGCGCGCCAGGTCGCATAGCTGTTGTCCTGGGCCACCGCGTGTTTGATGCCCAAACGCTCGATCGCCGACTGCACATTCTTGGTCGACTTCTCGTACGCGAATTCAGGCGTGTGGACACCGACGGTGACCAAGCCTTTGTCCTTGTATTTGTCATGCCAGGATTTCACCGAAGGCAGGTGGTTCAGGCAATTGATACAGGTGTAGGTCCAGAAATCAATCAACACCACCTTGCCCTGCTGGTCGGCCATGCGCAGCGGCGCGGAGTTCAGCCATTGGTCGATGCCAGCGAACTCCGGCGCCACTGCGGGCGCGCGGCCCAGCGAGAAGAAAGCCGAGGCATAGGGCGTTGCACATGCCGCAGTTGCGGCGGCAAGGAATTGGCGGCGGGAGGTCATGGTCAGAATCCTTCATCAGGGTGAGAACACGGCGCGTACCAAAAGAGGGCCGGGCCGGCGTACAGGCAGCGGCTCGGTGAAGCCAAGCCCGATGAACGTATTGGAAAGCGGCCGGGTATCGCCCATGTGTCGTGGCCCGGCCGATGCGTAATCCGGGGTATCGCGCGGGCGCGTGGATACAGTGGAATACAAAAAGCAGCCGCAAGCCGACGCACCGACGCTGGACGGGAATACTGAAGTGGAGAGTGGGGAGTGAAAGCCAGAAAAGGAAAAGGGCCTGCAAGAAAACTTGCAAGCCCTTTCGGATTTGGCGGAGTGGACGGGACTCGAACCCGCGACCCCCGGCGTGACAGGCCGGTATTCTAACCAACTGAACTACCACTCCTGGTAGTGACAACATTCGCTCTTG
>Ga0136846_1219431_pt1 | contig 13068 bp, 12 predicted proteins | sample HopSoiMetagenom2_FD_96841 | JGI IMG/M metagenome (GOLD analysis project Ga0136846, IMG submission 96841) | Grasslands soil microbial communities from Hopland, California, USA - 2 Assembly 2016 (version 4) | ecosystem: Environmental > Terrestrial > Soil > Grasslands | place: USA: Hopland... | reverse complement strand
GCGCCGGGTTCGCTCCGCTAATCGTTCGCTCGCCGAGATCGAATCGGGGCCCGGCGTGCTGTTCGCCAGCGGTCTGATCGCGGGCGGCGCCATCTGCGGCATTGCGGTCGCCGCAATCGCGGGCTGGGGCTCCCGCAGCGGCAAATCGGCCGACTGGCTCGCGGAGGCCCTTGGACTGTATCACACCCTCGGGTGGTTCTCGGCATCGGCGGTCGTCGCTCTCATCATGTTCGCGATTCTTGGCACCCTGCTATACCGCACCGGGCTGCGCCGCCAATAACACTATAACGACACCATAACGACACATGGCGATACCGTCGGTTGGATTTCTGAAGAAGCTCCTTGATACGCCGGGGCCCTCAGGCTTTGAGCAGGCGCCGGCCCGTGTTTGGCGGGAGGAAGTCAAAAGTTTTGCCGACGATCTCCAGCCTGATGTGCACGGCAATTCGATCGCCGCTCTGAACGGCAAAGGAAAGCCCCGCCTGATGATCACGGGGCACATCGATGAGATTGGCTTCCAAATCACGCATATCGACGACGACGGCTTCATCTACTTCAGCGGCATCGGTGGATGGGACTCGCAGGTACTGGTGGGACAACGCGTGCTGCTCCTTGGGCGCGACGGGCCCGTGCACGGCGTCATCGGCAAGAAGGCGATCCACCAGCTCAAGAAGGACGAGCTCGACCGCGTCTCCAAGGTGATCGATTTGTGGATCGACATCGGCGCGTCGAATCGGGACGAGGCCACGGCTCGCGTGCGCGTCGGCGATGCCGGAGTGCTCGACAGCAGAGTCGAGGAGTATCCCAACGGCCGCATCGTGTCGCGCAGCATCGACAACCGCATCGGCGCGTTCGTAGCCGCCGAGGCGTTGCGGCGGCTCGCCGCCAAGCGCCCGCCGCACGCGGCCGTTTTCGCCGTCGCGTCCACGCGGGAAGAGATCGCCTGGACCGGCAGCGGTGCGCGCACGAGCGCGACGGGGATCAAACCCGACGTCGCACTGGTCGTCGACGTGACTCACGCAACGGATTATCCCGGCGCGGAGAAAAAGCACTCGGGCGATCACAAGCTGGGCGGCGGCGTAGTGTTGAGTCGCGGCTCATCGGTCAGCTCGATCGTATTCGATCTGCTTGTCAGCTGCGCCGAGAAGGCGAACATCCCCTACACGATTCAGGCGGCACCGCGCGATACGGGCACCGATGCGGACGCGATCTACAACGCCATGCAGGGGATTCCGACCGGCTTGGTGAGTGTGCCGAACCGCTACATGCACAGCCCGAACGAGATGGTCGCGCTCGACGATTTGGACCGTGCCGCGGAATTGCTCGCGGTGTTCGCCCGCCAGCTCGAGCCCGGTATCGACTTCATTCCCCGCTAAAAAAACAGAGCCCCGGCGAAGTGCCCAGGGCTCTGAGTTGGTCAGAAGTGCTGGTCGTCTACTGAAGCATCTCGCCGAAGTTAGTCCGCAGCTGCGTCGGGACCGTATTTTTCAGCGTGTATGCTGTCCCATCTCCATTGCACGCGCTGCCAGCCGGTCCTGTGCGAACGTAGCCTGCCTGCGGAACCACGCAGACCGACCACAGCTTGTCCGAGTTCCCGAGGTTCGGGAACAGGTACATACCGTCGGCATCCGTCGTAGCCGTGCCGACGAGCTGCCCGTTCCAGTACAGTTGGACGCTCCAGCCCGCGAGGCCCATTTCGCCGGCGAACATGTCCTGGGCGCCATTGCCATCGATGTCCTCGAACACGACGCCACGGGCCTCATGCGGACCCGTCGGAGGCTGATCCGAGGGAGGAGGCGGCGGCGGCGGCGGCACCGGATCGTCGCACTTCTTATCAAGACCATAGGGGCTGTGACCGTCTGCCTCGGCACGCGCCAAGGCCGCGGCCTGCTGGTCCTTGCAGTCGCTGGCAACATCCGAGCTCCGGACCTTGCTCTTGCTCCCGCTATTACCGCCGCGGTTCTGGGCAACGCCCGCCGCGAGCGGCAAGGCGAGCAGGGCAAGCACCAACACGGGTACGCGCATACTAGTCTCCTGACCAAGGTTGAGGCGTACAAGAATCCACCACCCCGTTGGGCAAGAACTGCACCCATTTCCCCCAGGCCAGATCAACTTATTGATGCGTATGTAATTACGATTCGAGGATGCTTGAAAAAGTGGCCGTGCTGCCGTATGATTTGTTGACGTTGTGTTCTGCGGATTTTTAGGCGATTTGCAAGTGACAGAACGGCAGGAAGTTTCTCCTATTTCCTCTTCAAATCGTCCAGCGCCGACTGCGCCGCCGTGCGCACATTCTTGTCGCCGTCATCGGTGAGCCCCTCCAATGTCCCCACGGCCGCCGGTGTCGCCGCAATGCGAAGCGCCTCCACGGCATTCATGCGGCGGGACGCTTTCTGCCGTCCGAACAGCCGTCCACCGGGCTGCGCGAACTTGATCAGCGCCTGAACCGCCGCGGGAGTCCCGATGCGCCCCAGCGCCAACATCAGCTCCCGCTCCACGGTCTCGTCCTCTTCTTCTTCCATCGCGACCACGAGCGGCATGGCCAACGCACTCGATTTGCGACCCGCCACGCCCAGCGCGGCCTGCATCCGCACCTCGGTCGACTCGTCCCGCAGCGCCCGGCGCAGCGGCTCGGCCGCATCGGGCGATCCGATCTTCGCGAGCGCGAGCGCGCAGGCTTTGCGGACGCGCTCATCGTGATGATTCAGCTGCTGCGCCAGCGCGGGAACCGCTTCCTCGAGTCCCAGCTCCCCCGCCAGCTCCGCGACGTTACGGACCACGAACCATTGATGATGCCCCAGCATATGCACCAGTTGGTCCGTCCCTTCTTTCATGCCGGTCAGCGCCATGAATATGCCGCGCCGCTCCTCGATAGTAGGCGCCGCCACCAGCAGGTCGAGCAGCACTTCGACGCCGTCCTCACCGGCGCGACGCAACACCAGCAACGCCGCTTCCCGGTCGGCGGGATGATCGGCGACCGCCGCGATCGCCTCGAGCAACGCCTTGCTGTACATACGCTTCAAGGCGATCGAGTACTGTCGGCGGCGCGTCGCGTCGGTCACTTGCATCTCCGCGCGCACGACGCCGACCATGATTTGCAGCGCCTGTGGCATGCGGTTGGCTTTCAGGGCGGTTTCGAGCTGCCGGCCCAGCACGGCAAGGATGTCGCCTGCGTTCGGGCCTGCGGGTTTCTCCTGCAGCTGTGCGAGCAATTCCGGGGTCGTCAGCGGAGATGGCACGGACGGAGCAAACGAGTTTGCCATCGACTCGCGCATGATTCCCGGGATGTCCCCGCCCTCCGCGCCGGCATCAGTCTTCGATGCCTGCGGTGACCGGCTGGGCGCCGGAGACGGCCTCTCGGGAGCGATGTCCGTCGTCACCGCGGGCTGCATCTCGACCACGATCTGTTTCACCCCGCCCGCCTGTAAGCGGCTAGGGAGATCCTCATCGCTCGGCTGATCGGCAAGTCCGCGTAACAACAAGAAGATCTCACCGAGCGGCGGGTCTGGGGGGATAACGATTTCCTTGACCGCATGGAATTCGAGCCGCTGCACCAGCGAGTGGTAGGGACCGGATTGATTGAGCACATGGTTGTCGATGACCAGACGGCCATCTTTCACCGCCACGACAACCCCCTTGGTTTTGAGCAATGCCGTGAGTTCCCGGAATTGCACCTTCTGGTCCTCCTTCGCGTTGGGATCGCGAAACAGGTCCAGCGTGCGCGTGAACAGGACGGCGAATTCCTGGGGGACGGCCATAGGGCTGCCCAATTTAATACGCTTCCGGTGGCCTGCCGTCGCAGCTAGAGTACGCCAATGATCGCCCTCCTTCTCGCCCGCAGCCGTCCTGACAATTCAGCAGGATACCTTGTCACCTGCGGCACGACGCATACTCGCCGACGTGCGGTTCCTCGCGGACGATTCCCAGGAGGGACGCGGCGTGGGAACGGCCGGGTTGGAGCGTTCCGGCGCCTACATAAAGGAAGGATTCGGGCGGGTAGGACGGATGCTCTTCGCAGCCACCAGCCAGGTGACACCGTGGTGATCGTCAGCCGCCGGGAAGGCGCTGAACGACGGGCAACGACAGTGCTAGGAAAACGCGGGACGTGACCACCCGCTCCACCGCGGATGCCACCAAAGTGGTCCGCGCGTTGCGCGCGGCGCACCTGCATGATGAGGAGCGGCAGGTGTTGCTGCGGATCGCGTGCGAACGGATTCGCGAGTGGGGTCCGCCGTACACGTCGGTCTATGCCTATATGCTGCACGGCGACGAGTTGGTACTCGAGGCCCATGCTGGGCGGGACACTGAGCATTCACGGATTCCCATCGGCAAAGGGGTGTGCGGTACCGCTGTGGCCGAAAAACGCGATCAAAACATTGGGGACGTAAGCGCGATCGGCAATTATCTCGCCTGCAATCTCTTCACCAAGTCGGAGCTCGTGGTCCTGATCCGGCGCGGCGATCACATCCTCGGTCAAATCGACATCGACTCGGACGTGGCGAACGGTTTCGGGAAGCGGGAGTACGCCGACGTCAAGGAAGTTGCCGACGCCCTCGCAATCCTTCTTTGAAGTAGGCGGCGTCCGGCTCTTTACCCGCCGTTTCGGCGCGGGGCCTCTCGTCGTCGTACTGCATGGCGGTCCAGGGGCGCACCACGATTACCTGCTTCCGCAATACGATCGCCTGGCCATCACTCGTGAGCTTTTCTACTACGACCAGCGTGGCGGTGGCCAATCCCCGGCCTCGCGTGAAACGCCTGTGGGTTGGCGCGAGCAGGTGGCCGACCTCGATGCCATTCGCGACCTGCTCGGCCTGGACCAGCTTACCATCTGCGGGTACTCCTGGGGCGGCCTGCTCGCTCTGTTGTACCTGCTGCAACATCCGGAACGCGTCGAGCGCCTGGCGCTCGTTTCTCCCGCCTCGCCCTCGATCGCGTATCGACGGCAATTCGAGGAGGAATTCGCCATCCGTATGGCAGCGCCGGAGATACAACGCGAGCGCGAGGCGCTGCGCGGCTCCGCGCTACGCGAGCAAGATCCCGTGGCCTACCAGAGACGGGCATTCGAGCTCTCGGTCGCGGGCTACTTCCGTGACTTCCATGACGCGAAGAACCTGACGCCATTCCGCGTGAATGCGCGCACGCAGCAAGCGGTATGGGACAGCCTTGGCGAATACGATGTTCGCCCGCAGTTGCGCGAATACGCTTCCCGGTTCCGACCGGCTCCGTGCCGGATTCTGCACGGTACCTTCGACCCCATACCGATCGCCGGGTCCCGGGAGCTCGCTACCGTGCTCCATGCCGCGCTCATCGAGCTGCCAGTGGGGCATTGCCCGCACGTTGAAGCCACGGATGATTTCGTGCATGCCATGAACGGATTTCTGCCGCCGCAGTGAGACCGACCCCGTTCGAGCTCGCCTTCGGTGACATCGCCAGGGAGCGATTTCCCGCCATCGCTGAAGCGCTGCAGCAGGACGGTGGGGCGCCAAGCGATGCCGATCGTTTCGTGCTGCTCGAGCCGGTCGGCCGGCTGCTGCGCGACATCGTGCCCGAAGGGGCCGGGGCAGACGCCCTGGAAGCGCACGCGATGCTGCTGCATCATGCGTATCTGTTCTGGGCGGCCGACCAACCCGTCTTTCAAATCAGCGAGCAAGCCCTCCGGCGGAGCGTCGAGGAACAACCGATTACGACGCGCGTCCCGCATCTCTCGCAATACCTGCAGCTGCCCGATTTGCGCGTCTGGGGCTCGCCCAACGAGGGTAGCCCGCCGGAGCCTCTCGATGGCATGTTCGTGCGTGAGGGCTCAGACGCCGGTGCGATCGCCGTGCTGGCAATCTTCGGCATGCGACCCGACCGACCCGGCTTCAGCGCCGTCGGATTGGAGGGACGGGCCGATCCTGACGACCCCAGCGCAAGCGAGATCGAGATCGCCGCGGCGCGCGAAGATGGGAGCGCGCCGTTCGGTCCCCAGCTCGCCGGGGGCACAGCCGCAGGTCTGTATTCGACCGCCAATGCCGGCGAGGTGCTCCTGCTGACGTGCCGCCTCCTGACGCTGCTAGATTCCGCCTCACGCTCATGAAGACGAAAGTCAGCACAGCGCGGGCGGCGGAGCTCAAGCGCCGCGCCCGCCAGATCATTACACGGCTCAAGCGCGAGTATCCTGACGCAACCTGCGCCTTGCAGCACCGCACCGCGCTCGAACTGGTGGTCGCCACCATCCTCTCGGCGCAGTGCACCGATGCGCGCGTCAACATGGTCACCCCGCACCTGTTCGCGAAGTATCGCACGGCCGCCGACTACGCCGCTGCCGATCCGCGTGTGCTCGAGAAGGAGATCCAGTCCACCGGTTTCTTCCGCAACAAGACGAAATCGATCATCGGGATGGCGCAGGCCCTGGTCGAGCGCCACAGGGGCGAAGTCCCGCAGACGATGGAGGAGCTGACCGCATTACCCGGAGTGGGCCGCAAGACCGCCAACGTCATCCTGGGGACCTGGTTCCGGAAGAACGAAGGAGTAGTCGTCGACACGCATGTCCATCGACTCAGTGGCCTGCTCAAGCTGTCCAAACTGGACGACCCCGTGAAGATCGAGCAGGAGCTGATGGCGGTCGTGCCGCGCGAAGATTGGACGTGGTTCTCGCACACACTGATCCATCACGGCCGAGGCGTGTGTATTGCCCGTCGGCCCCGCTGCGCGGATTGCGTGCTGAATCGCCTGTGTCCGAGCTCGACCGTATGAATCTTCCGCCAGTCGATCGAGCCGGACTCGTCGCCACGCGCCGCGATATTCACCAGCACCCCGAGCTCGGGTTCGAGGAAACGCGCACTGCCACGCTCGTCGCCGAGCGGTTACGGAGTTTCGACTATCAGGTGACATCCGGCATCGGCAAGACCGGGGTTGTGGCGCTGAAAAACAACGCGCGGCCCGACGGACGCTGCGTGCTGCTCCGCGCCGATATGGATGCGCTGCCTGTCGAAGAAGCCAACGACAGTCCCTACCGCTCGCAACATGCGGGCAAGATGCACGCCTGCGGCCACGACGGACACGTCGCCATCGGGCTCGAAGTGGCGCGGCGACTCGCGTCTGCCACACTCGCCGGACGGGTGAAGTTCGCGTTCCAACCCGCCGAAGAAGCGTCGAATGGCGCGCAGGCGATGATCTCGGATGGGGTACTGGAGACACCGAGCGTCGATGCAGCGTTCGGGATACACCTCTGGAACGATTTGCCGGTGGGAACGGTCGGGATCACCCCCGGACCGATCATGGCGTCGGTCGATCAGTTCGAAATCACGATCCACGGGCGAGGTGGGCACGCCGCCGCGCCGCACCAGACCATCGACGCCGTACTCGTCGCGGCGCACATCATCAGTGCCTTACAGAGCCTGGTGTCGCGCCGGCGCGATCCGCTCGAGCACGCCGTCGTCTCGGTGACCGAAGTGCACGCCGGACGAGCCTTCAACGTGATTCCCGCGCGCGCAGACTTGCGCGGCACGGTGCGTACCTTCGGAGGCGCCTTCTTCAATGACGCGCCGCGCCTCATCGAAGAGACGGCGGCCGGCATCGCTGCGGCATTCGGCGCTCGCGTCGAAATCCGCTACCAGCGCCTGAGCGGACCGCTGGTCAATGACGAGGGGCTGACCGTACTGATGCGTGATGTCGCCGCCGAGGTGGTCGGTGCCGCCAATGTGCGCCAGGGCGTTCGCACGATGGGCGGCGAAGACATGGCGTATTTCCTCGAGCGCGTGCCGGGCTGTTTTGCTTTCGTCGGCTCGGCGCCCCGGGGCGGGCCCGCGTCCCCGCATCACAGCCCGACGTTCGACATCGACGAGGACTCACTGGTGATCGGCGCGGAGCTGCTGAGCCGCACCGCGGTGCGCTACCTCGAGCGCTAGCATGGCGGCCGCCAACCTCCTGGGATCCGCCGCATCGGCCTACTTGAAGTCCGCCGCCCATCAGCCGGTGCATTGGCGCCCGTGGAGCGAGGAGGCCTTTGGGCGGGCGCGCGCCGAGCACAAGCCCATACTCCTCGATATCGGTGCGGTGTGGTGCCACTGGTGTCACGTCATGGATGGGGAATCGTACGAGGACGCGAACGTCGCCGAGATTCTCAATCGGGACTTCGTCTGCATCAAGGTGGATCGCGATGAGCGTCCCGACGTCGATGCCCGCTATCAGCGCGCCGTACAGGCGCTGAGCGGCCAGGGAGGCTGGCCGCTGACCGCGTTCCTGACGCCCGACGGCGAGGTCTTCTTCGGCGGCACATACTTTCCGCCCGACAACAACGCCTACGGCCGACCCGGGTTCCGCCGCGTGCTGATGGAAATTGCGCGGGCGTTTCGCGAGGAGCCCGATCGCATCGCCACCAATGCGCGCGCCATTCGCGAGCACGTCACCCAGTCGTTGAACGAGGCGAAGGCGGGTACCGTGAGCGCCGAGCTGGTCACGGCGGCCGCGGACCAGATGGCGCGACTGTTCGATGTCCGCTACGGCGGATTCGGCAACGCGCCAAAATTCCCCCACCCCGCCGCGCTCGAGTTCCTGCTGGCGCGCATGGCGGACGCGCAGCGCCGGGGAGGGGGCCTCGTGTGGCAGCGGGAGATCGTCGAGAAAACACTGACGGGCATGGCGCGGGGCGGCATGCGCGACCATCTGGGCGGCGGCTTCCACCGCTACTCCGTGGACGAGCGCTGGATCGTGCCGCATTTCGAGAAGATGTCGTACGACAACTCCGAGCTGTTGCGCAGCTACCTCTCCGCCTATCAGGCACTCGGCACCCCGCTCTTCAAGGAAGTCGCGACCGGCATCGTGGATTGGGTGCTCGACGTCATGACCGATCACGAGCGGGGATCCTTCGCGACGTCGCAGGACGCTGATCTGAGCTATGGCGATGACGGAGACTATTGGACCTGGACGTTGGACGAGGCAAAGGCCGCGCTCACCGCCCAAGAGTTCGCCGTCGCGTCGAGCGTGTTCGATATCCAGGAAACGGGCGAGATGCATCACAACCCGAAGAAGAACGTGTTGTGGTGGAAGCAGGACCCGGCCGGTGACGACGAATGGCCGGTGCTGCGCGCGGCGATTCGAAAGCTGAAGGCGGCACGCGATCGTCGCGCGGCACCGTTCGTCGATCGCACAGCCTACGTCAATTGGAACGCGATGATGGCCGGCGCCCTGCTCCAGGCCGGTGCGGTCCTGGACCGGACCGAGTGTAACGCGATCGCCCTGAAGGTCCTCGAACGGATCTGGTCGGACGGATGGGACGCTACGAGTGGAATGTCGCACGTCCTCGGCAGAACCGACCTGCGCGGCATGCTCGACGACAATGTGCAGGCGGCCGCGGCATTCCTCGACGCCTTCGAAGCGACCGGAATAGGCGCGTGGCTCGAGCGCGCCACCGCGGTGATGCGCTACTGCGACCAGGTCCATGCCGATCAGACCGATGGCGGCTATTTCGACCTCGGCGCAGTCGAGAACGGCACTGCCTATCTGGCCGCGCGCGCGAAGCCTGTGCAGGATGCGCCTACGCCCTCTCCGAACGGGGTCGCCGCACTGGTGCTGGCGCGGTTGTGGGCCCTGACGGATGATGCTGATTGGCGCGCGCGCCTGGATCGTCAGCTCACGGTCTTTGCCGGCAGCGCCGGCGAGCTATCGCTGTACGGCGCGACGTTGCTGCGGGCGATCGATTGGGCGGTCAATCCGATCACGCGCATCGAGGTGAACGGTCCGCGCGGGGACGGTCCCGCGTGCGCCATGCATCTGCTGGCGCTCCAGGAGTACCGCCCCCGCAAGGTCGTGGTCCGTCATACGGCCGACACACCGTCGGCGACGGTGTGCGTGGGCACCACCTGCTCGCTCCCCGTGGCGACGCCTGACAAGCTCACCGAGCTACTACATTCCTAGCACTCTTTAACCGCGGAAACGTCAATGCCGAACAAGAAAGCCGTCATCGAAACCGGCAAAGGCACGATCGAAGTGGAGTTGTACGCCGACGAAGTGCCCGGCACCGTCGCCAACTTCGAGAAGCTCGCCAATTCCAAGTTTTACGACGGCACCAAATTCCATCGCGTGATCCCGAACTTCATGGTTCAGGGAGGCGACCCCTACTCCAAGACCGGGAAGGGACCGGTCGGCACGGGCGGACCGGGCTACACGATCAAGTGTGAGACCCAGAAGAACACGCACAAGCACGTCGCCGGGACGTTGTCGATGGCGCACGCCGGAAAAGACACCGGCGGCAGTCAGTTCTTTATCTGTCATTCAGCGCAGCGACATCTGGACGGCGTGCACACCGTGTTCGGGCAGGTCACCAAGGGGATGGATGTCGTAAACGCCATCAAGGGCAACGACGAAATCACGTCGATTCGGGTCTCTTAGGAGGACTGTGTGTTCGCTCTGCTATTAGCGGTCGTTATGACGGTGCAGGACTCTGGCGCATTTGTCGTACGCCTCGGCAGCGATACGTTGTCGTTGGAGCAGTACCACCGCACGGCGACGCAGCTGCGAGGGGAGTACGTGATCCGCGCGCCGCGCAGCGTGCATCGCATTTACACGGCCGATCTGAATCCGGATGGCACGGTTCGCAAACTCGAGGTCATCACGCACAACATCGGCGGCGGCCCGGGACCCATGGAAACGAAGCTCGCCATCGAGTTTGTCGGCGACACGTCCATCTGGACCATGCCGCGAGGCGACAGCACGGTGACCCAGAAGATCGCGGCACCCCGGGGAACCCTGCCCTACCAGATTCACGTCTACGGCTTGATCGAGCAGTACGGACGCTGGGCGCGCTCGACTGGCAAGGACAGCGCCGCATTTAGCGCTCTGGGCTCGGCGAATCAGATGAGCACCGGCTACGTGAAAAAGCTCGGGGGCGACACGCTGCGGCTCATGTTCAGCGACGGTCAGCTCGCGGGCCTCGGGCCGTTCACGTTCCGGCTCGATTCGCAGGGACATCTCACCTGGCTGACGGGCAAGGGCAGCACGGTGCAGGTGGAAGTGCAGCGCGTCGCGTCCGTACCGATGGCGCAGGCTGGTCCAATGTTCGCCAATCGGCCGCTGGGCCAGCTTTCGCCCCGCGACACGGCGCGCGGTACCGTCGGCGGAGCGGCCGCGTGGATCGACTATAGCCGTCCCTCGCGACGCGGCCGGGACATCTTCGGCGCGCTCGAGCCGTGGGACAAGGTCTGGCGCACGGGCGCCAATGCCGCCACCAAATTCAGCACACCGGTTGATCTGACGATCGGGGGATCGACCGTCCCCGCAGGAAAATACACGCTGTGGACGCTGCCCTCGCCGACCGGGTGGAAGCTCATCATCAACAAACAGACCGGGCAGTGGGGCACGGCCTACGACTCCACGCAGGACCTCGCGCGTGTGGACGCCAAGGTCGAAACCCTCGCGACGCCGGTCGAGCAGTTCGTCATCGCGTTCGAGCCGGCAGCGGACGCGAAGGCCATCACGTTCACCTGGGACAAGACGCGGTACTCCGTACCCGTGTCGAAGAAATAATGCATCTCGATTTCGCGGTCGTCGCCGACTACGCGCTGGTCGATCAGTCGGGCAAGATGTCGGTGCTCGGCATCTTTCAGCACATCTGGGTACCGCAATTCCCCGCGATGCACCCCCGACTCCACTTGGTGCTCCGTCTGAAGGGCAGGCGCACGGAAGTGGGGGAGCACCAGGTACAGATCAAGCTGATGGACGACGGCGAAACGGAGCTGCTGGGTGGCTCCGGAACCGTAAACTTTGCCGAACCGCCCGCGGGAGTGACGGAGATCGAGGCGGCAGCGGTGCTGGTGTTCGACGTGCCGTTCCCGCATGCGGGACAATATCGTTTCGAGATCACCGTGGACGGTGACCGTAAGGCGACAGTGCCGATCACCGTTTCCCAGATGCCGTCGATGCCCGCCCCTACTCAACCGCCACCGCCTTCGCCGCCGGCGCCCCACACTCCTGGGACCTAATTCACCGCCGCTCGGCGCCTATGTGCGCCTCCCGCTATTGCTCACCGCCGCCGTGCTGGCGCTGGGCTTCAATATCGGGGGCTATCCGCTGTTCGATCCGGACGAAGGGCGCAATGCCGAAGTGGCCCGCGAGATGGCGGCAACCAATGACTATCTGTTGCCCCATCTCGAGGGCTTGCCGTATCTCGACAAGCCGGTCGTCTACTTTGCCGCCGCGGCGGCTGTGATGGAGATCATTGGTCCGACGGAGGCGGCGGCGCGCTTACCCGCCTTTCTGTTCACACTCGCGACGATCGCCGTGGTAGTGCGCTTCGGACGGCGCCGTTGGGGAGCGGATGCCGGTTGGCTCGCGGGCCTCGCTTTGGCGACGATGCCGCTGGTGCTCGCGTACGCCCGAACGACCATTTTCGACAGCGCGCTCGCGTGTTTCACGACCATCGCGATCCTCGCGTTCTGGGAAGACCGGCCGGTTGTCGCATGGGCCGCGATCGGACTGGGCGCCATCACCAAAGGTCCGGTCGCCATCCTGATTCCACTGGCTACGCTGCTCCCGTATGCGCTGCTGACTGGCCGTCCTCGCTCGGTTCGTCGGTTGTTTCCGCTGACTGGTCTTGCTGTCTTCGCACTCGTCGCGCTGCCGTGGTTTTTCGCAGTATCAGCGCGCGTCCCCGACTTTCCGCACTACGTGTTTGTGCGGGAGACGTTCGAGCGCGTGACGACGACGCGGTTTCACCGCACTGCGCCGCTCTGGTATTATCTGCCGATCGTCCCGGTGGCTGCGTTTCCCTGGATCGTGCCGGCGCTCGGGCAGCTGAAAAACTGGCGCTGGGTGTGGCTGGGCCGGAAAGTGAATCCATACGCGCAGGACACGATGCTGCTGGCGTGCTGGGTGCTGGGCCCGCTGCTGTTCTTCACGCTCAACAAGTCGAAGCTGCCGCAGTATGTCTTGCCGCTGATGCCGGCGTTTGCGATTGCGGCGGCGCGGCTGATCACCCGGCAGGCAAGCGAGTTGGGAGGGGGGATCGGCACGGCGCGGCGCGCATATGTCGCGCTGGCGGCCATCCTCGGCCTCGCGCTCGCCTCGCTCACTCTGTGGCTTCCCGCGCCG
>Ga0136846_1218879_pt1 | contig 13068 bp, 9 predicted proteins | sample HopSoiMetagenom2_FD_96841 | JGI IMG/M metagenome (GOLD analysis project Ga0136846, IMG submission 96841) | Grasslands soil microbial communities from Hopland, California, USA - 2 Assembly 2016 (version 4) | ecosystem: Environmental > Terrestrial > Soil > Grasslands | place: USA: Hopland... | reverse complement strand
GCTACGCCGGGATCTTCGGAACGGCGAATCGAGCGTCGGCGGCATCGTCACCGCGGTGAATCGCGACAACGACCCCTGGAGCGCGCCATACCAGCATTCAAGCGCGTATGTGGGCGGCTTGGATTTTCGCCACCGCTTCAAGGGTGGTCGCTTCGAGCTATCGGGCTCGGTCGACGTCAGCCGGGTCGCGGGTACTCCGGAGGCAATCGCCGGCACGCAGCAGAGCTCGACACATTACTACCAGCGGCCTGACGCGCATCGCTTCGACTCGACGCGCACAGCGCTCTCGGGCGACATCGAGTCCATTCAATTCGGCAAGGTGAGCGGGAAGCACCTGAACTTCCAAACCAACTACGAGCGCCGCTCCCCGGGCTTCGAGAACAACGATCTCGGCTATCTGCAGCGCGCGGATCAACAGGTGTGGGCTACGTGGGCCGGATGGAACGATCGCCGCTCGACCAAGCTCTATACCCTGTTCCGCTGGAACTTCAACTGGTGGCAGTACTGGACGACCGCAGGTCTTCCCGAGGAACGGGCCTTCAATACGAACACGCACACCACGTTTCACAACCAGTGGTCGCTTCACTTCGGGGGTACGATTGGGCAGCTGGGCGCGACCTACTGCTACTCCTGCGCGCGTGGCGGACCGGCGGTGCGCCAGGACTCGTATTTGTCGCCGTGGATGGTGATCGTCGGCGACGATCGGAAGAGCGCTTATCCGGTCGTTTTCGGGAGCTACTTCACGGGCGACGGTGGACGCAGTCACAACTGGAGCATCTCGCCGGAAGTCGACTTCAAGATTGCCGCGCGCGTGACCGGCTCGGTATCACCGAACTACTCCCGCTCGACGAACGACGTCCAGGCGCGCGGCCAATGGACGGGCGCTGATAGCGCGCTGCACTCGCTGTTTTCGCATCTCGAGCAGCACGAGCTCGGAATCACGATGCGATTCACCTATCCGTTCAAGGCGAACATGACGCTGCAGGTGTACGCGCAACCCTTCATTTCAAAGGGCACGTACAGCAATACCCGTGAGCTCTCCGCTACACCGCGCGCGGATGACTACAACAGCCGGTATCTGGCGTTCACCGACACGACGGTCACGACGCAGCTCGATCCGGGATTCAACTTCATGCAGTTCCGCTCCAACGTCGTGTTTCGCTGGGAGTACCGGCCGGGGTCAGCGCTCTTCGTCGTGTGGAGCTCGGGTCGCTCGCAGTACCGTGGTGCGGCAGGGACGGAGAACGTCGGCGGCGATCTGAACAATCTCTTCAACCTCTCGCCGGATAACACATTCCTCATCAAGGTGTCGTATTGGATCAATCGCTAGCGAGGATTTGACGACGCTTCGGGCGGGTCGTACGTTCTTCGCCCCCGTCCGACCGGAGAAACACATCGTGGTCACCTCCCGGAGGCGCGCGCTGCTCGCCTCGCTGTTCCTCGTCGCTCCCGCGCTGTCCGCGCAAACCGCCGCCCCTGCATCCACCCCCGATCCGCGCATTGGACTGCGCGCGGGTCTGACCGATGCCGGCCAGGCAATGTGGAATCTCCGGCTGCTTTCGACGACCCCGCCTCCGCGCGAGTTCGTCCCGGCCGAAATCGGCGATTTCAACTACATGAACTCCGATCTGGCGTTCAAGGGCACCTACGTCATTCAGGGAAACTTCCAGGGCTTTTCGGTCTGGGATGTGGCGGATCCCACCAAGCCGCGACTCGTGCACACCGAGGTGTGCCCGGAGCAGCAGAACGACGTGTCGGTATATCGGAATCTGCTCTTCCTGTCCGGCGAGTCGGCGAACGGGCGCGTGGACTGCGGGGCGCAGGGCGCAACCGAGCCGGTCAGCCCGCAACGGATGCGGGGTGTTCGCGTCGTCGACATCGCGGACTGGGCGCACCCGCGCGTGCTCGCCAATGTGCAGACCTGCCGCGGTTCGCACACGCACACACTGGTCACCGATCCGAAAGACACCAGCGTCGTCTATATCTATGTCTCGGGCCAGGCGCCGGTGCGGCCGGCCGAAGAATTAGCCGGGTGCTCCGACGCGCTTCCCTCTCAAGACACCGCTTCGGCCAAGTTCCGGATTGACATCATTCGCGTCCCGCTCGCGCATCCGGAACAGGCGAGCATCGTCAGCCGTCCCCGCATCTTCGAGTCGCTGGCCGATCCGCGGGTGCATGGCCCCTCGCCCGCGGATTCCGCGGAAAATGCGCACGAGGCGGATTCGGCACGGGCCGCCGGGGCGTTCGTCATCACGTTTCAGGGATCACCGCTCATCGTGCCGTCGGGGTTCGCGGACGAGATGCTCGACAGCATCGTGAAGAGTCACGGACGGACCGGTGCGCCCACCGCTTCCGACAGCGCGGAGCTCCGCGGCGGTATTCAGGGCTTCGCCGATAACATGTTCCTCGCGCCGATGGGTCCGGGTGGCGTACGCCTCGGCCCCGATCAGTGCCACGACATCACCGTGTATCCGGCGCTCGGTGTTGCCGGTGGCGCCTGTGCCGGCTACGGCTTCCTGCTCGACATCAAGGATCCCGCGCATCCCACGCGCGTGGCGGCCGTCGCCGATTCGAACTTCTCGTATTGGCATTCGGCGACCTTCAACAATGATGCGACCAAGGTCATCTTCACCGACGAATGGGGCGGCGGCGTCGCGCCGCGCTGCCGCGCGACCGACAAGCCCGAGTGGGGTGCCGACGCGATCTTCACGATCGCCGGCGGGAAGACACTCAGCTTCCAGCGCTATTACAAGCTGCCGGCGGCGCAAACGTCAGTGGAAAACTGCGTGGCGCACAACGGCAACCTGATTCCCGTCCCCGGCCGTGATCTCATGGTGCAGGGTTGGTATCAGGGCGGCATTTCGGTGTTCGATTTCACCGATCCCGCCCACCCGATGGAAATCGCGTACTTCGATCGCGGTCCCGTGGATTCGACCAAGCTCAGAATGGCGGGCAGCTGGTCGGCGTACTGGTACAACGGGGTGATCTATAGCTCGGAGATCGCGCGCGGGCTCGATGTGCTCGAGCTCCAGCCGAATGCCCTCCTTACACAGAACGAGCTCGACGCGGCGAAACTGGTAAAGCTTACGTACCAGAATGTGCAGGATCAGCAGCGGTTGACCTGGCCGGCGAGCTTTGTCGTCGCACGCGCGTATCTCGATCAGCTCGAGCGCGGGCACGGCCTGGCGCCCGACCGCATCACCGCGATTCGCGCGGCACTTGGCACCGCTGAAAGCGCGACCGTGCAGAAACGCCGGACTACGCTGAATGCGCTCGCCAGCCAACTCACGCGTGATGCCACGAATGCATCGGACGGCACGAAGGTACGGACGCTCGCGGGCGTCGTGAAAGACCTGGCGAAGTAGCTACCGCGGCGCCGTTGCCGCGCGCTCCGCGCCCTCGCCGATTACCAGGCCCGTTCCCTGCCCCTGCGCCGCGACCGCCCGGCGCAGGTCGGCGATCTCCGCATCGGTGTGGCCGGCCGCGCGCAGCTTGCGGTTCATCTCGACCGTCTTTACCGCGCCCTTGAGTGTGCCAAGCGCGAGCGTGGCGCACTGCGGACGCGACGCCGCGATCCCACGGCCGAGCAGGTCCAGCATGTCCTCGTAGGAAAAATCGAGCACCTCGGCAAACGTCGGGTGGTCCTGGTTGATGCGCTCGGCGAGAATCGATGCCGCCGCCTGGCTCAACGTACAGCCGACCCCCTCGAAGCTCACCTCCGCAACGCGGTCCTCCCCCGGCTGCGCCTTGACGTACATCGTGATGATGTCGCCGCAGCCGGGATTGCCGCCGGGCACATGGGCGTCCGCGTCGCGCAGCCTTCCCCGGTGGCGCGGTCGTTGATAATGGTCGACGAGCCAGGCGACGCGCGTCTCCTGATCCACTACGGCTTCTCCACCGGCGCCCTGACCAGGTTGCCCCATTCCGTCCATGAGCCGTCGTAGTTCCGGACGCTTTTGAAGCCCAGGAGATAGGTCAGCGCAAACCAGGTGTGCGAGGAGCGCTCCCCGATGCGGCAGTACACAATCACCTCATCGCCCGCTTCGAGGCCGTGCTCTTCCTGGTAGATCGTGCGCAGCTCGCTCGCCGGCCGGAAGGCGTGTGTCTCCGGATCGATCGCGCGTCCCCATGGAATGTTGCGGGCGCGAGGAATGTGGCCGCCGCGGAGCGCTCCCTCATTGGGATACTCGGGCATATGCAGCCGTTCACCGCGGTACTCCTCGGGGCTGCGCACGTCGACCAGCCGCTTCCCTCTCGTCACGTGCTCGAACACCTGCTCGCGGAACGCGCGATTTTGCGTGTCATCGCGGCGTCCGACCGTGATATTGCCCTCACTAAGGCGCGGCACCTGGGTCACCAGCTCCCGCCCCTCCTCGGCCCAGCGCAGCCGCCCGCCGTCCATCACGCGCAAGTTCTTCACGCCGAACAGCCGGAATACCCAGAAGGCGTACGTCGCCCACCAGTTGTTGCGGTCGCCGTAGAAGACCACCGTGGTGTTGTCGTTGATTCCCTTCGAGCGCAGCAATCGCTGCAATCGCGCGCTGTCGATGTAATCGCGGACGAGCGGATCATTGAGGTCGGCGACCCAGTCGATTTTTACCGCGCCGGGGATATGCCCCGTTTCATACAGCAAGACATCCTCGTCCGATTCGACGACGCGGACATTCGGGTCGGTGAGGTGATCGGCGACCCACTGGGTCGAGACCAGGACCTCGGGATGCGCGTAGCCGCGGGACTCGATCTCCGCGACGGGCGCTACAGTCTCAGGCATCGTTCCTCCTGCTTTTAGGGTCCACAAGCAAAGCGACCGGCCACTGCCCCGTTCCTTCCGGGGTCGCAGCCGGTCGCGTGATTCGTGAAGCTGGTTACGCTATGACGAAATCCACGACCAGGCCGGACCCCCGTTCGGCATGAGGGCCCCGCTACACAAGCAGACCGGCGTGGTGTTCTCGATCACTTCCGGCAATTACGACGAATTGCGCGCTCCTGTCAAGGAAGCCAGTTTCGACCCCATGACTTTGCTCCTGGCTCTCCTCCTCGCGCAGACTCCGGCCGCAGCCGCCCGTGACTGGATCCAGCTGTTCAACGGCCGTAACCTCGACGGGTGGGACGTCAAGATCGCCGGCCACGATTTGGGCGACAACTTCGGCAAGACATTTCGGGTCGAGCACGGGCTGCTCGAGGTCCGCTACGATCAGTACGCAACCTTCGATGACCGGTTCGGCCACATCTTTTACCGGCAGCCGTTCTCCTACTACATCGTCGCCGTGGAGTATCGCTTTGTCGGCGAGCAGGTAAAGGGCGCTCCTGACTGGGCGCTGCGCAACAACGGCATCATGGTGCACTCGCAGTCGGCCCGCAGTATGGGAAAGGACCAGGATTTCCCAATCTCCATCGAGGTCCAGCTGCTTGGCGGGAGTGGAACGGGCGAGCGGCCGACGGCCAACCTGTGCACGCCCGGCACGAATGTCGTCATGGACGGCAAGCTGTTCACGCCACACTGCATCAACTCCCGGTCCAAGACCTATCACGGCGAACAGTGGGTCCGCGTGGAAGCGCTCATCTTGGGCGACTCGCTGATTCGTCACATCGTGAACGGCGATACCGTGCTCGAGTACTCAAAGCCCCAGATCGGCGGTGGCGCCGTCAGTCATTACGATCCGGCCGTCAAAGTGGACGGCAAGCCGCTCGTGAGCGGCTACATCGCGCTACAGAGCGAAAGCCATCCGACCGATTTCCGAAAAGTGGAAGTCCTCAATCTGGTGGGGTGCATGGACCCGAAATCCCCCAAATACAAGTCCTACTACGTGAGGTCCGATCCGTCCCAATGCCACTGATACTGCTTGCCTTGCTGTTCGGCGCCGTCTCGCTGTCCGCGCAGCAGGTCATAGGGAAACAGGCGATTGTCTACATGACCGCCGACAGCTCGAGCTGGCGGCTTTCGCCGCGTGATACGCTGGTGTTTCGCGACGGAGCGCCCACGACGGAAGGCGAGGTGTATGTCTTCGTCGATCCGCGCCGCACGTTCCAGACGATGATCGGCATCGGCGGGGCGCTGACCGATGCGGCTGCCGAGACCTTCGCCAAGCTGTCGGCCGAACGGCAGCAGCAGCTGCTCGATGCGTATTACAGCGTTGACCGTGGGATCGGCTACACGCTCGCCCGTACGAACATCAACAGCTGCGATTTCTCGAGCGCGAGTTACACCTACGTCACCGAAGGAGACAAGGATCTCCGCAGCTTCAACATCGCGCCCGACCTGCGCTACAAGATCCCGCTGATCAAGCGCGCGCTCGCCGCGAGCGGCAACCGGCTCAAGCTGTTCGCCAGTCCCTGGAGCCCGCCCGCGTACATGAAGGACAACAACGACATGCTGCACGGCGGCCACCTGCGCCCCGAATACCGCGAGGCATGGGCGCTCTACTACACGAAGTTCATCAAGAGTTATCGGCAGGCGGGCGTGCCGGTATGGGGCATCACGATTCAGAACGAGCCGATGGCCACGCAGACCTGGGAATCGTGCGTATATCAGGCTGAGGACGAGCGGGATTTTCTGCGGGACCATCTCGGTCCGGCCATGACGCAGCAGGGGCTGCGGGACGTCCACATCATCGTTTGGGACCACAACCGCGATTTGATGGTGCAGCGCGCCCTCGCGATTTTCGGCGATTCGGCGGCGGCCCGTTATGCCTGGGGCATCGGATTTCACTGGTATGAAGACTGGTCGGGCGGCACGCAGATGTACGACAACGTTGCGCTGGTGGGCCGGCTCTACCCCGACAAGCACATTCTCTTTACCGAGGGCACACCGGCGAACTTCGACTCAACGGCGTACGGGCGCTGGAGTCTGGGTGAAGCCTACGGCCGTTCGATGATTCACGACTTCAATACCGGCGCCGAGGGGTGGACCGACTGGAATATCCTGCTCGATGAGCGGGGCGGTCCGAATCATGTCGGCAACTACTGCTTTGCCCCGATCCACGCCGACACGCGCACCGGCCAGCTGATCTACACGAACTCCTATTACTACATCGGGCACTTCTCGAAATTCATCCGGCCAGGCGCCAAACGGATCGCGGTGGCGCCGAGCCGCAGCATGCTGCTCGCGACGGGGTTCGTGAATCCCGACGGGAGTGTGGCCGTGGTGGTGATGAACCACACCGCCAAGGCCGGTCAGTACCACGTGCGCTTCGGAATGGCGGATGTGACGGTACAGTCGCCGGCTCATTCGATCCAGACGGTCGTCTTCTAGCCGGTTCAGCGGTTGACGGTCCGCGCGGGGATCGTCAGGACCAGCATGCTGCCGACCGCCATGACACCCGCGAGCGCGTAGATGCCGGCATCGGTTGACCCGGTGCGATCGACCAGCCAGCCGATCACCGCTGGGCCGAGAAACCCGGCCAGATTGCCGATCGAGTTGATCAGCGCGATGCCCGTCGCCGCTGCCGCGCCGGCGAGAATGGCGGTGGGCAGACACCAGAACTGCGCGAGCGAGGTCGTCACGCCGGCCATCGCGAAAGACATACCCGACAATGCAATGGCCGTATTCTGTCCAAAGCGGACCGTCACGATCCAGCCCGCGGCCCCGACCAATGCAGGAACGATGAGGTGCCACCGCCGCTCGCGCGCCCTGTCCGATCGGCGGCTGATTGTGACCATTGCCACTGCCGCGACGGCGTTGGGCAGCACCGTAAGCACGCCGATCGCCAACGGACTCTCGACGCCCGTGCGCCGGATCAGTGTCGGTAGCCAGAACCCGGCGCCGTACAGCCCCGCGATCAGGCAGAAATACACCACGCTCAGGAACCAGACGCGGGCGTTCGTAAAACCATCCCACAGCGAGTGCGTGGAGATCTGATGCTGGTCCTCGGCGATGCGACCTGCGAGGATCTCCTTTTCGTCGGCCGCCAGCCAGCGGGCGTTGACGATGCCATCATCGAGATAGAGCAGCACCGCCACACCGAGGACCAGGGAGGGAAGCGCTTCCAGCAGGAACAGCCATTGCCATCCGGCGAGGCCGTGCACCCCAGCCATCCCATTCAGGATCCAGCCGGATGTAGGCCCACCGATCACGCCGGCAACCGGAATCCCGGTCATGAACAGCGCCAAGACCCGCGCCCGCCGGTCGGAAGGATACCAGTAGGTGAGATACAAGATCACGCCCGGGAAAAATCCGGCCTCCGCAACGCCTAGCAGAAAGCGCAGGATGTAAAATCCCGTCGACGAAGTCACGAACAGCATCGATGCCGAGACCACCGCCCATGTCAGCATTACGCGCGCGATCCACAACCGCGCCCCGACGCGGTGCAACATGATGTTGCTCGGGATTTCGAACAGGAAGTATCCGATGAAGAAAATGCCCGCCCCGAAGCCATAGACGGTCTCGCTGAACCGCAGATCGCCCAGCATCTGCAGTTTTGCGAAGCCGATGTTCACCCGATCGAGAAACGCCGCGACGTAACAGGCGAACAGCAGCGGGATCAGCCGCCGGGTGACGCGCGCATAGAGACGCGACTCCGTCACGTGCTACTGACGCGTCTCCAACGGATGCTTGCTGCCCTCGTAGAACTCATTCTGGAGCCGTAGACTCTCCGAATCCGCTTTGACGGCGCGGATCCCCTGCACGATGGTGTTGATCCACGTCTTCGTCTCGAAGTCGCCGAGCTCGCGGGAGGCGACCGCGCCTTCCCCGGCGTAATGATTCGGGAAGCGCGCGTACCACCAGATGCCGGTATACAGGCCTTCCGGCAGCTTGAGGCGTGCCTGATCGGCGCCTGACTCCTGCTTCGCACGGTCGAGATGCACGAGGTCGGGTCGAGCGATCATGCTCACTGACGTTTCGCTCTCGCCGGCGTGCATATCGGTCGCCGGATCCGATTTGTGCTTCGGCTCGCCTGCCCCGGCGCGGGCGATGCCCTGGACGTACACGACGTAATCGTGCGGCGACTCGAGCTGGCTCTGCGCAAAGAACGGCAACAGCGAGTTATTGCCGCCGTGGCCGTTCACAATGATGATCTTCTTGCAGCCGTTCCGGGCCATCTCGTCGGTCGTTTCCTGCAGCAGCTGGAGCTGCAGTCCGCGGCTGTAGGCGACGGTGCCGGGCTCATGTTTGGCTTCGAAGATCTGGCCGAAGTAGTACTCGGGAAAAACGATGGCGTATTCCTGCTGGGCGGCATTCAGCGCGACATAGCGCACGTTGAGCAGGTCGTTGCCCAGCGGGAGATGCGGCCCATGCTTCTCCATGATGCCGAACGGCAGCAGGCAGGTGCCCTGGGCACGGGCGATCCCGTCCTTGAAATCGGCGGCGGTCAGCTCCTCCCAATGCACCGACAACTTGGCTGGCGCCGGCGCCTGCGCCCACATCACCGAAGCGCCGAGCACGTTGATGGAAACCAGCAGCGATCTGTACACGCGTCCTCCGTCAGTCGATGTTGATTCAGCGCGTCCGTTTGCGCGCTTCTTCCTCCTGCAGCTCCCGCCGCAGAATCTTGAGCGCCGCGCTCTTCGGCAGCTCGGCCCGGAATTCCACTTCTCTGGGCACTTTGTACGGCGCGAGGCTGGTCCGCGTATGCGCCATGATCTCGTCCGCAGTCGCGCTCATCCCGGGCCGGAGCACCACGAACGACTTCACCGCTTCCCCACGCTTCGCATCCGGGACCCCGATCGTCGCTGCCTCGAGCACGGCGGGATGGCTCATCAGCACGCGATCGACTTCGTCTGGATACACCTTGTAGCCGCTGACGTCGATCATTTCCTTCTTGCGCCCGACGATCTTGAAGTAGCCGTCGGCATCCATCACGGCGAGATCGCCCGTGTGCAACCACCCGTCGCGCAGCACATTCGCCGTTTCGTCCGGCTTCTGCCAATACCCCTTCATTACTTGCGGCCCGTGGATGAGCAGCTCTCCGGCTTCCCCCACCGGCAGATCGCGCGTGCCCGATTCGATGTCCACGATGCGGGCATCGGTCGCAACGATCGGGAGACCGATCGTGCCGATCTTGCGACGACCCTGGAGCGGATTGATGTGCGTGACCGGTGACGTCTCGGTGAGTCCGAAACCCTCGCAGATCTTGCCGCCGGTCAGCGTCTCGAAACGCTGCTGCACATCGACCGACAATGGCGCGGAGCCCGACACGCACACCTTGACGCTCGAGAGATCGCGGCGCTCTATGCCCGGCAGCTGGTTGATTGCGTTGATCAGGGCGGGAACGAGCGGCGCGATGGTCACGCGGCGTTTTTCGATTTCCTTGACGAGCATCGGGACGTCGCGCGGGTTGGGGAGCAGCACCAGCGTCCCGGCGATGTAGACCGGCAGATTCATGCACACGGTCATCCCGAACACGTGGAAGATCGGGAGAGCGGTCAGCATGACCTCGACGCCGGTCTGGAGCGTCGGGAGCCAGGCACGCGCCTGTTGCACGTTGTAGGAGAGATTGCGGTGTGTGAGCATTGCGCCCTTGGAGACGCCGGTCGTCCCGCCGGTGTACTGAAGGACGGCGAGATCGTCCATGCCGATGGTTGCCGCGGGCGGGCGCGGTTCCGTCCGCGCGATCAGGTCCTTGAAGAAATGGATTCCGGGCCCCCGCGCGACCCGGGCAATCGCCGGGTGGGGCTTCTGCCGCTTGAGCTTCAGCGGCGCCAGCACATTGAGCGGAAAGCGCAGATAATCCGGAATCCGCGCGATGATGTAAGCCGAGATCGGCAGCTCGCTGCGGCGGTCCTTGATTTTCTGGTCGAATGTGAAGTCCGTTACGATGGCGATCTCGCAGCCCGCGTCGCGCCACTGGTGCGCCATCTCCTGTGTGGTGTACAGAGGGTTGGTGAACACTGCCTGCGCGCCGAGTCGCACCGTGGCGTAGTAGGCGATCACAGTCTGCGGCAGGTTCGGCAGCTGAATGGCGACGCGCCGGTCCTTCGTCACGCCAAGCGCCGCCAGCGCCGTGGCCAGGCGATCGACGTGATCCTTGAGCTCGCGATAGGTTAGGCGACCGTTCAGAAACACCAGCGCCGGAGTATCGGGATGGGCGGCCGCGGCGCGCTCGAGAAACTGCGGTACGGTCACGTCTTCGAACACCGGATCGCGGGGCACACCGGGATCGTAATGCTGCAGCCAGGGTCTATTGGGCATCAGGGTGGGGAACAAAGTCCATCATGTCACGGGCGTTCGTCAAGGAAGACGCGGGAGGCCCGGAGCGGCGGTATGCGCTCCCGCCGCGCACGGATCCGGGCTACGATGCCGCGGCAGCCATGGCTCTGCTCGAGGGCGCGAACGTCGGCGACTCATACAGCGCCGAGCTGGCGACGGGGTACCGCTGGGGTGAGCCGTCGCTCAAGCCGCACGTCGAGCGGATCCTCGCGCAGGCAAAGGCGGAGGGCAACGAGCGACTCGAGCAGCTGGCGGAGCGATTCCTGCGCGCACCCTGAACTGCTACAAGAGTCCTTCGTTCAGGTTACCTTCAGCTGCGAATTCTCAACCGGAGCACCGCGCGGCCACCGGCCAGGTAATCACTCTCCGCAGCGCACTCGCTGACCGTTACACGATCGAGCGCGAGCTCGGTCGCGGCGGAATGGCTACGGTCTACGAGGCCCAGGACCTCAAGCATCGCCGTAAGGTCGCATTGAAAGTCCTCCGCCCCGAGATCTCGGCCCTGCTTGGGGGAGAACGCTTCCTCGCGGAAATCCGCGTGACCGCCGGCCTGCAGCATCCGCACATCCTGCCCCTGTTCGACTCCGGTGCGGCGGGTGAGCTCCTCTACTACGTGATGCCCCATGTGGACGGCGAATCCCTGCGTGGCAAGCTCGCGCGCGAAAAGCAGCTCTCCCTGGCGGAGGCCATCCGGATCACGACACACGTGGCGAGCGCGCTGGAGCATGCGCACCGTCACGGCATTATCCACCGCGACATCAAGCCCGAGAACATTCTGCTGTCCGAGGGACAAGCGCTCGTCGCAGACTTTGGGATCGCTCTGGCGCTCGAGAGCGCAGGGGCTGACCGCCTCACCGGAACCGGGATCTCGCTCGGCACGCCGCAGTACATGAGCCCCGAACAGGTGGCCGGCGAGGCGCGGCTCGATAGTCGAACCGATCAGTACTCCCTGGGGTGCGTGCTCTATGAAATGCTCGGCGGCGAGCCGCCCCACACCGCCCCGACGGTCCAGTCCATGGTCGCCAAGATCATGTCCGAAGAGCCACGCCCGATTACCAGGCTACGACCCAAGGTACCCGGGCACCTCGCAACGGCGCTCGGGCAGGCGTTGGCAAAACTCCCGGCGGACCGGTTTGATACCGTGCGCGAGTTTGCTGACGCCGTAGCGGACCGGCGCGAAGGCCACGACCGGCGGGCGCTCGAAGCGGCGTTCCCGCGGTGGGCCATATGGTCGGCGCTCGTGGTGCTGCTGGCAGGGGCCGCAGCGGTCGCATGGCTCACCCGTAAACCCAAGGTTCCAACCAATATCACGCGGTTCTCGGTGCCGGTGCCGGCAGGTTACACGATGTTGTACGGTCAGGAGCCGGACCTAGCCATTTCACCCGATGGCCGCACGCTGGTATACCGCACCGGTGGGAGTCTGTACATCCGCGCGCTCGACGCCTTCGAGGCACGGCCGATCCCGGGTACCGAGGAGGCGCACACACCGTTCTTCTCGCCCGATGGCCTGTGGCTCGGTTTTGTGCGTGGATCCTCGCTCACGAAGGTGCCGGTCGCCGGTGGCCCCGCGGTCAAGATCGCGGACGCATTCGTATCCGGGGGTGCCACATGGACGCCCGACGGGCGAGTCATTTTCGCCGGAGCCCTCGGCAACGCCGGGTTGTGGTCCGTGCCGGCGACCGGCGGCACACCACGGCAGATCACGGTCGTGAGCGACTCTGCAAGCGAGACCAATCATATGTGGCCGGACCTGCTGCCGGACGGCGCGGTGATGTACACCGCGCTCGGACCGAGCGGGCATGCCGCCGATGCGCGCATCGTCGTGCAGGACCTGGCGACCGGCAAGCGCACGGTGCTGCTGCAGGGAATGACATACGGCCAGTATGTCGCTCCCGGATACCTCCTGTACTCGGATGGATCCG
>Ga0136846_1220174_pt1 | contig 13069 bp, 15 predicted proteins | sample HopSoiMetagenom2_FD_96841 | JGI IMG/M metagenome (GOLD analysis project Ga0136846, IMG submission 96841) | Grasslands soil microbial communities from Hopland, California, USA - 2 Assembly 2016 (version 4) | ecosystem: Environmental > Terrestrial > Soil > Grasslands | place: USA: Hopland... | reverse complement strand
TCCATCAGCAGCCGGTGCATCGCCTCGTCGATGCGGTCGATCTCGGCCCGCAGATCGGCGAGGGCCGGCGGATTTCCGCCCGCTCCCGGTGCCGGTTTCGGCGCCCTTCCGGCCATGCTTTTCCCCACTCCCGCGGCCATGTTCTCACAATCCAACGGCTCTTAGTCTGGACCCCGGCAATTCCAAAGTGGCGAACGGCCAAGCTTGTTCGCAGTTTTCCGGCAGGATAGGATGTTCGGCCGCCGTCCGTTATAACGAACAGGTCTATGGCCCATCTGCAACCCGTCGCCCTCGAGCCTCAGAACCAGGCCGACGAGCCGTCGAGCCCGGTCGAGCGCTTCGGGCCGGGCGCGCCGCTGCTGCTCGACGCCGGCGTCGCGCTGGCGCCGTGGCAGATCGCCTACCAGACCTACGGCACGCTCAATGCGCAGCGCTCGAATGCGGTGCTCGTCTGCCACGCCCTCACCGGCGACCAGCACGTGGCGAACGACCATCCGGTCACCGGCAAGCCCGGGTGGTGGGATACGATCGTCGGGCCGGGGCTGCCGCTCGACACCAGCCGCTTCTTCATCATCGCCGCGAACGTCATCGGCGGCTGCATGGGGACGACCGGCCCGGCCTCGACGAATCCCGGCACCGGCCGCCCCTGGGGCGTCGATTTCCCGCTCGTCACGATCCGCGACATGGTCCGCTCCCAGGCGATGCTCCTCGACCGCCTCGGCATCGAAAGCCTGTTCTGCGTCATCGGCGGCTCGATGGGCGGGATGCAGGTGCTGCAATGGGCGGCGAGCTACCCGGACCGGGTCTTCGCGGCGATGCCGGTCGCGACCGGCGCCCGCCACTCGGCCCAGAACATCGCCTTCCACGAGGTTGGCCGCCAAGCCGTCATGGCCGATCCCGACTGGCGCGGCGGGCGCTATTTCGAGCACGGCGTCGCGCCGCGCAAAGGCCTCGCGGTCGCCCGCATGGGCGGGCACATCACCTATCTCTCCGAGACCGCGCTGCACCGGAAGTTCGGGCGCCGGCTGCAGGAGCGCGAGGCGCCGACCTTCACCTTCGACGCCGACTTCCAGATCGAGAGCTATCTGCGCCACCAGGGCATCACCTTCGTCGAGCGCTTCGACGCCAACTCCTATCTCTACGTCACCCGGGCGATGGACTATTTCGATCTCGCCGCCGATTACGGCGGCGTCCTGGCGGAGGCGTTCCGGGGCACGAAGACGCGCTTCTGCGTCATGTCCTTCACCTCCGACTGGCTGTTCCCGACCCCTGAGTCGCGCGCTCTCGTGCACGCCCTCAACGCCGCCGGCGCCTCGGTCGGCTTCGTCGAGATCGAGAGCGACAAGGGCCACGACGCCTTCCTCCTCGACGAGCCCGGCATGTTCACGGCGGCGCGCGGCTTCCTCGACGCCGCGGCCCGCGAGCGGGGGATCGCGTGAGCGAGCCCGCGCGGCTGCGCCGCCCCTCCCCTGCAAGGGGAGGGGATGGGGGTGGGGGAGAGTCGAAGCTTTCCGATGCCCGCCCGACGCAACCCTCGCTGTCCGTAATCTCCCCCACCCCTACCCCCTCCCCTTTACGGGGAGGGGAATCCTCCCGCCGCGACCTTCTCCTCGTCGCCGACATGGTCGAGCCCGGCTCGCGGGTGCTCGACGTCGGCTGCGGCGACGGCTCGCTCCTGGCGCTCCTGCGCGCCCGCCGCGGCGTCGACGGGCGCGGCATCGAGCTCTCGCGCGAGGGCGTCAGCGACTGCCTGGCGAAGGGCCTGCCGGTGATCCAGGGCGACGCCGATACCGACCTCGCCGACTACCCGAACGACGCCTTCGATTACGTGATCCTGTCGCAGACCATCCAGGCGACGCGCCAGCCGCGCGTCGTGCTCGAGAACCTGCTGCGGATCGGCCGGCGGGCGATCGTGTCCTTCCCGAATTTCGGCCACTGGCGCATCCGCTACGAGATCGCGCTCCGGGGCCGCATGCCGCTGACCGAGAACCTGCCGCATGCCTGGTACGAGACGCCGAACATCCATTTCTGCACCATCCGGGATTTCGTCGGCCTCTGCCGCGACATCGGCGCCGGCATGGAGCGGGCGGTGGCGCTCGATGCCGGCGGCCAGCCGATGCGCTTCACCCTGCCCTGGTGGGTGTGGAACATGTTCGGCGAGCAGGCGGTGTTCCTCTTGAAGCGCGGCACTCCCGCGCCTTGAGCCCGTGAACGATCCGCTCGGACATCCCGGAAAGGGCGCTTCGTCTCGGCCGGCGGCCGATGTGACGATCCGGGCGACCACGGAGGCGGATCTTTCCGCCGTGCAGGCGATCTACGCCCATCACGTCGCGACCGGCACGGCGAGCTTCGAGCTCGAGCCGCCGGAGCTCGACGAGATCCGCCGCCGCTGGAGCGCGCTCGTCTCGGGCGGCTACCCGCATCTCGTCGCCGCCGACGGCGCCACGGTGCTGGGCTACGCCTATGCGGGCGCCTATCGGCCGCGCCCGGCCTATCGCCACTCCGTCGAGGACTCGGTCTATGTCGACGCCGCCGCGCATGGCCGCGGCATCGGCCGGGCGCTCCTCGCCCGCTTGATCGAGGAAAGCGAGCGCCGCGGCTTCCGGCAGATGGTGGCGGTGATCGGCGACAACGTGCCGGCCTCGATCGCCCTGCACGCGAGCCTCGGCTTCGTTCATGCGGGCCGCCTCACCGCGGTCGGTTTCAAGTTCGGCCGCTGGTGCGACTCGACGCTGATGCAGCGCGCCCTCGGCCCGGGTGACGGCGCGCCGCCGTAGCGTTAGCGCGGGATCCGCTCGGACCGGATCGGGCGAGGCTCCCGGCTCGCCGACGCATTCCTCCTCCCCCACAAGGGGGGAGGGGAATTGCGGCGCGGCTTCAGTCCGAGCGGATCCCCCGCTAGCGTCAGCTTCGGCGGGAGGCCGATCGCGCGCGCATCAGGGAGGTTCGCGCGTACGCCTCGCGAAGCGTGCAGCGCAGGCCCGCCGAGGCGATGATCAGCGGCTCGTCGGCGCCCTCGACACTCTCATCCGTCCAACCTGCGACCGTCCGGATCGCGAGGCGCGCCGAGAAGCGCTCCTGCTCAAGGACGAGGATCGCCTCGCACGAGACGAGCCTCCGATAGGTCTCGATCTTCAGGTCGAGCCTCGGCCTTAATTCCCCCGGGCCGCGCTTGCGATCGGTCGAGGAGACGATCTCGGCGACGAGATAGCAGGTCGGCGTCACGCGCGCGCCGGGCTCGACCGCGCCGTCGATCACGCCGACGTCGGGCACGTATTGGCTGCCGACGATCACCGGGCTGAGGTCGACCGCCGGGTTCTGCAGCGCGATCCGGTCCGAGCCCATGCGGTCGAGCGCGTCGTTGAGCAGGCGCTCGAGATTGCCGGCAATGATCTGGTGGTCGAAGGTCGGTTGAGCCTGCATGACGATCTGCCCGTCGATCAGTTCCCAGACCTCGCCGTCGGGGCGCGAGGCGACGAAGTCGCGGAAGAACGCGTCGGAGACGCGATCCGGGAGGACAGGGCGCAGGGCCGTCATGAGGCTTTCTCGCGAGCGCCGAAGGATAGCACGCCGGCACCCTGGCCCGAAGCCGGCGCTCCCATCACTCCGCGCGGCCGAGCGGGTGCAGGTCGCGGACCATGCTCTTCAGCCGCTCGTCGAGGACGTGGGTGTAGATCTGCGTCGTCGCGATGTCGGCGTGGCCGAGGAGCTCCTGCACGACGCGCAGGTCGGCGCCGTTCTGGAGTAGGTGGCTCGCGAAGGCGTGCCGGAGCACGTGCGGGCTGACCTTATCGGCGCGCAGGCCCGCCGCCCCGGCGACGGCCTTGAGGTCGCGGGCGAAGGCCTGCCGGGTCAGGTGCCCGGCCTCGCTGTCGGCCGGGAAGAGCCAGGGCCCGGCGCCCTTGCCGGCCTTCTCGATGGCGGCCGCATAGGCCTTCGCGGCGTCGCGCGCCGTCTCGGTCAGCGGCACCAGGCGCTCGCGGCCGCCCTTGCCCTTGACGATGAGGAAGCGCTCGCGGGTCCGCGCCGCGGCGCGCGGCAGCGCGACGAGCTCGGAGACCCGCAAGCCGCTGGCGTAGAGCAGCTCCAGGAGGCAGTGCATGCGCTGGGCGCGCAGCCGCGCCGCCGCCGGCGCATCTTGCGCCTCGCCTAGATCGCGGGCGGCGGCGAGGAGCCGGTCGACCTCCGCGACGGAGAGCACCTTCGGCAGGCTGCGGGCGCGCTTCGGCGCCGTCGCGGTCGCGGTCGGGTCCGCCGCCGCATAGCCTTCGACGTAGAGGAACTTGTGGAATTGCCGCACAGCCGAGAGGCGGCGCGCGGTGGACGATGCCTTGAGGCCCCGTTGCTCGAGGCTCGCCACATAGGCCCTGACCGCCGCCGGCTCGACCTCGGCGGCGTCGATGCGTCTTGCCGCGAGGAAGGCGGCGTAATCCTCGAGGTCGCGGCGATAGGCCGACAGCGTGTTGGCGGCGGCGCCGCGCTCGGCGGCCAGCATGTCGAGGAACAGTGCGACGAAGCGCCCGCCGCTCATTTGGCCGGCAGGCGCGAGGCCGGGATCGTCACCGTCATCTCGCGCGGCTCCGGCTCGACGAGGGTCGCGAGCGCGAACATCGCCGCAAAGCCGAGGCCGGCGAGCACGGCGATCACGAACAGGAAACGGAGCAGGGTCGGCAACTTGAAAGCCTCTCGAGGCGCGACTTCGCCCGTTCCAACATGGCAGGGGAGCGAAGGCAAGGTCGGCCGTCGCTCCCGTGCCGGCCTGTGACAGGGAACCGCCCCGCATGGTAGGAGAGGGGTATGAACGAACACTTGCCCGCCGACCTCGCTCAGAGGCCGGGGGCGCCGGACCTGAGCCTCGATGAGGCGATCAAGAGACGTCTGGGGAAGCGCTCGATCGTGCTCGTCGGCCTGATGGGGGCCGGGAAAAGCACCGTCGGGCGCCGGCTCGCGACGCGCCTTAACCTGCGTTTCACCGACGCCGACGCGGAGATCGAGACGGCGGCCGGGATGACGATTCCGGACATGTTCGCGATGCATGGCGAGGCGTATTTCCGCGACGGCGAGAGGCGGGTGATCGCGCGCCTCCTCGGCGAGGGGCCGGCCGTGCTGGCAACCGGCGGCGGCGCCTATATGCACCCCGAGACCCGCGCCGGGATCCGCGAGGCCGGCATCGCGGTGTGGCTGCGGGCCGATCTCGACGTGCTCATGCGCCGCGTGCGCAAGCGGCACAACCGGCCCCTGCTGCAGAATCCGGACCCGGAAGGAACCATGCGCCGGCTGATCGAGGCCCGCCACCCGATCTATGCGCTCGCCGACGTGACCGTCGATTCGCGCGAGATTCCGCACGAGAAGGTCGTGCAGGACGCGCTGCTCGGGATCGATGCGTGGCTTTCGGAGCAGCGTCGGTGAGCGCCCTCCAGGCGCGCCCCGAGGAGCCCGGCGTCGCGGCCGTCCGGGTGCCGCTCGGCGGGCGCGCCTACGACATCCTCGTCGGCCGCGGGCTCCTCGACGGCGCGGGTCCGCGAATCGCGGCGCTCGGCGCCCGCGCCGCCGCGATCGTCTCGGACGAGACCGTCGCGGCCGTCTACGCCCCACGTCTCGCGGCCGGCATCGAGGCGAGCGGGCTGCGCACCGCGCTCGTGACGGTCGCGCCGGGCGAAGCCTCGAAATCGTACGAGACGCTGGCGCGGGTTTGCGACGCGATCCTCGATGCGCGCATCGAGCGCGGCGATCTCGTCGTGGCGCTCGGCGGCGGCATCGTCGGCGATCTCGCCGGTTTTGCCGCCGCGATCGTGCGGCGCGGCGTGCGCCTCGTGCAGGTGCCGACGACGCTCCTCGCCCAGGTCGATTCCTCGGTCGGCGGCAAGACCGGCGTCAATACGCGCCACGGCAAGAACCTCGTCGGCGCCTTCCATCAGCCGAGCCTCGTCTTGGCCGACACCGCCGCGCTCGACACGCTGCCTTTGCGCGAGATGCGCGCCGGCTATGCCGAGGTGGTGAAATACGGGCTCATCAGTGACGAGCGCTTCTTCGAATGGTGCGAGGCGAACTGGCGCCGGATCTTCGCCGGCGGGCCGGAGCGCGACCACGCCGTCGCCGAGAGCTGCCGGGCGAAGGCCGCGGTCGTCGTCCGCGACGAGCGCGAGGACGGCGAGCGGGCGCTGCTGAACCTCGGCCACACCTTCGCGCACGCGCTCGAGCGCGTGACCGGCTACGACGCCGCCCGGCTCGTCCACGGCGAAGCGGTGGCGATCGGGATGTGCCTCGCCTTCCGCTTCTCGGTCCGGCTCGGGCTCTGCCCCGGCCAGGACGCGGGCCGGCTGCGGAGCCACATCGCGTCCGTCGGGCTCCCGACCTCGCTTGCCGAGATCCCGGGCGGCTGCGGCCCGGCCGATGGGCTCGTCGAGGCCATGGCGCAGGACAAGAAGGTGAAGGACGGGGCGCTGACCTTCATCCTCGCCCGCGGCATCGGCCAAAGCTTCATCGCGCGCGGCGTCGCGGCGCCGCAGGTGCGCGCCTTCCTGACCGAGGAGATCGCCGGCTAGACGCCGGGCACACGATGGAAGAACCGTTCGAGATCAATCTCTGGCTCGCCGCCGCGATCGTCATCCTGTCGCTCGTGCTCTCGGCCTTCTTCGCCGGCGCCGAGACCGCCTTCACGGCCGCCTCGCGGGCGCGCATGCTGGCGCTCGAGAACGCCGGCGACGTGCGCGCCGCGATCGTCAACCGGCTGCTCGGCCAGCGCGAGCGCTTCATCGGCGCAATGCTGATCGGCTACAACGTCGTCGCCATCGGCGCCTCGTCGTTCACGACGAGCGTCCTCATCGGCCTGTTCGGGCGCGAGGGCGTCATCTACGCGACGATCGCGATGTCGCTCCTCGTCATCGTCTTCGCGGAGCTGATGCCGAAGACCGTGGCGATCAACTCCCCGGACCGCATGTCGCTCTTGATCGCAAAGCCCGTGCATTGGGCGGTGTCGCTGTTCGGGCCGGTGACGCTCGCGGCCGAGAAGCTCGTGCGCATCATGCTGCGCCCGTTCGGCATCCATCTCGACGCGCACCAGTCGGTGCTCTCCGCGACCGACGAGATCCGCGGCCAGGTCGACCTCCTGCACAAGGAAGGGGCGGTCGCCCGCGCCGAGCGCGACATGCTCGGCGGCCTCCTCGACCTACGCGACCTCACCGTCGCCGACGTGATGGTCCACCGCACCAAGATGCGCACCATCAACGCCGACCTGTCCTCAGAGGAGATCGTGCGCGAGGTGCTGTCCTCGCCCTACACCCGCCTGCCGCTGTGGCGCGACACGCAGGAGAACATCATCGGCGTGCTGCACGCCAAGGACCTGCTGCGGGCGCTCGACGCCGTCGGCGGCGACGCCAACAAGCTCAGGATCGAGGCGATCGCGCTCGAGACCTGGTTCGTGCCCGACACGACCTCGCTGCGCGACCAGCTCAAGGCCTTCCTGTCGAAGAAGACCCATTTCGCGCTCGTCGTCGACGAGTACGGCGAGGTCCAGGGGCTCGTCACCCTCGAGGACATCCTCGAGGAGATCGTCGGCGACATCAAGGACGAGCACGACGTCACGATCCAGGGCGTGCGCCCGCAGGCCGACGGCTCGGTCAACGTCGACGGCTCGGTGCCGGTGCGCGACCTCAACCGCGCCATGGACTGGGACCTCCCCGACGACGAGGCGACGACGATCGCCGGGCTCGTCATCCACGAGGCCCGCGCGATTCCCGACGCCGGCCAGGCCTTCACCTTCCACGGCTTCCGCTTCCAGGTGCTGAGGAAGAGCCGCAACCGCATCACCGCGCTCAAGGTGACGCCGCTGACGGCAAGGACGAGGAAGGCGGCGGAGTAATGGCCGTGCCGGAGCTAGCTCGCGGGGAGCTCTAGCCAGAAGCGAACGCGTTTAACGCGGCGCCGAACTTGTTGGCTTCGGGATAGTGCGGGCAAACGCCTCGTGATGTTCCATCACGGCGCGGGTTAGTTCCGCCTGCGCGATGGCCCGATGCGCAGCCGCCACGGCGGTTTCGGCGATAAAGTCGTTCATGGATTGGCCCCTGATCTCGGCCGCGCGCGCCACGAGCGCAAAGGTTTCAGGCGTGACCCGGGGTCGGAAGCGGACGGTGCGAGGGCGTGTGCTCATCGTTCGATCCTACAATGCGACGGCGGCACCGGAAGCTGATCTCCATACGTCCGTTTCACGTACGTAAGCGACAACGTTCTATCCTGAAAGAGATACTCGGGTCGCGCTGCGCGCCCGAGGATGACCTAGGGGCATGCGCGCCTCACGCCATCACCACATCCGCGGCCTTCGCCTCCTGCCGCTCGCGGGCTTCGCCGGCCATGAACTGCGCCTTCGCCAGCTCGGCGAAGCGGCCGCCCTTGGCGACGAGCTCGTCGAAGGTGCCGGTCTCGATGATGCGGCCCTGGTCGAAGACGAGGATACGGTCGGCGTTGCGGATGGTCGCCAGCCGGTGCGCGATGACGAAGGTGGTGCGGCCCTTCATGACCTCCTCGAGCGCGAGCTGGAGCTTGCGCTCGGTCGCGGCGTCGAGCGCGCTCGTCGCCTCGTCGAGGATCAGCACCGGCGGGTTCTTGAGCAGCGCCCGGGCGATCGAGAGGCGCTGGCGCTCGCCGCCGGAGAGCGAGCGGCCGCGCTCGCCGATCGAGGTATCGAGGCCCTCGGCCTGGCGGTTGATGAATTCGAGCGCCTGGGCGCGCTCGAGCGCCTGGATCATCTCCTCGTCGGAGGCCTCCGGCCGCCCGACCTGGAGGTTCTCGCGGATCGAGCGCGCGAACAGCATCGGCTCCTGGAACACGACGCCGATGTTGCGGCGGAGCGAGGCGAGGCAGATGTCGCGGATGTCGTCGCCGTCGATGCGGATCGCGCCGGATTGCGGGTCGAAGGCGCGGTGCAGCAGCCCGAGCGTCGTCGACTTGCCGGAGCCGGTGGCGCCGACGAGCGCGACGGTCTCGCCCGGCCGGACCGAGAACGAGACGTCCTGCACGGCCGGCCGCTTGCCGTCATAAGAGAAGCTCACGTCGGCAAAGGCGACGGCGCCGGCGAAGCGCTCGATGTTCTTCGCATGCGGCCGGTCGTGCACCGCCGGCGCGGTGTCGAGGATCTCGAAGAACTCGCGCATCTTCGGCGCCTGCAGGAAGAGCTGGTTGACGAACTGCACCGCCTGCTCGAGGCGGCCGATCAGCATCGTCGCCATCGACATGAACATCACGATCTCGCCGACCGTCGCGAGCCCGTTGAGATGAAGCCAGGTGCCGACGAGGAAAATCGAGGTGACGGTGACGGTCGCCGAGGCACGCGTCGCGACCGAGGCCAGCGCCCACCAGGTGAGCACCGGGTTCTGCGCCTGGAGCAGCTGATGGATGATGCCCTTCAGCGCCGTCGCCTCGGCCTTGGTGCGGGTGAAGGACTGGATCACCGGCACGTTGCCGAGCGCGTCGGAGGCCTGCTCGGCGAGGCTCGAATGGAAGCTCTCGACGGTGCCCTGCAGGGTCTCGGTCTTGCGCATGACGATCGCGGTCAGGATCGCGAACACGAACACGAGGAGCACGAGGAGGAGGCCGAGGCGCCAGTTCAGGAACACGGTGAGCGGCAGGAGGACGAGGAGCGCGATGAGCGCCGCGAGGTGGTCGCGAAAGAAGCCGAGCCAGAGCCAGGCCATCCCGTTCGAGCCTTCGAGCATGACCTTGAGGACGCGCCCCGAATGCGTCGCGGTGTGGAAGGCGAGCGGCAGCTCGAGCACATGCTCGAAATAGTTCGCCATGGTGGCGAGCCGGCGCCGGTGCGAGAGGCGGTCGGCGTGCAGCGCCACGGTGACGCCTGCCCCGATCGCGAACAGCCCGAACCCGACCCAGGCACCGATCAGCGGCGTCAGCGACCCGAAGGTCACCGGCGTCCCGCCCGCCGCCTGGCCTTGCGTCAGGCGGTCGATGATGCGCCCGAACAGGATCGGCTCGGCAAAGGCCGTGATCGCCAGCGCGACGTTCGCGAGCGCCAGGACGGCGCCGATCCGCAGGTCGGAGCCGAGCTGGCCGAGCACGCGGATGTAGAGGCGGATCAGGCTCATCGCGGCCCCAGGGCGGCCAAGCTCGGCACAATGGCGAGCCCCCGTCGCGACGGCAAGGGGCAGCACCCCTCCATCGGTCCGTTCGGCAGCGCCCGGGCGGCTCGCGTCGGCATCGGGAGTTCAACGAAGAAGGCGCGGTTACGTTCATGGGGGCGGGCTTTGGGGGGCTTTGTTGCAGCGCGGCATCGCGGCTGCCGCCGGCCGGCGGGAGCACAAGGTTAACCCTTCCTTCAGCGCGCCTCCCTTAGGGTCGGGCGATAGGGCGCGTACCCGCGCGGCAGGACGCCGACGTGGGATGCCGGGGGGTTTTTCGTGGATTTCGCCACCGGGGTCGGCTTTCTTGTCGGCATCGCGGTCGTCCTGACCCTGGTCCTCCTCGGCGGCGACCTCCGGATGTTCTACGACGTCCACGCGCTGATCGTGATCGGCGGCGGCGTGCTGGCCGCGACGATGATCCGCTTTCCGTTCTCGGGCATCGCGCACGGGCTCCCGCTCGGGTTCAAGTTCGCGTTCTCGATGCGCAGCTCCCATCCGCGCGAGCTCATCGAGGAGCTGACCCAGATCGCCGAGGTGGTGCGCAAGAACGGCCCGATGGCGCTCGAGAGCGTGCAGGTCGGCGACTCGTTCCTCGCCCAGGGCATCCGCTACGTCGCCGACGGCTACGACAAGGAGTTCATCAAGGACACGATGGAGCGCGACCGCGACATCTTCCTGCATCATCTCGAGGAGGGGCAGAAGGTCTACCGCTCGATGGGCGACTGCGCCCCGGCCTGGGGCATGGTCGGCACGCTCATCGGCATGATCCAGATGTTCGCCAACATGTCGGACCCCTCGAAGCTCGGGCCGCTGATGGCGATCGCGCTTTTGGCCACGCTCTACGGCGCGCTCGTCGGCAACCTGTTCTGCCTGCCGATCGCCGACAAGCTGCACGTCAAGCTCGACGAGGAGAACGTCTCGCGATCGCTGATCATCGACGGCATCCTCCTGATCCGCGGAGTCGAAGAGCCCGTCGCTGGTGAAGGAGATGCTCATCGCCTACCTGCCTGAGCACCATCGGGCGGAATTCGCCGAAGCGGCCTAGCGGGGCGGGCCGGTGCGCAAGAAGCTCAAAGGCGGACATGGCGGCCACGGTTGGTTCGTCACCTTTGCCGACCTCATGGCGCTTCTGATGAGCTTCTTCGTCATGGTCGCGGCCTATTCGACCCAGGACCAGAAGAAGCTGCAGCTCGTCGCCGGCTCGATGCGCGATGCCTTCGGCACCAGCAAGGAGAGCCGCTACGCCGGCATCATCGAGCAGGACGGCATCCCGACCAAGAGCCGGCTGAAGAACGCGCGCCAGGCGCCCCCGGAGGAAGCCGCCGAGTTCACCACGCCGAACAATCTCGATCCGCGCCAGGAGGGCCTGTCGGCGACGGCCTTCGACCGCGGCTTCGGGCTCGCGGCGGCCTCGCTCCGCCAGGCGCTCCAGGACATGCCGGAGATCGCCGAACTGTCGAAGAACATCATCATCGATGAGACCAAGGAGGGCCTGAACGTCTCGCTCGTCGACCAGGACGGGCGCTCGATGCTCCCCGACGGCTCGGTCCAGCCCTATGACCGCACGCGGCGCGTGCTGGCGGCGTTGGCGCCGGTGATGCGGCGGATGCCGAACCGTCTCTCGGTCACGGGCCACACCGCCGCGGCGCGGCCCGGCACGCGGCCGGCCGGCTCCGCCTGGGACCTTTCCGCCGGGCGCGCCATCAGCGTGCGCGAGATCCTCGCCGCGAACGGGCTTCCGGACGACCGCTTCGCGGCCGTGACCGGCAAGGCCGACGTCGAGCCGATGTTTCCGGACAACCCCTATCTCGCCGCCAACCGCCGCGTCACCGTCACCCTCCTCAAGGAAGCCCCGCCGATCCCCTTCGGGACGAAGCCGTAGAGCGGGATGACTTCTCGTCGAGTCGTCATCCCGCTCTACCTCTTTTGTTTGAGCATGATCTTTTCCGAAAACCGGTAGCCACTTTTCGGGATCATGCTTTAGGGTCCTTCGGGTCGACGTTGCCCTTGCAACCGCGCTCGCCCGGGCCTAAATAAGCGCATCGAGATTTGGCCGGACAACGGGGCCGCTTCGCCTTCGGCATTGCCGGGCGCACGCTTCAGACTTCTCTCCAAACATCGACGAACCCGAGCCTCAAGGCCGCTTCGGCGTGTCTTGAGCTCACGTGCACCTAAACCGAAGGACGATCCCATGACCACGGGCACCGTGAAGTTCTACAACGATCAAAAAGGCTTCGGCTTCATCCAGCCGGACGACGGCGGCAAGGACGTCTTCGTCCATGCGACGGCGATCGAGCGCGCCGGCATGCGCGGCCTCGCCGAAGGCCAGAAGGTGGCTTTCGACACCGCCGAGGACCGCCGCTCCGGCAAGATCGCCGTCAACAACATCCAGAGCGCCTAAAGCGCGACGGAGCCGTGGCCTCGCTACGGTCGCGAAGCCGCCCTGACGAGGGGCGGCTTCTTTTTTGCCGGCCGGCGCGTTTGCCGGCGCCTCGCAGACCCGAAGGACGAGATCGACTGAAATGAGCTTCAAGGACCCCGGCTTCGACACGCGCCTTGCCTCCGCCACGGCCGCCAAGAAGGCCGCCCTCGAGCGGTTCCGCGCCAAGCCCGCCGCCGACGACCCCGCCGTCGTCGAGCGTCAGGCCGAGCGGGCCGCGATCCAGGCCGCCCGCCAGGAGCGCGCCGTAGAGCGCGAGGCCGCCCGCGCCAAAGCCGAAGAGGCGGAGCGGATCGCGCGCACGGAGCGCGAAGCCAAGGACGCAGCCGAGGCCGCAGCCCGGCAGGCCCGGGAGGCGGCCGAGGCCGCCGAAGAGGCCGAGCGCGCCGCCGCCCGCGAGGTCGAGCTCAAGGCCGCGCGCGCCGCGCGCTACGCGGCCAGGAAGGCGCGTCGGTGATCGCGTCGGGCGCGACGCGTTCGCGCCACCCCGGCCTGGAGC
>Ga0136846_1241345_pt1 | contig 13074 bp, 12 predicted proteins | sample HopSoiMetagenom2_FD_96841 | JGI IMG/M metagenome (GOLD analysis project Ga0136846, IMG submission 96841) | Grasslands soil microbial communities from Hopland, California, USA - 2 Assembly 2016 (version 4) | ecosystem: Environmental > Terrestrial > Soil > Grasslands | place: USA: Hopland... | reverse complement strand
GGTTCTACGGGGTTGGCAAGCTGCGCTGGCAGGTGCGCGCGAACTTCCCGAAGACGGGTCCCGGCGAGACCCCCGGACCGTATTCAGGCTTCCAGGCATTCACGCGCCAGATCGATGCTCCCACGGGAGTCCGGTGGGTTGGCGCGCCTCGCCACATACTCCTCAGCTGGGACCCGAGCCCCAACATCGGCACTAAGCAGTACAAGATTCAGATCTCCACCACTAACAGCTTCAGCACCACGGTTGACAGCCATACAACCGAAAACACGAGCTACGCCCCGCTGCTGATGCAGACGGGATTCAAGAACGGCGGGACGCTCTATTGGCGTGTGGCGACCCTCGACGAGCACGGCACACTCGGTGCGTGGACCAGCCGAACGCTGACGCTGCCAGGCCGGATGAAGATCAGCTTGCAGGGCTCGCTCCGCGCACACACCGGTGGGGCAGTCCGCGTCCGCCTGACGAACATACGCGGCCGCGCCATCAGGGGTGGCAAGGTCCGGGTTACCGGCGTCGGTTTCAGGACGGTGGCGAAGAGGACCGGAAAACGCGGCACGGCGACATTCCGGCTGCGGCCCGGCCGCACGGGCAAGCTCACCTTCCAGGGCTCTAAGTCGGGCTACCAGTCGGAGTCGGCAACGCTGCGGGTCCGCTGACCTCAGGCGAGGCGCAAGTCACCTGGAGCCAGCACAAAACCCCCTCGCGGCCGCCACTTTGTCCTATATCGTGGCTCTGCCAAGCGGAATTCACCCATGATCCACGGCCCCTCCAAAACCTGCGTTGTTTCGCGCCGTCTCGCCTGCGCCTGACGCAGCCCCGCACCGATGACGCCCTAGTCCAGCTGTGGCGGTGGCGAATTCGCCGACGGCGGATGGGCACCGCGGGTGAGCCGAGGAAGGTTCCGAAAACAGTCTGTCAGGGTCCGTGTCATCGGTTCGGCGCTCTTTCTTGGAGACGATGACGCTGGATCGAGAGGACGTTGAGGCAATCGCGCTACGGGTAGCAGAGCTGCTTCGCCCGACCGTGGCTATCGGGCTCGTCGGCGTGGAGGAAGTAGTTGCGCGCTTTGGAGCGAGTCGGAGCTACGTCTACGAGCACGCTAACGAGCTCGGCGCGATCCGTCTCGGCGACGGCCCGAAGGCGCGCCTGCGTTCCGACCTCGAGCACGTCGTGGAGACTCTCAGCCGGACGAGGGCGATGGAGGCGACACCTGAACGTACTCGAAGGCACGTGCCCGGCGGTCGACCGCGACGGGGCTCCCGCCGGGCGTCAAGTTGATCCGCGGCAGGAATAGCTGACCGCCGGCGATCCTAGGATTGCCTCGCGGCTCACATGAGTACCGGAGTGTGGGGTGCCGCCACGCCGAGCCCTGTACCTGCTTGGCCATACGAATTCCTCGTTCACGATGCGCGTCTACCAGCAGGTGCTCGACATGGGCGCCGACGTGGTGGAGCTCCTCGAGGATCTGCTCGGCGCCGACCTCGACGAGGCGTGCGCGCTCTTCTCTAGACGCGGCCTCCGCTCAGCGGCAAAGGCACCCGAGCGGGGCGCCCGGAACCGCGGTGCCCGGCCCTAGACCGCCCGGTCTGGGCAGCCTCGAAATCATGCGACGCCGAAGGTCCACTCGGGCCGTTTTTGCTGCCCCGGAACGGCCCAAACACCCGCTCTCGGAGGGGGTTTGCCAAACAATTGCCAATAAAGGCAAAAACGCGGCTCTGCGAGGTGGTCTATCAGTACGTCAGAGAGGCCGGAAGAGGCTCTGTAGAGAAGAAAACGCTGAAGCGGATGATGGGACTCGAACCCACGACCTTCTGCATGGCAAGCAAATCACCGGGTGATCTGTTTAGGCCAAATTTGGCTCTGTAGAGCGATTTTCACCGAATCTGCTCCAGTGGCGTTGTCCACGAAATGGGGTCATTTCAGGGGGGTGTTGCCACCCAATTGCCACCCAGATCAGCTGGTGCCCGCGACACCGTTTGCGGCAGCTCTCATCGGCTACGGACGGCCGCCGGGTCACGCCGTCATGACGGACACTCCCGCGCGGCCCTGACTTCTGGCGCAAGGGCCGGACTCTGCTCTAGGTGGCGGATTCCGGTCCGCCTGATTGGGCAGCTTTGGCGGGTTTCGGGTCATTCGGGTCCCGATTCGGTCGCAACGAGTCCTCATGCGAGGCTTGCGGGCCTCGGGGAGGGGGCAGCGATCGCCACCGTGGTCCCGAGCGGCCCCGCACTCCACCGCCGATGCCGTGGCGCCGGGGGCGCGTGCGCACGCTGCGGCGCCACAAAGCGATATACGGCCGCCAAACGGGTTGACAGCGGCCCCCGAACGGTGAGACTGTCGCTGCCGTCGGCTTCGCGCGAGCCGCGCGACAGGCCGGGCGAACTTCAAGTGAAGGAGGCCTTCGTGGCTACTCGGGTGTCGCTTGTCACCTTGCTTGCAGGACTCGTCGCGGCTTTTTCGGTGCTGGTTGGTATGTCATCCGCCTCGGCTGCCGATCCGGATGCCTCGGTCCCGCATTTCGACGGCAACGTGTTCGTGATCATCGGCGAGAACACGGAGCTCGGACAGATCAACAAGAGCAACGCGCCGTTCCTGATCGGCCAGCTGAAAGACGACTCAGCCTGGCTTACCAATTACTTTGCGGTCACCCACTTCTCGGAGGCCAACTACGCCGCGATGACCGCCGGCCAGTTCACGAAGTGCATGCAGTTCGACGGCTCTATCGCGAGCTGCCACCAGAATTGGACAAACATCTTCAACCAGCTCGACAGCGCCGGGATCACGTGGAAAAGCTGGCTCGAATCGATGCCGCAGCCGTGCTACGTGGTGAGCGCCGGCAGCGCGAAGGACCTCAACCACTACGGGGCCAAGCACAACCCCGCGATCTTCTACGACAACGTCGAGGGCGCGGGTGGCGTCTGGTCCGCCGACCCCGCGGGCCAATCCGCTGAGTGCATGCAGAACGACATTCCAGCTGACGGCACGCTTCCGGGTGGTACGAAGCCCAACGACATGGGCGCTTTCAACACGGCCGCCTCCACCGGCAACGTCGCCCGGTTCAACTTCATCGTGCCGAACGAGTGTGAGGACGGTCACGACAACTGCAAGCCCCAAGGCAACGGTGTGGCCCAGTTCGACGCCTTCCTCGCCAAGGAGGTTCCGATCATCGAGAACTCGCCGGGCTTCCAGCAAAACGGGCTGCTGATAATCACTTTCGACGAAGGCACGTCGAACCGCGGACCTGGCAGCTCGAAGCAGTTCTCGGGCGGCGGCAACGTGGTCTTCGCGGCGCTCGGGCCGCTCGTGCAGCCTGGGATCTACGGCAACACCTACAACCACTACAGCTTCCTGCGCACGGTCGAAGACGGCTTCGGCATCTCGGAGCACCCGGCGGGCGCGTCCACGGCTGACCCGATCAACACGATCTGGAAGTAGTCGAACACCCAGCGCGGTCCCGGACGGTCACGACGGTCCGGAAGGGAGGACTGAGATGCCCGGTTCCCGGCAGACAACGAGCGTGCCGGCGGCCACTGCTGGTTCGCCCGGGGACGTCCTCGGGTCCGGTAGCGCTCGCGCTGAGGAAGGCCGAAGAGAGCCCGCCCGGCAGGATTCGAACCTCCGACTTCTGTCTTCGGAGAACAACTCCAAGGGTGCATAAAGAGCCGGAATCCGCACTAGAAAGCGGCTTCCGGCTCTTTTCACTTGGGTGGAATGCGGGTCAATCGGGCCATTCTGGTCGCAATTCGGTCGCAAAAAGCGTGTGGCTGATCGAGGATGCGCGGACGTCCTCCATGGGCTTGCGCTTTGCAGGGAAAGCGGGCTCGAAATGGGCGGCCAAACGGGGCGGTCTGCCACTGCATTGCCACTGAAGCCAGAAACGGCTTCTCAAGACTGCGGCAAAGCGAGGCGAGAAACAGCTGGACACCGCTCTACAACGAGCAAACGAATGAAGCGGATGATGGGACTCGAACCCACGACCTTCTGCATGGCAAGCAGACGCTCTAGCCAACTGAGCTACATCCGCGAGAGCGAGGGAGTATAGCCCCAGGCCCGGAGCCTGAACCGCCCTCAGCCGGGGTATAGAAGCGCCATGCGGAGGCTGGTGCTGGCGGTGACTTGCGCGGCGCTGTTGACCCCGCCGGCGGCCGCGATCGCGGCGCCGTCGCCGCCCGGATCGAACGATCCGAACTGCAAGCCGACGGCCGCTCATCCGTACCCGGTCGTTCTCGTCCACGGCACGTTTGAGAACCAGGCCATGTGGGCGTTCGTCTCGCCCCAGATCAAGGCTGCGGGCTATTGCGTCTTCAGCCTCGACTACGGGAACAACGCCACCGGCGACATCCCGACCGCTGCGCTCCAGCTCGGCAAGTTCGTGGACCAGGTGCTGGCCGAGACGGACGCGTCCAAGGTCGACCTCGTGGGCCACAGCCAGGGCGGCATGATGCCGCGCTACTGGATGAAGTTCGACGGCGGCGTTTCCAAGGTCGAGGACCTGGTGGGAATCGCGCCGTCCAACCACGGCACCACGAACCCGCTCGCGAGCCCGATCGGTCCGGTCTGCCTGGCGTGTGCGCAGCAGGCCGCCGGCTCGCCTTTCATCACCAAGCTCAACGCGGGCGGAGACATCCTGCCGGGACCCTCCTACACGGTGATCTCCACGCGCTACGACGAAGTTGTCACTCCCTACCAGTCGCAGGCGCTGTCCGGCCCATCGGACCAGGTGACGAACGTGGTGCTCCAGACCCGCTGCCCATTCGACGTGAGCGAGCACCTCACGATCCCGGACGATCCGGTAACGCTCCGCTGGGTGCTGAGCGCGCTCGGCCGCAGCGGGCCCGCGAACCCTGCGCTGAGGCCCAGCTGCGTCTAGGAGGCGAGCGAGGCGAACTCGCCTGCGGCGTCGTTGCCGCAGACGCGGTCGCGCCCGCTGCGCTTGGCCTCGTATAGCGCGGCGTCGGCCTCGGCGAAGACCGCGGCGTAGTCGAACGCCTCGCCGCGCCGCGATGCGCTCACGCCCAGGCTGACCGTCACCTCCACGCCGCCGCCAACGGCGCCCGCGGACACCGCCTCGCGCAGCTCCTCGGCGAGCTCGCGCGTCCGATACCCGTCCGCGCCCGGGAGCAGGACGAGGAACTCCTCGCCACCGAGGCGGTATGCGAGGTCGAAGGCGCGAAGCTGCTTGCGGAGCACGTAGGCCACGTCTGTGAGCACGGCGTCGCCGGTGGCATGGCCGAGTGAGTCGTTCACCTGCTTGAAGTGGTCGAGGTCGGCGAGGATGAGGCCGACCGGCTCGCCGCTCAGCTCCGACTGCTGCGCGAGCTCGGCCACGCGGCTGGCGAGCGCGTTGCGGTTCAGCATGCCGGTGAGCGGGTCGACCACTGCCTCGCTTCGGTGCTCGAGGTCGGAGCGCATCAGGGCCGTGGACAGCATCGCCACGGCGATCACCATGACGGCGGGCGCGATCAGCGCGGTTGGGTCGTGGAGCACGGAGCTCGCAGCAGTAGAGAACGCCACGGCGACGAGCAGCGCCAGCGTGAACGACACGCCCGCCACCACGCCGCGCAGCGAGAAGCGCGAGCTGAGCGTGACCACCGGGATGGCGAACCACGCGATCGTCGGGGTCCGGGTACCACCGCTGAGCGCCACCGACACGGCGATGGCCACCTCGGTGGCCGCCCAGGCCGCGAAGAGGGCGTACTCGGGGCGCGCCAGGCCCTCGAGGCGCGGCTCGACGATCCGGAAGCCGAGCGCCGCGAGAGCCAGCGGCGCGAGGGTCCACCAGCCGAGCCAGGGGCCGCACGCGAGCAGCGCCAGCCCGAGGCTGCCCATGGCGGCGGCGCGCACCGGAGCGATGCGCCGCTCCATATCCAGCATGCGCGCGCGATCCATGTCGTCCCGGCAGAGCCAGGAACCTGCAGCCATGGCATCGTTATCGGCACGTCCGACGGGGGTTTTGAGGCATGCAGCCTGCCCTCCCGCGGCACGCGACGCCGTCCGGAGGCTCGCTACGCTTGACCCCCTCCGGCGCCGTGGCGGAGTGGTTACGCAGCGGCCTGCAAAGCCGTTCACACCGGTTCGATTCCGGTCGGCGCCTCTACTGGGCGACACCGCTTCTGCGGCTCTGTTCTCCGTCGCTCCTGGCGGTAGCGGATCGCCCCGGCACCGAGATGGTCCGCTACATCATCCGCCGTCTTCTCTGGGCCATCGTGACGCTGATTCTCGTCAGCTTCGTGACCTTCCTGATCTTCTACGTGCTTCCGCCGGGCGACCCAGCGGTGCTGCGCGCCGGCCACTCCGCAAACCCGCAGCTGGTCGCCCAGATTCGCCACCTGTACGGCTTGGACAAGCCGTTCTGGGTCCAGTACTGGGACTACATCAGGGCCATCGTCCTGCACTTCAACTTCGGCTACAGCTACCAGGTCTCCCAACCGGTCAAGGCGCTGGTCTTCGACCGCCTGCCAGCGACGATCTCCCTCACTGTCGGTGCACTGGTGATCTGGGTGAGCATCGGCATGACGGTGGGAGCGATCTCGGCCGTCCGCCGGCGCGGCCTGCTGGACCGGTTCACGATGATTTTGTCGCTTCTGGCGATCTCAGCCCCGATCTTCTGGCTGGGCCTGGTGGCGCTGTTCCTGTTCTCAAACGACATCGGCAAGGTCCACATCTTCGACGGCGCCGGCACGTACGTCGGGCTCACGGCCAACCCCGGCCGCTGGTTCGGCTCGTTGATCCTGCCGTGGCTAGTGCTCGCGGCCAGCCTGGCGGCTTTCTACGCTCGGCTTCTGCGATCGCAGTTGATCGAGGCGATGTCGCAGGACTACATCCGGACTGCGCGCGCGAAGGGCCTGCGCGAGCGGCAGGTGATCTGGCGTCATGGCGTGCGAGCTGCGATCACGCCGATCGTCACGGCGCTGGGCATCGATATCGGCTTCCTGCTGGGCGGCGCCGTGCTGGTGGAGACGGTGTTCGCCGTCCCAGGGGTTGGCTACTTGGCCTACCAGGGCATCCAGAGTGCGGATCTGCCGATCATCCAGGGCACGGTGCAGTTGGGGGCGTTCTTTATCGTGATCGCAAATCTCATCGTGGATGTCGCCTACGCATTTCTCGACCCACGCGTCCGCTACTCATGAGCGCCCGGGCTTCAGGTTCCAGCTCCAGCTCTCGCTGGTCCCCTTGTCCTTCTGCCTCACCGTGTGCTTGAGGCGACGGCCGGGGCGCCAACGGGACTCCTGCGGGTCGAACAAGGGCGGCAGCCCGAGCTTGCGCGTATTCGTCGTCGCCGGGCCGCCGTTCGGGTCGGGGCAACTCTCCGTAACGTCGAGCTTTCGGGTGACGTCGATCAGGCCGAGAATCGTTTTGCGACCGATGGGGTCCTGGTCGAGCGCGAAGGGGACGCTCGGATTCGGGTGCGGCAGGGCGCCCGCCAAGCCGAACTTCGCGGACGCGGTGTAGGAACAGTCGCCGGTCTCCGTCTCGGTGTAGGAGACGTTGCCGTGGGCGACTTTGTAGAGCCCCGTGAAGCCGCCCTCGAACGCTTGCGTCTTGGTGAGGCGAAAGACCACGCCGCTGATCTTCCACGTGCCCTTCACGTCGTTTCCGCCGTCGCGCGACTCGAACTGCCCGCTGATCGTTCCCCTATACGCGCGCGCGAACCTGGGGCGCGACGCCGCGAGGGCGCTCGCGGGCCAGACCGCCAGGAGCGCGAGGAAGGCGAGCGCGGGCGGGATGCGCACGCTACGAGCGTAACCCAGCTTGACCCGCGCACGCGCGCGCGATTAGTTTTCGGGCTGTAGCTGAGCCTGGGGCTCGCCCCTGGCCGGCAAGGAGTCATTCATATGAGGAGCGTGCCGCCACTTGTGCTGTGCGCGCTGTTGCTCACTCTCGGCGGCTGTGTGGGAGGGGGAGGCAGCGGCGGCTCCGCCAAGGGCGAGTTCGTGGCCGGGGCCGACCGTGTCTGCGCCTCCCACGTCAGGGCCGTGATGACGTTGCTCAACCAGCCGCGTGCCGGTGCCCCGTCGGAGCAGCAGGCCGCCCAAGACGAGGGGATCTACGAGATTCTCGATCTCTCGGTCCACCGCATGGATGCCCTCGGCTCGCCTCCCAATCCCGATGGTGCGGCGTTCGACGGCTACGTGCGGACACTGAAGGCGCGGGCCGCCCTCTTCCGGCTCACGAGCGTGGCGTTCCTCAACCGCGACACGCTGTCTGCGCTCCGGTTCGAGAGCCGCATCCGCGACATCGACGTGCTCGGCGACCGCGACGCCCACAGCTACGGCCTGCGCATCTGCGGCACCGGCCTGGCCGATCTGGCCAAGGCGTTCTCGGCCGCCGGGTTGGGTCCCCAGTAGCACGAAAGAGCGCGAGCCCGGCGGCTTTCGCCACCAGGCTCGCGCTTACTTCGGGGAGGAGCTTTTGCTCAGCCGCCCGCCGCCTTGAGTGCCGCCTTGGACAGCTGCAGATGCTTCTTCAGCACCGGCAGCTCCCTGCGCGCGCTCTGGCGCACGTGGGGCTGCCTGCCATTGTGGATCTCGTCGGAGGTCTCGGCGATGTCCTGCTTGTGGTCCTGGACCTCGAGGTCCGAATACCAGCGGTCGAACTCGGCGCCCGAGAACGACGACACGACCTTCAGCTCCCACGTCTGGCTGAAGCTCGGCGAGTGGGGGATCGCCGTATGCAGCGCGTTGGCGAGGGTCTTCGACTCGCGCAGGGACTTGCTGTGGTCGGTAATCAGCGTCGTCGCGAGCGGGCGCACCGTGGCGTTCTGCGACTTCTGCAGCGCGAGCTTGCCGCCCGCGATCTCGAAGCGGTCGCCCTGGATCGAAGTGCTCAGGTAGTTCTCGTCGAAGGCGAGCGACGAGTTGGTGGCCGCGCTGTGCGAGTGCGCCGAACCGAAGGCGCCGGCGGCACCGGCGGCAAGGACCGAACTAGCCGCGAAGGCCGCGGCTGCGATGGCGATACGTCGCATGGGGAACCCCTCCTGGGTAGTGGTGGAAGCCCGTTCGGCCCCACGGGTTACCCGGCGTTAATGCGCCAAAACTGAGAGGCCTCTTATTTGGCCGGCGAGAGGCGCTCAGCGAGATATTGCAGCGACAACGGGTAGCGGTAGTCGATTCCGCCGTGAGTGGCGTCGAAGAGCTCGAACCGAACGTCGGTCACTCCGACGTCCGCGAGCGCCCGCCGAAATGCCTCGGCCCCGAGGTCGAGGTACCACTCGTCGCGGGTCCCGGCGTCGATGTAGATCGCCCGCATGCCGCGCACCGCCTCTGCGTGCTTCGGTGCCATGCGCACCGGATCCCAGTCGAGCCAGCGCTCCCACACCTCGGGGATCATCTCGCCGGTGTCGACGTCGAACGGCAGCCGCACCGTGCCGTCGTCGTCGGTGGAGTAGCACGCTGCCATGCACCAGGCGTTGAGCAGCACGTTGTCGCTGCCCTTGTCGGGGATGCGGCTACGGAAGTCGGTCCAGAACTTCTCGAACGAGCCGTCGTACTCGTCCCGCAAGGCGCGCGCGACCATGCGGAACTCGGGCTGGTAACAGACCTCGAACAGAGCATCGCCCGAGTGGGTGGCGAGGCCGCCGAAGAGCTCGGGGCGAAGCATGGGGGTGACCATCGCGCCGTAGCCCCCGCTCGACTTGCCCGCGATGCCCCGGTGATCGGCCGCCGCCAGCGTGCGGTAATGCTCGTCCACCCAGGGCACGAGCTCGTCGCAGAGGTACGTGTGGTATTTGCCGGTCCCGGGCGAGTCGAGAAACTGCGCGCCGCCGTAGGACGTCCATGCGTCCACCCAGACCACGATGCATGGAGGCGCCTCGCCGTTCGCGAAGAGCTCGTCCGCTGTCTCGGGGAAGTTGCGCCGGAAGGGCGTGCGGTTACGCCACATGTCCACCTGGCCGGTGAGACCCTGGATCACGTAGACGGACGGATAGCGGCGCTCGGGCTCGTCGTCGTAGCCGGGCGGCACATACACCCACAGCGGCCGCTCGTGAGGGTCGCCGAGCGGGTTGCCCTTCAGCGCGCCGCTGTCGAACACGTGCTCGTCGAAGCGGCCGGCCGGTTCGGTTCCCCATGGCAACATCCGCGCGACTGTAGCGGCGCATGCTCAAGATCGTCCGGCGGGCTGCCGATGGTCAGGGTCAGGACCGACGAGCCAGCGCTTCTCTCTAGACCGTTGGTGGCACGTCCGTTATCGAGGGGGCCCTTCAGGGGGCCCTCTCTTTTTGGGCGGGTTAGGATGCGAGCGTGCGCTACCTCGTAACAGGAGGGTCTGGCTACATCGGCAGCCGACTGGTCGAGCGGCTGTCGCAGCGCGACGACACCGAGCGGATCCTGATCTGCGACATCCGTCCGCCCGCGTCGTTCCGGCCGAAGGCCGAGTTCGAGCAGCTCGACGTCACCGACAAGACGCGCGCGCGCGAGGTGGTGGAGCGGGAGAAGCCGGACGTGCTGATCCATCTCGCGTTCCTGCTCAACCCGATCCACGACGAGTTCCGGATGTACGAGGTGGACGTGGGGGGGACCCAGAATGTGCTCGAGGCGGCGGAGTCGGCCGGCGTGCAGCAGATGCTCGTCACGTCGTCGGCCACCGCGTACGGCGCGTTCGAGGACAACCCGGTGCCTCTTACCGAGGATCACCCGGTGCGCGGCGTGCCCGACTTCGAATACGCGCGCGACAAGGCCGAGTGCGACCGCCTCTGCCAGCTCTGGGCGCTGCGCAATCCGGAGCGCGTGATGACCATCGTGCGACCGTGCATCGTGCTCGGGCCGAACGTGAACAACTACATCGTGCGGCTGTGGACCGACCAGCCGTTCCAGATGGACGTGGGCGGCGGCGACACGCCGATGCAGTTCGTCCACGAGGACGACCTGGTGGAGGGGCTGATCCTGCTGATCGAAGGGCGCCACGGCGGAGCGTTCAACTTCGCGGGCGACGGCACGATGACGATCAACGAGTGCGGCGACGTGATCCGCATGAAGCGGCGCAAGATCCCGTTGAAGGCGGCGTGGCGACTCGCCGGAGTGATGTGGAAGCTCCACCAGTCGGAAACGCCACCAGGCAACCTCCACTTCGCTCTCCATCCGTGGGTGGTGTCGAACGACAAGCTCAAGTCGGTGGGCTGGCAGCCTCGGCACTCCACGCGCGAGACGTTCGAGATCGCCATGCGAGCGCGCGGAAAGCTGCCTCCGGATGGCGGCGGGGAGGCTGCTATCCCGCAGCCCTCGCAGCCCGTCGGCGCCTAGAAAGCGCCGCTCGGCCACTGCTATGCTCGCCCCGCCGTAGAGGGCGGTTAGCTCAGTTGGGAGAGCACCAGCTCGACAAGCTGGGGGTCACTGGTTCGAGCCCAGTACCGCCCACTAAGAGAAAGCCCCGCTAGAGCGGGGTTTTCTGGTTCCTGGGACCGGTGGAACCGTGGGATTCCGGCGCCGGGGTCAAGCAGGAGTCAAGCAGTTTGCACTCGCACCGAACTCGAGGCTCGCGACGTGCCGCGTGAGTCCTCCGTTGCATTCGAAAGCAGCAGTCGGATGGCCACGTGCGAGCCGTGCTGCGACCACGGGGAGAGACGCGCTGGTAGCGGGGAGGGGGACGCGACGCTCTTGTCTTTGAGTCAGCATGGGTGACGCTGAGAGCTCTCGCGCTGAGTGAGTGGCTACCACGGAATCGTTCGGGGAAGTCCGAAATGCGTGAGGGCACTGGTCGCGGCGAAGCGGGTGATGTGCGAGATGCGGTCGCCGTCGAGTGTCAGCACGAGCAGCCCGAGCGCGCGGCCGACCTCGGTGTGTGGGTCTTTGACGTACTGGCCGAACGCGGGTTGGGAGTTGGCCCGCGTCGAAATGAGGCGATGGGGGTTGTCCCGTCTCGCAAACGCATGGGCGTAGAGCTGCTTGATCGCTTCGTGGCCCTGGTACTCCTGAGGCTCCGGGGGCATCGTCAGCCACGCGTCCTCGGTCAGCAGCGCGACGATCGGTTCCACATCTCCGCGCTCGAATGCGTCCGCGAACCGCGCGACGAGCTCGCGTTCCTGGGCTGATCCGGGGAGCGGCGCTCGGTCGTACGCCCGCGGCCCGCGCTCCTCGATCGTCGCGCGGGCGCGGATGAGCGCGCTGTTCACCGACGTCGGGCTGGTATCGAGCATCGCGGCGACGTCAGTGGCGGAGAATCCCAGCACGTCGCGAAGCACGAGCACGGCGCGCTGGCGGGGCGGGAGGCGATGAAGCGCGGTGAGGAACGCGAGCGTTACCGCCTCGTGGGTCTCGTAGCGGGCTTCCGGACCGGCCGCGCCGTCGGCAATGCCTTCGAGCAGCACGTCGGGATAGGGCTCGAGCCACAGCACCTCGCCGTAGCGGGTGGGCTCCGGGGGGGTTGATGGCACCCCGGACGTCGTCGCGGGGCGTCTACCGCTATCGCGCAGCATGTTCAGACAGCGGTGGGTAGCGATCCGATACAGCCAGGAACGCAGCGTCGAGCGCTCCTCGAACGACTCCAATGCACTCCACGCGGAGAGGAGCGTCTCCTGTACCGCGTCCTCGGCGTCCTGCACGTGGCCGAGGATCCGGTAGCAGTGCAGCTGCAGCTCGCGCCGGTAGGGGTCCGTGAGCGCTGCGAATGCCTGGTGGTCGCCGGCACGGGCACGGATCGGGACGCTGTCGTTCACGAGCGAAGTCTGGCATCGCGGCTCACAACCATTGCGACACCACCGACGTTCGAAATTCGTCGGCGAGTTTCTCCCACAGGCGGGGTCAGAACCCGCGAAAGGCAAATTCGCGTTCTGAATGGAGGAGGCTCAAATGCTGCATCCCGCTCTCGCTCGAGCGCTCGCCACCGCTCTCGTCGAGGACCGACAGCGCGCGGCCGTCCGGAGGCAGACGATCCGCCTCGCCCGTCGCGTCGCGCACGAGCCACACGTAGCGGCCACTCCAATCGCGATCGTCCGATCCGCGTCGACTCGACTGCGTGGACGCCGCGCGCCCCAGGCCGATGGCATGACACCGACCGAGACTCCTCAAGCGGCCGTGCCGGCATGTCAATCCGTCGTCGACACCCGCTCATAGCCGGCTTGACACCTCGCGATGGGTC
>Ga0136846_1223186_pt1 | contig 13075 bp, 10 predicted proteins | sample HopSoiMetagenom2_FD_96841 | JGI IMG/M metagenome (GOLD analysis project Ga0136846, IMG submission 96841) | Grasslands soil microbial communities from Hopland, California, USA - 2 Assembly 2016 (version 4) | ecosystem: Environmental > Terrestrial > Soil > Grasslands | place: USA: Hopland... | reverse complement strand
GATAGAAGTCGAAATCGCTGAGCAGCTAACAGCACTCTTGGGCGAGGGCGCTTTGCCCACGGCGTCAACTGGGTTGCGGAATGGTGGTAGCGGGAGAGGGATACCGCCAATACAGTGCGGCCACTGAATTCGTTTGCTGACCCAATTGACCACTCAAGTGCGGATGTTCGCAGGGATATTCGCGAACCTTGTGTGACCTTGTGCTAATGGGCCGCGTCACCTGTAGTCGATCGGCGTATGTTGTCGGCGATCCAGTCCTTGAAGACTCCAATGAGAGGGTCGCCAGACCGGTTCGGCGCCGTCAGCAAATAGTAAGTTCCCAGCTCGACGTTGGTGTCGAACAGCTCGACCAGACGCCCGCTTGCGAGTTCGTCGGCAGCCATCAACCCGTTTACAAGGGCAATGCCCTGGCCGGCAAGGGCTGCATCATAGCTGATGCTAGCGTCCGACAGGCGTGGGCCCAGAAGGCGATGACTGAGGGGCTCGCCGACAGCTTCGAACCAATTGGTCCATTGCATCTGGTTGCCTTCGTGTAGCAGCGGCGACCTCGCCAGTTCGGCAAGATCGGCCGGCATGCCATGCTGGTCGAGCCAATCGCGTCCCGCCACGGGAAACATGCGGGGTCTAATGAGGCGCATCGCGCCCTCAGGAAGTCGCTCGAGCACGTTGAAGCCGATCGAGACGTCAGCCTCTGCGCGCGCGAAATCGGGTTTGGCATCGGTTGCGCGAAGCTCGATATCAGCGCCTTCCAATGCGCGTTCGAGGGCGGACAAGCGTGGTGTGAGCCAGCGCGTTGCCAGGCCCGCGATGCACCATATGCGTAGCTGTCCGCGCTTGTGTGTAGGTCGGAGTTCGTGTGCGGCATGGGCGATGGCCCCGAGGGCCCGCGACACGGTGGCAAGGAAGCTTTCGCCCTCGGCCGTCAACTCGACGCCGCGGGGACCCGCGCGGACAAGGGTGCGACCAAGCCAATGTTCGAGGTTCCGCACGTGGCGGCTAATGACAGTGTGGCTAACGCCGATGTCTTCGGCCGCTCGGCGCATGCTGCCTGTGCGCCCTGCGGCTTCAAAGGCACGTACCATGACCAACGGGGGAAGCCGGTGAGCGAGAGGGGTCGTTCCTGCGGATTTCGGTGCCATAGGGAAGTCCCAGTGGTGCTTCTGATGCACCACGGTAGTCCAATCGATCTGCTTTTCCCAGTGCTTGGTTGGCCGTATTTTCCCGACAAAACACGGGGTCTCCATGACAAAGAATGCTTCTCTCCATGCTCGTCGCGGTGCTGCCATTCCGCGCGGGATTGCCAACGCCTTCCCGGTCTATCCGCAGCGCGCGGAGGGTTCTGAGATTTGGGATGTCGAAGGGCGCCGCTTCATCGATTTCGCCGGCGGCATTGCCGTGCTCAATACCGGGCACCGTCATCCCAAGGTGATGGCTGCGGTTGCCCGGCAGCTCGAAGCCTACACGCATACGGCCTTTCAGGTGCTCCCCTATGAGCCCTACATCGAGGTCTGCGAGCGCCTCAACGCCTTAGCGCCGTTCAGCGGCGACGCCAAGTCGGTGCTTTTCTCAACCGGTGCCGAGGCCGTCGAAAACGCCATCAAGATTGCCCGCGCTGCGACAGGTCGACCAGGTGTCATCGCCTTTGCCGGAGGCTTCCACGGCCGCACGACGCTAACCATGGCGCTGACCGGCAAGGTCGTGCCGTACAAGAAGAAGTTTGGCGTATCCCCGCCCGGCATCTATCATCTGCCATTCCCCACAGAAGATCAGGGTGTTAGTGTTGCCGACACAATCAAGGCGATGGATTTCCTGTTCCGCGCGGATATTGATCCGACCGACGTCGCGGCTATCATCATCGAGCCTGTCCAAGGCGAAGGCGGCTTCCTTCCTGCGCCGACCGAACTGCTGGTGGCTCTTCGCGCGACCTGCGACAAGCACGGCATCCTGCTGATCGCAGACGAAATCCAGACCGGTTTCGCACGTACTGGCAAAATGTTCGGCATTGAGAACTCCGGAGTTGAACCCGATCTGGTGACCGTCGCAAAATCGCTGGCGGGCGGATTCCCGCTGTCCGGAGTGATAGGTCGGGCGGCGATCATGGACGCGGTCGAACCTGGCGGCCTGGGCGGTACTTACGCCGGCAGTCCGGTAGCTTGCGCGGCCGCACTTGCCGTGCTCGATGTCATCGTCGAGGAGAACCTGCTGGAACGCGCCAAGATCCTCGGCGGCAAGATCAAGGCCGCTCTCGATGATTTCGCAACCCGGAACGACATCGTGCCGATCGCCGCAGTCCGCGGCCCGGGTGCTATGGTGGCCTTCGACGTCGTGAGGGAGCGAGGCAGCTTCGGGCCAGAACCGGATGCCACCAAGCGCGTGATCCAAGCGGCTTTGTCCGAAGGCCTCATCCTTCTTTCGTGCGGTGTTGGAGGCAATACGATCCGCATCTTAAACCCTCTGACCATCAGCGATGCCCTCCTTGAGGAGGGACTTGCCACGCTCGGTAGGGCTCTTTCATCTGCCAATGTCTGATCGAGTCAAAATGCGCGCCCTCAACGATCCCAGCCTTCTGAAATCACAGGCGTATATCAACGGTGTCTACTCCGGCACGCCCAGCGTTAATGTAACGAATCCCGCCACCGGGGACGTGATCGGATGGGTGCCGAACCAGGGGGCGGCGGAAGCGACTGCCGCTGTAGATGCCGCTTCTGTGGCGTTCCACCCCTGGGCCGCGAGGACGGCAAAGGAACGTAGCGTCATTTTGCGCAAGTGGTTCGACCTGATTCTTGCCAACCGCCAGGATCTTGCAACCATCCTGACAACCGAGCAGGGCAAGCCTTTTGCTGAAGCCTTGGGCGAGATCGACTACGCGGCATCCTACGTTGAGTTTTATGCCGAAGAGGCCAAGCGCATCGCGGGCGAAGTGCTGCCGTCGCATCGTGCCGATGCCCGTATCATGGTGTTGCGCCAGCCGATCGGAGTGGTGGCGGCAATCACGCCATGGAACTTTCCCGCAGCGATGATCACCCGCAAGATTGCACCAGCATTGGCTGCTGGTTGCACCGTCGTGGTCAAGCCGGCCCTTGAAACGCCGTTGACGGCGTTGGCACTGGCCGAACTCGCCCATCGTGCTGGCTTTCCGGCAGGGACGGTCAATGTAGTGACCGGCGATGCACGTGCTATTGGGGGCGTGCTCACCAGCCATCCTAAGGTACGACTGGTCGGCTTCACAGGCTCGACACCCGTGGGCAAATTGCTGATGGCGCAAGCCTCCACGACTGTCAAGAAAGTGGCTCTCGAACTGGGCGGCAATGCCCCTTTCATTGTTTTCGATGATGCAGACCTGGACGCTGCGGTGGACGGTGCCATGCTGTCCAAGTTTCGAAATATGGGCCAGACCTGCGTATGCACCAATCGCATTTACGTGCAGTCCACGGTGCACGACGCCTTTGTGGACAAGCTCAAATTACGCGTCGACGCCCTCAAAATCGGCGACGGGTTCAGCGAGGGTGTCAATCAGGGGCCATTGATCACTGAGGCGGCGGTCCGCAAGGTCGAGGCGCATATTGCCGACGCGCTTGCCAAGGGCGCAAATGTTGCCTCGGGTGGCGGCAGGCATGCTCTCGGACACACCTTCTTCCAGCCCACGATTCTCACCGGCGTGACGGCAGAAATGACTTTGGCGCAAGAGGAAACCTTCGGACCACTAGCGCCGGTGTTCCGCTTCGAGAAGGATGACGAGGTCGTCGCGGCGGCCAATGACACAGAGACTGGCCTGGCGGCCTATTTCTACGCACGGGACGTGGGTCGCATCTTCCGTGTTCTGGAGCGACTTGAATACGGCATGGTCGGCATTAACACCGGATTGATCTCGACCGAACTCGCACCCTTTGGCGGCGTCAAGGAGAGCGGCAACTCCCGTGAAGGATCGTCCCACGGCATCCTGGAATTCACAGAACTCAAATATGCATGCATTGGCGGACTGGCAGCCGAGTGACTTCGCCGCGTAAAGAAGACCGGCGTGATCACTTGGCCGACGGGCAGCCGCGTGGGGCCGCCGATTGACAGGTCGCCCACCGTCACTTGATAGTGCACCACGACCCCAGACGCGTTCTGTCAGCGATCTAATCCGCTGAGCGCGGGCAACGACCGCGGGATGCCGCTTGGTCGGCGCGGGTAAGGAGACGCTGAATGAATGCCGACCGCAACTTCAGCCTCGGCGTGATAACATTTTGTACGGACCCTCTAATCGACCTTAGCGAGGTGTGAACCACCTAGCCGGCGCTCACTTGGGGTCATCCCGTAGTACTCTTTGTAGCGGACAGCGAAATGTGACTGGCTGCAAAAACCACAAGAGTAAGCAATCTCCGCAATCGGAACGGCCGACGAACTGTGCACAGAGGACGACCTCAAGAGGCGGTCCGCTTCGCGTAGTCGAAGCCTCAAGAGTTCCCGGCCGAACGTGGTCCCATGCATCTGAAAGACTTTGTGGACGTAGCGCGGCGAAACCCGCAACGAGTTGGCCGCGTGCTCGGGAGCTAGGTCGGGGTCTCCGAAATGGTATGAGAGGAAAGCCGAAAGCCGCTGGAACGTTACGTCGGACACGGCCGCCGTAGTGCTCTCGGGAATGTCGTGAACGTCGCGAGTCTCCAGCATCAGACACATCAGATCGAGAATGTTGTCTTCGGTGCGTTTCAGAACGCTGGCATCGAGCGACGGGACCATGTGGAAAGTCTGCAGAGCCAATTGCGCTACAATGGGCACCAGACCTGCATTTGCTACGTCTCTACGCCCGTACCTATCGTTGAGGAAGGGCAGCCGCTCTCTGATGAAATTAGCGGGCACTTTGATTGTCACATTCTGTGTTTCGTTTCCGACTTGGGTCCAGTAACCCTCGGAAGAATTCAGAATATACATTTCTCCAGGTCCCACGTCGGCTTCAATGCCACGTTGGCCAAAATGCTCGCGTCCCCGCGTTGGAAATATGAATACCACATCCTCGGTATCGGCCGACTGATGGCAACGTACGGTTCGAACGGCATTGGCCGAGAATTTTGAGATCCCGATTTTGTGAAGCTGCAAGGCAGTGAGGCTGCCCTCAAACGAGGCCGGATCCGCGGGAGTGCATTCCAGTGGAAAGTAGACTTCCTGCATATAGTCGCACCAAAGCTGTGCGCTACGACCCTGTCTCGCCTCTCGAGTTGTGAACAATGTTTTGGTTAAAGGCTGCACGCTCCACGGCTCCCGCGCACGGTAAGCAACGGTAGTAGCAAGCTACACCCGGGTCAAGCAAGGCGGACGCCGCGGCCTGTCCCAGGGGGCCCATCGTCCGCAGCAGGTCATCGCCAACGGTGCAGATAGGCAGCGTCGAAAGCATCGGCAATTCCTTTTGGATCAGCCTTGACGATATCGAGGCTTGAGGGAGAACGCAGGGCAGTGGTTTCGGCCACGACACCTTCTAGCAGGTCGAAGCCCCGGTCTTTCTTAAGTTGCTCTTTGAGTCCCGGAGCTGCCGAACTAAGGAACCCCGCGCCTTCCTAACCGGCCGCTTTACAGCGTTCGAATCTGGCACCCCCACCGATTGCGTGCCTGGAGTCCGTGCGCCCTCGGAAAAGTCACCGTTCACTGTGGTGATATACGGTGCCCCCTCCCACTCCTATCCTCGGCGAAATTGACCTGCGGTGACGGCACCAGGCCAGAAGCATGCGGTGCCCAGCTCACGGGTTGCATCAATAAATCGTCACCTACCGCCTGAGGAGATCGTAGAATGCAAACGCAGAGCCCAGGACGCGAAGCCGGCGAGATCATGTTTGTCGGGCAGCTCTGGGAGGCATAGCGATGCGCACCAGTGAGCACCGCATGACTGAGTTGAGCGACGTTTTCAAGCGACGTTTCAACGCCCGGCTCCTTGCAGATTTTACCGATGACGTGGTCGCGGCTTACCAAAACGCTCCGCTTGGACCGCACGATGACAAGACCGCTAGGGTAGTTCGCGCCTTGGGCGGTGCCGCCATTGCTGACAAGGAGATTGTTATCTCGCTCGGCGCAAATGGGCCGTGGGCTATCGGCCGGATCTCATTGGGCAAGCCCGGAAATTTTGTGCGCTTGGCGGATACCTTCACCAGCTATCAGGACGCGCTGAGAAGCGTCTTTTCAATACGCCGCGACGCGTTTCTTGCGCCTTTCATATCTCGCAGTGAAATCCACCGGCACGATCAACTGGGGAATAAGCCATGACGAGCCGCCCCCAGCATATTTTTGGATACAGCGACAGGTTCGCCGCGCGGCCGGGTGAGGCATTGTCCTTTCACGTCAGCTGTGAATATGTGGCAAATTATCAGGCGTCACTTGTCCGCCTTCGTCATGGCTTTACTGGACAGGCCGGCCCCGGCTTCCTGGAAACTGCGGTTCCGGCAGAGTTTGAGGGAACCTATCGCGGGGCGTGGTTCGCCTGTCAGCCTGGCTCCTATGTCGAAGTTCTCGACGAAGCTGGTGTGCTGGGTGCCCCTGACGACTTCTTGATCGAGGCTCATATTTTTCCCACCCTACCTCAGGGAACGCGCTCCGGGCATTTCGGCGCCTACCATGTGACACAAAACTCGTTCGGCGAAAGTTCGGGTTTTCAGGCCGTACTGGGCAATTGGTCCGAGGCTACCCAATCCGGCTACGCCTTGGTTCTCGACGAGGGCAAACCGACTTTTATCTGGAACGACGGCGTCGCCACAAACAAGCTATGTTTGGACGCCGCGGTCGAAGCCCATCAATGGTACAGGCTCAGGGTTCGGATCGTCGCCGGCGACGGCAAGGTTCACCTCGAGCAGACCCCAGTCAGCAACATAATGAACCGGCTCTCTGCCCTGGCGACCGGGCTGACCCCGCAATCGGCTTCTGCGTCGACCTCCGGGCAGTGGTCGACTAGCGAGGCGCCTTTCCGGATCGGTGCGTTGGCGCGGCGAGACGGATACCGGTGGCTCTCGGCCAACGCCTTCAACGGAAAGATCGGCGGCATCAAGATCTGGCGAGGCCAATCTGACCCCACGGCAGACCTCGTCGCGGCTTGGCATTTTGGGCGAAGCAGCCGGCAGGACGGCCTACTGCTGGGCGACGTCATCGATCAATCAGCCAACAAGCTCCATGGGCGCTGCTACAATGCGCCGACGCGAGGCGTTACTGGGCATCGGTTTGCCGGGGTGGTCGACGATTTCCGCCTCGTGCCCGACGAGTATGACGCCATCCACTTCCATGACGACGACATCACCGATGCGGAATGGCCCGCGGCCTTCACGTTCAAGATCCCGGAGGCCTTGCCCGCTGGCGTCTATGCGGCCAAGTTGACCAGCGAGGATTCCGAATATTACATCCCATTCTTCGTGCGAGCAGGGGAGAAAAAGGCCGACATTGCCGTCCTTTTCTCTACAGCGACCTATCTTGCTTACGCCAATGACAGAATTGCGTTCGAGGCGAACGGCGCCGAAATCATAGTCAGCCGCACGCCGATCATCGACCGCGCCGATCTAACCCTTCAGGATCATCCCGAATTTGGCAGGTCCTGCTACGAAATCCACAATGACGGCTCGGGCGTGGTGTTCGGTAGTGTGCGCCGACCGATACTGACCCTACAGCCCAAGCATCGCGCGTGGTTCCAGGCGGAAGGCGTGTGGGGTCTGCCGGCGGATCTCTGTATTGTCCATTGGCTTGAGATCATGGAGCTCGGGTTCGATCCAATCACGGACGAAGACCTCGACCGCGAAGGTTCTGAGCTGTTGCAGGACTATAAGGTGGTGATCACCGGAAGCCACCCCGAATACGTGACACGCAACGAAATCGCTGCAATCGATCAGTTCTGCAGCCGAGGTGGGCGCCTGATGTATTTGGGCGGAAATGGTTTCTTCGCAACGGTATCGTTCGACCCCGAACAACCGTCCCTGATGGAGCTTCGGCGCTCCGACGCTGGCACCCGTCCTCACCAGTCGCCGTTTGGCGACAGGCGCCACACCACGTCGGGCGAGACCGCGGGCCTCTGGCGCAACAAGGGGCTCCCTCCGCAACGTCTGGTGGGTGTTGGATTCGCGGCGCAGGGGTTCGACCGTTGCACCTATTACCAGCGGCTGGAAGACAGCCATAATCCGATAGCCGGCTTTGTCTTCGAAGGCATCGGCGCCGACGAGCAGATTGGCGGATTCGGAATAATGGGTGGTGGGGCGGCCGGCGCCGAAGTTGACTGCTACCAGCCGGTCCTCGGTACGCCGCCTCATGCACTGCTCCTTGCGACATCGGGCCCGCTGTCGGACGCATACCTGCTCGCTGCTGAGGAGGTGTATGAGTCAATTCCTGGAATTGGGGGCACGGAACAGCCGGGCGTTCGCGCCGACATTGTTCTTTGTCCGCTAAGCGGTGGCGGCGGGTTCTTCTCTGTAGGCTCGATCGCCTACACCGGCTCTTTGTCGCACAACAGCTATGACAATAATGTCGCACGAATGACCGGCAATGTGCTTCGCCGTTTCCTACGGCCGGAACCACTCGACGTCGTCCTTCGAGACGCTGCAATCGCATGAATGGGCCGCTCACCAACATAGTAAGTTAGGTGAGAATTCGAGCAAGCAAGGGGAACAAAATGTCGAATCTGCAGAACCCAATCCTTTCAGGAATTTCGCGTCGCGACGTTTTACGAAGCGGCCTAATTGGAGGTGCTGGCCTTGCCCTCGCAGCTTCCTCGGGCCTGTCGGCCTTTGCCCAGAGCACGGTGCCTAAGCGAGGTGGCAATCTACGTGTTGCCTTTCTCGGCGCGACACCGACCGAGACGCTGGATCCGCACGCGGGGGTGGTCCAGCAGGACTTCGCACGCGCGCTCGGGCTTTATGAGCCGCTGGTGGAAATGCAGGCGGATGCCAGCATCAAAAACGCTTTGGCAGAATCCATGGAGCCGAACGCGGATGCCACCGAATGGACCATCAAACTCCGCAGCGGCGTCAAATTTCACGACGGAAAGACGCTATCGGCGAAGGACGTGGCCTTCACCTTTCAGCGCATTGTCAATCCCAAGGCTCCGCTGAGCGGGGCCATTACCCTGGCGCCACTCGATGTCGACAACATGAAGGTGGTTGACGATCTGACGCTCAAGATCCCCATGAAGGTGCCGTTTGCGGTCTTCCCAGAATGCATCTGTTCGGCTGTTTACTATGCGATTGTGCCGGAGGGGTTTGACCCGACAAAGCCCGTCGGCACAGGCCCCTTCAAATTCCAGAGCTTTACACCGGGACAGCAAAGCACGTTCGTGCGATTTGACGACTACCATGGCGGTGGCGCATACATCGATACGCTTACGATCACGTCCTTCGCCTCCGACGTTGCGGCGTTCAACGCACTACAGAGCGCGCAGGTGGACGCGCTCGCTGCGGCCCCTCTCTCGCTGGTCCGCCAAGTAGGGGCCGGCGGCGCCATCAAGGCCCTGGTTTCGGAGCCCGGGCAATGGACTCCGTTTACAATGCGTGTCGATCAACCGCCATTCGACAAGCCCGATGTCCGCAAAGCCTTCCGGCTGTTGGTCGATCGCAAGCAAATGATCGATATTGCCCTGAGCGGCTATGGCGAAGTTGGCAACGACGTCTTCTCCCGCTGGGACCCCTTCTATGACATGTCTCTACAGAGAACTCGCGACGTTGATCAGGCCAAGTTCCTGCTGAAAAAGGCCGGCGAGGAGAATTTGGCGGTCGAACTGGTCACATCTGACTTCGCCAACGGTGTTCCGCAAATGGCACAGGTATTCGCACGACAAGCTCGAGACGCGGGCGTGACGGTGTCGGTTCGGCAGGTAACGCCGGACGTTTTTTACGGTGACCAGTATAAGCAATGGAATTTTGCTCAGGATTTCTGGCTGCATTTTCCATATCTGCCCCAAATTGCCGAATGCCATCTGCCAGGCGCTACCTTCAACGAGACTCACTGGGGGAACGAGCAATATATCAAAATGTATAACCAAGCAGTTGGGACAACAGACCCGGCTCTTCGGAAAGAGATCGTTCACGCTCTGATGAAGATAGACTTCGAAGAAGGTGGTTATATAATTCCGTCATTCAACAAGATGGTAGATCTTCTGGCGAACAACGTGGAGGGACTCACGCAGGCTCGCACCGGCTACGCGATGGGACACTTCGGATGGAAGTCTGTGTGGCTATCGTGACGACACAAGAGAAATCAAGCGGAACGGCCAAAGCCCAGCACCAGTTACTGAGGTTTGCCGTTCGTCGTGTCTGTCTTGGCGCGCTAACGCTCTTCGCGGTCTGCGTTGTGGTTTTTCTGGCGACCCAAGTTCTGCCTGGCGACGCGGCGCAGGCGGTCCTCGGGCGCAGTGCGACGCCGGCACGCCTGCAGGAAATCCGGACGCAACTGCACCTTGATCAGCCTTTGATGATGCAGTTCTGGACCTGGGTTTCGGGAATCCTGACCGGCGATCCGGGTCGATCCTTGGTAAACGGTACACAGGTTTCGGACTTCGTTTATCCGCGTGTAATCAACTCGGCCGTGCTGCTGTTGTTGACATCGGTCGTCAGTTTCCCGGTCTCCATAATTCTGGGCGTCGTGGCAGCCCTGTACGCCGGCCGTTTCATGGACACTGGAATTTCCATCGTCGCCTTGTCGCTAGCGGCGCTGCCTGAATTTGTGGTTGGCATCCTCCTGATCCTTCTGCTGTCGACATCCGTGTTCCATCTCCTGCCGGCGGTTTCCCTGGTCCCACCTGGTAGTTCGGTCCTGCAAAACCCGATCATTCTTGTGATGCCGGTACTGACCCTCTCGGTGGTCTGCTTCCCGTATTTGTTTCGCATGACACGGGCGTCAGTGATTGAAGTTCTGGGGAGCGAATACATCGAAATGGCCCGGCTGAAGGGGGTTAGCACTCCAAGGCTCATATTCGTTCATGCATTGCCGAACGCGCTTGCCCCAGTCGTTCAAGTTATAGCCCTTACTTTAGCTTATCTCGCTGGTGGCGTGGTGTTGGTGGAATTCGTTTTTGGATATCCCGGCGTGGGTCAAGGATTGTTGGACTCAATCGTTGCTCGGGACATCCCGGTGATTCAGTTGATCGTCCTTCTTCTCGCTGCGGTCTACGTTCTTCTAAATCTTACCGCTGATTTGATCGCAGTGTTACTCACACCAAAGATGAGCGCTCACCAATGGCAATCGACTTAAACGGAAGAAGCGCGCCGTCCCTGATAGGCACGTGTTGGCGGTGGTTTCGCGATCTGAAAGCCGGCGCAGCCGGTCTGGTGATTGGACTTCTCATCATCGGCGGCGCCATCTTCGGCCCTTTTTTGGCTCCGGTGCCGCCCACTGATTTCGTCGGTTCGCCGTTTGACCTTCCCTCGCCATATGCACTCCTGGGGACGGATTTCATGGGCAGAGACGTGTTTTCGCGCGTGCTCTCGGGTGGTGTACAGGTCCTCGGATTGTCAGCCGTCGCGACGGTTGCCGGGGTACTCATCGGTACATTGCTGGGCATTATCTGCGGATATCTGAAAGGGAAAACCGACGACGTCATAATGAGGCTGTTGGACGTGGCGATGGCCTTTCCACAAACTGTTCTTGCGCTCCTGTTCGTTAGCATAGTTGGGCCAAAGCTATGGCTGATCGCACTTCTCGTCGCCGCAATCCATGCGCCGCAAGTTGCTCGCGTCATGCGGTCCGTGGCTCTTCGTGTATCAGAGGAAGATTATATCCGTTACGCCGAGGCGATCGGCGTGTCTACGACGCGGATTATTACGCGAGAGATCCTTCCAAATCTGGCCGCGCCCTTGATGGTTGAGCTGGGCCTGCGCTTTTCCTATTCGATTGCACTGATCGCCGGACTGGGATTTCTCGGTTTGATGGCGGATCCTTCCGTTCCCGATTGGGGAATGATGATCAACGAAAATCGAATTGGCCTCCTTTTGAACCCTTGGGCCGTCGCGGCGCCAGTATTCATTCTTGCGGTTCTAACTATCGGAACCAACGTTTTTACTGACTCGCTGGCTAGAACGAAGCGTGCAATGCCCGCCGCCGCTGCCGACGACATCATCAGCGATGAGATGCCCGCCAATGGACAGGTAGCCGGCTTCGGTAATGGCCATGGTGCGGGCAGGGGGAAGGTATGACTGTGTATCCCAGAGAGACGGACGGCCTTGGTACTACTAGTTTAGCGCTAGAAATCAGCGATCTACGTGTGTCAGTCGCCGAAAGTGACGTGGACATCGTTCAGGGTGTTTCACTTGCGCTTGCCCCCGGAGAAATTCTTGGCTTGGTCGGAGAGTCTGGCTCCGGAAAGACGACGGTGGGACTCGCAGTCCTGGGCTATTGTCGCAAGGGCCTCACGATTGGCGGAGGATCGATAAAGATTGACGGACAAGACGTCCTGTCAATGGGTGCCGGAGAGCTCCAGAAAGCTCGGGGGCGCCTCGTATCACTGATACCGCAGGACCCAGGCACTGCCCTCAATCCGATCCTTCGTATCGGAACCCAGCTCGCCGAATGCTTCGATCACAAGAACTCGGTCACGCAGGAAATGCTGCTGGAGTTGCTTCGTCTGGTGAAGCTGCCTGTATCGCCTGAATTTCTCCGGGCGTATCCGCACCAGCTCTCCGGCGGGCAACAGCAGCGCGTTGGCATAGCCATGGCGTTTGCAAACCGCCCGCGGGTAATCGTGATGGACGAACCAACCACGGGTCTCGATGTGACGACGCAATCCCACGTGCTCGACACCATTCGCAGCCTATGCAACGAGCACTCCGTCGCGGCGATCTATGTGAGCCATGACCTTGCGGTTGTCGGAGCACTCTGCAACCGAATAGCTGTTATGTACTCCGGGCGAATTATCGAAGTGGGAAGCACTTCACAATTGCTTTCTAGCCCAGCACATCCCTATACGCGGGCGCTAATTCACGCGGTGCCCGATCTAGACCGCAAATCCGCAGTTAGCGGCATCCGGGGCAGTGCGCCCGAGCCGTCTCGCCGTCCCAGGGGGTGCGCGTTTGCCCCGAGATGCGACTTGGCTGAACATCGCTGCACCATCTCAGTCCCCTCGACTGCCGAAATTAGAGCAGGCCAG
>Ga0136846_1219263_pt1 | contig 13077 bp, 9 predicted proteins | sample HopSoiMetagenom2_FD_96841 | JGI IMG/M metagenome (GOLD analysis project Ga0136846, IMG submission 96841) | Grasslands soil microbial communities from Hopland, California, USA - 2 Assembly 2016 (version 4) | ecosystem: Environmental > Terrestrial > Soil > Grasslands | place: USA: Hopland... | reverse complement strand
TTCGCGAACACGAAGGACAAGGCGTACGTCGCTGCGATGAAGTCTGACCTTCGCAACATGGCGACCTACGAAGAGCAGTACGCTGCCGACAACGGTGGTGCCTACTTCTCTGGTACGGCCACGATGGCTGCGCCGGTTCAGGGCTTTACACCTTCGCAGAACGTGACCGTCACGGTTACGGCAGTTGCCGGCCCGCCCCCGTCGTGGAGCGCGACCGCCACGCACACGCAGTCTGCAAAGACCTGCGACATGACCAACGGTGTCATCACCTGCACCTGATTAGGGCTTGATCTGGTTAAAGAAACGGAGCGTCGAAAGACGCTCCGTTTTTTTTATTTCAAGATCGTTTCGATCCAGCGGGCAAATGAATCGACGAAGTTTTTCAGGAACTCTCTCGTTGAATCGTTGGTGAGTCTCCCCTGCTCATCGAACATCTTGCCGACTCCGCCGATGTAGGCCTCGGGTTGCTGCAAAGTGAGAACGTTCAGAAACACCAGCATCTGGCGGAGGTGGTGATTGGCGCCGAACGCTGCGAGCGCGCCCGGTGAGACGCTTATGACTGCTCCAGGCTTCCCTTCGAAGACGTTTTTCTCCTTCGGTCGCGACGCTACGTCGATGGCGTTCTTGAGGACACCCGGAACTGAGCGGTTGTACTCGGGCGTCGCAAACAATACCGCTTCTGCTGAGCGCAGCTTGTCCCTGAAGGCGATCCAGTCAGCGGGGGGATTGGCTTCGAGATCCTGATTGTAGAAGGACACTCCACCGATTTCGACGATCTCGAGCCGGAGAGCCGGCGGCGCAAGCTCGATGAGGGTGTTCGCAACTTTCCGGGTGAACGACTCTTTTCGCAGGCTACCAATCAGAACAGCCACCATCCTTGGGTTTGCCATGAGCACCTGTGTTGTGCGGTGAATTCCTGCTTCGCTCGAGTCATCACGCGCACGCGACGGGCCAGTTACCACGAGGCGCAATAATCGTCTGGCGCATTTCGGTGACTACGTCTGGTCGACTGTCGTCAAAATGACATGCGGACTGCGGCAGATCACATCTGCGCGTCTCGCAAAAGAATAACTAGCGGCCTGGAGGCCAAATGAAGTTCGGACAATTTGTAGGAGCAGTTTCTGGTCTCGTGCTGTGCGCGAGCGCGGCGACTGCGCAGGTTTGTCAGGGTGATCTTTCGTTCCGCAACAGCAGGACTCACGTCGCGGGCTCCCTGGCAGTAAGTGATAACGCGAGCTCTTTCGGCGGTGGAGTCGCATTCGGCCACTCTCAGGGCTGGTACGGCGGCGGCTCACTCGGCGTGCTGAGTTATGACAACAACGGCGGCAACAGTATTGTTGTCGGTGGCGGACTCGCCTACGCAATGCCGATGCAGCGCAAGAGCAGATGGCAGGTGTGCCCAGGCGGCACATTGTCGATGGGCTTCGGCCCGAGTGCGGACGTGGGTGGTGTGAGCACACATCTCTCGACGCAGACAATGTCGCTCGGCACTTCGGTCGGAACTGTCGTCCCAATGAGCAAGTCGGTGAATCTTCTGCCATTTGGCTCCGCCGCTTTCGGTTACACCAGAGCGACCGCGAAGGTGAATGGCAATTCGAACACCGTAACCGACAGCTATCTGCTGCTCGGTATGGGCGCGGGCTTCCAGCTCACGCCGTCACTCGTTCTTCGCCCGTCGCTGAATCTGGCTGCCGGCGCGGACCTGATCGACGACACCATCTTCGGTTTGAGCGTCACCTTCGCTCTGCCTCACTAACGGCAGCAGTAGTTAGCAGCAAAGGAAACGGCGCGGAGAAATCCGCGCCGTTTTCGCATTCCTTATCTGGTTCGCACGCAGTTCGTTCACCGCCGTTCTCTGGGGTGAGTATCTTCCGCTTTCCTCGCGGGAGATAAGAATGAACTTGTCCAAGCTGCTGGCTGTTGTGGCGACCGTCTTCGTCACATCGGGTTTGCGCGCGCAGGCCTTGTCTGCGCCGGTGATGTTTCGTGTGAGCCTGGGCCAAGCCTCCTCCCCGACTCCAGTTTCCGGCCGTCTGCTCGTGTTCGCCAAACTCCTCGGTCCCGCAGACAAAAGGCCCGTCGCGGCGGTCAACATGGATCAGATCGACACACACGCGACCGCCATCGCCGCGGAGGAGGTGGCGCACCTCGAGCCCGGCGCCCCGATTGAGATCGACGCCGATGTCACGGCGTTCCCCACACCTTTCTCGCAGCTCAAGCCCGGCCGCTACGCCGTGCAGGCGGTTCTCGATCGCGACCACAGCTACAACTACAACGGACGCGGCCCTGGAGATCTCGTGAGCGGAGTGGTGGAGATGGACCTGCCCGGCGCAGCGGCCCAGCTGATTACTCTTGAGACCGCCGTCGGTGAAACCGACCCCTTCCAGCCTTTGTCCAACGTGCCGGCGGCGCTAAAAGATGCTTATGCTGCGTCCAGGTCCGACATTCACCCCATCAACTTCGTCAGCCCAGCTCTAAGCCGCTTCTGGGGTCGGTCGGTCGTCCTGCACGGCTGGGTGGTGACTCCGCCGGACTATTCTGGCCATTCAGCCCGGCGTTATCCGACGGTCTACTACACCCAAGGGTTCGGCGGCTCGTTGCGCTCTCTCCACGACGGCGCCGTCGCTCGGTGGGATGACATGAAGACGGGCAAGGCGCCACCGATGATCTGGGTAGCCGTCGACCAGTCTAGCCCCAGCGGCACCAGTGAGTTCGTCAACAGCGTCAACAACGGGCCGTGGGGCGACGCGCTGACGGGCGAGCTCATTCCCGACCTGGAACGCCACTACCGCATGGACGCCAGGCCGTCTGGCCGCCTGCTGACCGGACACTCGTCGGGCGGGTGGGCGGTGCTGTGGCTGCAAGTGAACTATCCAAAACTTTTTGGCGGCGCGTGGCCCACTTCACCAGATCCCAGCGATTTCCACGACTTCACGGGTATCGACCTCTACCTCCCGGGCGCGAACGCCTATCGCAAGCCCGATGGCACGCCGTGGCCGTTGGCACGCGACAAAGGAGAAATGCTGGTGTCCGTCGAGGATTACACCCGGCGAGAAGTGGTGATCGGGGGCTATGGCGGCCAGATGGCGTCGTTCGATTGGGTCTTCTCCCCCCGTGGCGCCGACGGTGCCCCCGTTCCCATGTTCGATCGCACTACAGGCGCGGTGGACTCAGCGGTGGTCGCCTACTGGAAGGAGCACTACGACGTGGCCGAGCGCCTGCGCCGTCACTGGCCAGAGCTCAGACGTGATCTCGACGGCAAAATTCACCTGACCGTAGGCTCGGCCGACACCTTCTATCTCGACGGTTCGGCGCACCGGCTTGAAGCGACGATGAGGGCGCTCGGGGCGAAAACCGACTTTCGCTACGTCGAAGGGCGTAGCCATTTCGACCTGTATCGCGTGGGCGACGACCGCTCGGGTCTGTACAAGGTTATCGCCGCAGAGATGTACGCTGTCGCCCGACCGGGGACGAAGATGTCGAAATAAAAAAGGCGGGGCCTCAGTACCTCAGGCCCGCCTCTGTCTCATCTTGCCATCACCTCAGAATCGGGACGGGCGGCAATCAAAAACCAATTTCTCTGAGCGCGAGATCCGGTGGCATGTCGTCGCCCGTGGAGGAGGCCTTCACGAGACCGAGCGACTTCATGACTCGCACTGTCATGAACCCGAAATCAAATTCGGATGGATCGTGGCTCGTACGCAGAAAGTGCGGATAGTGGTGATGGTTGTTCTGAAGGCAGGCGCTGAAGGTCGCCATGACCGGCAGCCAGTCGCCGATATTCATTGCATTGTCCTGCGCGTCATTGTAGCGGCGGGTGCCGAAGCGCCGATCGTGCGTCCAATAATTCTGGATCAGATTCACCCAGAGCGCGAAAATGCGCAGGCCACCCCAGAGCACGAGGGAGTATTTCCAGTCACGGAACCCCAGCCAGATGACGCCGAAGCTGGTGAATTGCGAGAACACGGCGAAGACGGGGCTTGAAACCACGCGGAACGCCGCGGACTTGAGAATATCGTCCTTGGCGTAGTCGTGCTGGCAAGGATACGGAAAGAGACAGAGGTACATCGTTCTCCAAAAACCGTCGCCGTGAAGCTTGTTCGGGTCGCCATCATGATCGGCGAACTTGTGGTGATGGCGATGACGATTCACCCACGTAACTGGATTCACGTAGATGCCAATGGTGTTGCTGACGACCGTCACCGTCTTGATGAACCACGGCTTGTAGTCGAGCGCCCCATGCGTGATTCCCATGTGGATGACGTCGGACAAGTAGACGCCGCTCAAAAACCAGATCGCCGTGAAGTACAGCATCCCCAGAGTCATGCCGAGCCAGGGGCCGAGGGCCGGCGGCGCGAAGTAGAACGCAGCCGCTGCCTGCAGAAGAAGGAGAGTGTAACCGATCAGGTTGTGTGTCTTCATGATGGTCGTGCCGCGCGCCTGAAGGGGGACATGAGCTGGGCGAAAAAGCCGGCAGGGAGCGTGTCGTCAATCAGGCCATAGCGCTCCGGCCAGGCGGTTTTCGGAAGGTAGTGTGTTCCGAACAGGCGATCGAGGAATGGAAGATGGATGGCGAAGTTGACGTCCACCGCGTTCTTGTCCGCGGCGTGGTGCCAGTGGTGATAGCGAACCGTGACCAAGTATCGCTCCAGCCAGCGCGCATCCGGTCGGAAATCGGTGTGGCAGAAAGTGGCGTGGAAGGAGACGAACACGAGGTAGCCTGCCAGCACGCTCTGCGGGAAGCCCACCATCATCATCGGAATCATGATCAGCCCGCGGGTGATGACAATGTCGAAGAAGTGCGAACGCGAGCCGGCGATCCAGTCGAGGGTCTCGATCGAATGATGGATCGAGTGGAAGCGCCAGAGAAATGGGACGGTGTGGAACATCCGGTGCACGAGATACTGGAAAAGGTCCGCGACGACGATCGCCGCGACGAGCTGCACCAGGTACGGCCAGCGTTGGACAAAATGCTGGAGCGGAGGAATGGCCAGCCACTTGGTAAGCAAGAGGGCGGGCGCCACCATGAGGAAGGTGAGCAACTGCGCGGGCAGATGGGTGGCCACGAAATAAAATGCGTCGGTGGTCCACTGCGGCCTGAAGGTCTTCTGCCCGGGATGCAGCGGCCAGAACCGCTCTACTGGGACGAAGACGAGGGTCATCACGAGCAGGTCGAGCAGGAACCAGTCGAAGCCGATGCCGTAGTGTGACCCGACCTCGTTTGGCAGTGGCGTGCTTCCGCCACCCAGCAGCGCCGCCGCCGCCGCGAGGAGCCCACCGGTCAGCGCGAGAACCTTACGCTGCCGCAGGATCGCGGACATGGCGGAGAGCACAAAAGCTGCTGCGATCATCCCCTGGATGAGCAGACGGATTATCACCATGGGGTAGTGCGATCGGGCGTCGGGCAGCGTCAGCAGGGCGGGAAAATGCAGGCACAGTGCGCCTCCCAGCCCGAGCAGGCCAAAAAAAACGCCCAGTACGCCGCTGACCCAACCGCTCCCGAGATTGGTTGGCTCTGAATCCCCGAATACCTTATTGAAGAACGCGTCGGACATGGCTCGTCGCCTTCTCGATTATTGTGTTGGTTGCCGGCTCATTTCGACGTCGATCCACTCTTGCCGGGTCATCTGTTTGGTGATCGACGTTGTATATACGCACACATGCGCGCTTGGCAACGTCAATTGTGAGGCTGCTCCTAGCACTTGGCATACGTCGGCCCGAGTCCATTGGTGGATTTCTCGGTGAAGCGCGAGGAGGCGGGAAAAGCAAAGCCCCCAAGCGTGTAACGGCTTGTGGGCTTTTGCGTTTGCATCAATCGGGACGGCGGGATTTGAACCCGCGACCCCCTGAACCCCATTCAGGTGCGCTACCGGGCTGCGCTACGTCCCGTCAACATCGAACCGCGTGTCGTTCGGCAAGGTAAAATAGCCGACCCCATCGGTTTTTCTAAGGGCTGGATTCCTTCGAAATTCGCCGAGGCTCGGCTGCCACTTTTTTTCGCCAAAAACAAGCGAACAGGCCCTCCTCGCACGGTCGTTGCGGAATCAACTCGAATTCAGTCCAGTTTCCTGAAGCCGAGGGTCTCGAGCTGAGCAACGAAGTTTCCACTCTGGCCAACTGGTCGGGAATCGCACGTCCATACCTCGACCTGGTATCTAGCAATGGCTGACAAGGCGGAGAACCACCCACTGTCCAACCGGAGGCCGAAGCCGCCGGAGACGCCAAATGGGGGGTCAACCCCGATCACGCCGATCGCGAAGTCGGGACTCGCCGACGCCATCAAACATGGTGGCAGCATCTATCAGATGATGGTCGAGGCAGTTCAGGACTACGCCATCTTCATGCTGGACCCGGCCGGGTACATCGCCAGCTGGAACAAGGGAGCGCAGCGCATCAAGGGATACACTGCCGATGAAATCATCGGACGTCATTTCTCGGTGTTCTACACGGACGCCGCGAACGCAATTGGCCACCCGCAATACGAGCTCGAGGTAGCGAGCAGAGTGGGCAAGTTCGAGGAAGAAGGATGGCGCGTTCGAAAGGACGGAAGCATGTTCTGGGCAAACGTCCTCATCACGGCCATTCACGAAAAAGACGGCACGCTGATTGGATTCGCTAAGGTTACTCGTGATCTGACCGAGCGACGAAACTCCGAACAGCGTGCTCTCGCAGACGCAAGACGGCTCGCCGAATCGGAGTCGGCGAACGCGGCGAAAGCGGAATTTCTCACCGCGATGTCACACGAGCTTCGCACGCCTCTCAACGCGATCGGCGGATACACGGAGCTGCTCACTCTCGGCCTTGGCGGACCGGTCACGCCGGAGCAGAGTGATTACCTGGAGCGAATCCGCCACAGTCAGCAGCACCTGATGGGAATCATCTCCGACCTTCTGAATTTCAGCCGCATCGAAGCGGGCCACCTCACCTACGATATCGCGCCGGTGCCGTTGATCTCGGTGATCAACGGGGTCGTGCAGCTCGTCGAGCCGCAGGCGCAGGCGAAGGGGCTGACACTCAGGGCTGATCCAACGAATTCGGATTGCGTAGCGCTCGCCGACCGCGCAAAGCTCGATCAAATCGTGCTGAACCTTCTCTCCAATGCGGTGAAGTTCACCGCGGCCGGTGGGAGCATCAGAATTCAGTGCATCGCCCATAAAGAGACGGTGCTGATCAACGTTATTGATACCGGTGCCGGAATTCCCGCTGACAAACTCGAGGCGATATTCGAGCCCTTCGTACAACTCGGGCGTTCGTTGAGCAGCGCGCATGAGGGAACGGGACTCGGTCTGGCCATCAGTCGCGACCTGGCACGAGCGATGAGCGGTGAGCTCTCAGTGACGAGCAAAGTCGGCGAGGGGTCCACATTTTCGCTCCGGCTGCCGAGGCCACCCGCCGCTGCTAGCGACGCGAAGAACGGGCGCTCGAAGGCGAAATGACTTTCCCCACATAGAAGTCGCCGAACTCGGCGTATTTCGCACTGACTTCGTCGAACCGCATGTCGGTGACGAGTTTCTTGAAATCCAGTGGATCCTTTCCGAATAGGGTCACTCCCCACTCCCACGCGTCCAGTCCGATCGCGCCGGTGATTATTTGCTGGATTCGGCCAGCATAACGGCGGCCCGTCAATCCGTGCGAATGCATCAACCGGCTTCGCTCCTCGAGCGTCAGAGCGTACCAGTTCTGCCCGGGATCTCGACGCTTTGACATCGGATAGAAGGAGACATACGGCATGTCGTTCGGCCGCTGAGGGTACAGCCGCCGCTTAACGTGGTCGCTTTCGCGTTCCGCGGCCGCCCGACCGGAGAGCGTGCGAACATAGTCGGCGTCTCCCACTTTTCCGCCACGCGCTTCGGCGGCCCGTGCAAGATCGGCGGTGATGTGATAAAGCCCGGCTTCCGTCACGCTCAGAAACGAGTAAACAAGTACGAGTGACTTGCCAGCCGATGACCTCGCCATCTTCTGCTGGGCTTCTCCAATGGCATCGAGCGAGTCCCGAAAGTGGATCACCATGATGTCGGCGCTCGATCCGATCAACCTGACAAAGCAGCTCCAACCAGCATCGGCTGAATTGACTTCATCAGAACTCCCCTTGGTCGACCGCGCTGGAGTGAGCTGTCCACCAAGACCAGCGAGGGTTCGCGAAAGCGCCGCCAGTTCGGGCTTGCCTTTCGGAAATCGGAAGATCTGGTGGAGAGCGTACCAACCCTCGAGGGTTTCCGGCGGATGCGCGACCATTTGTGGAAGTTGCGGAGAGGTCATGCGCTAAAACTAAGAGGACAGCGCTCCGCAGACACCGCCGCGAGACATTCAGAAAGATGATTTCTGCTGGATGATCTTCTCCGCGAGATTGTTGACCGCGCGGCCGGTCGCCTGGCCGATGGCGGTTGCTCGGAAGTTTGACTTGCTGAAGTCGCCCACTCCGCCGCCTCCGCTGCCAATTCCGGCGACCTTCAAACCACCGCCTTTGTTGGAGACTCCTTCGCTGCTGAAACTGGCGACGATTTCGCCGGTTGCGAGGTTGATTACGCGGGCGGTGAGAGCGACCTCGGTCTTATGCTGCTTGTAGGCAAGGAGCCCCATTGTTGCGACGGTCGCAAACGCACCACCGACGTTCGTTTCCTCGAAGCCAAACTTGGTCACGGACCCGCTGATTGCGTATTGGGCCGTCGCAGTTCCCGATTCCTTTCGCTCCATCAGGCGAAACTCTCTGGTCTCCAGCAGCTTCTCGACGAGCATGTCCGCGATTCCGACGCCGAGCTGAGAGGGATCGTACTTCTCCCGCTCGCCGCCATTCATCCCGGCGAGAATCGCCATGAATCCGCGTCGATCCTGTATCTGCGCGGTGACAGTCCCTGATTCGAACCCCATTACGACCACAGACGGTTTTGCAATCGACTGGGCGATTAGTGGCTGAGATGAGAATGCTGCGGCGGATAGTGCGACAATGAGCGATGGGAGGCGCGGCACGTTGGTTCTCCTGGGTGTGTTGACGCAGCAGGATAGCCGCTGGCACTCCGGACTCGAATACGTAGGGTTACGTAGCAGCGGCGCGCGTTTGACGCGGGTCTGGGTACAGAGGTCGGTTGGCGCCGAGAAGGCAACGCGCCAATGCTTACCGCGCGGGGCTCAGCCTGTATCCGCGCCCGCGAATGGCCACCAGGAGCGTCGGCACAACGTAGAGGGTGATGGGAGTCGAGAGGGTGAGACCGCCGATGACCGCGAGCGCGAGGGGCTTTTGTAATTCGCTACCCGCACCGAGTCCCAGTGCAAGCGGCAGCAAGCCGAACAGCGTGCACAGCGTAGTCATAAGGATGGGCCGCAGCCGGACTTGCGCCGCTTCTACAATCGCTTGCTCCAGCGGGAGCCCATCCAACATTCGGTGCCGCGTAAAATCGAGCAGAATGATCCCGTTCTTCACGATCAGGCCGACGAGGAGAATCAGCCCCATGAACGACGACACGTTCAGCGGAGTACCGGTGACCAGCAAGAGCCCGATCGCTCCGACGAACGAGAGCGGCGCCGCAAGAAGCACGATCAGCGCTTCCACGAACGACTGAAACTGGAGAACCATCACCGCCACGACACTCGCCGCTGCCAGCGCTAAAACAAGCAGCAGTCCGCGAAAGGCGTCCTGCTGGCTGGCGTACTGGCCGCCCAGCTCGAGCCTGATGCCCGCCGGCGGAGGTCGTACGGCGAGAACTTTCTTGACGTCACCTATTACCGATCCCAGCGAACGGCCGCTGACATCCGAAGTGATCGCAATCATCTGCTGCTGGTTCTCGCGCAGGAGCTCAGCGCGCGTCTCGACTGGCTCGAACGTCGCGAGGGTGCCGAGCGGGACGGGCGCACCGGTCTGAGTCGACACAATCGGCAGCGAGTTCAATGCGTTACGGTCAAAACGAACCGAGTCGGGCGCTCGCACTCGCACGCCGATCGATCTGTCTTCAAGACGCACCTCTCCGGCGGACGCGCCGAGCAATGCCCCCATTGCCGCGTCAGCAATATCCTGCGGCGTCAATCCCACCCGATTGGATTCGGCCTGGTTGACGTGCATATCGAGTTCGGAACTGGGTTCGCTGACACCGTTGTATAAATCTTCAACCCCTTCGATCTCGGCGATCTTCGGATCGATGCTCCTCGCGTATGCCTCCAGCCGTTCGAGATCGGGACCAAAGAGTTTGATCTCCACTGGTCGCGCGGAACCCGCCAGATCGTTGATCACATCGGAAAGGATCTGTACGAACTCGATGCGCAGACGCGGGACGGCGCTCTCCACCTTAACCCGGACGTCATCGATGACGTCGAAGATCGAGCGTGAGCGCTGACCAGGCGGCCTGAGCCGCGCGACAATGTCTCCGGTATTCTGCTCCGTGGCGAATAACCCGAGCTCGGCACCTGTCCGTCGCGAAGTACCGTCGATCTCGGGCGTCTCGGCGAGAATGCGCTCGACGATATGAATCTCGCGATCGGTCTCCGCGAGCGCGGTTCCTCCAGGCGTGAAGTAGTCGAGTACGAATGCGCCTTCATCCATCTCGGGCAAAAAGCCCGTGCCGACGAACCTTTGCGCAATTACTCCGGCGACGATCAGAACCGCGCCGGTTATCAGTACCCAACGTCTGTGGTGCAGAACACAGTCGAGCGAATCGCGATAGCGCACCGACAGGTCGTCGAGGCGACGGCTCACGCGTCGCAGAAATCCGCTGGCGCCAGCTGGGTTTCTCTGAATGCCTTCCTGATCAGTGTCCGCCTCCGCGTCCTCGGCGGTGAGGAACTGATCCGCCATGAGGGGAATGATCGTCAGAGCCAGCGCCAGGGACACCAGGACGGCGATTGTCAGCGTGATCGAGAGCGCCGCGAAAAACTGCCCCACCACACCCTTGAGCAGCCGCAGCGGAAGAAACACGACGACAGTCGTGAGCGTGGAGGTTGTCACCGGCCAGATCAGCTCCTGGACCGCTTCACGAATCGCCTCGTGTCGATTGGCGTTGAGCCGCAGGTGGCGAACTATGTTCTCGGTGATCACCACCGAATCATCGATCACCAGTCCGATGGCGATGGCCATAGCCCCAAGCGTCATCAGATTGAATGTCTGGCCGATCAGGTACATCGCGAACACGCTGATCGCGAGCGTCAGAGGAATCGAAGACGCACTGATTGCGGTGATGCGCGCGTGGTGCAGGAAAAGCAGCAAGATGATCACCGCCAGTATCGCTCCGATGATCATTGCATCACGAACGGACTTCATCGCATCCCGGACCAGGGCGCCCTGATCATACACGGGCTTGAGTGTCACGCCCGCGGGCAACGATGTCTTCACCGACCGGGCCAGGCTGGCGACGCTGTCGACAATCTCGAGAGTGTTGCCACCTGGCTGACGCGTGATGTTGAGCAACGCAGCCGGCTTGCCATCGCCGGCAATGATGCGAACATGATCCTCTGTGCCGAGGGTAACCGCCGCAACATCGCGCACCCGCAGACCGTGACCGACTACGATGCCAGCGATGTCATCGGCGGTATGTGCTTCCTGCGCCGCGACGATGAGGTACTGTTTGTAATCCTGCGGCAGCCGGCCGATCGCTGTGACACCGGTGGCTTTCTGAATCGCCGTGGCGAGATCGTCGTAAGTGAGACGCTGCGCGGCGAGGCGGGCTGGATCGGCGACCACCTCTATTTCACGGACGTCACTGCCCTGAACATCGACTCGACCCACACCAGGTACCCGCGAGATCAGCGGTTTGAGCTGATAGCGCGCGATGTCGTAGAGCGTGGCCGGATCCCCTCCCTCGAGTTTGTACGAAAGAATCGGAAAGAGCGACGGCGTCATTCGCTCGACCTCGATATCGAGGTCGCCCGCCAGAGAATTCCGCACCTGATTGACCCGCGCCTGCGCCTGCTGCAGCGCGTAGGTCATGTCGGTGTTGTCCGAGAAAGTGATGCTGATCTCGGTCGCGCCACGAATGGTGCGCGAGTGCACACGCGTCACGCCGGGCACAATACTCACGGCTTCCTCGATCGGCCGCGCAACCGAAAAGAGCATTTGACGCGCGCCGAGGGAGGACCCTTCTGCTACGACGAGGATCCGTGGAAACGCGAGCTCCGGATAGATCGCGGAGGGAAGCCGGAGCGCCGCGTATATACCGCCGGCGCTCAGTAGACCGACGAGCAGGTAAACGAACCTTCTCTGGGCGGCGAGCAAATCGAAAAGTGATTTCACTACTTCGCCTGGGCTACCTTGACGCTATCCTCCAGTCCATACGCGCCCTCAGTTACAACAAGCTCACCTTCGACGAGACCACTGATGATCTCGGCGGTAGTCTCGTTTCGACGCCCGACAGTGACCTTTCGCTCGCGGGCGACGTTTCCCGGTCCAACGACAAACACCTTGTAGCCGTCACCTTCGGGAACGAGCGCGGCAACCGGAATTATTATCGCTCGCGGGTGAACGGCGGTGGCGATCTGACCGAAGATGGTCTCACCAATCCGCAGTGGTCTCGCTGCAGGCGGAGCAACCGCCCGCACTGCAACGCTGCGCGTGGCGGAGTCGACCGTCCCGCCAACGTCCGTGATGTGTCCGACCCCAAGCGGTTCGCCCTTGGCGCTTTCGCCTGCACTCAGCGCCACTGAAGCGCCGGGCGCAACGCGGGCTGCATCCGACGGTGAAACGTTGAAGATGATGTCCACCGCGCCGAGGTCCGCCACTTCCACGATCGGCTGGGAGACATCGACCTGCGCGCCCAGCGGCGCGTTGAGCTTGGTAACTACTCCGGAGATCGGAGCGCGCAACACCGCGAGTTGCGCCGTACGACGGGCGGTGGTTGCAGCAGCGCGGGCCTGGGCGAGCTCGGTCGCTGCCTGCTCGGCATCTTTTTTCGGGACGATACCAGCGTCCGCCAAACGACGCGCCCTTTCATAATTGCGCTCGGCGCCGAGAAGAGCCGCCTCGGCGCTCTGCGCTGCGGCCACGAACGGTGCTTGCTCGAAGGAAACCAAAGCGGCTCCAGCACCCACTTTCTCTCCCTGAGAAACGTGAACGACCGCGATGCGCGCCGGCGCCGGCGCGCTCAACGAAGCGATGTG
>Ga0136846_1237908_pt1 | contig 13078 bp, 14 predicted proteins | sample HopSoiMetagenom2_FD_96841 | JGI IMG/M metagenome (GOLD analysis project Ga0136846, IMG submission 96841) | Grasslands soil microbial communities from Hopland, California, USA - 2 Assembly 2016 (version 4) | ecosystem: Environmental > Terrestrial > Soil > Grasslands | place: USA: Hopland... | reverse complement strand
GTGACGGTCGAGGAGAATACGAAGCTGACGATTGAAGGTCCTGACCGGCAGGTCGTCGGGCAAGTGGCCGCGGAACTGCGCAGCTTCTATCCGCCAGAGCCTTACAAAGGCAAGGGCGTGCGCTACAGTGATGAGCGCGTACTGAGGAAGGAAGGCAAGACGGTGCAGTAATCTGCCCCGAAGCCGCAACGAATTAGCTGTCACGGCAAAATCCGTGAAAATAATAAGATGAGAACAGAACAGAAACATCAGTTGGCGCAAAAACGGCGGTGGCGCATCCGCAAGAAGGTCACTGGCACCAAAGACCGGCCACGCATGAGCGTTTGCTTCAGTCAGCGGAATATCCACGTGCAGTTTATTGATGACGACGCGGGGATAACGCTGGCGGCGGCTTCTACGCTCAGCAAGAGCATGCCGGACCGCGACAAGCTGGCGGCCAACGCCGCTAGCGCCAAGACGCTAGGTGTGGCGGCAGCGCAAGCGGCCAAAGGCAAGGGAATTACACAGGTAGTGTTTGATCGGGGAGGGGCTCGTTACCACGGAAAAGTGAAAGCGTTGGCGGATGCCGCGCGCGAGGCGGGGCTTAAATTTTAATGTTTTACGGAGAAAAATATTGTGGCTGAACCAATCCAACCAAATAGCGGCGAAGTGCCGGAGCAAATCGAAAAACCGGCAGCCCAGGACCCTGTAGCTCCTGAAGCCGCGGCTCCTGCTGCCCCGGCTCCTGCCCCGGCACGTGAAGGCCGCAGCGACCGCGGGGGACGCGGCGGCGGCGGCGGTTTCCGTCCGCGCCGGAATCGTCCGGAACAGGAATCCGGAGGCGATGGCCAGGACCTCGTCGAAAAGGTCGTGTTCATTAATCGCTCGGCCAAAGTGGTCAAAGGCGGACGCCGCTTTAACTTCAGCGCGCTGGTTGTTGTCGGTGACAAACGGGGCAAGGTTGGCGTTGGATTAGGCAAAGCGGGCGAAGTCGCGGATGCGATTCGCAAAGGCGGCGAAATGGCCCGCGCGCAAATGGTTGCCGTGTCTTTGAAGGACGCGACCATTCCGCACGAAGTTTTTTATCACTATTGCGGCGCGAAAGTCCTGCTGCGTCCGGCTTCACCAGGGACGGGAGTTATCGCGGGCAAAACCGTCCGCGCGGTGCTCGAATCTGCTGGTGTAAAAGATGTGCTGAGCAAGTCAATGGGCTCGAAGAACGCCGCGAATGTGGTCAAGGCGACACTAAGCGCGCTGCTAAGTTTGCGGCAACGCGAGGATATTTATCGCGGCCGCGGACTGGAGATCAGGAAGGTCCAGGCTCCTAAACCTCCCGAGGCGCAACCCCCGGCGGAAGCAACCAATTCGGTCCCGCTGTAATATTTTAACGATTCTTTATCATGCGTTTACACGATTTGAAACCACGTCCTGGCGCCCGGCATCGCCGCAAACGGCTTGGCCAGGGCGAATCCAGCGGTCACGGCAAAACCAGCGGGCGCGGTGGCAAAGGCCAAACGGCTCGCTCAGGCAGTTCGATTCGTATCGGTTTCGAAGGTGGCCAGATGCCGCTTATCCGGCGCATTCCCAAGCGCGGCTTCAACAACGCGCGCCATACGACGCGTTATTTGCCGGTGAACCTCGAGGCGCTGAATCAGTTCGACGACGGAGCGCGCATTGATGAAATGGCGCTTCGCGCCGCTGGCCTGGCGAACGGCAAGGCTGCCGGAATTAAGATTCTTGGCGATGGCGAGTTAACCAAAAAACTGACGGTGAATGTTTCGGCGTTCAGCGCTTCGGCCAAAGCCAAGATCGAAGCGAAAGGCGGCGCCTGTGAGCTTCTCAATCCCAAACCGGCCCCGGTGGCGAGAGCGGCCAAACCAGCGAAACCGGCCAAAGCCAAAGCGGAACCGGCGAAGACGCCTGAACCTTAGTTAAGTCTTAACTACGACCATGCTTGCAGCCATTGCCGAAACCTTCAGGAACTGTTTTAAGATTCCGGAACTGAAATCCCGGATTCTGTTCACCTTGATGGTGCTCGCGATTTGCCGGCTTGAAGCCTACATCCGCGTTCCCGGTTTGAATGGCCAGGTGCTGGCCGACTTTTTCAAAACTCACGCGGCGCAAGGTGCGTCCGTGTTGGGCATGTACAGCCTGTTCACCGGTGGGGCGCTCGAACATTGCGCCATTGGCGCGCTTGGCATCATGCCCTACATCAGCGCGACGATTATCATTCAATTGCTGACTGCGGTCATTCCGACGTTGAGCAAACTGGCGCGAGAAGAGGGTGGCCGCACGAAAATCGTGCAATACGGGCGCTACCTGACTGTGCTGCTTTGCGTGGGACAAGGTTTCGTCATGGCGCTCGGCTGGGAAAACCCGGACAAGATCCCTGGCTTTCAGGGCATCGGGCAACTGCTCTACTCGACCGATCACATCTGGTTTTATCGCATTCAAACGACGATCATGCTGACGACCGGCACGATGTTGCTGATGTGGTTTGGCGAACAAATTACCGATCGTGGCATCGGCAACGGCGTGTCGCTGGTGATTACCATTGGCATTCTGGCGCGTCTGCCGCAGGCGGCCCAGGCATTGAAGGACATGTTCTTTCCGGCCGGTGGCGAAGCGCACTTCAACATTGGCCATGCGGTGGCGTTGATATTCCTTTTGGCCGGTGTGATCGCGGGCGTTATTGCGATTACCCAGGCGCAGCGCAAAGTCCCGGTGCAATACGCACAGCGGGCGATTGGCCGCAAGGTTTTCCAGGGCCAAAGTTCGTTCATGCCATTGCGGGTTAATTACGCGGGCGTGATGCCGATCATTTTCGCGCAGGCAATCCTGATGTTCCCGCAGAAGTTTTTCGAATTCGTTTACGGCCTGGTCCAAAACAGCAAAGATCCGACGGCCGGCTTGCTGGCGCAAGTGAGCCGCTGGTTGTCAACAAATCTCGCCGAGCGCTCCTACTTCTACATGATCGTGTACTCGTTGATGATTCTCTTTTTCTCGTATTTCTGGGTGGCTACCCAGTTCAACGAGTTGCAAATCGCCGACGATCTGAAGAAGAACGGCGGTTATATACCGGGTGTTCGGCCGGGTCAGGCGACCAGCGAATTCCTGCACAACGCGATGAGCCGCATCACGCTGGCGGGGGCGATCTTTCTGATGGTCATCGCGGTGATCCCCAATTTTCTCTATCACCAAATGGATATTCGTTACGAGGTCGCCCAGTTTTTTGGCGGCACGAGCATGCTGATCCTGGTGGGTGTGGTGTTGGATACGATGCGCCAAATGGAAACGCATTTGTTGATGCGTCATTACGACGGATTTTTGAAGAAGGGCCGGCTCAAAGGCCGGTTCTGATTGTTCTTTGTTAACTTACGCCTTAAGGGCCAAGCGTGCCCGATGAGCCTCGCCCGATGATTATCAAAAGACAGCGGGACCTGGAGGCAATGAGGCAGTCTGGAGCCATCGCCAGCCGAGTGCTGAACGAAGTGGCTGGTTTTATCCAGCCAGGTGTGACGACGAAGCAGGTGGACGATTTCGGCGCTGAGCGCATTCGTCACTATGGCGGGAAGAGCGCGTTTTTCGGATACAAGAAGAATTCGTCCTCGGCCTATCCGTGCCACCTGTGCATATCGGTCAACGAACAGGTGGTGCATGGTTTGGCCGGTCCGCGGGTGTTGCAGTTTGGCGATATTGTCAGCCTGGATGTCGGGGTCATTTACCACGGATTCATTGGTGACAATGCGAAAACGGTGGCGGTGGGTGGTTGCGGGATTTTGGCCCAAAAACTCATGGATATCACCGAAAAAGCGCTGTATGAGGGGATTTCTCAAGCGCTGCCGGGCAATCGAGTCGTGGATATTTCCCGCGCGATTCAGGATTACGTCGAAGGCAACGGTTTCAGCGTTGTGCGCGAATTTGTGGGTCATGGCGTGGGTCGCAGCATGCACGAAGAGCCGCAGGTGCCGAATTTTGTTGAAAACAAGAAGTCACCGCCACTTAAGGCTGGGATGACAATTGCCATCGAACCCATGGTGAATGCCGGGTTACCGGGCGTAAAAATGTTGAATGATGACTGGACAGTGGTCACGCAAGATGGTTCATTGTCTGCCCATTTCGAGCATACGGTGCTCGTTACGGAGGCGGAACCGGAAATCCTGACATGCCCGGAGCAGATGCCATCAAAGTTGAAGGTATCATCGTAGAAGCGCTGCCTAATGGGACTTATCGGGCGGAATTGGCCAATGGCCACCGTTTATTGGCGTTTTTGGCCGGGAAGGCCAAATTGGGTCCGCGTCCCTCGCCAGGTGACAAAGTCATGTTGCAACTGTCGCCCTTTGATTTGTCACAGGGGCGCATTATGGTGAAAAGTTAAACGACAGGCGGACGTGGCGAATTCGCCGATACCGCTGAAAAATTAGAAAAGATTTAAAATGAAAGTTCGCGCATCAGTTAAGAAGCTTTGCGAAAATTGCAAAATCGTGCGGCGCAAAGGCGTCATCCGCGTCATTTGCTCCAATGCTCGCCACAAGCAGCGCCAAGGCTAGACATGAAACGGATTAATGGATTAATGACTTGGTGGATGATTGGCGAGCGCGGCTCGCGGATACCTTCCATCGAACCACGAGGCCATAATCCAACGACACTAATTCAGCAATCCAGTAATTAACCAATCCATTTCCCAGTATGGCACGTATCATCGGCGTAGAAGTTCCTCCCAATAAGCGCATTGACATCGCTCTGCGCTACGTTTACGGCATCGGCCCCAACAACGCGAAAGACATTTTAGCCAAGGCGAACATTGAGCCGTCGCTTCGCGCGAAGGACCTCACCGAGCAGCAGCTTTCACAGATTGTTCACGCCATCCAGGACGGCAAGTATGTGATTGAGGGCGACCTGCGCCGTGAGATCGGCATGAATTTGAAGCGCCTGCAAGCGATCAAATGTTATCGCGGTGTGCGCCATCTGCGCGGTCTGCCCGTTCGTGGTCAGCGCACACAGACTAACGCGCGCACGCGCAAAGGTCCGCGCAAGACAGTCGGTGTCGTTCGGAATCCGGCGGCAAAGACTGGCATCCATTAATTGCTTCATAATTTTTAACCACTCATTGTTCCATGGCTGACGAAAAGAAAAAACCCGCCCCCAAGAAAGAGGGCAAACCAGAAGGCGCTGCCGAGAAACCGGCGAAAGCAGCCGCTGAAGGCGCGACTGACAAACCGGCGAAAGCTCCCAAAAAAGCGGCTGCCCCTGCGGGTGCGGCTGGTGACGCCGGTGCCGCCGCTCCTGCAGCCGCCCCCGATGCTGCCAAGCCGGCCGAAGGCGCCGCGCCTGTTCAGGCTGCCGCGCCGACCGCCGCCGAACTGCTGGCCGACGATCTGGCCGGCAAGAAAATCGTCAAAGCCAAAGGCGCAAAGAACATCATCAGCGGCATCGCCAATATTTTGGCCACCTTTAATAACACGCAGGTGAGCATTACGGACATGCAGGGCCACGTCATCGGCTGGTCCACCGCTGGGCGTGTAGGTTTCAAAGGCTCGCGCAAGAGCACGGCCTACGCCGCGCAACAGGTCGCTCAGGATGCTGCCCGCCAGGCGATGTCCCATGGCATGAAGGAAATCGAAGTGCGCGTGAAGGGTCCTGGCTCGGGCCGTGAATCCGCCATTCGTGCTCTTCAGGCCATCGGTCTGGAAATCACGACTATTAAAGATGTCACCCCGGTGCCGCACAATGGCTGCCGCCCCCGCAAAAAGCGCCGCGTCTAACCCAATACCCATTACTCCATCACTCCAATTTTGATTTATGGCTCGTTACACTGGTCCTCGCGTTCGCATTAGCCGCCGTTTCGGCATCCCGATCTTCGGCCCTACGAAGTATCTTGAGCGCCGTAATTATGGTCCGGGCGTTCATGGCCCGAAGTCGCGCCGCAAACACACCGATTACGGCCTGGGCCTGATTGAAAAGCAGAAGCTGCGCTATTACTACGGCCTGCTCGAACGCCAATTTCGTGGAGTTTACGAGCGCGCGCTCAAGCGCCGTGGCGTCACCGGCGAGCAGATGTTGCAGATTCTCGAGACGCGTCTCGATAACGTTTGCTATCACCTTGGCTTTGCGAATACCCGCGCCGCCGCGCGCCAGTTGGTTTCCCACGGTCACGTCCGCGTCAATGGCCGCAAGGTCAACATCCCTTCCTACGGTTTGAAGGTGAACGACGTAATCGAGATCAAGAATTCGAATGCGGCCCGGCAGTTGGCTGGCAAAAACCTCGAGATCGCCGGCAGTCGCGCGGTACCCGAATGGCTTTCGCTGAACAAAGAGGCTCTCAAAGGGGTTGTCATGCGCATCCCCACTCGCGATGAGATTCAACCCATCGCCAATGAGCAAGCCGTCGTAGAATTTTATTCCCGCTAACCAAATGAAACTGGATTGTCGGAGTATTGGGTTGATGGGTTTTTGGCAGGAAGCGAAAGCTTCGGTCATTAATCCAGTTATCCAATTATCCATTAATCCATAACAATTATACGGACCTTGCCGGCCTGCGGGAATAATCCGCCGGAGGGGTCAGTTTAAAATTGTTGAAAGGAAAATATGCCTGTACGTCTCGGACGTTTTGAAATGCCGAAGCGGTTGGTCAAAGACGACACCTCCGCTACTGAAACCTATGCCAAGTTCGTCGCCGAACCTTTTGAAACCGGTTACGGCCATACCGTCGGAAACTCTCTGCGGCGCGTGCTGCTTTCCTCGCTGGAAGGCGCGGCCATCAGCTCCATCAAAGTGGACGGTGCGATGCACGAGTTCGCCACCATTGACGGAGTCGTCGAAGATGTCACCGACGTGGTTTTGAACCTTAAGAAAGTGCTTTTCCGCGCGCACACCCGCGACCCGCAGATGCTGTTGCTTTCTGCCAACAAGGAAGGCGCAGTCACCGCCGCCGATATCCAGCTCAACCAGAATGTGGAGTTGGTAAATCCGGACCAGCACATCTGCACGCTCGATAAAAAGAAAAAATTCGAGATGGAGCTCGAAGTCAAGACTGGCCGCGGGTTCCTGCCGGGCGACGAAAACAAGAAGCCCAACCAGGCCATTGGCGTCGTCGCGATTGACTCTCTGTTCTCCCCGGTAACGCGCGTGCGTTACGCCGTCGAAAACGCGCGTGTCGGCCAGCGCACCGATTATGACCGCCTGGTCCTGGAAGTTTGGACCGATGGCCGCATTTCCCCTGACGATGCCCTCACACAGGCCTCCGCCATTTTGCAGCATCACCTCGATGTGTTCGTCGGCTACGACAAGAACGCCGTCGAATTTGAAGAAGTCGTCGACAAGCAGGACGAAGAGAAGACCAAACTCAAGAAGCTGCTTAACATGAGCGTCAACGAGATCGAGTTGAGCGTCCGCGCAGCCAATTGCCTCAACAACGCCAATATTACGACCGTCGGTCAGTTGGCGATGAAGAGCGAGCAGGAGATGCTCAAATACCGCAACTTCGGCAAGAAGTCGCTCAACGAAATCAAAGACAAGCTCTCCGCCTTGAATCTGAGCCTCGGAATGACCTTCGAGCCTGATTTGCTGGAAGCTCCCAAAGACGATGGCACAACAGTGTTGACGCGTTGATGCATCAATCGCGGGCGCCCGGTTTGCCGGGCGCCGGCAACCAATTCACCCTTAATCAATCATCGCCATGCGCCACCTTAAACGAACCGCCAAGCTGGGCCGCACCGGCCAGCATCGCAATGCGATGCTCGCCAACCTGGTCTGCAGCTTGATCAAACACAAACGCATCACCACCAGCCTGGCCAAAGCCAAAGCCGCCCGTTCCGTCGCCGAAAAAATGGTCACGCTCGGCAAGAGCGGCAGCCTGCACGATCGCCGTTTGGCCTCCGCCCGCCTCCACCAGGCTGACGCCGTCAAAATCCTCTTCACGGAGATCGCTCCCGCGCAAAAAGAACGCCGTGGCGGTTACACGCGCATCGTCAAACTCGGTCAGCGTCAGGGCGACGCCGGCCAGCTCGCCATCCTCGAATGGGTGGATGTGCCGATGACCGAAACTCCTGCTCCAGCGGAAAAAGCGCCGGAGACCAAGCCTGCCGAGCCCGATAAAAAGTAGCCCGGCAGCTTCTCAATAATTTTTTCCTGCAAGGGACGGATGACCATCCGTCCCTTTTTGCTTTTTCGCAATGTAAGTAATTGCGGACAGCAGCTCGCCGGGTTGCTGTTTGACGTTCGCCCCGTCCGACCTTCACTTGCTGGGAGCATTGGTCCCGTAAGCAATCCGCGCTCTTTCCGCGTCCAAGGCACTGATCTTGTTGTCCTGCCATTGACCGATGATTTTGTCGAAATTAGTGCCTACAGGATCAATGACCGCGCAGGGACTGCTGCCATCGCCATCTTTGCAATCGGATTCGCAGCTTCCAGCCCAACAAACGCGGTAATGCATAATGGAGTAATAATCGTAGGATGTTGTGCTAACGAGCCAATTGGTTTGAGGAATCCAATCATAATCACCCGCGCGACCAGTTTTGATATTTTCATAATGAATCGTTACGTATTGGTCTCGATCCCAGCGGGCATGTTCGTGGCCAAAGCCGAGTACATGGCCAAGTTCATGGACGGGCATCCATTCGCCCTGATGCCACCAGAAACTCGTGATGTTGATGTCCGTATGTGAGCCCTGAACAAACCCGGTGTGGCTGCTGTTGTTGCCGGCATCCGTTTTTCCCGTGAAGTTGATATACTCGCTTTCGGTCGTGCGCGGGACGAACTTGAGGCGTGCTCTGGTTTCTGTCCAACGCTGCATCGCAAGCAAAACTGTCTTTTGTTGTTCGTCGCTGAGTTTGGAAATGTCGTAAGGGATTATCCCATTTGGCCAGGGCAGGACCCTTTTACAATTCGTGGCCATGTGCGACGGATCGGATTCGGCGGCCAAGCCTGGCCGACAAAATGCAAACACCGCGCAAATCAAGGCCAGTGAACGCATGTTAGAACAACTGTACCCACAGTGATTTGAAGACTTTCACTCCTGAGGGTCGTCGGCCCTCGAAGATATCAATTGGGAGCAGGTTAAGGCCAGCGAACCTGGTAGAATTTCTTGATGTTTGCTGAGGCTGTTGAATCCGTGAACTGATAAAGGTTGCTCCCCGGCAGCGAGTTAGTGACGGTGCCGGCGACATCCCAGTTGCTTAACGGAGTTGCGGTGTTGGTCGTCGAAAGGACGGTAAATGTGAACCCGGGAGTATTCGTAAAACTGAAACCAAATGTGCCGTTCCCCAAGGTGGCTGCACCGGTCAGCCGGATTGGCAACGGCGCAGGCAGGGCTGGAGTCGAGTGCAGCCAGGAAAAGCCTCCAGCGGACCCACCCCAGGAAGTGAAGGTGACGGAAAGATAAATATCCTCGGAAATGAGGTGAACCACTGCCGGCACACCCACAGTCGAGGAGGGGCCAAAATGGATGCCTTTAGCCCATGAATTCCAGTCGGTGTAGGAAAGCGTCGCATAATCCGACAAATTGCCATCGGCCCAGGCAGTGTCAGCAGGGCTCAAAAAGTGGGTAAAACTGGCCTCGGTCTTTTTGTTGAAGATACCCTGCAGAGGACCTCGAGTAATCCAGACATTCGGCGTCAGCCGGTCCTGATTTTGGGGCAGGCTCGGATCAGAGGAAGCCTCACTAAAACTGATAGCGGGACCGGTCCAGACCGTCGCAGCCGGCAAACTAAATGTGGCGAACAGGCTGCCTGTCAGGAGGGCTTTGGAGGCCAGCACGCCTGTCTGACGTGCAATGGCGCGGAAGATATATTTGAAGTTGTTATGGTTTTGGTTCACAGGTTGGTTCCTTTCTCGGTGGGTGGATGTAAGCAGGTCGCCGGGAGACGAGCAGTGTGGCTCCCAGCAAGGCGACCACGATTGTTCCAGGTTCAGGGACTGCGGTAATTGTCAGCAGCGGGCGGGCGGGCGCCGTGCCGAAGTTGCGCGAGTCGGAGACATAGCTGATTCCGTTATCTGCGGCAAACAGGCGCAGGCTGAGCGCGCTGCCGGAGAGGATGTCGCCGGAAAAGAGCGGCGTGAGATTCACAGAGTAGGTGGAGCTTCCGCTCGTGCCGCCGTTGAAGCTGAAGGTGCCAAGCATCTCGTCAGCTCCACCCAAAAAGCCATTGAGGGTGGAAAAAGTAATGCCGGTAGTTGTTGGTGCGCCCGGTGTGCCGGTGCCTTCGGTCCAGGAATCGTTTTGCATCCACGAGATGCCAAATTGGCCAGCGGCTGGGGCGTTAAAGATGGAGTTGTTCGGAGCAGCCGCGGTAAGCTGAAGGGTGACGGATTGGATGATCCATTGGCCCGCGCCGAACTGGGCGTCGAAGGAAACTTTGGCGGCGGCCAGATTGAATTGGAGCAGGCTCTGAAATTCACCCTGGGAGAGCCCAGGCGCAGACAGGGACAACGCGCCGGCCGCGCCGTAGTTATTGGCGCTCAGATTGCCCATAGGACCGGCGGCGACAAACGCATCCAAACCGGGATTCAGGCTAAAAGTAGCGCCGAACGCGCAGGAAGCAGAGAGAAGAAAACCGAGCAGGAGGGAACGGACGATAGTTGTATTCATGCCAACAGACCGGGCCAACATACGAGCTTTTCAGCTGAAAAATCGAGACAAAAATGCTGCAACGAACGGTTTGGCCGCCTGGGCACATACCGATGCTCATTCGTGCGATGGACCGGGTTGGAATTTGTTCCCGGATTATTGGGGAAATTTGCCGTCGGGTCTCGTCAGGACCAGCCCAACCAATGCCCCGCATGCCAGGTAAGAAAGGCCAACCCCCATGCGAGGGCGCCCATGTAAACCCATTGAAACACCGGCCATTTCCAAGAGTTGGTCTCGCGCCGGACAATCGCGACCGTACTGACGCATTGCAAAGCGAACACGTAAAAAACCATCAAAGTAATCGCGGTCAGGGTGGTATAGACGGGCGTTCCGTCCGGACGCTTTTGCGATTTGAGGGTCTTTACGAGGCTGGTCTTGCTTGATTCCGAGCGGTCATATTTGCCTACGTTATAGACAGTGGACATGGTGCTGACAAAAACCTCGCGCGCAGCGAATGAGGAAACGATGCCGATGCCCATTTTCCAGTCAAAGCCGAGAGGAGCGATGGCTGGTTCGATCAATCTTCCCATGCGACCGGCAAAGCTATAGCGCAGGCGCTCGCCCGTTTCTTCGTTATCCAAAGCCGCCAGTTGTGCCTGCGCGGCCTCCGAATTGGGATTCGCGGTAATGGCTGCGCGCCGAGCTGCAAAATCATGGGCCACTTGCGAGTTGCGCGGATAGGTCGCGAGGAACCACAAAAGAATATTGATTCCAAGGATTACGGTACCCGCGCGGCGAAGGAAAAGCCGGGACCGATCCCACATGTGCCGCAGCACGACTCGAAACAACGGCCGCTTGTAAGGCGGCAGTTCCATTACCAAAATCGGAGTTTCGCCTTTGAGCAAAGTCTTTTTGAAAAGCCACGCCATGAGCAAAGCGACAATAATGCCGAGCATGTACATCGCCAGCATAGTCAACCCGGCCAGCTTCAAGAAACCGAGGACCGTTACATTTGGGATGCAGGCGGCAATCAGCAGCGTATAGACCGGCAGTCGCGCGGAACAGCTCATCAATGGTGAAACTAAAATTGTCACCAGCCGATCTTTCGGGCTTTCGATCGTGCGCGTCGCCATGATTCCTGGAATGGCGCAGGCGAAGGAACTCAGCATGGGAATAAAGCTTTTGCCGTGAAGGCCCACTTTGCTCATGAGTCGGTCCATTAAGAATGCGGCGCGGGCCATGTAGCCGGTGTCTTCCAGAAATCCGATGAACAAAAAGAGAAGCAAAATCTGTGGCAAAAAGACGATTACGGCTCCCACTCCCGCCACGATGCCGTCTGACAGCAAACTATTCAGGTCGCCGGGAGGAATGATTCGGCTGACCGCGCCGGCCAGCCAATCTACCCCGGCCTGCAATGCATCCATCGGCAGATGAGCAAAGTTAAAAATGCTCTGGAACATCACCGTCATAATGGCGATGAAAATCAGCGTCCCCCAAACCTTGTGGGTTAGCACGCGATCGAGCCGGTCGCTGAAGGTTTCTCCCGGGGCCGTCAGTTGAGTCGTCACCGCGTTTTGGATGCTCGCAATGGATGCGTAGCGTCCTTCAATTGCCGCGCCGCGCCAATCCACTTCGGCTTTTTCGAGCCGCGCGCGGGCCGCCGACACTGCCTCCTGGATTCGGGCGGGATAATGTTCGCCGCTCGAAGCAAGCGCCTTTTCGTTGCTCAGGATCAACAAGGCCTCGGCGGTGGCTTGCGTTCGGCGTTCATGAAATGTTTCCGCCAGCAACCCGGCTAATTCGCGCGCTTCGGCCTCAAATGCTGCGGTCAACTGACAAAAGCGGCGCGGTGCTGCCGCCGCTGAATCTTGCAGCGAGGACAAAATCTGTTGCCTCAATTCGGGTATGCCCCGGCCCGCGCTGGCCACGACGGGAACCACGGGCACGCCGAGGAGCGCGCCGAGTTTTTCGACGTCGAGTTCATGGCCATTGTTTCTGGCGACGTCCATCATGTTTGATACCAGGATGGTGCGATATCCCAGCTCGATCACCTGGGTGGCGTAATAAAGATTTCGCTGCAGGTTCGACGCGTCCACCACGACGACAACCAGGGCGGGGGCGGGAAGTTCTGGAAGGCGATTGAGCAGCACATCGCGGGAAATCTGTTCGTCCATCGACTGAGGACTGAGGCTGTAGGTACCGGGCAAATCAATGACGCGGATCGGCAGCGCATCCGGCGCGCCGAGCAGCCGCCCTTCTTTTCTTTCCACGGTCACTCCGGCATAATTTCCAACTTTGGCGCGCAAGCCAGTTAGTGCATTGAAGACGGTCGTTTTTCCGGAATTGGGGTTGCCCGTGAGGACTACATAAAGCGGTTGAGTCGCCTTGGGCTGCGGGCTACGAGCCTCTGAAGTTGCGGGAGCCGGACCGGGACGCAATTGAGTTGGTTCAGAACTGGGGGAACTGCTGCTCATCAGTTTGGCCTAACCAGAATGCGCTCCGCTTCGTGCTTTCTCAAAGTATGATTATACC
>Ga0136846_1214381_pt1 | contig 13081 bp, 14 predicted proteins | sample HopSoiMetagenom2_FD_96841 | JGI IMG/M metagenome (GOLD analysis project Ga0136846, IMG submission 96841) | Grasslands soil microbial communities from Hopland, California, USA - 2 Assembly 2016 (version 4) | ecosystem: Environmental > Terrestrial > Soil > Grasslands | place: USA: Hopland... | reverse complement strand
GGGGTCACTACACCCTGGCGACGGCCCCGCAGATGACCCGGGCGCTGCGCCGGACGCAAGGGGACTGGGTGAGCCCGCGCGCTGGCTGACCTGGCGCTGTAATCGAGTGTCAGTCGTCGCAGACGGCCCAGGCCTCGACCTCGATCATCAGGCCGGGCCTGAACAGCGCCCCGACCTGGACCGCGGTGCTGGCCGGCGGGCGGGCGGTGTCCACGTATTCGTCGCGGACCGGGCGCACGACCGCGATCTGCGAGATGTCGGTGAGGTAGAAGCTCAGCTTGATCACGTCGGTGAAGGAGGCCCCGGCCGCGGCCAGCGCCCGGTTCAGGTTGGCGAACACCTGCCAGGCCTGCGCCTCCATGTCACCCGGCCCGACCAGCTCACCGTTCTCGTCGAGGGCGACCTGCCCGGAGATGGCCACCCAGCGGCCGCGGCCGGTCACCGCGTGGCTGTAGCCGGGGCCGGGTGCCAGCCCGTCGGGAGCGCGGAAATGCTGCAATGCCGACATGTTCGGCCCCTTCTCTAACTGTTTTCCCGTCCGTATCCCCTTGTCCAACGCTAGCGGGGTTCTCGCCGGACCGTCAGTGGGTCACGGAAGCGGTGGGGCGGGGGGTGCGGGACGGCTGGGCGGTGACGTCGGCGACGATGCAGGTGATGTTGTCGGGGGCACCGCCGTCCATGGCCAGGGCGATCAGGTCGGCGGCGGCCTGGTCGGGGTCGGGCACGGTGAGCAGGACCCGGGCGATGGCGTCGGCGGGCGCAGCCACGTGCAGGCCATCGGAGCAGAGCAGGTAACGGTCGCCGGAGCGGGCCTGGCGCAACTGGATGTCGGGGCGGGACGCGTGGTCGCCGGTGAGCGCGCGGAGCAGTAGCAGCCGCTGCGGGTGGGACGCGGCCTCCTCGGCCGTGATCTTGCCCTCGTCCAGCAGCGACTGGACCAGCGTGTGGTCCTGGGTGATCTGGAAGACCTCGGCGTCGCGGACCAGGTAGGCCCGCGAGTCGCCGATGTGGGCCAGGCCGAGCTGGGAACCCGACCACACCAGCGCGGTCAGGGTGGTGCCCATGCCGTGCAGCGCGGGGTTGGCCTGGACCATGTCGCGCAGCGCCCGGTCGGCCCGGCGGACGGCGTGATCCAGGGCGTTCAGCAACTCGCCGCCCGGCACGTGGGTGTCCAGCGGCCGCAGCGCCTCGATGACGGCGGCGCTGGCCACCTCGCCGCCCACGTGGCCGCCCATCCCGTCGGCCACCGCGAGCAGCCGGGTCCCGGCGTAAGCGGCGTCCTCGTTGCCCTCGCGGACCAGGCCGGTGTCCGACCGGACCGCGTAGCGGACGGTGAGTGTCTCGGTGCCATCGTTCATGGCGGTGTCCCTTCCCGACAGGTAGCCGATGAGGAAGACGGCGAGCTCCCGCCGGGCCGAGGTTTCCGCCTCGACCCGGGCCCAGTACGCGGCCAGTTCGGTAGCGGCCTGGGCGGGTGGCAGGGCGCTGACCGCGCGGATCCCGGCGAGCGGCATGCCCAGCCGGCGCAGCCAGGCCACCAGCCGGGCCTGCTCGAGCTGACCCGGGTCGTAGAACCGGTACGACGTCGCCGGGTCGACCTGGGCCGGGTGGAGCAGCCCGAGCTCGTCGTACAGGCGCAGGGCCTTGCGGGACAGCCCGGAGGCCCGGGCGAAGGCCCCGCTGGTCATCAGCTCCACGTCCGCCTCCCTCATCCCGGGCCAGGTGGCCCGGTGCCTCTCAGGCTGGGGCCGGCCCCAGGGGCCAGGTCAAATCAGCTGACCAGGGCGGCGAGCTTCTCGAGGTAGCGGGGGTCGCAGTTGAGGGAGAACGTGGTGAGGACGGTCTGCTTCCAGCGCTGGAGTTCGTCGGCGACCTTGGCCCAGGAGCCGACCAGGGCCACGTCCTCGACCAGTTGAGTGGGCACGGCCGCGATCGCGCTTTTCTTGTCGCCCGCCAGGTAGAAATCCTGGATCCGCCGGGCCTGGGCTTCGTAGCCGAGGCGGGCGAATACCTCGTAGTGGAAGTTGACACCGCGGGCGCCCATCCCGCCGATGTAGAGAGCCAGGGTGGGCCGGATGAAATCGGCCGCCCGTTCGGTATCGTCGTCGATGATGATCGCTAGCGGACCGCCTACTACGTCGAACGTGTCACGGGTGTGGCGTGCGCCGGGGCGGCCGAAACCCTCGTCGAGGGCTTTCGCGTAGAAGTCGTTCATGGCCGGCGAGAAGAAAATGACGTTCCAGCCGTCGGCGATTTCGGCCGCCAGCGCCACGTTCTTCGGGCCCTCGGCGCCGAGGTAGACCGGGATCTCGTCGCGGTAGGGGTGCAGGATCGAGCGCAGCGGCTTGCCCAGGCCGGTGCCGCCCTTCTCGGCCGGCAGGGGCAGCTGGTAGTGCTTCCCGTCGTAGGCGACCGGCTCGCCGCGGGCGATGACCTTCCGGAGGATGTCGATGTACTCGCGGGTGCGCTCGAGCGGGCGCGGGTAGGGCTGGCCGTACCAGCCCTCCACCACCTGGGGGTTGCTGGTGCCGACGCCGAGCAGGACCCGGCCGCCGGTGAGGTGGTCCATGGTCATCGCGGTCATAGCCAGGGTGACGGGCGGGCGGGCCGAGATCTGGGAGACGGCCGTGCCCAGCTGAATCCGTTCGGTACGGGAGCCCCACCAGGCCAGCGGGGTCCAGGCGTCGCTGCCGTAGGCTTCGGCGGTCCACATCTGGTCGATGCCGATCCGCTCGGCGGTCTCGAACAGCTCAGGCGCGCCCGGGGGCGGGCCGGCCGACCAGTAGCCGGCCGAGACGGAGGTCCTCATGTGATCATCTTTAACGCAGGCCGCCCAGCCGGTCTAGGGCCTCGTCCGTCTCGGTGATCAGGTCGGCCATCACGTCGGCGACCGGGCGGACCTCGTTCATCCGGCCGATGATCTGCCCGGCGGGCATCGTCACCACGTCCGGCTGGCCGGACCGCATGAGGCGCTGGTGGGCGTCGCTGACCAGCAGGTTCTGCAAGGGCATGGGCAGCGGGGCGGGGGCGCCGGGCTGTTCCCAGGCGGCGGTCCAGCGGTTCTTCAGCAGCCGGGCCGGCTTGCCGCTGTAGATCCGGGACCGGACGGTGTCCGAGGAGGTGGCGTTCAGCAGGGCCTGCTGCATGGCGGGCGCCGCCGACAGCTGCTGGTACTCCGTGGTGACCAGCCAGGCCGAGCCCATCCAGGCCCCGGCGGCGCCGAGCGCGAGGGCGGCGGCGACCTGGCGGCCGCAGCCGATACCGCCCGCGGCCAGGACCTGTGCCTGGTCGCCGACCGCGTCGACGACCTCGGGGACCAGGACCATGGTGCCGATCTCGCCGGTGTGGCCGCCGGCCTCGTGGCCCTGGGCGACCACGATGTCCACCCCGCTGGCGACCTGCCGGCGGGCGTGCCCGGGCTTGCCGGCCAGCGCGGCGACCAGCATGCCGCGGTCGTGCGCGCTGGCGATGACGTCGGGCGGCGGCGAGCCGAGCGCGTTCGCGATCAGCGCGGCCGGGTGGGCCAGCGCCACCTCGACGTGCTGGCGGGCCACCGAGTGCAGCCAGCCGAGGACGCCGTCGCCGGACTGGGTGTCGTCCGGCAGCGGCGGCACGCCCAGGTCGAGCAGGGTCTGCTCGACGAATTCTCGATGGGGGCCGGGGATCAGCTGGCTGAGATCGGTGGCCGCGCCCTCGGCCGGGACGGTGGCCGGCATGACCACGTCGATGCCGTACGGGCGGCCGCCGGTGTTCTCGTCCATCCAGGCCAGCACGGCGTCGAGCTCGGCCGGGTCGTTGAAGCGGACGCAGCCGAGCACGCCCAGGCCGCCGGCCCGGCTGACCGCGGCCGCGACGTGCTCGGACGGGGTGAAGCCGACGAGGGGATGCTCGATGCCGAGCAGGTCGCAAAGGGGGGTGCGGAAGGTCACGGGGCTGCCTTCGCCGGGTCGTGGGCTTCGGCGTAGGCCCGGGCCCAGCCGTAGTCGGCCTTGCCGGAGACGGTCCGGCCGACGGAATCGACGAACCAGATGGTACGCGGCGCCTTGTAGCCGGCCAGCTGGCCGTGCACGTGCGCTTGGAGCGCGGCGGCATCCGCGGTGACACCGGGGCGCAGCTGGACCAGCGCGGCCACCCGCTGCCCGAGCCGGTCGTCGGGCACGCCGAGGACCAGCGCGTCGAACACGTCCGGGTGCGACTTCAGCGCTCCCTCGACTTCCTCGGGAAAGACCTTCTCGCCACCGGTATTCACGCACGTATTGCCGCGGCCGAGGAGGGTGATCGTGCCGTCCTCCTCGACCCGCGCCCAGTCGCCGGGCACCGCGTACCGGCGGCCGTTCACCTCCGTGAACATCTCGGCGGTCTTAACCGGGTCCTTGTAGTAGCCGAGCGGGATGTGCCCGCCGCGCGCCAGCTTGCCGGTCTCCCCCGGCCCGCAGGCGCCGCCGGCTTCGTCGATGACGATGACGTCCGGGCCGGCCGTGACCGTGGGACCGCCCCGGTGCGCACCGCCCGCGCTGTGGAGGGCCATGCCGGTGAAGCCGGTCTCGGTCGAGCCGATCGCCTCGGTGAGGAACACGCTGGGGAGCGCCCGGGCGACCGCGTCCTTGACCGCGGGCGAGAACAGCGCGGCGGTGGTGTTCAGGTTGATCAGCGAGGACGTGTCGTAGTTCCCCGCGGCCAGCGCTTCTATCAGCGGCCGGGCCATCGCGTCGCCGATGACCGACAGCGTGTTGACCCGGTGCTTTTCCACCGCGGCCCAGAGCGCGTCCGGATCGAACTTCGGCATGATGACGGCCGTGTCCCCGGCGAACAGGCAGCCCAGCGTGGCCACCATGGCGGCGCCGTGGATAAGCGGCGCGGGCGCCATGCGGACCAGGGCGGTCCCCTCGGCGCCCTTGCGGGACTGCGCCCACTCGTCGGCCAGCGGCTCGCCGGTGAGGAAGTCGATGCCGCCGGCCAGCGTGCGCCAGATGTCCTCGTGCCGCCACATGACGCCCTTGGGATACCCGGTGGTGCCGCCGGTGTAGATGATGTAGACGTCGTCGGGGCTGCGCGGGCCGAAGTCACGTGTTTTCGATGCGGCCGCTATGGCCGCGTCGAAGTCCGGGCCGATCACCACGCGCGGCAGTCCGGGCGGCGCCACGGCGTCCACGATCGCGGCCAGGTCCTGATCGTGGACGAGGGCAGCCAGGTCGCCGTCCCGCAGGTGGTAGGCCAGTTCTCCGGCCAGGTAGCGGTAGTTGATGTTAATGGTGACGGCGCGGAGCTTGATGACGGCGAGCAGCGTTTCCACGGCCGCCACGGAATTACGGGCATAGAGGCCGACGTGGCCGCCGGGGCTGACTCCCCGGGCGGCCAGGTGGTGGGCCAGGCGATTGGCCTCGTCCTCGAGCTCGGCGTAGGTGAGCTGACGGTCGCCGCAGATCAGCGCGACCCGCTCGGGGAAAGCGTCGACGGCATGCTCGAACAAGTCGGCCATGTTCAGTGCCATGGGTCGAAACTAGAACGTGTTACTGTTTTCAGCAAGCCTTTCGGCCCGGCTGAGACGAGGGAATCGCCGTCATGACGGAATCTTCTGGGGATCTTGCTGGGGATCTTGCTGGGGAGGAGCCGCACGCGCTCATCGAGCGCCGGGACCACGTGCTGATCGTCACGATGAACCGCCCGGCCGTGCGCAACGCGCTGAGCGGGCCGATGCTTGAGCTGATGCGCCAGGCCTGGGATACCGTCGACGCCGACTCCGATATCCGGGCCTGCGTGCTGACCGGGGCGGGCGGTGCGTTCTGCGCCGGGGCCGACCTCAAGGCGATGACCAGGTCGCACCCCGGCGACGCGTTCCGGGGCGGGGGGATGGACCTGTCGGTGATCGAGCCGCTGCTCAAGGGGCGCCGGCTGACCAAGCCGCTGATCGCGGCGGTGGAGGGCCCGGCCATCGCGGGCGGCACCGAGATCCTGCAGGCGTGTGACATCCGGGTGGCGGGTGAGAGCGCGCGGTTCGGCGTGTCCGAGGCGCGCTGGGGGCTGTTCCCGCTGGGCGGTTCGGCGGTCCGGCTGGTCCGGCAGATCCCCTACACCGTGGCGGCCGACCTGCTGCTCACCGGGCGGCATATCACCGCGGCGGAGGCGCTGTCCATCGGGCTGATCGGCCACCTGGTTCCCGATGGCCAGGCGCTGGACCGGGCCCTTTCGATCGCGGCGGCGATAGCGGCCAACGGGCCGGTCGCGGTGCGGGCGATCCTGCAGGTCATCCGGGACACCGAGGGGATGGGCGAGAACGAGGCGTTCGCGCTCGAGGCCAAGGCGGGCATGGCCGTGTTCGCCAGCGAGGACGCCAAGGAGGGCCCGCGCGCGTTCGCCGAGAAGCGGCGCCCGGAGTTCAGGGACCGCTGAGCGCCGGCACCGCTGATCAAGAAACCGTAATGTCCTGCGGAGTCAGATGGAGCGGGACCGGCCGGCCCAGTACGGGTCGCGGAGCCGGCGTTTGTAGAGCTTGCCGTTGGGGTCACGGGGCAGTTCGGCCACGTAGTCGATGGTCCTGGGCAGCTTGAACCGGGCCAGCCGGCCGCCGGTGAAGGCGAGCAGTTCGGCGGTGAGCCCGGGACCCGGCTCGGCGCCGGGTGCGGGCTGGACCACCGCCTTGATCTCCTCGCCCCACTCCTCGTGCGGGATGCCGAACACGGCCACGTCGTCGACCGCCGGGTGGGCGGACAGCGCGGCCTCGATCTCGGCCGGGTAGATGTTGACGCCACCCGAGATGATCATGTCGCTCTTGCGGTCGCAGAGGAACAGGTAGCCGTCCGCGTCCAGGTAGCCGATGTCCCCCACGGTGAACATGCCGCGGGCGCGGGAGGCCAGCGTCTTCTCCTCGTCCTTGTAGTAGTCGAAGGTCGAGGTGCCCATCCGCATGTAGACCAGGCCGGGCTGGCCGGCCGGGACGTCGCTGCCCTGCTCGTCGAGGATCAGCACCTGGGAGCCCGGCCAGGGCAGGCCGACGGATCCGGGCCGGGCGAGCCACTGCGACCCGGTGATCACGGTGCCGCCGCCCTCGCTGGCCGCGTAGTACTCGGTCACCACCGGGCCCCACCAGTCCAGCATCTGCCGTTTGAGGTCCGGCGGGCAGGGGGCGGCGCTGTGGATCGCGCACCGCCACGAGGACACGTCGTAACGGTCCCTGGTTTCCTGGGGCAGAGCGAGGAGACGGCGGAACTGAGTGGGCACCATGTGGCTGTGGGTGACCCGGTGCTCTTGGACCAGTTTCAGCAGTTCCCCGGCGTCGAAGCGGTCCATCAGGATCACCGGGTGGCCGACCTGGAGGGAGATCGTCGCGAAGTTCAGCACCGCCGTGTGGTAGAGCGGCGAGCAGCACAGGTGCACGTTGCCGTCGAACGGCTTCAGCCCGAAGATGCCGAAGAACCAGCCCGCCGCCAGCGGCGGCCGGTCGGGGTCCTCGCCGGTCAGCGGGCGGCGTACGCCCTTGGGGCGGCCGGACGTGCCCGAGGTGTAGACCATGGGGGCGCCGGCCGTGCGCGGCTCCGGACGGCCCGTGCTGCCCGCCCCGGCACTGTCCGCGCCGAGCGCGGCCAGCGGGGTGAAGTCGCCGATCTCCCCCACCGCGAACCGGGCGTTCTCCTTGATCCCGGCGGTCTCGGCCGCCTCGGCGGCGACGGCGGCGAACCGCTCGTGGGCCACGAACGCCGCCGCGCCGCTGTCGGCCAGGATGTAGGCCACCTCGGCCGCGGCCAGATGCCAGTTCACCGGGACCACGTACAGGCCGGTCTGGATGGCGGCGAAGAACAGCGCGAGGGCCTCGGTACTGTTCGGCAGCATCCCGGCCACGCAATCGCCCGGGCGCAGTCCGAGCGCCTGCAGCCCCCGGCCGTACTGGTCGGCCCGCGCGGCCAGGCCGGCGTAGCTGACGGTGCCGCCGTCCGGTTCGACCACCGCGAGGCTGTCCGGGTCACCCGCGGCGATGTTCCACAAGCCGATGTCGGTCACCTGGATAATCTAGAACACGTTCTATTAAGGGACAAGGTTAGAGGCCCGGGGCCTGCCCGTTAACTAGAACACGTTCTATACTCGGCGAGTGACCCAGCCTGCTACGGCGCCGCTGCGGGCGCCGCTGGATATCGAGTTCGACTACACGCGTTCGCTCGGGCCGGTGCTGAGCCAGTTCATGGCGGCCCTTGCGCAGCGGCGCATCCTGGGCGCCCGGGGCGCGGACGGGCGGGTGCACGCGCCGCCGTTCGAGTACGACCCGGTGACCGCCGAGCCGCCCGGGGACCTGCTGCCGGTGGGGCCGGAGGGCACCGTCGTCAGCTGGTCCTGGATGCCCGAGCCGCTGGCGGGCCAGCCGCTTGCCGTGCCGTTCGCCTGGGCGCTGATCCGGCTGGACGGGGCGGACACGGCGTTGCTGCACGCGGTGGACGCGGGCTCGGCCGCCGCGATGCGGACCGGGCTGCGGGTGCGGCCCCGCTGGTCCGCGGCGCGGACCGGCAGCATCAGGGACATCGCCTGCTTCGAGCCGTCCGGCGGGCCCGCAGTGCCGGATGATCCGGGGACGGCCGAGGCTGCGGATGGGATGACGGTCACGCCGGTGCGGCTGCACTATATGCACACCGCATCGCCCGGGGAGGGCTTCTACCTGCGCGGGCTGGCCGAGCGCCGGCTGCTCGGACAGCGATGCGGCGTGTGCGGCCAGGTGTACGTGCCGCCGCGGGGCACCTGCCCGGCCGACGGCGTGCCTACCCACGAGGAGGTGGAGCTGTCCCCGAGCGGGACCGTCACCACGTTCTGCATCGTGAACGTCGGGTATCCGGGCCAGCGGGTCACGCCCCCCTACGTGGCCGCGGCCATCCTCCTGGACGGGGCTGACATCGCGTTCGGGCACCTGGTGCTGGGCTGCGACCCCAGCGAGGTGCGGATGGGCATGCGGGTGCGGGCGGTATGGGGCGACGAGGGAGTCAGCCACTTCGAGCCGAACGGGGAAGCCGACGCGCCCTACGAGTCGTATGAGAGGTTCATGTGAGCGAGGTCGCGGTCGTCGGGTTCGCGCAATCGCCGGTGGCGGTGCGGGATGACGCCACCACCAGCGGGGTGGAGATGCTGGTGCCGACGATCGCCGAGGCGTTCGGCGCGTGCGGCATCACCAAGTCCGACATCGGGTTCTGGTGCTCCGGGTCCTCGGACTACCTGGCCGGGCGGGCGTTCTCCTTCGTGTCGGCGGTCGACGCCATCGGGGCGGTGCCGCCGACGATGGAGTCGCACGTCGAGATGGACGGCGCCTGGGCCCTGTACGAGGCCTGGGTCAAGGTCCTCACCGGCGATGCCGATATCGCGCTGGCCTACGGGTTCGGCAAGTCCTCGGGCGCGGAGCTGCGCCGGGTGCTGGCGCTGCAGCTCGACCCGTACCTGGTCGCGCCGCTGTGGCCGGATTCGGTCTCGGTGGCGGCGCTGCAGGCCCGGCTGGGCCTGGAGGCCGGGCGGTGGACCGAGAAGGACATGGCGGAGGTGGCCGCGCGCAGCCGGGCCGCGGCTGCGGGAAACCCGGCGGCGCAGGTGTCGGGTTCGGTCACGGCCGCGGAGTTGCTCGACCGGCCCTACGTGGCCGAGCCGCTGCGGGCGCACGACTGCGCCCCGGTCGGCGACGGCGCCGCGGTGGTAATCATCGCGTCGGCGGCGCGGGCCCGGGAACTGTGCGAGCGGCCCGCCTGGATCACCGGGTTCGCGCACCGGATCGACTCGGGCTCGCTGGGTGCGCGGGACCTGCTGTCCGTGCCGTCGGCGGCGGGTGCGTCGTCGGCGGCTTCGGCTGACGTCGGTTCGGTTGACGTCGCTGAGTTGCATGCGCCGTTCACTCACCAGGAGATCCTGCTGCGCGAGGCGATGGGGCTCGGCGGCGATGTGGCGATCAGCCCGTCCGGCGGCGCGCTGTGCGGCAACCCGATGTTCGCGGCCGGGCTGGCCCGGATCGGGCTGGCGGCGCGGGCGGTCATGTCCGGCCGGGCCGGGCGGGCCCTCGGGCACGCGACCAGCGGCCCGGCCCTGCAGCAGAACCTGGTGTGCGTTCTTTCCGGGGCGTCCTCATGAAGCAGCAGGCGGCGGTGCTGGGAGTCGGGCAGACCCGGCACCGGTCCAAGCGCACCGACGTATCCATGGCCGGGCTGTGCCGGGAGGCGGCGGACCGCGCGGTCGCGGACGCCGGGCTCACGCTGGCCGACATCGACGCGGTGGTGGTCGGCAAGGCGCCGGACCTGTTCGAGGGCGTGATGATGCCCGAGCTGTACCTAGCCGACGCGCTCGGCGCGGTCGGCAAGCCGCTGCTGCGGGTGCACACGGCCGGCTCGGTGGGCGGCGCGACCGGGAACGTCGCGGCCAGCCTGGTGCAGGCGGGCGTGCACCGGCGGGTGCTGGCGCTGGCGTGGGAGAAGCAGTCCGAGTCCAACGCCATGTGGGCGCTGTCGATCAACCCGCCGTTCAGCATGCCGGTCGGCGCTGGCGCGGGCGGGTACTTCGCGCCGCACATCCGCGCCTACATCCGGCGCAGCGGGGCGCCGTCGCACATCGGCGCGCTGGTCGCGGTCAAGGACCGGCGCAACGGGGCTCTCAACCCGTTCGCCCACCTGCAGCAGGGCGACATCACGCTGGAGAAGGTGCAGGCCTCCCCGATGCTGTGGGACCCGGTCCGGTACGACGAGACCTGCCCGTCCTCGGACGGCGCGTGCGCGGTGGTCATCGGGGACGCCCCGGCCGCGGCGGAGGCGCCCGGGCCGGTGGCGTGGATCCGGGCCACCTCGATGCGCAGCGAGCCGACCATGTTCGCGGGCAAGGACCACGTCAACCCGGCCGCGGGCCGGGACTGCGTGGCCGCGCTGTGGCGGCAGGCGGGGATCACCGACCCGATCAACGAGATCGACGTAGCCGAGATCTACGTCCCGTTCTCCTGGTACGAGCCGATGTGGCTGGAGAACCTCGGCTTCGCCGCGCCGGGCGAGGGCTGGCGGCTGACCGAGGCGGGCGAGACCGCCATCGGCGGCCGGATCCCGGTCAACCCGTCCGGCGGGGTGCTCAGCTCGAACCCGATCGGGGCCTCCGGGCTGCTGCGGTTCGCCGAGTCGGCGCTGCAGGTGATGGGGAAGGGCGGGGAGCACCAGGTGCCCGGGGCGCGGGTGGCGCTCGGGCACGCCTACGGCGGCGGCTCCCAGTTCTTCTCTATGTGGGTAGTCGCCAGCACGCCCTCGTGACCGCCTAGGCTGGGCACGCCTAACGGAAGCGAAGGGGCAGTGATTGAACGGACAGCCGGTCATTTCAGTCCGGGGCGAGGCGACACTCGAGGTCGAGCCCGAGATCGCCGTCGTCAGCGTGACCGTCCAGGCCCGCGATCGCGACCGGGAGACGGTCCTGCACCGGCTGGCCGACCGTAATCGCCAGATAACCGACCTGGTCAAGGGCTACGGCGAGGCGGTCGAGAAGCTGGCGAGCGGGCCGGTCAGCGTCCGCCCGGAGCTGAAGGAGAAGCGGCCGGCGAGCGCGTCGCCGGTTACCTGGCCAGCGCCAGTACCACGGTCACGATCCGGGATTTCACCGTTCTCGGCGACCTGATCGTGAGCCTGGCCGATGCGGAGCTCGCGACCGTGGACGGCTTCTGGTGGGCTCTGCGCCCGGGCAGCCCCGTCTATCGTGAGGCGCGGCTGGCCGCGGCGCGCGATGCCACGGTGCGGGCCGGCGAGTACGCCGAGGCGTTCGGCGGCCAGCTGGGCGACCTGCTCGAGGCGGCCGATTCGGGCCTGCTCACCGCTCAGGCCCGGTCAGACCGGTGGGCGTTCAGCGGGTCCCGGGCGGCGGCCGGCCGCGCGTCGCACAGGGCGGAATCGGCGCCCCCTGAGCTGGACCTGGAACCGGAAAGGCAGACCGTCAGTGCCCAGGTCGACGCCCGCTTCGCGATGACCCGGCCGTCTCCGGGCCAGGCGGGCTCATGATCATCATCACGGGTAGCGTGACGGGCACGCCGGAGACGATCGACGAGCTGCTGGCGGCCGGCCTGGAGCATGTCAGGAGGTCCCGGGAGGAACCGGGCTGCATCTCGCACGCGGTCCACCGGGACGCAGAGAATCCGCTGCGGCTGGTGTTCTTCGAGCGGTGGGAGTCGGCCGAGGCGGTCCGGGCGCACTTCGCCGTCCCGGCCTCGGCGCAGTTCGTGAGGACTGCCACCGCGCTCGCCGCTTCGCCTCCTACCTTGGAGCTGTTCACCGCGACTGCAGCGAGCATTTCTTAATCGGAATGGTGCGCAGGGGACCGGTGGGGTTGGTGGTGGCTTCCAGGCCGGGCCGACGCTCTGGGCCGATGCGCTGGACCGCCGCGCCGAGCCGGCGGGCCAGGCCGACGCGCTGAGCCGTCGCGCCGAACCGTCGCGTTGAACCGTCGCGCCGGGGTCTATGTGACGGGCTATTTCATGATCGCGGGCAGTTTCGGCGTCTATGCGGCCGGAACTGCCCGCGATCATGGTCCGGTCCGGGAGGACTGCGGAGTGGCGGCGGCAGTGGGGCATGGCGTGGCGATTGATGGTCTACCTATGTAGACGGACGAGTTCTATCTATGTAGAGTCGCCAGCGTGGCGTCACGTTCCGAGTTCTCCGCGCAGACCTTGTCGGTGCTGGCGGCGCTATGTGAGCAGCCGTCGGAATGGCAGCACGGATACGCGCTGGCCAAGCAGACCGGCTTGAAGTCGGGCTCGCTGTACCCGATCTTGATGCGGCTGGCGGACCGGGAGCTGGTCGAGGCGCGCTGGCAGGACGAGCCGCAGCCGGGACGGCCGCGGCGGCATCTGTACCGGCTGACGACGGCTGGGCTGGCCAGTGCTACGGCCGCGCTGGCCAGCGCGGCCGAAGTCGCGGCGGCGCGGGCGGGGGCCGGGAAGGCGCGCTCGGGGGCCCGCCCGGCGCCCGGGCTGGCGCCGGCGCCGCGTGGTGCGACGGCGGGCGCGACACCATGAACGGGCCGGAGCGCATGGTAGGCGGGTGAGGTGATGAGCGGACTGAGCCGGGCGGTAGCCGCGGCTGGACGCGGGGCGGCGGCGGTGGCTGGG
>Ga0136846_1210907_pt1 | contig 13081 bp, 9 predicted proteins | sample HopSoiMetagenom2_FD_96841 | JGI IMG/M metagenome (GOLD analysis project Ga0136846, IMG submission 96841) | Grasslands soil microbial communities from Hopland, California, USA - 2 Assembly 2016 (version 4) | ecosystem: Environmental > Terrestrial > Soil > Grasslands | place: USA: Hopland... | reverse complement strand
TTCAATACGTGTTCCGTTCGTGAGCAAGCCGAGAACAAGACTTATTCGGCGCTGGGGCGACTGCGGTCGTTCAAAAAACAGCATCCGGAAAAGATCATCGGTGTGATGGGCTGCATGGCGCAGAAGGACCATCAGCTTGTTTTCAATCGAGCGCCGTATGTTGATCTCGTGGTTGGCCCGGGCCAGCTGGCGCGGATTCCGGATTTAATCGACGAGGTCGCGGCGGGCAAAGGGCGGCAAATGGCCATCAGCCTTGGTCGCCGCGAGGGGCCGCTGGATTCGATCAAGCGGAGCCACGAGACGTTCGACCCGCTCCGCGACCCAAGCATGCGGCCGACGCCATTTCAGGCCTATCTGCGGATCCAGATTGGCTGCGACAAGTTCTGCACGTATTGCATTGTGCCGATGACCCGCGGGCCGGAGCAGGGACGGCCGCCGGAGCAGATTGTCGACGAGGCGCGAGTGCTGGCCGATCAAGGCTGCAAAGAAATCACGCTGATTGGGCAGACGGTGAACAGCTACAAGCACACAAGCGGCGGGCGAACCACGCGGCTTTCGGACCTGCTCTATGCGTTGCACGAGATCGACGGGATCCGACGGCTGAAGTTCGTCACGAATTATCCAAAGGATATGACGGATGACCTGCTGCAGGCCGTTCGCGATCTGCCCAAATGCTCGCCGTACTTGCATGTGCCGGCGCAGAGCGGCAGCAATGACGTGCTGGCCCGGATGAAGCGAGGCTATACGGTCGAGGATTATCGCGAAATGTATGGCCGCATTCGCGATCACCTGCCCGAGGCCGCGGTGACGAGCGATTTCATCGTCGGTTTCTGCGGCGAGACGGAGGATGATTTTCAGAAGACGTACGACCTGGTCGCCGAATGCCGCTTCAAGAACAGCTTTATCTTCAAGTACAGCGAGCGGCCGGGGACAAAAGGGGCAGAGCTGTACGCGGACGATGTGCCGTTTGACGTCAAAAATCGTCGCAACAATGAGCTGCTGGAGCTGCAGAACCGCATCAGCGAGCAGGATAGCCAGCGGTTCCTGGGCGAACGAGTGGATGTGCTCATCGAAGGACCGAGCGATCGGGCCAGACACCGCGGGGAAGACACCGGAGATATTATCCAGCTCACCGGCCGCACGCCGTGCGACCGGATTGTCGTATTTGATGGCAATCCGCGGCTCATCGGCGAGATCGTTCCGATCGTGATTTATGACGTAAGCCCGCACACGTTGTTTGGCGCCGTGGTAACGCAGGAAGTGGGGCAGACGCTGCTGTCTGTGAGTTGAACTTTGTGCCAAGCACAATCGCGAGCACGAAGCCGGCGAATCGATCGTTGCTTGTGCGCCAGATGGTCGAACAGGCGCGGGCCGTGCGGGCGGACCTGAAAAACGGCAGCCGCACACGTCTAGATCGAATCGACAAGTCGTTGGCGGCGACTGTTGGTCATGAAGTTGCTCGCGAAGAAGCGGCCGACGTGGTCGCGCAGGCGGCGGCGTGCGCCGCGCCGATTTTGGCCGCGGCGCCGACTGCGCGGGTTACGTGTTTCGACTGGCTGAAAGGTCAGTTGAATCTGTGGGAACAAGCTGCCATTCGACAGGCCGAAGTACTCAGTACTGGATACTCAGTACTCTGTACGGCGAATCACGGCACCGATCTGGCGCACCTCTTCGAACATTTCCTGCACCATTACAAACCAAGCGGCCGGAAGCGTGGCGGCGTATTCTTCACGCCGCAGCCGATCGCCGATTGCATCGTGCGCGGCGTCGATCGCCTGCTTCGAGAGGACTTTTCCATCGCGGATGGCCTGGCCGACGGATCGTTGACAATTCTGGACCCAGCCTGCGGCACCGGCGTGTTCTTGCTGTCCTTGATCGACCATCTACGCGATCGAGTCGCTGTCGAAAATGTTCTGCCGCGGCTCGCCGGAATCGAAATTCTTCCCGCCGCGGCGCTGCTGGCCAAATTGAATATCGCGCTGGCGCTTGGCGAAACGGGAGGCGACTTAACCCAGGTTCCTCCCCTCAACATCATCATTGCAGACGCACTTTCTCCAGCCACCCAATCCAAAATCCAAAATTCAAAATCCAAAATTCCGGTCATAATTGGCAACCCGCCGTTTTCGAGCCTCTCAACAACGACAAACGACTGGATCGCTCAGTTGGTGCGTGGCGATGACGAGGTCCGCGGTTACGTGCGGGCGAATGGGCAGCGATTAAACGAAAAGAAGACCTGGCTGCATGATGATTATGTGAAGTTCATGCGACTGGCGCAGTGGCATGTGGAGCAAGCCGGCTGCGGAATCGTCGGTTTTGTCACCAATCATGGGTTTTTGGATAATGCGACCTTTCGCTTGATGCGTCAGGAGCTGCTGCGGGTTTTTCCGCGCATCGAGATTGTCGATTTGCACGGTAATCGAAAGAAACACGAGCGTGCGCCCGACGGAGGGTGCGATGAAAACGTGTTCGGTCTCGATCAAGGTGTCGCCATTGGCCTGTTTTGTCGCCCGCCAACACTAGCCCGAAGCGCAAGCGAGGGTATTAGGCGTTCCACAATCGAATACGCGGAACTCTGGGGCTCGCGCAATCACAAGTTGGAAGTTCTCGCGGCGCCAGCGCAACAACGAAGGCTACCTCGCTTACCCTCGCTCGCGCTTCGGGCTAGTGTGCTGATGCCAAGCAGTCCCGACTGGAGATTCGTCCCCACGCCGACGTCCCCCGAACATTCGGAATATGAAGCCGGGTGGTCGCTGGCCGCTGCAACGCCGGTCTATACCACGGCGCCGGTGACCGCGCGGGATCATTTTGTCGTGGCATTCACGGCCGAGGAACTGCGTGCCCGCATTGAAGAATTTCGCGACCTGTCCCTACCTGACGAAGAGATTCGCCGCCGCTATTTTCAGCGCACACGGTCCGCTCGCTACCAGGTGGGCGATACGCGGGGCTGGAAGTTGACTGATGCCCGGCGGGCCGTCGCTGCCGACCAGGACTGGCCGCAAAAAATCGTCCGCTGCCTTTATCGCCCGTTCGACTGGCGATATGTCTTTTGGCATCCGGCGATGATTGATTGGCCGCGGCGCGAAGTGACGCGGCATCTCATTGAAAACCAGGAATTAGGAATTAGGAGTCAGGAGTCAGAGTACCGGATCCAAAATCCAAAATCGAAAATCCAAAATCTGTGTTTGATTGCTCGTCGCCAACAATTGCCGACGCAGCCGTGCACGTTCTTTTGGATTAGCGACGGTCTGGCGCTGGATGGAGTGATTCGCAGCGACAATCGCGGCAGCGAATCACTGTTTCCGCTGTATTTGCTCGATGCAAAAGACGGGAAGGCAGCCGCGAATTTCGCGCTGCCATTGATCGACCAAATTTCAGGCAGATTCGGCCTCTCCTGGCTGCCCCTGGGCAGCGGCGATCTGAGGCAGACGTTCGGCCCGGAAGACATGCTGGCATACATTTACGGGCTGTTTCACTCGCCTGACTATCGGGAAAGGCATGCCGATGATTTGAGGCGCGATTTTCCGCGGGTAATCGTGCCGTCATCGGCGAGCCTGTTTGAGCAGATGGCGCTGTTCGGAAGCGAGTTGATCGCTCTGCATCTTTTGCGATTGCCGGACGCAGCACTTAGCAAACCGTCCCACGAATCGGCCGCGATCGCAGACTTCCGAGCCGGAGGCTATTTCGCCCTGCGAAAGTGGCTGCAGCCGAAGCATCGCTCGACAGCCGATCCAGAGTATTCCCAAATCGTCGCCGCGATAGCGCGGACCATCGAAATCATGGCAGCGATCGAAGCCGCCGTGAAACAAAGCGGCGGCTGGGAAAGCGCGTTCGGCGCAAAGGCGACTTAGCCGCGGACGGCTTGCGGGCGGGCGGCAGCGGGCACGCCCTTTTGGCTCGTGTACCACATCAGGCGACCCAGCAACCGCGCATAAAGCAGCAGCACGGCGACTGTCGCGCAGGCGCCGACTGGAACCATCAAGAGCTGCTTTGCCGCGATCAGAGCCAGCGCACCTGCCAGCAAAAACGCGATGACGATCGAGTAGGTGTAGAAAATAACCCAGGCCTCGCCGGCGGACCCCAGAGTTTTTGTGACTAGCGGTGAAATGATTGCCACAACACTGTCTTCAGCGAGCATTGAATGCAAAACGAACGGGAACAGAATCAGCCAGCTCAGCAGGGGCGGCAGCCCGATGGCAAAGGCCTCCATCATCGGATCATCGAAGTTGGAGGTAAAAATCGCCGCGGCAACGAGTCCGCCGGGGGCGAGTGAAATCAGCAACGCAACCGCGATATACATCGCCGGACCGAACCAGTCAAAAACATTCCAATCTGGCCATGCCTCGATCTGGTTCTCACCGTTGCCGGTGGCCACGATAACAGCATGAATGACGACCGCGAAGGTAAACAGCCAAACGGCCGTCAGCGGTATTCCGACCCACATCAGAAAGAGCGGCGCTCCGCCGTCAAGAATCGAGGCGACGATGGCGTTCACCAGGCCACCAACGACGGCCAGGCCGATGGAAAACGAAACCACCCGCAGCAGCGTGCTAGGGAAAAACAGAAACTCCACAATGCCATAGAGAAACGGCGCGCGCTTCCAGGCGTCAGTCGAGCGGGGATCGACAAAGTCACCGATCAGGCCGTCGTCGTAGCGGCCGTCGTACATTGGATCTTCGGGCTCAAGGTCGGGCTTAGGCAACACGGTTCTCGGGTCGCGGGCGGCTTCGACCACTTCGACCGGCGGGGCGAGCGAAACTTCTTCGTCTTCGCGCGCCGCGTTCTCAGGCGACTGTGACTCGGCGACCGCAGTCTTGGCGCGGCGGGGGCGGTCACCCGGCACCGTCAGGCGATGCTCCATAGCCGCCGGATCGCGTGCCGACAGCGTGTCGTATTCGCTCCGCTCGCGCACCAGCGGCCGATATTTGGGTCGCTCAATAACTTCGCTCATTCCAAAATCTTCAGTGCCCTCCAGCGTCGGACCCTTCGATTTTTGCGCCGCATCTGCTTTCAGCGGAGGCACCAAATTGCGGCTATGACAATTGGGACATTTGATTTCCTGGCCGATCTTTTCCAGCGGAGCATAAGTGCGCGTTCCGCAGAGATAGCAAACGACCGCGACTTCTGTCGGCTTCGGCTTTTTCTTGGGCGGCGGTGGCGGAAGGAGGTTGGGATCGACGAGGGTGTCGGGCTTGGCGGACTGTGGAGGCGCCGACTGCGGCGTGGTCGCCGGCGATTGCGGATTGCGGATTGCGGATTGCGAATTAGCCGGAGGGGTGAGGAATGGGTTTACCTGGCTGGGCGGCGGTGGCGGTGGCAGTGGAACACACGGTGACGGCGGGCGCGAGTGGGTGCTGCCTGATTCCTGACCGCTGAATCCTGACTCCTGACTTTGGACCTTGGACCTTGGACCTTGGACTGTTTGCTCTGACTCTTCCCCCAGCCGAAACCCTTGCCCACACTTGGGGCACGAAACCTGCGACCGCGGGGCGAGGGCCGGTGCCTTGATCTGCGCCTGGCAATGCGGGCAAGCGATCTTTCCCGGCTGAGCCTCTGTTCCCATAGGCCTGATTCTAGCACCCCCGGCCGAGAACAATCGACAAATGACAAATGACAAGCGATAAACGGCGGCTTACAATCACGGCATGACGATCGTCGGCCACCGCCCGCACTCTCGCCGCCAATTTCTGGCTCAAGCCGGCGGCGGCTTCGGCGCCATGGCCTTGGCGTCGCTGCTCGCTGACGAAAGTGACGCAGCCGCTAGTTCATCTCCGGCTGATGGGCCCAAGCTGCCCCATTTTTCGCCGCGAGTGAAGCGGGTGATCTGGCTCTTTATGCATGGAGGGCCGAGCCACGTCGATTTGTTTGATCCCAAGCCCGATTTAGTGAAGCTGGCCGGGCAGCCGCTGCCCGAAAGCTTCGGCATGGTGATGACGCGGCGAAAGGTGGCGGAAAATCCGCTCTTGCCGCCGATCAAGCCGCTGCGCCCACGGGGCGAATCGGGCCTGGAGGTCAGCGACTTCCTGCCGGAGATCGCCCGGCACGCCGACGAGCTCTGCGTGATACGCAGCCTCAACGGCGACAGCGTGAATCATCCGCAGTCGGTGTATCAGATGAACACCGGCAGTATCCTGATGGGCCATCCAAGCGTCGGAAGCTGGGTCGCGTATGGATTAGGTAGCGAAAACCGCGACCTGCCGGCGTTCGTCGTGCTGCCCGATCCGGGCGGCGGACTCAAAGGCGGCCCGCCCGCCTGGGGCAGCGGCTATTTGCCGGCGAGCTATCAAGGCGTCACGATGCGGCCCGGTGCGCAGCCGATTTTGCACCTCAAGCCGCAGCCGCAGATCAGCCTGCCACAGCAGCGAGCAACGCTCGACCTGGTGCAGCGGTTGAATCGCGAGCATCTGGCCGCCCGCGACAACGACGATGAGCTGGCCGCGCGGATCAAGGCGTACGAGCTGGCGTTTCGAATGCAGGCGGCCGCGCCGGAGCTGGTCGATGTGAGCGATGAGACAGCCGAGACGCAGACACTGTACGGCCTCGATCAGAAAGAGACGAAGGAGTTCGGCCAGCGGTGTTTGCTCGCGCGGCGGATGGTCGAGCGCGGCGTCCGCTTCGTGCAGGTCTATTCCGGCGACACCAACGGCTGGGACGCCCACAACGACGTGCTCGACAACCATTCGAAGTACTGCCGGGCCACGGACAAGCCGGTCGCGGGACTGCTGACGGATTTGAAGCGTCGCGGCTTATGGAACGAGACGCTAGTCATCTGGGGCGGCGAGTTCGGCCGGATGCCGATGAGCGAACAAGGCAAAGGCCGCGATCACAACCCCTGGGGCTATAGCGTCTGGCTCGCCGGCGGCGGCGTCAAAGGCGGCATGGCCTACGGCTCGACCGACCCCGTCGGTCTCCGCGCCGCCGAAAGTCCGGTTCACATCCGTAATTTCCACGCCACGCTGCTGTATTTATTGGGACTCGATCCGCAATCCCTGAGCTTCTTCCATAATGGCCTCGACGAGCGGCTGATTGGGCCAACGGATGATGTGGAAGTGGTGAAAGGGATACTGGCGTGATCATCTCCGGGGACTGAAGTCCCCGGCTACCGGCATGCGCCGCTCCGCGGCCGGATATGTACGCTGCGGCTGGCCGCAATCTTTCTGTAATGCGCCAGCTTTTTATCGCTTAGCTAGCAAAGACAGCCATCAAGACTGATTCGGCCAGTGCCGGCTGGCCGATGATATCAGACGGCCCCTATCGCGCTAGGCGCAGGTTGGAATATGGCTGATTACGATCCAAACGGCGGAATCATTGCCGTCAGTTGTCCAGGAGGGATGGCGCGGCAGTTTCGCGTGCAGGTGGAAAGCGGCGAGACGCCGGCTGGATGGAAACAGGTAGGCAGCTTTCGCGATTCCAGGCAGGCCGGCGAGTGTGCCGCCCGGCACCAGAAGGCAGGCCAAAAGACCCGGGTAGTCGCGTGTCGGGCGCTGCCGACCGCTGCGTAATCCTGGGAGCGGAACTGTGGTACGGCTGCGCCAACCACAGGCACCCATCAAGAGGCTTGTGCTACGGGCTGATAGCCGACGCAGTAATCACCGCAGGCCGCGGCGAGCTCAACTCGCTGGCGAGTGCCAGGCACAGCGGATGCCGCGGCGTACGCTCCAGAGCGAAAGCCAGCGTTTGTCGTGCGGCAGCCGGATCACCAGCTAGAATTTGTGTGCGGGCCAAATCGCACAGCAATTCCGGCGGCGGGTTATCGATCTGGGCGGCGGCAGCCAACGCCGTGACTGCGCCTTGATGCCGACCGAGCGCCCGCAGCGCCAGCCCTTCCTGAACCAGCACTTCCTGAGGCACTTCGCCGGGCGGGTAGGTCGTGGCCAGTGCTTGCAGCGTGGCCAGGACGCGCTGCGGCCGGTTTTCCTTAGCGTAAATGCGGGCGATGGCGAGCTGCACATCGGGCAGCGGCTGCTCGTAGCTTAGCGCACGGTGAAAGCTGGTAAGTGCCGAGTTGCTGTCGCCTTGGGCCAGCAAAACATGGCCGCGCAGCGCCCAAGCGGCAGCGAGCTGACTGTTGACCGCAATCGCCGCATCGGCCTGTCGGCCTGCTCGGGCCAGGTCGCCGCGATCCACATACATTTGCCCCAGACGCACGAGCCGCTCGGGATCGTTCCCCGAGAGCCGGACGGCCTCTTCCATATGCTCGACGGCCTTTTGCCTGGCGCCGCGTTGCCAGAGCGATTCGGCGTATCCATAGCGGGCCCGCTCGTCACTGGGGCATTTCAGGATGGCCGCCGCAAACAGGGTCTCTGCCCGGTCCCATTGGCCTCGCTGCTGGGCGTCCATGCCTTGCAGCGAAAGGTTGCGTGCCACGGCGATATTTTCGTCCGAAACCTTGTGGCTGCGAAAGGCGCGGCAGCCGGTGGAGTGAACGACCAGTCCAATGAGTACTCCGCTGACTAGGACCGGATTGCAAAACAGCCCAGACGCAGTGCGAAAGCAAGGCGCTGGCATCTGGGGCGGTCCCTATGGCGCTAGGAGGCGATTTTTCCAACACGCCGGATACCAGATTTTCGGCTCGGGAGCAATTGTGGCCGGTTCCACGCCCGCAATTTCCCTGTGCTAGCAGGTGGTCGTGATTAGGCCGCCCGGCGAACATAGCGGGTGAGCGGCTTGTAAAGCATGTCGCGTTTGGCGGTCGCCGCAAAATGCTTGAACGAAAGAATGGTCGGGCCGGGAAGCGAATCTTCCAGCTCCTGCATCTTCGCGGGTAGCGTGGGACCAAACTGCTTTATCTGACGGGTATAAATCACGTCGCGCGCGTAAGCATAGACCACGCGATCGGATTGATGGCATTCTTCAATCATGGCCACATACTTGGGATTGCCGAGGATTTCCTGCTTGATGCGGTTGTCCGGTGCGACGTTGATCGAGCGGTACTGGATATTCAGCTCTTCATCGCCGCACCAGTGCTTGAACAGCACGAGCGACTCGTTGAAGCGCTCGACGAAACCGACGAAGCCGATTTTCTTTTCCAGAATCTCAATGGCTCGATCGGCATTCTGCGAGTCGCTCAGAATGCGGGTATGAAAGTTCGGGACGCAAAGCAGCCATTCCTCGAAGGGGATTCGCTGCGTCTTCCGCTCCATGCTGAATTGATAGTGTGAGGCGCAGCGCTGCAGAGGATCGCGGAAGAAGGTGAAATAGCGCGGCGTTAGACCGGCCGATTCAAAATCGGTGTAGGGCCGCACGCAATGGCCAGCAATGCTTTTCAGGCCGGGATAAAAACGCTTGGCCCAAGAAATGTCGCCGGCGGTCGCGGCCTTTGTCGCGATCAGATCGCAATGCTTGCCGGGAAACGACTGCCGCAGGATAGCGCGGAAGGTCTGTCCCGCGGTCTTCATGATGTGCACGTGCGCGAGCATAGTTCTCCCCCCGATACAACGTGCATTCGGCGTAAAGCTGACATTTCCGTTACGCGGCGTAAGGTTCCGCGCTACAAAGCGCCCGACTGGCAGAGCTTGCCATCAGGCGCGACAATAACAATGGGCTAGCGTCGCCATCAGACTCGCGACAGCCCGGAGCGTTTATGCCCGCCGTGTACGAGAATTTTGGTGTCCGGTTCCTCTATCCCGAGAACTGGTCGATTACGGACGTCGAGGACGAGGACTGGCCGCGATCGGTCACCGTGCAGAGCCAGGAGACCGGGTTTTGGTCGCTGCATGTCTATCCGCCTGCTCATGAATTCAAGCCAATCGTCAAAGAACTGATTGCAGCGATCCAAGCAGAGTTTGAAGATATCGAGGTGCTGCCAGCGAAGGAAACGTTCGGCGAAACCCCAACCACCGGGGTCGATCTGGCCTTCTTTTATTTGGACCTGCTCGTGGAAGCCAAAATTCGCTGCTTGCGCACGCCGTCGGCCACGCTGGTATGGCTGTATCAAGCCGAAAGTCGCGAGTTTGAGACAATCGAGGCGGTTTTTCAGGCCATCGCCGTCAGCATGCTCCAAACGCAAGTAGCTTCCGGCCAATGAGTGTGTGAGCGGGTGTGTCTGACAAACTTTGCGGGTGAGGCAAGGATTTCCGGTCGCCGTGAGTGTACGGATTGTGCTTGAGGTAATGGATTTACGTTCTTTTCCGGGTCGAAGCAATCGGTGCGGTTATGCGCGCATGCGCTGGGCATGCGCGCGTCGGCCGACGACGCCAAATCGCCATCCACAGAATGCTCTTGATGCTTCGAGCCAAACACCTGCGACGCTCGCCCGCCGGCTGGCTGAGCGTCGGCGTTTGGCTGCTGACATGCTCTTGCGCGTGGGCGCAAATCAATTTTCGCGCCGGCTCGCTGCTCGACGCACCGCTGGATGGCACACAAGCTTTCCCATCAGCCATTTCTCAGTCGCCGGAGATCATTCCGCCGACCGCGGCTCAGCCGTTTGCCGGGCCCTCGGATGTGCCCGCTCTGCAGTTGCCGCTGGCGCCGCCTGAATTTGCCTATCACTTCGGCGGCAAAGGCCGCGGCTATTACATTAACGATCAGAGGATTGAATTCACCGGCGTCGAGGCTACGTTCGCCGTGGAGGGCGTCTTCGAAGGCGGCCTCGTGCAGCACCTGGACGGCTGGGACCTCTCGTTTGAGACGCAGCTCTTCCTGAATCAGCCGTTTGGCAGGAATATTCTCGTGGACACGCCGGAGCGGCGCTCGTTCGCGGCAAATTTCGATATCGATCCGCTGCAAATCTCGCAGCTCTATCTCGGCGCACGCAACGGCGACTGTTATGTGGCGCTGGGTCGGTTCGTCACGCCGTTCGGTCGGTTTTACTTTCCCAACTACCGCAACAATTTCGACGATTCACCATTCATCCGCTCCGAGGCGATCCTGTTCCGCGAAACGGGGTTGCTTCTGCAATGGGACCCCGGCATTTGGGTCCTGCAGGCCGCAGTGACCAACGGCAGCTTCCAGCAGGACACCAATTCGTCGAAGGCTCTTGTGGCCCGCGTCGGCATCGATCAGCCCGGGTATGCGTTGGGCGCCAGCGTGAAGTGGCAGGACGGCAACGGTTCAGAGCTGCAGAAGGCGTTCAACAATCATGCCGGCGTGGACGCGATGGTTCGCTCTGGCTCGTGGACATTGTCGGGCGAGGCAATTTACGACCAATACGGCCTGCGCAAGCCGGGCACGCTGCTCAACGATATTACCTGGGGCCGCAGCCTCTACTACCGCGATTACAACATTGGCCTCGACAACCCCATGACGGGCTTCGGCTATTACGTAAATCTCGGCTACGAAGGGCCGCGGTGGACGATGATGCTCAACTACGGCGAGTTCTATCCCGGCCATATCGGTGTCCCAAAGCAGGACGCCGTCACCCGTCGCGGACTGATCAAAGCCAGCCGCCACTGGACGCGCCATTTTGAGACTTATAGCGTGGTGCTGCGCGAGAACGACCTGCTGCATGCGTTCGACGACAGCCCGCGCCGCGGCATTTATGTCATCGTGGGCGCTCAGTTCGTGTGGTAATTGCATCTGGTCGATTCTCGCGGCCCTTGACCCCCCGGCGAGGCCCACTCAGAATCGAAACCATGACCGCCACCAAGCCCGCGCCGAGCAACCAGGTACCCGATTCCGCCGGGCGATTCGGGGCTTTCGGTGGACGGTACGTGCCGGAAACGCTGACGCGGGCGCTCGACGAGCTGACTGTTGAATATGAAAAGGCCCGCAGCGACCCGAAGTTTCAAGCCGAGCTTGACGACCTCTTGTCAAACTATGTTGGCCGGCCATCGCCCCTATATTTCGCGAAGCGACTGACCGAGCAATGTGGCGGAGCCCAGATCTGGCTCAAGCGCGAAGACCTGAATCACACAGGCGCGCACAAAATCAACAACACGCTAGGCCAGGCACTGCTCACGATTCGCATGGGTAAGCAGCGCGTCATCGCGGAGACGGGCGCCGGTCAGCATGGCGTCGCGACAGCCACCGCTTGCGCCCATTTTGGCCTCGATTGCGTCGTCTATATGGGCGAAGAGGATATTCGCCGGCAGGCGCCAAACGTCAACAGCATGAAGCTCCTCGGGGCCGAGGTGCGGCCCGTCAGCAGTGGCTCAAAGACGCTGCGCGACGCCGTGAATGAAGCCCTCCGCGACTGGATGGCCAGCGTCGAGACCACGCATTACATCATCGGCTCGGTCATTGGGCCGCATCCATTCCCGCGAATCGTCCGCGATTTTCAAGCGGTGATCGGCCGCGAAGCACGGGAGCAATCTTTGGCCCGGTTCGGCCGCCTGCCCGATCTGATCGTCGCCTGCGTCGGCGGCGGCAGCAACGCCGCCGGCATGTTTTATCCGTTCATTAGCGATGCCGGGGTGAAGCTGCTCGGCGTGGAGGCCGGCGGTCGCGGTCCGCGCCCCGGCGATCACGCTTCGCCGCTCTCTTATGGCAGCCCCGGCGTGCTGCACGGCAGCTATAGCTACGTAATGCAAGACGATGACGGCCAGACGTGCGACGTGCATTCGATTTCTGCCGGCCTCGACTATCCGGGCGTCGGCCCCGAGCACAGCTATTGGAAGGACGCGGGCCGCGTGACGTACACGCAATGCGAAGATCGCGACGCGCTGACTGCCTTTGACGCCCTCGCCCAGAGCGAAGGCATTCTGCCCGCCCTGGAAAGCTCGCACGCCATCTTTCGCGCCATGGAGCAGGCCCGGAGGATGCCGCGCGACAAGATGATCGTTGTCTGTCTTTCCGGTCGCGGCGACAAAGACGCGGCAGAAATTGCGCGACTCAAGGCAGCCCACGGCTGATTCGGCATGTCGCGCATCGACCAATTATTCGCCGACCTTCGCAGCCAGCAGCGCAAGGCCTTCATGCCCTTCGTGACGGCCGGAGATCCCGATCTCGACTTCACGGCCGACGTGATTCGCGAGCTGGACCGCCGCGGCTGCTCGATGTGCGAGGTAGGCATTCCGTACAGCGATCCAATCGCGGATGGACCTGTGATCCAGGCGTCCTATACACGTGCACTGCAAAAGAAGATCAAGCTGCACGATATCTTTGCAATGCTCGCCCGCCTGTCGCGCGACGTGAAGATGCCGCT
>Ga0136846_1216461_pt1 | contig 13083 bp, 12 predicted proteins | sample HopSoiMetagenom2_FD_96841 | JGI IMG/M metagenome (GOLD analysis project Ga0136846, IMG submission 96841) | Grasslands soil microbial communities from Hopland, California, USA - 2 Assembly 2016 (version 4) | ecosystem: Environmental > Terrestrial > Soil > Grasslands | place: USA: Hopland... | reverse complement strand
TCGACGTCGGCATAGCAATCCAGAATCCAGTCCAGCGCCTGTTGCGGCGGGGTCACGTTGTCGCCCTCGGCGCAGAAGATCACGATTGGCGATCTGATGTTCCGTAGGTCCACCTTCTGGCCGTCGGACATTTCGATCTTGCCGGCGGCAAGATTGTTGCCGATGAAGAGCTCATCGACGATGAACTGAATTTCCTCGGCGTTCAGATTGACGTGCCCACCCCACCAACGCTCGAATTCGAGGTAGCGATCCGCCTCTGTGTCGACCTTGGAATAAACGTTGTACTGCTTGGTCCACAGCGTGTTCGACGGATTCTGGTTCTCGAAATTGTGCACTAGCCAGGCGCCATCGAACTTGCCGCCGCCGAGATCGCCGGTGAGTGCGGTCAGCCAGCTTCCACCGAGCAGGCCCCCGGAATAGCGCATTGGATATTTGCCGTGAACGCCCGCCCAATAGGCCAGCGGCGCACCGGCTATGATGAGTGGTCCGAATAGCTCCGGCCGTAGCGAGGCCAGGATCATGACGGCCCAGCCGGCCTGGCAATTGCCGATCACGCAGGGCTTGCCGTCAGCCTTGGGATGCAGCGAGATGACCTTCTCGATGAACAGTGCCTCGGCGCGCGCGATTCGCTCGATGGTCTGTCCCGGCATAGGTTCCGGCAGGAACCCGACGAAATAGCAGGAGTGTCCCGCCTGCAGCGCCACGCCGATCTCGCTGTCCGCCTTGAACCCGCCAATTCCCGGACCGTGCCCGGCGCGCGGGTCGATCACGATGAACGGCCGCCGCTCGGGGTCGATTTCGACACCTTTGGGCGGAATGATGCGGACCAGCGCGTAATTGACCGGCTCGTCCAGCTTGCGGCCGTCGATGATCAATTCGGCGGCATATTGCAGGACATGCGGTGCCGTCCGCGCCGCATGCTCGCGGTATTGATCGCCACGTCGACGCATGACGTCCAGGAACAGCACGCTCCGTTGTCCGGCATCCACCATGTATTCGACCGCCGAGGCGACAAACGCCGGCATGGGACCACCCGGCAAGTTTTCCATTGGCATGCTCCGTCCCCAGGGTCGTGCGAACTCATACAAGACCCTTGGCGCCCTACCCGGCATTGATTTAAGTCAATCCTTGGCGATCCGGCCGAAACCGGGCGATTGGGCGGAAGCTCTGTTGACATGGAGGCAGATTGGTCCTGAACTTCTCCTGACTCGAGGAGAGCCAAAATGAAGGGCTTCGACCATATCCTCAATTGGAAGCTGCTGAGTGGGTCGCACGAATTCCCAAGCAAGGGCGGCGGGACATCCATCAATAAAGCGGCTGTCGTGGCGGCGGGCTTCAAGTACCAGCGCGTTTGCAATGTGATGTATATGCCGAGCTGCTTTTCACGTCCGATCTGCCACTTCGCAATGTCGTTTAAGGATGAGGACGACCTCGAGAGACAAGATCTGTTGCCTTATGCAATGCGCTTGGCTTGCGCCGACACTGATGAGATCGAACGAGAAAGGCAGATCTACATCGAGGGCAGAAAGTGTCGGCCGATGTCATTCGCCACCGGCATTGCAATTCTTGAAGGTGCACTGGCGATTGGACGCCAAGCTGACCCGCTCAGTTTGGCCGAGGTGCAAGCCAGGATTTCAGCCACAAACCAGCCGCGTGTGTCTGCTCTCGCACGCCAATACCGTTGGTGCTAATTTTAATCGGATACTTAGCTCATCGCATCTCTCGTAGGTCTGAACTTACTCCGTCAAAATGAGCCCGCCAGCGGGAGCCAGTGGGGAACCACAGTCCCGAGGCCAACACTCTGGATAATATGCGGCAAGAATGGGCGCACGAGATATGGGACAGCAGCCGGGGGACAGGGCTAGATTGCTCTCCGACAGTGCAGGAAGCACCTGGCGGGCACAGGTGTGATCACATCAGCGAATGCCGACGATCAAATCGCGGCTGAAACATTGGAGACGATACTCCGGTTCGGAAGCGCCATGCTGGAATCGGGGACGACGGCTTATCGCGCCCACCGCGCGATGACCCTCCTCGCAGGCAAGTGCGGTTGCGCGGCGCCCGCCTTCGCTATTAGCCATGACAGCATCGCAGGCGCACTCAAATTCGGCGCTGGGCGCGGAAGCCTCATTCAGGGAGTAGGGGCGGGAAGCGTAAATGCCGAACGATTGACAATGCTCGACAAATTCGCGGCAGAGGCGCCCGCTAGGCTCACTGCGTCAACTGTCGCGGCCCGCCTCCAAGATGTCAACGGCCAGCCCCCACGCTATCGACCCATTCTGGTCATTGTTTCTGTTGGGCTCGCCTCTGGAGCTTTCGCGCTTCTCAACAGCGCCGGGCTTGTCGAGGCCGCCCAAGCGTCGGTCGGCGCCGGTCTGGGACAAGCCTTGCGAGTTCACTTGGGGAGGCGGCGGGTCAGCCCCTATAGCATCGCCGCGCTCTGTGCGCTGCTCGCCGCAGGCAGCTACGCGATCCTGGCGTTAATCACCTCCCGGTTGGGTGCAGAAAACTCGCGTGATGCGGCCGGAGTTGTCTCTTCCGTCCTATTTCTAGTTCCGGGATTTCCACTTCTAACCGCGTTGCTGGATCTGTTGGAGCAGCAGACATCGGCAGCGACTGGTCGTCTCGTGTATGGAATGACGTACTTCATTTCTGCTGCGATCGGCCTGAGCGTCGTTACTGCTGCGTTTGATCTTGACCTTTCCCGGCCGACACCAACTGACCTTGGAACGATGGCCGTTCTGGTTATACGGGGTGCCGCGACCTTCGTGGGAGCGAGCGGGTTTGCGGTACTGTTTGGCAGCGCCCCTCACGCCGTGCTGGCGACGGGTTTGATCTCGGCTGCAGCCAATCTCGTGCGTCTCGGGCTTTATGATGCAGGGGTGGCGCTTGCGCCGGCCTCTTTCGTCGCCGCCTTCTTGATCGGTCTTGCGGCCTCCGCGCTGCGCACGAGGTGGGGCCAAGCCCGCATCGTCATGACGGTCCCCTGCCTGATCGTCATGATACCTGGGCTCTACGCATTTCAGTTCATGGTGCTTTTCAATCATGGACGTCTAACGAACGCCCTGGAAGCTGCAGCGTCGGGAACTTTCGTTATAGGCGCGATGGTGATCGGTCTCGTCACGGCGCGAAGCGTTGCTCCCGATCGAAGCCAGAACTGATCGCCTGTACTTCGACTACCCGTTTCCAGTCCCGATGAGCGTATGCTCATTTCGAAGGCGCCACTTTGAAGCTCAAAGGTGGGGACGTTCCGCCATCTATTCCTAGTATTGCTCTCCCCAGTGCCGAATCACATCCGCTCACAACACAATGGATTGCCGAGTCCGGCACAGCCTGGCCAGCGGAGGCTAGAACCTAAACAGCTCAGCAAACGGCCGGAGGGGAATGCCCTTACGTTATCATGGGTCGTCCACTTCTCCCGAAGACAACCAGGCGCGCAGTGGGTGCATTGATCTCCCTAGTACGGCGCTTGATGTTCGGAGAACCCTCTGGCGGAAAACAGGTTTCACAACCGCGGTAAAGGCTACCAGCAGAGTATATGATCACGATCGCGAGGTTGACCTTTGTCAAATGCAGTACCGCCGCTTGGGCTATATTCACTGAGAGCAAGCGGTGCTGCAAGTATGGAGGAGCCTCGCCTTTCAGCGAACTCCTTTTGAGATTTTGCCTAGTAGCACGTCATCGCGCAATCGAAAGGCTTGTCATGGTTTCGATCCCCGTTTTCAAAGAGACAGCTTTGGCTCTGAAGGGGCGCAGGGGACTGATCGTAGGTATTGCTAATGACCGGTCGATTGCGTGGGGGTGCGCGCGCGCGTTCCGGGCCCTCGGCGCCCAACTTGCGGTGACCTACCTGAACGAAAAAGCGAGAAAGCATGTCGAGCCACTCGCTGCGGCTCTCGAAGCGCCGATTTTTATGCCGATGGACGTTAGCACACCCGGACAACTCGAGGCGGTCTTCGATCGCATTCGGAATGAATGGGGAAATCTCGATTTTATGGTCCATTCTATTGCGTTCTCCCCCAAGGAAGCGCTGCATGGCCGCGTTATTGACGTTGCTCGCGACGGTTTTCTAACTACCCTCGATGTATCCTGTTGGTCGTTCATCCGCATGGCACATCTGGCTGAACCGTTAATGCAAAACGGCGGCACCATGTTTACGATGACCTACTACGGCAGCCAGATGGTAGTGGAGAACTACAACATAATGGGAGTGGCTAAGGCGGCGCTTGAGTCAGCTGTTAGATACCTCGCGGCAGAAGTCGGTCCGAAGGGTATTCGTGTGCACGCGATCTCGCCGGGGCCGCTGGCGACGCGTGCGGCATCGGGCATTCCGGAATTTGATGAATTACTCTCGAAAGCCCAAGGAAAGGCACCTTCTCGCAAGCTTGTCAGCATTGACGATGTCGGCGCGGCTTGTGCGTTTCTCGCCCTCGATGGGGCCAAGCTCTTGACCGGCGATACGCTTTATGTGGACGGCGGGTATCACATTATCGATTAAGCCGCGAACTAGTAACGCTGGTGGCGTCGGCACGGTGACGCTGGTGCATTCGAGTTTAATGTCGCACAAGGCTCCAGATTCTGAAAGGCGTCGGGGACGTCTGTTCAAAGGCTTCGATAATGTTGACCGATTAGTTCGGCCACGCAAGCAGGCCGCTCGCTGCCCTCCAGCTCGACGGTCAGCTTGTATATGACGCGCAGTGCGTCAGGCGGCACGTCTACCGCTTCCAGAATGCTAACGCGTCCGCGCAGCCGAGAGCCGACGGGAACAGGCGCAAGAAACCGGATCTTATTGGCTCCATAATTCAAAGTAGTTGTTAGTCCTTTTACGCCGATGACAGAGCGAATATACATCGGGGCGAGTGCCAACGAGAGCAGCCCATGAGCTATCGTACGTCCAGAAGGCATCTCTCGCGCCGCGCGCTTTTCGTCGACGTGAATCCACTGTTCATCGCAGGTAGCTTCTGCGAACCTGTTGATGCGGTCTTGTGTAATCTCGATCCAGTCGCTGACCCCGATTTCGGCGCCAACCGCAGACTTAAGTTCGTGAAAATCGCCAAAGTTGCGCATTTCATGGCCCTCGTTCAATGCAAGGTGTCGGACCACTGTGGCACGTTTGACGGAATGATGAGTTCGGCTTCAGTGGCGGCGACCACATCCGCCACGCTGATGCCTGGCGCGGTCTCCAGTAGGGTCGCGCGCCCGTCCGGAAACCCGATCACCGCCATGTCGGTGACGACCATATTTACCGGTCTGGCCGAAGTCAGCGGTAACGTGCACTGTTTTACGATCTTCGATTTGCCTTTTGCGGCATGCTGCATAGCCACGATCACCTGCTTTGCTCCGGCAACCAGATCCATGGCTCCGCCCATGCCGGGCACCATCTTGCCAGGGATCATCCAGTTGGCGAGGTGACCGCGGCTGTCCACCATTAATCCGCCGAGCACGGTCATATCGACATGGCCGCCCCTGATCAGGCCGAAGGACATGCCGCTGTCAAAGGTCGACGCACCTGGAAGGGCACTGATCGGCCGGCCGCCAGCATCCGTCAGCAAAGGATGAGCCATGCCTGGTTCAGGAATGGGACCGGTGCCGATTAGGCCGTTTTCGGACTGAAAAAAAACCTTGAGATCGGACGGGACGTAATTTGCGACCAGGGTCGGAATCCCGATACCCAGATTCACGAGCATGCCGGACGTAAGCTCGGCAGCGACACGCTTCGCAATCAAGTTTTGCGGATCCATGAGCTTATCCATTGGCGATGAGGTAGTCGACGAGCGGTGCGGGTGTGACCACATGATCAGGCGCGATGACTCCGACCGGGACAATGTGCTCGGCAGCTGCAATGACCGTGTTAGCGGCCATTGCCATAATCGGATTAAAGTTCCGTGCGGTGAGTGCGTAAGCCAGATTACCGAGATAGTCGGCAAGAAACGCCTGAACCAGCGCGAAATCCGCGCGTAGTGCAGTCTCGATCAAATAATCTTGCCCCGCCACATTGTGGATCGGCTTGCCTTCGGCCACCAGCGTGCCCACGCCCGTGGGGGTCAGGACGCCGCCGAGCCCGCACCCCCCGGCGCGGATCCGCTCGGCGAGTGTACCCTGTGGAATCAACTCTATCTCTATGGCCTTGCTGAACATCTGCTTCTGCGCTGTAGGATTCAGTCCGATATGACTGGCTGTGATCCTTCGGACGAGACCCGCGTCAATCAGTTTCCCGATGCCCTTGCCTGGGACAAGTTGCGTCATTGACGATCAGCGAGAGAGCGGCTTTTTTTTGCCGGACTAGCTCGTCCACGAGGCGTTCCGGCGTACCAACGCCCATGAAGCCTCCGATCATCAAGGTCGCTCCATCGGGAACGGAAGCGATCGCCTCTTCGATCGGTACGTTTTTCATTGGAACGAGTCCTCCGGCGGACAGAAGGCAACTGACGTTGCCACATTCCGAAGCCCGACGGATTGACTTTCGTCAATTGATGCAATCCGGTTTCTTTCCGCCTCGCCTGCACCTCGCTTACTGCTGTCGCTCCGTCAGGCCAAGAGATTTAAGCATTTCTGTCCAAAGCGCCTGGATTTGGGCATGTCTCCGTTCGACTGCAGAAACAATGAGAGTTCGCTGAGACAGGAACCTCTGGTCTTTCAGGACAAGCATTTGAGCCTGTATCAACCTCCCGCTTTCGAATTCAATTCGGCGCAGCGCGACGACAAAGGGCTCCGTGAGAGGCGCGTCGGGGAACACAGTTGCAGGCCGGATCGCGCCGTGTAGGGCGTGGCCAAAAGCCGCCAAGTCCATCAGTCGGGCAATTCCAGCATCCGGAAAACCTTCAGGTGGCGGGGCTTGCCATGCAACCTCCCATGTCAAAGTCAGCCAAGGCAGAAGCATGTCGGGAAGCCATTCCGTCGTGCGCATTAGAAGGGAGACGATCTCCGCCTGACGAAAAGCATGGGCGTGTAGTTCAGTGTGCCAGGCGGCATCAAAGCGGGCTGGGAGGGAAAGCGAAAGCTGACGCGCCAGAAAACCATGGGCAGAAATCAAGAACGCCGCGATGCGGGTTTGCTGTGCGGCGGGGATACGCGAGTTGGATGGCTCGGTTGAGGCTAAGTCAGTCATGCGGCAGATGGGGCGGTTGGAATGGCTCGCAAGTGATCGTAACCAGCAGGGAAGGGAATGAGCTCACCGCCTGGCTCGTCGGGCGCAATCATCACGGACTGACCGCCGTGCCACGTACCCGCAAGAACTTCAACGGCAAATCGTGCGTGGAGATCAGCAGTAAGCGCGGGTTTTTCCAACGTGAAAGCATGAAAAGCGCGAGGCATGATGACCATTTTGCTATCGGGAATATTGACCCTCAAAATGTCATGGAGCCGGCGAGGCGTGAGAAAATCGTATTCGCCATTGAGGATGAGGGTTGGGACGCGAATTGCGCCAAGCTTAGGCGTGAGGGGGCTGAACTCTAGGAAAGACTCCATCAGGTTTTGCAGGGCGTACAGGTCGTTGGTCAGCCACCCTTGACGCTTCACCGCTTTCAAGCGATCGAGAACGGGCCCCAGCCAAGCGTCTGATACATTCATCGGCAGTAGCAAGTCCTGCAAATAAGTCGTCCCGCCGAGCACGAGCCCGCTGCGCATGGCGGTGCCAAGCAGCAGCAGTTGAGGCGAGAGCTCAGGAAAAGTGCTCATCGCAACCAGCCCCGCAATCTTTTCATTATTCGCGATGGCATAGCGCAAGGCGATTACGCCGCCAAAACTGATGCCGCTCAGGAAAATTGGCTCTTTCCCGAGACTTGCAATCAGCATTCCAAGAATTGTTACTTGATCCTCCTGATCCACAAACAGGGCCGGCTTGTCTGATTGTCCTTGCCCCAGCAGATCAAAGGTAGCGACACGAAATTCCTTTGCGACTAGTGCTTTGCGGTAAACTTCCCACAGCTCCGAATACTGCGTCAGCCCGTTGACAAATACGAAGCACGGCGCGCCGACCGGCCCATCAAGTTCATAGCGAACCTGAAAATCGCGATGGTCGAGAAACGGCATTTGGGTCCATGCTGCTGTGCACAACGCGCAAAGATGATTAAACCCGAGGCCGGCGCAAACCCGCTTGCGAAAAATCAATTTCATTCATGCTGGAAGCAGCAATTATCGAGCAAAAGCGCCAATCTGGGAGATGCTCGTGAAACGCTTGTTCATCCCATTCCTGCTCACCATCGTAATCTCATCCCTAGCGATGGCGCAACCGTTCACGCGGCGCTCGTCCCAGCAGCAGCATGACGGGCTAAAGCAGTACTACGAGATTGCGGATTTTCGACTCGGGGGGAAATACGATTTGAATGCATCACCGGACAGGTGGAGGCACGGCGGCGAGGGTGGGATGACCCTAGAGTCACTCGGAGGCGGCAAGCTGAGGACAGCATACATCGCAATCGGTACACCTCGACGGAACACCGCGGGGGAAATCGTGAACGCGGTGGTTATCAGTTCCTACTATTCGGGCGATTCGACCGACATGTACGAGCAGTGGGTGAAGGGTACCGCCCTCTCGGGCGGTGTGCCGATTATCGGCTCAGGCCGACCAATCGATACCGACAAATATTATGTCGTGATGGTCGATCCGCTTGGAACATGGGGCGCCAGCAAGCCCTCCGATGGATTGGGAATAAAGTTTCCGCAATATAGCTATTTCGACATGGTGCAAGCTAATTACCGGATGTTACGAGATCACCTGAACGTAGCTCGCGTGGCGCTCGCCGCAGGCGTGTCGATGGGCGGCACCCAGACATATGTTTGGGGCGTTATGCACCCAGAATATGTTAGCGCCTTAATGCCCATCGGCGGCACAACCCAATCCGATGCCGAAGATCCTGTCGGCAACTGGACCTTTCAGCTGATGACTGCCGCGATCGAGTCCGACCCTGTCTGGCAGGCGACAAAAGGCGACTACTATTCGCTGCCGAAAGAGAAGCACCCGCTGCCGGGCGTTGCCTTCGGGTGGTCCGTTCTGGGGCTTACCGGGTACGACTTTGCGTTTCGAAGCACACAGAGCTTTGCTGCGGTGCAGCCAGAGGTGTTTTATTGGGAGGCACCGAATCCAAAGGCGGGGTCCAGCGTGACCAACAGGGCGAAACTGTACGATGCGGTAGATCTTGTATGGCGCAATCGCGCAGGCGAGAACCACAATCTGAACGCCGACCTTGGCCGCATACGATCGCGCACGTTAGTGATGCACATCAGCAATGACAATTGGCTGAATTTCAAGTTAGCAGAGAAGGCTGTCGACCGCATTCCGGGTGCTGACTTGGTGTCCGAGGAGAGCCCCGTCGCTCATTACGGAGTCTTCTCGATCATCAATCACAAGATCCACGATCCGAACTTCGTCTCGTTCATGGAAGACGTCGACCGCCTGGACAAAGCCCAGCAGTTCGTTGCCAAGAAGTATCGTGTTCCGGGTGTCGCCGCAGATATCAATCGCCAGAACTCTTTTTGGAAAGAGTCGGTCACGTATCCCTTCCCGGTCAAGTATGCGTCGGTCAAAGACCAAACGGGCGCTTTGTGGCAGATCGGTTATATGGACGAATATGCAGGCAGCGATCCCAATCCACGGGTGCTGGTGGTGGTCCATGGCAAGGGTGCCTTCGGAGGACATTACGGCAACGTAATACAATATGCGCTCGAAAGTGGGTTTCGTGTGATTACTCCGGATTTGCCTCATTACGGGATGTCGGGTCCGGGAAATCTCGACAAGAGCCCGGCTCGAACCATGCAAGATATGCGAGACCTCGTCCACGAGCTTGTCGTCAATCAACTCGGGGTCAAACAGGCCTACTATCTCGGCCATTCGCTGGGGGGGCAGATCGTATTGGGGTATGCACTGAGTTGGCCCGATGCCGTCAGAGGTTTGATCCTCGAAGCGCCTGCAGGTTTGGAGGAGTATCCGCGCGAGGTGCCAATCGGCGGCGGAAAGACGGCGAAGCTTTTCGATGAGTCATTTGCACGAGACTTCGGCAAGTGGCGGCAAACTTGGGATCAGACCGGCGTCCTAGCCAGTGAGATCGCACGCAGCGAGCAGGACATTCGGGACTTCTATTACTCCAAAAAGCGTGATCCCCTCACAGGTGCTCTGTCAAAAGCCAAGAGCGGCTACTTCATGAACGACAGCGAATATGCCCGCCTTCACACGGAGCAACGCGTAGGGTTGGGGAAAGCTAATAACGAGGAGCTGCAGCAATGGGCCGACGTTTTCGTCTTCGACATCTATTCCATGGTCTCAGAGCTGCAGCGGGATGATCCGAAGAACCTGTATCGGCGGTTGACCGAAATCAAGGTGCCGATCTTCCTGGCTTTCGGCGCCAAGGAACCCTTCATTCCCGGGACCGCGCTCAACGGTTTGAAGGATCTTGCCGGCGACATCATCGTGCCATTCACGCGCCGAATGACGACCGCGGGAAATCGTCCGGTCGTGAAGGTTTATCCAGATACCGGACATTTTATCCACACCGACAATCCGGTGGAGTTTCCTGCCGATGTGGTCGATTTCATTGAAACCGGTAAGGTGGAGGTGCTGTCGCCCCTCTCGGTCGATCGCCTCATCAATGGGAGCGCCAATGAGACAGCGGCCGCGCTAGCGCCCACTCCGCCCGGTTCTTCCCCGACAGCGGGCCTCAACAAATAGGGCGGTCATGGCATGCGTGCGCGCGGGAGAAGTCGATCTCGGATGGTGCGAATGGGGTGAGGGCGAAACGACCGTCGTCTTCATCCACGGCAACCTCGCCTGCAAAGAATGGATCGCATTGGCCGCCCCTCTATTTCCACGGGGCTTGCGGGTGCTCGGCATCGACTGGCGCGGCTGCGGCGAAAGTGATCGCCCGGCACCGGCATCGGATTATGCGAACTACTCCATGGAGCAGCACGCAGCAGATATGTTAGCTGCCCTCGACGCTCTTGAGATCCCGTTCTGCCATCTCGCTACCCATTCCACCGGCGGCATCATTGCCGCGCGAATGCTATTGCAGCAGCCAAGCCGCTTCGGCCGCGTGTTCGCGCTGGATCCTGTTAGCCCGCTTGGGATGGCCTTTGACGCGGCGCAAATTGATGTGTTCCGCTCCATGATGGCCAGTCGAGAACTAACTGAAAAAGTTATGGCCACTGCGGCGGCATCTCTGTTTGTGCATGAGACGCTTGCGTCGAACGTGATGCCGAAATTCCGTGAAGGGGTAGGTGTCCTCAAGGAGTATTTTCAAAGCTTGGTAGAGCAGTCGTTCGGCGTGAGCGAAGGCATATGGATCGGAACGCCCGTCAACCTCACCCGCGAGCGGGCAAGCGGCGAATTGATGCGGCGGATGCCGGAGATCACACACCCTCACCTCGTTCTGTGGGGTGAAGCAGATGGCTGGATTTCTCGCGGCGATCTAAAGGCAATGGCCGCCGCTATGCCAGACTGCCGACTGATTGTCGTGCCGGGTATCGGACATTCCATGAATCTCGAACGGCCAGAACTTTATGCCGGGTATTTCGGTGCCTGGTTCGGCGGGATCAGAAAAAATGAATAAGAGGGCGCGCGGGCGCGAGAGCTGGGCATGAGAGAAGTTGCCTCTGCTTATCTTCTGCTGATCCCGGGCTGGTGCGCCATCGTTGTGTTGCCGCGCCCGTCAGCCCTGGTCCTCGGTTCGTTCGACAAGGGCAAACCAGACCTGCATGAGAGCGCTCCGCACTCTTCGCCTGTTAGCACCCGTCGCTTGGCTGATCATCGCGGGCTTCTATGCCGGATCGGTGGCGGCCGCCGATGTCGACTGGTCTGGTTCATGGGAGACGAAATGGCGCGACGGCGGGGCGCGTCTGGACCTCAAACAATCGGGCAGCGTCGTGAAGGGAACCTACCCTTTGTACGACGGCGAGGTGGAAGCTCTTGCAAGCGGTCGCGAGCTGACCGGCAAGTGGATGGCAGGGCCGCGCTCAGGCTCGTTCACTGTAATGGGACTCGAGGGGCGTACGTTCGTCGGGCGCTACGACAACGGGGAATGGTGGACCGGCGCTCGCGTTTCCGGCGCTGCTCCGACACTCCCAATAGCGTTCGCACCTTCATACGCGGTGGCAATCTCGCCAGGGCCGGCCTGGTCGAGAATCTTGGGGCCGCGGCCGCCGTCCTAGACCTCAGCAAATGGCCTGGACCGGTGCTTACTAACCAGCGGCTAGAGATCGCCCGCAATTTGTTCGACGTTGTGAGCCTCACGACCTTTCAGATCTGGAACCTGCCCGGTCCTGGGCTGCGGGACGCATCGTTCACCGCCAAGCTGCATCAGGCGGGAACCGACGTCGCGCTTTCATTGGAGCTGGTTCGGGCTACCGACGGCAACTGGTCCATCGTCGCGCCGACTGAAGACGAACTCTCCGCAGCGCGCAAGGCACCTAAAGCTTGGAACGGCTCGCGACACGTACGCGGCGTTCCAGTCGGCGTTCGCTGACTGGGATCGAGGCGGACCGGGAAGAGTAATCGAGACACCGGATACTTCCGAACTCTTCCCTGGGACGCGGGACTATGAGGCTCAACTCGCAGCTCAATACCTCAAGTTGACGCTCGACCGCGTCAGCACAGCGGTGCCCCAGGAAATCCCTGACGACCCGGCTGACCATCAGCCTTACGTCGTCTTCTCCCACCAAACCGGAACCATCGCCATCCCGCCGATCGATGCGGGAGGAAAGGTGGTTTGGCGGTTCACGGCCAATACGCTGAAAACGATCCGCGCTCTCTATTCAGACGTCGAGGCGATGCTGCCCGCCAATGCTCGAGTGGTCGAGGCGCCGCCCTCGGCCTTCTTTGCGGAACGAGGTTGGTTTCGTAAGTGGTCTCCGAGTCTGATGCCTCCGTTCGGCCTGGTCGAGAGCTGGCAGATGCTCGCGGGTGTCCTTGGCGCTTTTATTTGTCTCATTGCAGCGGTTCTGGGAACATCCCTCCTGGCTCCGGTCCTACAATGGGCTGGAGGGGTCAATACGCATCGCGCCGAGCTGGCCTTGCCCTGGCCTCTTCGTCTCGCGATCGCGGCCCTGCTTTTCAAAATGCTGATCCCATTCCTCGGTTGGTCCGAAGAGGTACGG
>Ga0136846_1235838_pt1 | contig 13084 bp, 6 predicted proteins | sample HopSoiMetagenom2_FD_96841 | JGI IMG/M metagenome (GOLD analysis project Ga0136846, IMG submission 96841) | Grasslands soil microbial communities from Hopland, California, USA - 2 Assembly 2016 (version 4) | ecosystem: Environmental > Terrestrial > Soil > Grasslands | place: USA: Hopland... | reverse complement strand
CACCTTCACAAACTCGCCTATCCCGAAAACTTCGCAAGACACCAGGAAAGGAAGCAAGAGTTGAAAGAAGCTTATCACCACGATGGCGACGAAATTCTCGATGTCGCTTTGCGCGGCGAATACCTCTACGCGGCGAATGGACGCGGCGGCTTCGAAGTTTTCGATGTGGCGAACATCGATCAGAAGGGCTTTTCCGAACGGATTGTTAGCGCCCCGGTTTCGCCACTCGGCCAACGCACCTTTGTGAAAACTCCCTATGCGACGTCGATTGCCTTGCCTTCGACGCTCGGGATCGATCCGGCGCGGACCCGCCTGCCTGAGAATGAGGAACAAAAGATACATCCTCTCTATGCTTATGTTTATGTAACGGATCGCGAAGAAGGATTGGTCATCATCAACGTGGCTACACTGGTTGACGGAGATCCGGCGAACAATTTTCTCGGGAAAAAGATCGTTTTCAATCCGGAGAACAAGCTTCGAGGCGCAACTCATTGCGTGGTCAGTGGGCATCGGCTCTTCCTGACCGCGTCGCAAGGCTTGTATCTCATCGATATTGATAATCCCGAGCAGCCGATCATCCTATCGGAAGTTTCCTCCGGATTTCTCCGAGAACCCAAAGCCGTTTCTGTTCAGTTCCGCTACGCGTTCGTCACAGACGCGGACGGCTTGAAGGTCATCGATGTCACGAATCCCTCTTCTCCAGTTCCGATTCCAGGCGCAACCGTTCCCCTGCACAATGCCCAGAAGTTTTATCTAGCTCGCACCTACGCTTATATCGCCAATGGCCCGGAAGGACTGGCGATCATTGATATCGAGAAACCGGATCGACCGCGTCTTTCCTCAATGTTCAACGCGAATGGCGCGTTAAACGATGCGCGCGCGGTCCAGATCGGTTCGGTTAACGCAAGTGAGTTTGCTTTGATTGCTGATGGAAAAAACGGCTTGGGTGTCGTGCAACTGATATCTCCCGATACCGTGCCGGGACAGATGGGGTTCAGTCCCGTCCCAAATCCCAGACTCATAGCCACCTTTCCGACCAAAACGCCGGCCGTCGCGGTTGCGCGGGGGCTCGATCGCGACCGGGTTGTTGATGAGACAGGAAACCAAACTGTGGTCTTTGGCAGAAGAGGTTCTCGTCCTTTCACAGAGGCCGAAATGAATAGGTTTTACCGGCCGGGTGATCCCGCAACTCGAGAAATTTATACCGTTGAAAATACCGAAATCCGCAACGGTACGCTGCAAACTGCCGAGGGAACAGTACTCAGTCCAACTCATCAGTTCCAACGAGAGCCCGTTGAAACCGCCAGCCGGCAAATCCATGAGCGATTGACACGGCGCCCTGAATAGCTGGTGAGCGGCTCTGGGCTCAACTGCTTGTAGAAAGCGGGGCAGCGAGTCCAAAGAGGAATTCGCGATCGGAATTACGGTCGATTCATCGGCTTAAACCGCATCAAATTGGAGCGGGTGGAGGGAATCGACCTTCGTTTCAGCTTGCCGTTGAATTCCGAACAGACAATCCTCTGGCGCACTTCATTCCTCAGAAAGAACAGCTCAAACGACGAGTTCCAGAGTCTTGCACAATCGTGCCCTTTGACTTTTGTTCGAAAGCGCCTCGTCGTTCTCCCGAGAAGATAGCCTGTAACGCGAAATAGTAAGGATACCAGCCAGTTGCCGAATCTTCATCCGCTTCTGATTTCTCGCGAACCATATCCACTGACCGAAAGTGCGAATCTCGGTCGGAGATGATTTTCGGTTGAGTTGGATACAAGATCTACCGAGTGTTTTGCTCTGATTAGGCGCTGTGTAATACCCAACAGTGCTATTTTCGAAAATTTGATCAGAAAATGTTGTCTCGGCATGGGAGCTGCCAGTTAACATTTTGCGGGGGAAGGTGCGGCGGCGGCGCCCGTTTTTTTCAGTGCTAACAAAAAAACTGGAAAATACCACGAAGCTGTTAACCGGCCCGTCGTTATTCGGAATAATTCATCCGGTTACAAAAGCCACATGCCACTGTCGATGACCTGTTCGATGCATTCATCTTTTATCATAAGAATGATGCGTTTATTAAGCTGGTCGAATAAAACGGTAATTTAATCTAGAAGAGAATCTTATCAGCCCTTTGTATCATCCCAAATACTGATTAAGTGCTGGGACAGTTGCAATTTAATGTCGTCTGGCAGATCACATAAGTTTGTCGCCCATCCAGTTGCCGTGCGACAGACCTGACAAAGGCTGATGCATTGCCAAAGTCCACAACGCTCTCGTCAGGTATAGGCACCTCGACTTGGAAAAGGCGGTCACTTTTACAACTAACCGCCCTTATGTGATCCCGACTTTCATCCATAAATACCAACTGCAGGACATCGAATGGGAGAGCAGCGGTGTCGATCCCGGCAGCCAAACGCCTCAGCGGCGCAAGAGGCTCCGCATGGCGAACCAAGGACTTGGTAAACTTACGGTTTCGCGTAACGGCGGTGATTGAAATTTGATTCTTAGTGGCTCCCTTTCTGAATTTGGATGAACTATCATAGGGCAGAACTGGGCGTGGATGCCGAGGTCAATCCACCAGACCTCACAAGGCCTTGGCTGGCTCATAAAACGACTCGATGGCGTTAGCTCTTAGTTCCCAAGGGGAGAGCGGCGCGGGTTCCTTGGCGGGCACGAGCTTAGCCTTGATAATCATAAGCAGCGTACCGGTATGTTCCACGTAAACGGGGCGTCGTTTAGCCCTGTCGAGAATTGCGCCCGTTCTCGCTTTGAGTTCACTCGGTTTAATAATTGTCATGGGCCAATTTAAGCTGTTTGCGTCCCAAGTGAATCCAAAACTGGAGTTCTTTAGGAACGCGGCGCATTGGAGGTGGACGCGGTTTTGGGGCGGAGGTGGGCGGCAAGCGAACGTTTCGATTTGGATCCAGAACCTGACGGGCAAGCATTGACTGCGGTGAATTAGGAATTCGCTTGCGAGGGGTTTGGGAGTTTCTACTGTGATCAGACCATGAATACTGGTTTTGCGTTCCTCATCGTTTCTCTTGCGTTATCTTTTCGTGTGGACGGTGCAGTGGTGGAATTGTTTGCTGGTGGGGGAACAGCGGCGTCCGGAGTTGCGACGAATTACAGTCTGCATGCGCCGTTCGCAGTTGATTCGGACAGCGAAGGGAACATTTACATCGCGGAAATGGCTGGCGGCGAACGGGTCTTGAGAGTGGATCCGCGCGGAAAGCTGATGGTGATCGCGGGAACGGGAAAGAAGGGCGAGAGCGGGGATGGAGGACCAGCGACGAACGCAACTTTCAACGGCATGCACAGCATTGCGCTTGGCGGCGATGACACTCTCTTCATCGCGGACACGTGGAACAGTCGAATTCGCAGCCTCGATATGAAGAGCGGATTGATCTCTCCATTTGCCGGGACGGGGAAGCGCGGTTTCAGCGGCGACGGTGGTCCGGCGATCAAGGCTGAATTCGGGAATGTTTATTGTATCGGTTATGAACCGGGCAGGTCGAACCTGTATGTGGCTGATCTTGATAATCGGAGAATTCGGGTGATCAACGTGGCGAGCGGAATGGTGAGGACTGTGGCGGGAAATGGGGAACGCGGTGTTCCGAAGGACGGAAGCAAAGCGACCGAAGCACCGTTGGTTGATCCGCGGGCGGTGGCGGTCGATTCGCAGGGGAACATTTATATTTTGGAGCGGAGCGGGCACGCGCTGCGCAAGGTGGATCGAAATGGAATTATCCAGACGGTAGTCGGGACCGGCAAAAAAGGTTTTGAAGATGGCGAGGCGCTGCGGGCGATGGTGAACGAACCGAAGCACATTTATGTCGATGGCAAAGATAACGTGATCATCGCGGACACGGATAACCACGTTATCCGAAAGTACCTGGTCACGGAAAAAAGAGCCATTCGAATTGCCGGCGTCGGCAAAGTCGGTTCGGCCATGAGTGCGAACGCGGACGCGGTGGAATTGAATCAGCCGCACGGAGTTCATGTGGACAGAAATGGTGTTCTTTATGTTGCGGACAGCTTGAACAACCGGGTTTTGAGGATTCGACCGTGAGAGCACAAACCGGCTGAGAGTTGAGGGGGGAGCCGGATATAGGTACGTGCGCACACGCAATAAATCCCCCTCATATACCACGCTCAAATAATGAGACAATGAAATCTATTATTGCATTGTACTGGATGACGGCAGCACGGGCAGATTTCGCAAAGCCTGCCGATTGGCGCGTTTGGGCTGATAAGTTAATCATTTCTACGCCTCGTCCTCCTTTTTGGGTTATCAATATGAGTTTAGCACAAAATCTAACGGATCTTTAAAGTGCGGATCTTCGGAAGAGCGAGGATCAAGGATATACTTTTCACGGAAGATGCGATCTCAAAATCGATTATATATGGGATATGGCTTTCAGATCGGAGCTCGCCGGGCGCGTGCATTTCTACGGAAAGCTCAAGATTCGTTCCGCGGTCGTCCATCGCTTTCACGAAATGGAGAGAGCGTTCTTGTTCCAGGACAGTTCCTTTAAAAACGGCGGTGATTCTGCCTGAGACAGGCCAGATATTTGGATTTAATGATTCAACCGATTGATGTTTTGTGTCGGGACCGAGAAGCGCCAGTAATTCGAGACGAGTTCCAAATTGCTCTCGCACAAGATTGATGTTCTGCACAGTTGTGCCGGTGGGAATTGACAGACTATCAAACCGAATCAGTTCATTGGTCGAAAACGCATTTTGTTTGTCAAAGCTGACCTTCAGTTTCCAGGCGTCCTCTCCGGGCCAAAGCGCGCCGAAGAACCCGGTAAACTGGCTTTTGCCATCAGTTCGAGAGTAGCGTTTATCGAAAAATGGCCGCCAATGATTGCCTGTGGCATCCCACACCTCCGCGACTTTTGGGATCCAGTTTGTCGAACTTTCCCTTCTCTCCATGATCCTAAAACCGCAAACGGTCGAGGGGACACGTGTAGCGGAATACTCGCCTGGAAACTGCGTCTTAAAATCTGTGAGGGCGACCTGCAAATCATTTAAACCGGCGGTTACGGGCAGACCGGATGATTGCCATTGAGGATATTTTCGCCTGGTTGGATTCGGAATCCGAAATTCTCCGAGGACATTCGTCTCTTGTTTCAGTTTCAAGATGACAAATTCACCCCGTCGGGGAAACACGGCTACTTCGGTTGCCCAATAAGAGCGCTGGAATGGGCGACTTCGTCAAACTCGTTGCCACTTTCATCGGCCGTGACCACTCGCACACCGCCAACAGGATTCCCCGCCGAAATAAGCGAAAATGCGCAGGATAAGACTGGCTCGCCTTTAAACAGAGGACCGACAACGAAATAAGGTCGTGGTGGCTGAACCCGCGAGCGAATCACTTTGGGAAGAAGGCCAACGACTTTGCTGTCCCAAATAGTCCTTGGCAGTCGGTAATCCTTCCGCCTGGCCGAAAAATCGTAATCCTCCAAGCGGGAAATGAAGCCCGAGGGTGAAACATATTCCAGTCGCTTCCGGGGAGAACTGAGGAGATAGGATGCGACGATGAGGAGCAGCAAAATAAACAAACCCGGGACGATTAGTTTTTTCCGTCTCATTTTCTTGAATCCGGCCTGGTCACTTTACCTTCGGGATCAGTGCTTGGAATGGAAAAGATCATGGGCCTCTGGGTCTGTTTAACGAAGCTGGAAATCAGGCTTTTCAATGCATCAAGGTGCAATAACTGTTCCCTTATAAAATCAATTTTTCCTATGGTTCAGTCGCGGGGGAGGAACCGGTTCGGGTGGTGGCTGTGTCCACGCGTAAAAACGAACAGAGACTCGTCACCTTGTCTCCTGCAGATGGGAGATGGACGCGATTCAACAAAAGTTTTCATTACTGAAGCACAAATTCAGTCTTCGATAAGGCTGGGTAACGAGTTCCGAAAGCATTCTCGCAACTCAGTTGCATTGCCGTAAAACTCCCCTGGTAGACTCAATTTTTCTCCGTTACGTTTGTAAATTGTTAAGCAACGCGCGTCTCCTTCCCTCAATCTCGACTTTTTTAACTTGAGCCAGATCGACCTCACCGCGTTGGTTTCGATGCGAATCGCGCCACCGCAACGTTCTGTCGTCAATTTGAAGCTCCCACGTTGTCTTTAGTAGTAAGCCCAAAGATCCGCCAACGAAGAAGAGTCCTCCCGCGCCAACCATGAACAGAATTCCGTCAGCTGAGCCGCCGAGGTGCGCCGAGACAAATTCGCTGGAGAGGAGGAGCAAGCTCAAGGCGAAAAAAACCGTATTGACCCACGAGCGGCTATTCCTTCGATATGATAGTTCATGTTTCCTAGTCACCAGTGTGGCGCACCCGTAAGTATGAGGTCAAATCGTCGGACAAAATGCTGTCGTCATGCGAAAATTCGAACACCAGGGAAAAGGCTATGGTTTGATTCGTTTTGAAGTTTTAGATCAACGGCTGTGAAGGAGGTGAAGTAGGGTTCGCCGTGAACTAATGCCGCTCCTTTGGAGCTGAAAACCAGGGGCCGCGCAAATCTATAAACATGCCGGTCCTCTGGATCCTCGGGGCGGAATCGAAGAGGTGGGCGGCAAGGAAGTTTCTTTCGTCAGGTGTTTGCCGTCGTTAAGGGAAAATCAATAAATTGGTGGAAACAGCGTGCTCTCGTAAATACCGATTGAGCCTGGCAGAGCTGAATTCTTGAACGCTGCCGTCGACCATCGCGATGTTTCCCTGCTCATGGTGGAGCTCTTTGGACCAAGAGAGCTGGAGATTGGTGGTGAGAGGAAAGAGACCGGGAGGAATCGTCGCCTGGCTGTTTGATGTTTGGATATTGCGGTCGCCGGCGAGAAAGGATTGAGGCGATGTTTCGTGGGCAGTCAAGCTGAGGAAATAACTGATGTTTTTTGTAGTGAGATTGGTGAATGAAGCTGTCGCTTGAGCTCTGCTATCAGAGGGGCAAACGAGGATTTTGGGAGTTGAGAGTTGGTTCGAGAAGATACGAAAGCAGGAGGCCGTATCGATTGTCGCGAGATCGATCTTGTTACTGAGAAAGTAAGCGCCGGGCATCAGGCCATTATTATCGGTGGCATAGATGCGTGCGGCTAAACCGACGCTTTTCAGGTTGTTGAAGCACTGGAGGCGAGCAGATTTGGTTTTACCGGTGTCACCAGATGGAACAGCAAAGTAAGCGACAAGAAGGAGCACCGCGATCAACGCAAATAGTTCGACCAGAGAGAACCCCGACCGCAGCGAGATCTTGTTCATAGCAGTTTTAAAGCATTGCTGGTGCCAAGAACTCAAGATTCGTTGAAACCCTGGGCCCCCCGGCTAACGCCGGGTGCGGGCGGAGTCGGTGTTTGAGTAGGGGGAGGGGCCGCCGGAGTTGATGGCGCGGAGGCGATAGTTGTAGAGGGTGGCGGGTTGCAGGCCGGTGTCTGTAAAGGTGGTGGTGTTGGCGGGGGCGGTGGCGATACGGGTGAAGGTGGTTCCGGTGGCGCGCTCGATTTCGAAACCGGATTCGTTGCTGGATCGATCGGTCCAGGTGAGTTTGACCTGGGAGCGGTCGAGCCCGGAGGCGTTCAGGGATGAGGGAGCGAGGGGCGGATTATGCGGCGTGGCGCTGACCGGGGTGGTGTCCGCGCTTTCGGCGGTGGAGTTGAGTGCGGAGACGACATAGTAATAGGTGGTTTCATTCTGAACGGCGGTGTCGGCGAAGGAGAGCTTGGCGGTGGTCGTAATGGTAATAAAGGGGCCGGATTGGGCGGTGGCGCGTTTTACATGGTAGTAGGTGGCATTGATGACGGTATTCCAGGCGAGCCGCACAACAGTATTGGAAGCGGTGGCGGTGAGAATTGAGGGGGGAAGGATGCCGCCGCTTTGCGGAGTGTTGGGCCGGGAGTTGCGGACGACAACTTCGTCGATCCAGCCATCGAAATTGCCGAATTGGAGGACGGCATCGAGTCCGTTCCAGTTGGGAAGTTCGGAGCTGGAGACGGAGGCGATGAGCTGGCCATCAATGCGGGCGGAATAGTTGGCCGGGCCGATGGTGATGCTGAGATGCTGCCATTGGTGTGCCGGCATTTTGTCGGCGAGCGAGGAACCGAAGATATCGAACTGAGTTCCGCCAGTGATATGGGGCCCGGAGTAGAGGTCATCAATCCAGGCGAGGCTGGCGTTCCACGAGGCGGAGAGGGAGAGCAATGAAGCGGAGGCGCGGTTGTACGCTTTGTAATCGTTCACGTAAACCATCGCTTCGACGGTGATCTCGGGATCGTTCGGGGCGTTCAGCACGGCGGCGGGAATGGTGACGCCGGCTTGATCGCCGAGGTCACGAACGCGGATGGCAGCGCCGGAACGGGGGGACATCCAGGCGAGGTTCAGTGAATCAAAGCGTGCATTGCCTTGCAAGGTCAAGGGGGCGTTCCGGCCGGTGGCATCAGCGGGATTGTTGTCGAGATGATAGAGAGCGATGAGGTCGGAGGTGACGGAGAGTGGTTTAGATTCGAAGCTGTTTGGAGGGATGGAGGCGGAAGCTGTGGCGGAAAAATAATTCGTTCCGAAAAGGCGATTGCCATCGGGGAGTTGGGCTTCGACTTCGATCCATTGTTCGCCGGGATTTTTGGGTGAGAAGGTGAAGGCCGGGCCGATGAATGGTTCCTGGTCGGTTGCTTCCCAGAGGATGCGGGCGTTTTTGAGGTCGATGCCATTGACCTGGAACTGGGCGGTGACGGGCTGGCCGGCGGGAGTGGTGGAGGGAACGCCTGTGATAGTGCCGAGCGTGTGGACGACGGCGGAATTGGTGCCAGGGGTTTGGGTGAGCAACCATGTATAAGTGCCGAGGGAGCGGCCCATATCCATGACGGTTGCTTCCGCGGTGGTGTTGAAGGTGTCGGCCCAACGGTCATAAAACGGATAAGGCGCACTGGTCGCGCCGTCGGGAGGATAGCAGAGTTCGCCGAGCTCCTGTTGATACAGGTCCAGCCAGGTGAAGCCGGCGACGATGTTGCCGACGGGAATTCCAGAGGGGGGCAGGACGCGAGTGTCATTCAAGCCGTACTGGCTGACGATTTCGTGCCAGCGACGCCAGCCGAGGCCGGTGATGTAAGGCATGTTCACGGGATTGCAGCCGGCTTCGTAATTGACGGTGCCGAGGAGCGCGTCGAGGTAACGGGGTTGCGGGGCGAGTTGCTGGGCGACGGCGACATCGAAGGCGCGTTCGGTGGAGAAGTACCAGCCGGCGTTTTGTTGGGCTTTGTCCGGGTCGGGGAAGCTGGTGCCGTAGGCGTTTTCTTGGGCGAAACGGGCGACGTCATCCGCGGCGGCGATGATTTCGGCTTCGATTTTAGCGCGATAAGCAGGATCGAGCTTGTCCGCGGTGAGCCGTCCGTTGCGAGGGGCGAAAGCAAAGGTGCGAGCGGCGCAACCGTACCCTTCGAAGAGGCGCCACCAGGTCCAGCGGCGGGTCTGAGGATCGGCAGGGTCATACCACTGGATGAGCTGCGCCTGGAAAGCGGGATCACCGGTGGCGGCGAACATAGCGGCCGCGGCCCAGGCGAGTTCATCGTCGTGCATGAATTCGTTGCCGTAATGAGTGATTTTTTGATAGGAGCCGTCTTTGCCGTATTTGGTGATGGCGTTGGTGAGGAATTTCCAGCCCGCAACTGCTTTGGCAAAATAATTGGTGGCATCGGTCGGATATTGCTGGCGGAAAAGAGGCGAGGAGGCGATTTCAGCGAGGGCGCCCACAGCGGCGGCGGTGACCGCGGTGGTTTTGGGAAAGACAACCTGCGGATCGCCGTGATCAGGCAGGACATCATCTTCATAGGCGCGATCGCGAGGGTAAACGAGAAAATAAAAGCCGCCATCGCGGTCCTGCATTTTGCTGAGAAAGTTCGCTTCCCATCGCGCTTCCTGGAGCAGATCGGATTTGCCGTCACCGCTTTCGGGGATGCCGAGGTTATCCAGTTTGCCAGCACCGGGAAAATTATCAGCGGAGAAAACGAGATAATGGATGAGCGCGGCGCTGTTAATCGTGTATTTGCTGTAATCGCCGGCGTCATGATGGCCGAGGGAGACATCGACGGGGCCGGGATTGACGAACGGGTAGAGGGAGGAATCGACGTCTTTAAGTTGGGGCGCGGTATGGCGCGGGTTCGCAGAAAAATCCGAAGTCATGGAAGCGAGCTGTTGATTGACGGCGGTGAAGGCCATGGTGGGAACTTCCGCGGGAGCGACGTGGCAGACATCGTGAACGAAGCGGGTGTAGGGGAGTTCGTTTTTTTCGCCACAACGCTCGTGATAAAAGCCGAGCATCAACGCGCGGGCGAACGTGGCGGCGGTGGAATCGTTGATGAGGAAAGGATACGAAGTTCCCATGCCCGGAACTTGAAGGCGGTAATCTCCCGCAGTGTTGAGGGGCGTGAAGTCCGCTTTGTAAACCTGCTGGTAGGGGGTAGGGCTGTAAACAAATCCAGTATCTTTGCGCAGATGGAGAGCGCCGGAGAAAACGATATTGGACGACGCGTTGAGGATGTTGAAGTTGGTGGCGGTGATGGGCAGTTCGCCAAAGCTGCCGAGATAAGCGCCGATCATAGCTTTTTTCGGCATGGAGGGTAGATAGCCGACCTGGTTCACGTGCAGAGCGGGCTTGAATCGAAAGGGGCTGGAGATGGCGGTGAATTGGGTATTTGTGCTCCAAAGTTTACTTGAAGGATTTTTTACAACGACCGCAGCGTTGTCCGGAATGGGGGCGGAGAGTTTCAGGTAAAGGGAATTTTGAATGCGCAAGTCACGAACGCGGACCGGGGCGGATAAAGGACGGCGTTTAAAGCCGATTTGCGAAACGCTGATGGCGGAATTTCCTACCCGCACGTCGAATTCGGAAGAAGGCGGCAGTTGGAGTGAATAATCCGAAGCGACAAAATTCCAGGTAGGGGGAGCGGGATCTGGGTTTTTCGTGGTGATAAGGGAAAGTTCAAGGAGCGTAGGCGTGAGAATGTTGAGTTCTGAGTATCCCACGGGAGGTAACGCGGCGGGATTGGTTTGGGCGAGAGCAGTGGGTAAAAAGGAAACCACGCAGACTGATGCGCAAACGAATAACCCAGAATTTCCGGGAAAACAGATTCGAACAATAAACGACTGAAAACGACAGCAATCTCTCATTTGCCTTCTCCTTGTTGTGCCTCGTTCTCGGGAAAACGAACTAACGGGCCAATTTATTCGCGAGGAGAAAAGTGTAAACGTAAGGCGGAAGCTGAATGGCTTGTGGACGGGAGGCTGATGGAGTTGGACAGTTGAGATTTACGGGTTCAATTGCCGGACTTTGTGAGTTTCCAGTATTGGTCATCGGCTTCGAGGCCGGTATGACCCGCGTAGAGGTCATACGTTTTTTCCATCTCTTCGATCGAATCGAAGTAGCCGACGATGAAGGCGGCGCTGAAGGATTGGCCGGGCTTGATGGGGCGACCGCCGAACTCTTCGATCATGCAGACGTAGCCGCGCTGATGGCACCAGGCTTCGAAGACGACAGAGGGATCGAGGGTCATTCCGGCGAGCCAGGGGCCATCACGTCCGTTTTTCGGATCGCGGAGGTGGTAGGCGCGAATGAATCTTTTGGGGAGCGGATTCACATTACGGCGGTAATTGAACTTTTCGTCGGGCGCAAAGTCTTTGAAAAATTCGCGGGCGGGAATTTTGCCGATGTAGCTGAGGTAAACTTCGCTGAAGGTGTCGCCTTCGTGATGTTTGATGTGGCCCGGCATATCAAGGCGGAGGAACATGGCGTCGCTGGCGTTGACGGTGGTGATTTTGTCGCTGGAGATGAAATAGCGTTTGTCCGACGGAAAGACGATAAGCTGGGTCCATTCCGAGCCGGTGTTTTTGCCGGGCGCAGCGATCGGGTATTTGAAACCGCTGGTGACGGCGAGGAAATCGTTGCCTTGAATTATATGGGGAGAGAGCTCTTTGGCCTTCGTGCAAATCTGCGGGCCTTCGATCGAGCGTTTAGGAGCCTTGCCGTGATATGGATTGTTGAAGACGTAGGCGAGATCGCCTTTTAATTGGTCGCGATAAGCTTCGTCGCTGCCGGGCTCCATGATCCAATCGACAATATCGAGACCGTACCCGAGATCGCGAAAGCCATTTTTTTGTCGAGGAAAGTTCCGGCAGCGACGCCGCTGACGTATCCCCCTTTTTTGAACGGCGGCTTCGAGGGTGGAAGAGGAGATGGTGATCTGCTCGTCGTTTTGCGAAACGGTAAATTCGGAGGCGCACAGGGGATAGATGAGAGAGACAGCGGCGAGAAGGTGAGAAATAAGCTTGAGCATGGTTTGTTACGGTTTTGGGATTGTATTCGTATTTTCAGCTTTTCCAAGCGAAGAGATCATAAGGCGATGAAGGTCGTCTCGAATGCAAACTCTTGACGAGAGCGGTGCGATATAAGCATTAATCCTATTGCCATTTTTGAGTGAACTCTGGATGATTAAGGCTTCGAACACCCGCAATTATTTTATGAGAAAAGACTTCTTGGCTTTTGTAGTTTTGGGTTTGTTGTCGGCCCAATTCGCGCCCGCTGCTGAAAGGGATTTTTCGCCCAAGCCGCAGGAGGGACAGTTGCCGACGAAGATGCATTCAGCAATGAGGGATTTGCCGACGATCACGGTGGGGCAGAGCGACTCTGCGATTATTGCGAAGGACAATCGCGGATTGCAGGCGGCGGTGGATTATATTGCGAATCTGGGCGGCGGGATCGTGGAGATTGGGCCGGGTGAGTATTTGATGCGGGATTCGCTCCATCTGCGGTCGTTCGTGACGGTGCGGGGAACGGCGGGCAAAACGATTTTGCGGAAAGCGTCGGGAGTGGAGTCGGGACTGGGATTGGACGGGGATTTTGGCGAGGAACAGGTGACGGTGACGAATCCGAATGGATTTGAGGTGGGAGATGGGGTGGCGATTTGGGACAATAATGCGGGAGGGTTTCATATCACGGTGGCGAGGATTACGGGGAAAAGCGGGAATACTTTTTCGATCAGCCGGCCCTTGAATGCGGACTGCATGATGGATAACAAAGCGAAGGCGGCGACGGTTTTTCCGGTAGTGAGCGGGT
>Ga0136846_1228626_pt1 | contig 13084 bp, 9 predicted proteins | sample HopSoiMetagenom2_FD_96841 | JGI IMG/M metagenome (GOLD analysis project Ga0136846, IMG submission 96841) | Grasslands soil microbial communities from Hopland, California, USA - 2 Assembly 2016 (version 4) | ecosystem: Environmental > Terrestrial > Soil > Grasslands | place: USA: Hopland... | reverse complement strand
GTCGGCCGCCGGCGATAAGAAATTTGAAAAGCGCCGTCCGAGCCGCGGAGTCGCGGACCGACCATTCCCACGGAGGGGTTGGACTCGGCAAATTCGAAGAATTGCCGCAATGTGCCGGCCGGAACGATTGTGTCGTTGTTGAGAAAGAAGAAATAGCGGCCGCGGGCCAGTGCCGCCGCCTGGTTGTTCGCGACCGAGAAGCCGCGATTCTCCTTGTTGCGAACCAGAGTGACGTCCGGAAATTCACGGGCTACCATCTCGGCGGCACCGTCTGTCGATGCGTTGTCGACGATCACGACTTCAAAGGAGACGCCTTGTTCCTGGTCGAACAGTGATTGCAGGCATCGGCGAAGCAGGGCGCAACAATTCCAATTGGCAATGCAGACAGAAACGGCGATGCCCGTCTCCAGGGTGCTGGAGCGCGGCGCAGGTGTTCGAGGTGCGGAGAGAACTTGAGGCATTATGGCTTCCTGCGCTACTTGCTCCGGTCTCTGTAGGTGGCCTCACAGAAGCCGGCTGATACCCCTGGCCTCACAAAGGCCGGCTACAGCTGGCCAACGGTGCAAGTGTGGACTCCGCCACGCCGCGGGTTGTACCAGCTTCCCGAACCACCTGTCAATGTTTACTGCCGTGCTTACCTATCTTTCCAAATCTGCTTCACACTGCATGGCACTCTAGCGGTCGTTCCGAGTTTTCTGCAAAGTTCAGCGGTTCGGAAGGCCGAATCTTTTCCTGAAGCGACCGGCCCGCGGCCCGTTTGGCATAGCGGACTGCCTGCTCTGGGGGAAACCATGAAGCGAACCGCTGCGACATTAGCCTTGATGGCCGGCTTCGGCGGTGGGTGCATGAGCACCGACGGGCCGAACGCCAAGAAGCCAGCCGTGACAGGCGGGTACAACACGGTCACCAAGCCGATGACGGCGCCTGGACTTCAAGGCCCCACCGGCGAGCCACTGCCCTTGACCGCGGCCCGCGGCGCAATGCCGACCGGGTCCACCACGCCGGCCACGATGGTGCAGGCCTCCGGCTATCAGAAGGCCGGCGCGAAGACCACCGTAAAGGCGTACATCCCGGGGGTTTCGACTGTCGATTCCAAGGTGATCCAGGCGAACGACTGGCAAGGCGGGCCACCGCAGGGCGGCATCCTGCCCGTGCCCGGCATGGGACCCCCTGGCGCCGTCGCGGCCTTCGGCGCCATGAACACCATGAGCATGCGGATGGCCCCGACCAACCAGCGGACCTCGATCCGCTTCACGGGGCCGGCCGGTATGAAGATCACCTGGCAGCTTCCGAACGGCGGCTTCAACGAAGAAGCCAGCGGGCTCACCGCTCCCACGGCTTACAACTTCCTGCAAGGCCAGGTCTATCGACTTCGCCTGTCGCAGATTCTGCCGAACTTCCCGGGGCGCACGTTCTATCCGACGCTCGAAGTCACGCCGATGACGCCGAAGACGCTCACGTATCTGGCCCACTCGGCCGTGCCGGTAACCTTCGCGGATGAAGACTTCCGCCAGGCGGCCGATGGCAACCTCGTCGTGAAGGTGATTTATCTGCCGGACCCGGCGTTCCAGGACTTCGCGGCCCTGGGCGGAGCGGATGAGATCGTCTCGACGCGTCTGGAGCCGGGCGCCGATCCGGTGGCCGAGGCTCAGAAGCGCGGCACTGTCCTCGCGATCATTCGCCTCGGCAACATCGACCTGGAGAACAAGGCGTCGCCGGCGATGACGGCTCCGCCTCCGGGCGTGATGATCGGCGGTCCGCCGCCGGTCATGGCGATGCCTCCGATGGGCGGCGGCATGATTCTGCCGAAGATGGGTCCGGGCTCGGCGCCGCCGCCGATCGCCAAGCCGATGCCGCCGGCCAAGCTTCCGCCCAACGTGAAGTCGGCCGATGACGACAAGCCGATCATTCTGCCGCCGATCAAGTGATTTCAAACCGGGATGCGGAAATCGGAATGCGGACTGGCAAGCCGAGTAAATCAGGGTGATCATCGAGCCGCTTGTGGTCCGCGATAGATGCATCGCGAAACCGCAAGCGGCTTCTGACCTGAGGGACCACGATGAATGCCGCGGCAATGTTGCTGGCCGGTTCGATGGCGATCGGCGCTCCGGGAGACGTCGGCCCGGTTCCCGTTCCGGGCATGGGTCCTCATGCGGCAGTCGCCGGTGTGCCGCCGCGCGGGATGTTGATGCCCATTCTGCCCATGCCGGCCATGCCGATGCCGGCGCCCTTGCTCGCCGCCAAAGTCATCGCGCCCAAGGGCGTTCGAGTAACCGTCTATCCCGGTTCGCCAATCGCTCGTCTGTACGAGACGCCCTCGGTCTTAGGGTTCCGCCCGGGCTACACGTACCGGCTCGAACTTTCGAACCTGCCATATTTTCCGGGCCGCACACTGTATCCCGAGGTGGAAATTCGCGGTACGCTGGTGCCGCGCCCCGGCATGAAATACATGGACTGGACGGCGCCGCTCGTCTTCAAACAGGCCGACATCGAACGCGCTCTCGCCGGCTCGATGATCACGAAAATGATCTATCTCGAGGATCCGGAGAAGGCGATCCCGGCCCAGTTCGGCCTGGACGACCCGGTGGAACTGCCGGCGGATTCCGAAGAGCAAGCCTACAAGGACGCGGTGGCGAGCGGTCGCCTCGTCGCGGTGCTTCGCCTCGGCAGCCGCAAGCCCGAAGCGGACTGGCTCGCCCGCACCGCGATCGACGGCACCATCCTTGTCCCGGGCGAGGCCTACTTGAAGAGCCCGCAGGTTCCGCCGACGATTCCCTTCTATGGTTGCAAGCTGTTCGATCCGATCCTCGGGCCGAAGGGGGCTCCGGAAGAGTGCTTCCCGGACGGCGGCGACAGGGGCAACCCGCTCGGCATCGGACCCAACAATCGCCTCGGCGGACTCGACCCCACCGATGTCGGCGTCGAGTATTCGATCAATGGCAAACGCAGAGTCGCGACTTCGAACATCGTCTGCCTGTGCGTGCCGCGGTTCGCCATTCAACGTGCTGAGATCGTTGCGGAAGGCTACGACGTGCAAGCCATTGTCCGCGGCGTGCACGGTGGGCACGCGGCCCAGGGGCTCGGTTCGCGGGCCGCGGCGATGGCCGAGATCGGCCGCGAGAAACCCGTCGGCGTCCTCGCGCAACAACGGCCGAAATCGTATATCGGCGCCGTCGGCACCTCGTTCTTCATCGGCTCGAGCCGGCCGACCATCATCGGTCAAGTTCAAGGCATCGCGGTCGTCGGCGTCGTCGTCGAGCCGGAAGTGATCACGGCCTATCCGGGCGCCGCGCCGCTCACCGTCACCAAGTCCGTCGATGCCAGCGGCCCGCTCGAATCCGGCTCCGTCGTCACGTTCACGATCCGCTACGTCAACACGGGCAACAAACCGATCACGGAGATCGTGCTGTCGGACAGCCTGAGCGGCCGGCTCGATTATGTGCCGGGCTCGAACCAGTCCGATCGCGCCGCCAACTTCTCGGCCACGGGCAACGAAGTCGGCTCGGTGGTCGTCCGCTGGGAGTTCCCGGGCGTGATCCTCCCCGGCCAGGGCGGCACGGTGAAGTTCAAGGCCAAGGTTCGCTAACTCGCCGCACTACAAATCAAGTCAGATCGCCAAGGTCGCCAAGATCGCCACTCCATTCGCACCACTACTACACGGTGGAAATGGCAGTATGTCTTTCCTCGTCCACCTTGTCGCTCCGGTGTGAAGCGCCATCATGCCCATGAATCGACGATTTCGAAGGCCGGCACCGATGCCGCACCGCTTTCCGGGATTGCGGAATGCGCGACCAGCCACAGTTTCCGTCATTCTTTTGCAACGCACTTGATCGCCGACGGTTCCGATCTTCGGACGGTGCAGGAGTTACTCGGCCATAACAGTGTCGAGATGACGAGGATCTACACTCACGTTCCAAAACGCGGCGGACGTGGCGTGAAGAGCCCTGCCGATCGACTGTAGCACCATCCCGCATCGCCTTCATTTCCGTTCGCCCTTCTCGTCGGGCAACAGCACGAAAAAAGTACCGATCACAACCGCTTTCACTTGCACTGGTTTAGTCGGTGATCGTCGCGCTTGTCCTTGTGTGATCCGCTAATCCAAGGATTAGCAAGCTGCGGATTACAAGCACTGCCTATCGCGGCCGGCGTCGGATTATCATCGTGCTACGATTCACACGGCATGCCGAGGGCACCGAGCAGTCGTGCGACAATGGCGAGCAAAGCACAGCGAAAAGCGACTCGCACGAACTGCTTCCGAGCCTGCCGATCGCAATTCGCAACGGCGAAGTGCCCTCAAACGGGCCGAATACTGAGCTGCCGATGCTTCCATTAACAAGCAAGAAGCCCGCTTAACGAGACCTTGTTAACGGCGTTAACAAGCGGTTCACGCTTGTTATCAAGGGACCGATGCTCGGACAATCAGGTGCGAATAATTGACACCGTTTCGAGTTGCGGTTACGGTGCCAGAGACCGAGACCCTGGAAAACGAGGTCTGGAGGTAAGTGGAAACGCGGATTAAGTGAAACACTAGTTCGGCAGCGGAGTGGAGGTTCCTGTTGGGTACGGATCTACTAGATTCGCGAACCGCTGCCTACGCGACTGCCGCCCGATGCGGAGGGAAGCTCGCCTTTGAAGGGTGCGTTCCTGTGCTGCACGTTACCGGCCCTCCGGAGGCGATAGGCCGCCAAGTCGCCGAACTTGCCCTCCGCCCGGCCGCTCGCCTCCTCAACTACCCGACCGACTACCTGCGCTCCCAGATTCGGGTTCCCTTGCTTCCGCGGCTGATCTGGGCGTTGCTGAAGCGGCCGTGCCGCCGGATCTATCGCAACTTCCCCGAGCGGTACCGGGCCGAACTGGAGGCGATGGCGGCCTGCGGGTTCGACCACCGCCGCCTGGTCGCGGGCAACACCCTGTTCGACATGGCGCAGATGGGCTTTCGACCGATGTTCGGCTGTTCCAGTTGGGTGGCGAGGCCGGAGCAAGCCAAGGCCGGCCGTCTGTTGTTCGGCCGGAACCTCGACTTCTTTCCGCTCGGATACTTGCACCAGTACAGCCTCGTCACCGTCTACGCCGCGTCGCCGGGGAGACTTGGGTTCGCGTCGATCGGATTTCCTGGCGCTGTCGGCTGCTTCTCGGGTATGAACCAGGCCGGGTTGAGCCTCGCACGGCACGAGGTGTTCACGCCGGTCGTGAAGAAGACCTACAACCCCGACGGCATCCCGTTCGCCATCTGCTTCCGCGACGTGTTGGAGACGTGCCAGACGGTGTCCGAGGCGATCCGGGCCATCCAGGCGACGCCCCATGTCACGGTCAACAACGTGGTGCTGTGCGACGCGGACGGGGGGGCGGTGGTTGAGATCGCCCCGGAGGGCATCAAGTGGCAGGCGATCACCGCCGAGGTACGATCCTGCACCAACCACTTCGCCCACCCGGAATGGCAAAACTCGCGGCAGGCGAACGCCTATCAGACGGAGGACCGTCTCGCCCGTTTGCGAGCCGCTCCCGTCTCCGGCGTCGGCGTCGAGGAGGTGCGGCAAGTGCTCGACGGTGTGAACCAAGGCGACCTCACCATCCAGACGATGGTGTTCGACCCGTCGGCCGTCGCGATCCATGTCGCCTTCGGCACCGGGCCGACGACCAAGCTGCCCCTGACCCGGATCGACTTGGGCCCTTACTGGGCGACATGATGCCGACCGATGCACCGTTCACTGTCCGCCGGATGCGAGCGGACGAACTCGGCTTGATCCGCGCCTGGGCGACCCAGGAGGGTTGGAACCCTGGCGTCCACGACGCGGCGGCGTTCTATGCCGCCGACCCGCAGGGCTTCTTCGTCGCCGAACTCGCCGGCGATCCCGCCGCGTGTATCTCGTGTGTTGCGTATGACGACGAGTTCGGCTTCCTCGGCCAGTACATCGTTCGGCCGGACGCCCGGGGTCGCGGCTACGGGGTGAGGACGTGGGCCGCCGGGATGGCCCACCTCGGCATCCGGAACGTCGGCCTCGATGGCGTCTTGGACCAGCAGGCCAACTACGAGCGTTCGGGGTTCCGGTTCGCTCATCAGCACATTCGCCATGAGGGCGACGGTGGCGGCTCCGTGCCCTCCGGCGTGGTGCCTTTGTCCACGGTGCCCTTCGATCAGGTCGTCGCCTACGACCGCACTTGCTTCCCCGCCGAGCGGCCTGTGTTTCTGCGGCGGTGGGTCACACTTCCCGACTCGGCCGCGTTCGGCGTCGTAGGCGACGGCGGATTGCGCGGGTACGGCGTGATCCGCCGCAGCGTCGATGGCCACAAGGTCGGCCCTCTATTCGCCGATGACCGCCCAGTGGCCGAGCGGTTGCTTCAGGCGCTATGGGCAACAGCTTCGGGCTCCCGCGTATGCATAGACGTGCCGGATGCAACGACCAATCCAATGGCGGAGGGGTTGGCCCGGATGTTCGGCACCCGCGAGTTGTTCCGCACCGCCCGAATGTACACTCGCGGGATTCCGGCCGTCGCGTCCAGCCGGGTCTTTGGCATCACAACAATGGAGTTGGGATAGCGCGAACTGTAATTCTGGACTCAGAGCTGAACCAGTGATTCTTTCTCCGTCGTATCGGAGTAGACTCACGAACGCCGAACCAATTATTTCACCCGTCCCTCGCCGCATGCGCGGCTTCGGTCGGGTGAATTTGGCGTTCGGCGGTCTGAATCTCTCCGGAGGCGATGACCCGTGCTGAGGCTGTTGCGATGGATTCCGTGGCGCCGCGCGGCCATCGCCTATCTCATGATGTTGGTGACGGCCAGTGGGCACCAGGTAATATGGCCCGCCGTCGTTCCCGCCGTCAGGGAAGAGTGTGGGCGGGTCGCCGCGCCCGCTGTGTTTATCGCCGGCATGCTGATCACGTACTTCCTCACAGTGGCCGCACATGAGGCGGGGCACGCAGTTGGCGCGGCATGGGCTGGACTCGCTGTCAGGTGCGTACGGATCGGGCCTTTCGGTATCACACGGCGGGGCCGCCGCTGGGTCACCCGATGGGACGGCTGGCATACGCACCTTGAAGGCTGGGTCGATTGTTGCGGCTTGGAATTGGCCCCCCGCAGGTATGCGGCCGTGGTGTTCCTCGCCGGCCCGATGGCCAGTCTGGTGCTGGGCCTTGCTGCTGCAGTGGTCGCGGAGGGCGGCCTGCCCCCGGTGCCAGCTTGCTGGCTGCGGATGTTTGCCGTCCAGTCACTGCTCTTTGGCGCCATAAACCTCGTTCCGCAGCGTGCTGGGGAATTCGAGACCGATGGCCTTGTCCTTTGCCGGCTGCTCCGCGGCGGGGAACTTTAGAGCGCCGAACATGCCGTTCCACCTGGCCTCACCCGCATTCGCCGGCACGCCGCACCTGATCGCCGGCGTTCGGCTACGTCGGAGGAGAAGGCCGCATGTCAATTTCGCCGGAGTATCTTCCGATCGAATTGCACTACATCATTCCGCTTTCCGAGCGCCATGGTTCGGACTCGCGGGTCGCTCATTACGACGGTCGCGTTGGCCGACACGTGAAGTACGCGGAGACACTGACGGAAGACCAAATCAAGCCGCTTCGGAAGCTCTATGCCGAGATCAGTGCGAAGGGTCACGGCACGCTCATCAATCGTTGGCATCAAAGCTACTCGGCGAAAGACACTTGTCCGCCGGATACCACATGGCCGGTCCTTGGGCTGTTGTGCTTGTTCCGGCAGTTGGTGACCTTGGCATCGCCCCGTTCAACGACGGGACCATTGGCACAGAAGAAAAGAAGGTCGCCGATGCGCTCGACTGGAGCAAACTCCCGCCGCCCTTGAAGTACTTGGCAAGGCCAGCGGAGGTTTACGGGGGTTTGCAGTTCGACGACCCGATTTACGAGTTTCTTCGGGAAAGAATGACTGCTGAGGAGCAGGCCGAGCTTCGATCACTAAGTCAGCGGTACGGTCAAGATTGTGGGGCCATCAATCGTTGGCTCGATGAGTTTTCGATGACGGTCCATCCTGAAGCCCGGCTGGTCTACTTCACCGGCCATCTGCTGAGCGTGGGGGCCGATCTCGGCCTGCTGTAAATACACAGTCATAGACTCCCGACCCGAGAAGTGGGACAATCGAGCCGAACAGGGCATTGCTCCTGCCAATCCGCTATCGCGGCCTGGCAGGAGAACAAACTGACGGACGGGTCCGGCGACGGTAATGAGCCGCGAACGTCGGACGTGCCTGCCCTTCCGCAAGCAAGTGACTTTCCGGGGCCGGGTCCTATCACAACTTCGAAGCGATTGACCGGGGCTCGAGGTCGATCATGGCGATCACATTTAGCTGCTCGTGCGGCAAAACACTGCAGGTGAAGGACGTACTCGGCGGCAAGCGGGTGCGTTGCCCGGCGTGCTCGGATGCGATCACGGTGCCCGCTGCCGAAGAGCCGGCGTGGGAAGTGGTCGAGGATGAACCGGAGCCGCCGCCGGCGCCGATTCGCGCCAAGGCCGTAGCTCGTTCGCGCGACGATGATGATGACGACGACCGTCCGCGCCGTCGTCGCGAAGAGGACGATGAATACGAGGAGCGGCCGAGGAAGAAGAAGCGATTCAAACCGAAGAAGAAGGTCCGGCGGGAGCGGGAGAAAGAAGAGCACTCGCATTTCGCGATCGAGAAGGGAATTCTGGGCAGCGGCGTCGCCGGCGGGGCCATCGCCATGGTCGTCGCCGTGGTGTGGTTCATTCTGGGACTGATGAATGACTGGATCTTTTATTATCCGCCGATCCTGTTTGTGATCGGGCTTGTCGCGTTCTTCAAGGGCCTGGTGGGCGGAAACGACGAGTAGCGGGAACGGTTTTTCCGAGCCGCGACCATCAGGGAGTGGTCCAAAGTCCAACTGAAGGTACCCGCTCTCTGACGGTCGCGGCTCGGTCGGACGGCGATCCTCACCCAATCAATCGTCGATACAGCTTTTCATATTCCGCGGCGCTGCGATGCCAGCCCCAGTCGAGGGCCATGGCATTGGTCACGACCTGGCGGAAGTCCGCGGGGCGGTCCCGATAGAGCGTCAGTGCCCAGCGGACTGTGTCGTACAAGGCCGCCGGCGTATCCGCTTCGAACGAGAAACCGGTGGCGATGCCGGACTTTAGATTCTCTTGCGTGGCATTGGTGACCGTATCGGCAAGCCCGCCGGTGGCGCGAACCACCGGCGGCGTTCCGTACTTCTGGCTATACATCTGATTCAGGCCGCACGGCTCGTAGCGGCTCGGCATCAGGAACAGGTCCGAACCCGCCTCGATTTTGTGGGCCAAGGCCTCGCTGAAGCCGAGGTGCAGGCCGACGCGATCGGGATGGCGATCGTGAAGCGCCCGCAGTTCCGCGTGATACTTCGGCTCGCCTTCGCCCAGGACGGCCAGTTGGCAACCGAGATCGAGGAAGCCCTTGGCGGCGCTGAGCACGAGGTCGACGCCCTTCTGATAGGCGAGGCGGGCGACCATGCCGAGCACCGGCGCCTTCGCGTCTGCCGCCAACTTGAGTTGCTTCTGCAGGTCCGTTTTGCAGAGCGGTTTCCTTTCGAACACGGTTTTCGCCGTGTATTGCGCGGCGATGTGCGGGTCGGAGGCTGGATCCCACTCGCTGTACTCGACGCCGTTAACGATGCCGATCAACTTGTCGGCATTCTCACGGAGCAAGCCGTCGAAGCCGCAGCCGAACATCGGCGTGCGAATTTCGCGCGAATAGGTCGGGCTCACGGTCGTAACGGCGTCCGCGAACACAATTCCACCTTTGAGGAAGTTCACCTTGCCGAAGTATTCGATCGGCCCAGTGTCCACGAGTCGCTGCGGCAAGCCAGCGAACTTCATGATGTCCCGGCTGAAGTCGCCCTGAAACGCCATGTTGTGAATGGTGAAGACACTCTTGATCCGTTGATACCCAGGACGTCCGCGATAGATCTCGCTTAGATACACGGGCACGAGACCCGTTTGCCAGTCGTTGGCGTGGATGATGTCCGGTGTGAAGCCGAGATGCGGGACCGCTTCAAGGACGGCCCGGGAAAAGAACGTGAATCGTTCCGCGTTGTCGCCGTAATCGGCTTTGCCGCCGCCGTGATGCGTCTCCTGATAGAGCCCGCGGCCCTTGCCGTCGTCGCGTTCAAAGAACGGCTGATGTTCGACGAGATAAACCGGCACGTTCGAGTTTGGCAATTTCGTGCGGAGCAGTGGGCAGGCAAGCGTGCGGTTGCCCATCGGCACCGGCAGCGCCGCCCCGGTCTTCTCCAGTGGGATGCCGCTGCGGCGCACCGCGCCGTAGAGCGGCATGATGACCTCGACCTGGTCGCCGAGGCTGGCGAGCGCACGCGGCAACGACGCGGCGACATCCGCGAGGCCGCCCGTCTTGGCGAACCCGGTCACCTCCGATGCCGCGAGAAGAACACGCAAACCGGCCACGAATGACCCCTGGGTTCAGCTTTTTACGGATCGGGGCACTATAGCGGAGGGCATTAGAAATGATAGCCCGAGAGTGCTCGAATCGTTCACGACTCAGGCGCGGTTAGCTTCCATGGCGAATAACTTGCGCGATGCGTTTGTGTGCAGCCAATAACGGTGGGAGATTTTCGAATGGAATCCAAATCTCGATCCATCGGACTATCCTTCCTCGTCCAGCAAGTGACCCAGCTTCTCGCGCTTGGTTTGCAGGTAGCCGCGGTTGTGCGTGCCTGGCGGGATCTGGATCGGCACGCGTTCGACGATTCGCAAGCCGTAGCCTTCGAGGCCGATCACTTTTCGCGGGTTGTTCGTCAACAGGCGGATGTCGCGGATGCCGAGGTCGAAGAGGATCTGGGCGCCGATGCCGAAGTGTCGGAGGTCCGGTGCGAAGCCGAGCCGGCGATTGGCTTCCACGGTGTCGAGGCCTTCATCCCATTGCAGCTTGTAGGCTCGCAGTTTGTTCAACAGTCCGATGCCGCGGCCTTCTTGACGCATATATACGATCGCGCCCTTGCCGGCCTCGGCGACCTGCTTCATCGCATACTCGAGTTGCGGACCGCAGTCGCACTTCGCGGAATGGAGCGCGTCGCCAGTGAGGCATTCGCTGTGCATGCGGACAAGCACCGGTTGCTCTTGTTCGGGAATGTTCCCCGGCGCCGTCTCGACGCCGACGCCGCCGAGCGTCAGCGCGAGGTGCGGCTCCTGATCGACGAGCGAGGTGTATGCAAACAGGTCGAATTCGCCGAAATCGGTCGGAAGCTTGAGGGCGATCTCGCGCTTGATGAGCTTCTCGCGGCGGCGGCGGTGCTCGATCAGGTCCGAGATCGTGCACATCTTCATCTGATGCCGGTCGCAGAACCCCCGCAGATCCGGCAGGCGGGCCATGGTGCCGTCTTCGTTGAGCACTTCACAGAGGACGCCGACTTCCCGGAATCCCGCGAGCCGGCAGAGATCGACGACGCCTTCGGTGTGGCCGGCACGGACGAGCACGCCGCCGGAGCGGGCAATGAGGCCGTCCATGTGGCCCTTGTCGCGGACGAGGTCTTGCGGGCCGCTCGTCGGATCGGCACAGACTTGAACAGTGCGGCAGCGGTCGAACGCCGAGATGCCGGTGGTGACGCCAAACCGGGCGTCGAAATTACGCGTAAAAGGTGTCGCGCTGGGATCGAGTTCCAAACCGGGAAGCAGTTCGAGGCCGAGTTGATCGGCGACCGACTTCGCCATCGGCACACAGAGCCTGCCGCACGCGTGGCGAATGATGAAGTTGACCGCCTGCGGCGTGATCTTCTCAGCCGCCATCACCACGTCGCCTTCGTTCTCGCGATGCTCGTCGTCGACGAGAACGATCATGCGGCCGGCGCGGAGCTCGTCCAGGGCTTCTTCGATGGAACAGAACCCAGGCGTCGTGTGGGGCATGGCCGGCTTCCGTAAAGGACTCACTCAATTATAGCCGAGCCAGCCGATGCTGACGTTACGGGGTTTCCGAGCCCGGGGCGGCAGGCGGAGTCGGGGGCGGCCCGGGCCCCCCCGGCAGTCGTTGCTGCGAGACTTCAATCGGCTTCAGATCACTCTCGATCCGCAGCACCTTCCACGGAATGGACTTGAGCGTGAGCCCTTCTGGCGGCACAACCGACGTTTCGTTCGGGTTCGCCTCGGATCGCAATCGCTTTAATTCGGCGAGAGTCTCTGGCTCGCGGCAGCCGAGCACGAGCCGGCCGCGCGACGCCTTGATCACCCCTTTTGAGGCATTGAAGGGAATCTCGATGGGAATGCTTAACTCGATTTCGGAATCCTTGAACTGAACGTCTTCGCTGAGATCGGTGCTGTCACGGAGGCGTTCGCCGGCGCGCACAATACCGACGGTGTTCCACATCTCGCGGAATGCCTTCTTCTGTTCCGGGTCAGGCTCGCCGTTGTTCGGCAACCGGAAGAGCAGATCGGCTGTACCGTTCATCGCGAGTTCGCTGGAATGCCAGGTGGAGGCCGCCAGGAAGCCGACCAGGGCCGCCCGCGCCCGCTGATGACCCACGGTATAGGGGCTGAGGAAGTCCGGCGTTTTGTCGAAGTGAACGAAGTCGAGGACGGCGTACGGCCGCGCATCGCGCCCGGAACAAACGCTCACGAAGTTGCGACCGAAGTCGACGCCGGTCACGCTGAGATGACCGACGAGCCAACCATAGGGCGTAAGCCGCGATTGCTCCTTGTGAATGAATCCCGCCTGCGAATAGAGCACCTGCCATTGTCGGCCGGCACTCTCCGCCGATCCTTCCACACCTTTCAACGGTACGATGATGGGAAAGACGCCTTCGGGATTCGTCAACGTGGCCACGAAGACGCATTCGACCCCGGTCTGTTTGAACGACCAGTCCTGCAAGCCGCCGAGGTCGAACTTGTTATCGGTGTTGCGGTGGACCAGCCGAACGAAATCGCATTGTCGGAAGCCGACGAAATCGGGCCGCCAGCGCGCCTCCATCTGGGCCGCGTCGTCGGGTCGAATCGATTTCCGTTGACTCGGATCCTGCGTGCGGTAAAAGGCACGGGTCAGGCTCTCCGGGTCGCCCTTGAAGATGTAATCCGCCCAGGTCTGCACTTCGTTGCGCGCGTCTTTTCGCACGGAGTAATCGATGGCGAAATAGTAC
>Ga0136846_1227845_pt1 | contig 13084 bp, 11 predicted proteins | sample HopSoiMetagenom2_FD_96841 | JGI IMG/M metagenome (GOLD analysis project Ga0136846, IMG submission 96841) | Grasslands soil microbial communities from Hopland, California, USA - 2 Assembly 2016 (version 4) | ecosystem: Environmental > Terrestrial > Soil > Grasslands | place: USA: Hopland... | reverse complement strand
GGCGGGTGGGTTGAGGTCGGCGGGTGGGTTGAGGTCGGCGGGTGCGTTGAGGTGGGCGAGTGGTCGGCGGCGGCTGAAGGGGTTGGGTCGTCGAGGGTGCGCACGGTGACGACGCCGATTGCGAGCACGATGACGGCGGCGACGGCGGCTGCGCCGAGTACGCCGTACGCCGGGTGTGGCAGGTGGCGGAGGAGGCGGCCTCGACGGGTCTGGTTGCGGCGCCACGGGCGGGTGCCTTTGCCAGGCAACTTGCTGGGTGGTGGCTGGTGTCGTCGGACTGGTTGCGCGGGCCGAACTGTTGGTGCCGGCGGCGGTGTTGAGCTGATGGGGGCGCGCGCGAGCTGAGGTGAATCGTCCGAGTCGGGAGTCGCCGACGCTCGGTTGCGTGGGAGGGTGAGGTCGATCGGGGCCGGCGCAGCAAGCGCCAGCAGGCGTCCGTGGAGGTCTTTGGCCGAGGTGCTGGTGAAGAGCTCCGGAGTGAACACCTTCGGGTCCCCGCCGGCCTGATGTGACAGCGTGGCGAGCGCAAGCAGATCGTCGGCAGGCCGACCCGCATGCAGCACGGCATCGGTCAACACCGGTCGGCCGTCAGCGTCGAACAAGACGTTGGCAGGCGTGATCGAACCGTGCGTGAGCCCCGAGCGATGGAGCTGGTCCACCGCCTCGGCCAGTGGCGTGAGCAGGGTGACGAGCTCTCCTCGCGACAGCGGACCGCGGCGGTTGAGCAGCGCGGCCAGACTGCCTGCCACGACGTACTGACTGATCAGGATCCAGGCGGAGCCGGTCTCGCGGAAGTCGAGCAGGCGGGCAAGGTGCGGATGGCGGATGCGCTGCAGAACGGCAAGATCGTCACGAAGCTTCTCCTTGTCGGGGAACAGGATGATCGGAAGGCGTTTGAGTACGGCGTTCCGGCCGGAAGCACGGTCGCGGACCTGCCAGACGGTGCCGGCTGATCCGGACCCGAGCTTGCGGCGCAGGCTGTAGCCGTCGATCTCGTCAATGCCGTCGAGGTCGTCGAGGTCCATGCCCAAGAGGATGCACCGATCGCGACCAGGCCCGCGGAAGTTATCCACAGCCCAGGGCGGAGGCACCGTCGGACGCCGCCTACACTCGAAGGCGTGAGGGATATCAGGTATGTGGAGGCCGGGTTCGGCGCCGAAGCGGTGGACTACGAGACCGCGTGGGCCGAGCAGCGGCGCCTGCACGCGGAGGTTGCCGAGGGCACCGGCTCGGACACGGTGATCCTGCTCGAGCACCCACCGGTGTACACGGCAGGCAAGCGCACGGAGCCGCAGGAGCGGCCGTTCGACGGGACACCGGTGGTGGACGTCGATCGCGGCGGCAAGATCACCTGGCACGGTCCCGGGCAGCTCGTCGGCTACCCGATCGTGAAGCTCGCATCACACGTGTATGTCGTGGACTACGTCCGCCGGCTCGAGGAGGCGCTGATCGGCGTCTGCACCGAGCTCGGCGTGAAGACCGGGCGGGTCAAGGGCCGCAGCGGCGTGTGGGTCGCCGCCGACGACCGCGGCCGGGAGCGCAAGATCGCCGCGATCGGCATCCGGGTCGCGCAGGGCGTGACGATGCACGGCTTCGCGCTCAACTGCAACAACGACCTGGCCTGGTTCGACCGGATCGTCCCGTGCGGGATCGCGGACGCGGACGTGACGACGCTGTCCAAGGAGCTCGGCCGAGAGGTGACGATCGCCGAGGTGCTCGAGCCGGTACGCCGGCACCTCGACGAGCTCCTCGCCTGGGACGAGTACGAGCGCAGCCCGGACATCGACCACCACGAGGAGCCCCCGACCCCGATCACCTACGGGCTGACCGTCTGATCCACCGAGGGAAGACCCACCTCCGCACGCCATTCGGCATGCAACTTCCTCAGCCGCGCGACGACGTCCGGCTGGGCAGCGAAGTGGTCAGTCTGCTCACCGATGTCGTCCGACAGGTTCGCAAGGAACCAGCCCTGTCCCATTGGCGCATGCTCGTAGGCCTTCAGGTGCTGCGTGTTGATGTCGTCAGCCACCCAGCTCAGTTTCCACTCGCCTGATCGCACCGCCCACTGGAACCCGCAGTCCCAGTGCAAGGTCTCGTGCGCGACCTCCGATGAGCCGGCGAGCGTCGACATGATGTCCACACCGTCCGTCCCGTCCACCGTCGTGCCGGCCACGGCAGCCAGCGTTGGGACGAGGTCCATGGTGCTGACCAGCGCGTCAGTACGGCGACCGGACGGCAGCTGCCCCGGCCACCGCCAGATCATCGGAATCCGGATGCCGCCGTCCCAAAGCGTGTACTTCGTCCCGCGCAATGGCGCATTGTCGCCGAAGTTGCACGTCGACCCGCCGTTGTCGGTCACGTACACGACGATCGTGTCGTCGCCGGCCAGCTCGAGCAGGCGGCCGATCTCCGCGTCCATCAGCTCCAGTTGCGCCAGGTAGTACTCCCGACCGTGCGGCAGATTCGGCACGATCACGTCGTCGTACCACTCGCCGAAGTCACCGTCGACGTCCGGCGTCCAGTCCCGGAAGGCAGGCAACCCGCGCGCCTCCAACTCCGACTCGGGCAGCTGCCAGCAGAAGTTGTGTACGGCGTTGAACGCGACCATGCAGAAGTACGGCCGCTCGTGCTCCGCGCTGATGAACTCCGCCGCGCGCCCGCCCAACTCCGCGGTCAGGAAGCCCTCGTGCTGAACCGGTACATCGCCGGACAGCAACGGCTGCACAGCCATGTGATGCGCCGCGGGCTGTCCGTACGACGCCACGGCCTCGTCAGAGTGGTGCAGGTAGTTCAACCGCCCGAAGGACTGCCCCGCCAGCCCGTACAACGTCTCCTCGAAGCCGTGATGCGGCGGACACGCCCGGTCCCCCACGTTCTCTTTCCCGTAGTGCACCTTGCCGAAGTAGCCCGTCCGGTACCCCTGGTCCCGCAGGATCTCGGCCAGCGTCGGTACGTCGTCCGGCGGGAACGCGGCTGAGTCGAACCATTGGCCGCCCCACCGTTGCTGGTAGCGCCCGGAGATGATCGCGGCGCGGGACGGACTGCAGATCGGTGCCGTCACATAGGCGTCGGTGCAGCTCACCCCCTCCGCAGCGAGCCGGTCCAGCGCGGGAGTCCGGACGTCCGGGTGGATCCCGAGCCCGCCGCGATCGGCGTACCCGTGGTCGTCGGAAACGATCAGCAGAATGTTGGGGACGGACAAGTGGATCATCCTCTCGTCGGTGTCGCCGTACGGCCGGCCTGGTCGACCTGTGCCCGGGGCTCAGGCGAGTCCGGGTCCAGGAGCAATCTCACCCCGGCAGGCAATGCTTGCACCAGAGGGCGACCGGACTGTGTCGCCGGCCCAGGCAAGCGATTGTTTGGGACTCATGTGGTTGGTGTGGCGTTCCGGATGGTGCCGAAGTGTCTGCGCGGTGTAACGGCAGTTCGTCGCTACCTTGGGTTTGTGTCCAAATTTCTTGGGTTCTTGCTCGGGGTAGCTGTGGCTCTGGCCGGGCCGGCGGTGTTCGGAGTACTCGCGGCACCGGGCGGTATCGAGCTGGACGACAAGGAGATGGCGCTTGCCTTCGGCATCGGCGCGCTGATCTTCTGGACGGTGGTCTCGTACTTCTCCGGCGCCGGTGCGCTCGGGGCGTTCGTCGCCTTCGGCACGCTGGTCTACTGCTGGCTGTGGATCCCCAACCGGACCACGAACTTCCTCAACGACGTGCCCGGCGTCACCAGTGGGATGATCGCCGGCTCGAAGCAGTACACGGTGAACGGCCTGGTTCCGATCCTCGCCGTGATCTCGCTGGTCTACGGGATCCAGCTGATCGTCCGCAGCGTGCAGCGTCGCCGGCGTGAGCGGGCCGACGCGGAGCGGCTGCAGCGGGAGCAGGAGGCCGCGCAGGCGCAGCAGGAGGCGGACGTCGCCGCGGTCTACCCGGTTGCCGGGAGCACCTACCAGCCGGCGTACGGCGGCAACACGCGGTTCGACGACCTGTTCGACGACGAGCCCGAGCCCGAGCCGGTGCGGCCGCGGAACCAGGCCGACGAGCAGACCGCGCAGTTCCCGGTTGGAGACGGCGGTACGGCGGAGCACGAGCACACCGCCCAGTTCCCGCAGTCCGATGCCCAGCGCAACGACCAGGAAGAAACTGTTCAGCAGCAACCCGAGTCGAAGGCTCCGGACGAGCACGAAGCGGAGCCGACCCCGGCAGCCGAGGAAGAGCCCCAACCTCAGAACACCGAAGAACAACCGAAGCCGCAGAACGCCGAAGAAGCGACCAAGGCTCAGACCGTCGAAGAACCGACCCAGCAGCGGAACGTCGAGGAAGAGACCAAGGCGCAGACCGTCGAGGATGAGCCCGAGCCACAGACGGCCGAGCCGGCGACGAAGCAGAACAAGGTGGAGCGCGACGCTGCCACGGATCAGGTGGGATCGCAGTACCGGGAGCGGATGGACAACCCGGAGGACACCGGTGAGTTCCACCTGGCCTTCGAGAACCCGGTCGTCAAGCCCGCCTGAGAATCAGGCAACGTGCATGCGTCGCTGATGCCGGTCGCGCCGGGCGTGCTCGGTGATCGCCTCGTCGTACGCGGCGGTCGCCATCTGGAGCACGTCCTGCGCCATCTGCGCCCGCGGTGACTCGGTGCTCCATGCCAGGACCAGCTTCCGGTGGATCGGGTCCCCGGCGAGCGTCCGGGTGGTGACATCCGACGACAGCATCCGGTACGACGTCGGCGAGATCAGCGCGACGCCCTGACCGCTCGTCACGAATCCCATCAGCACCGACGTATCGACCGAGTGGTGCTCCACCTTCGGCTGGAACCCGGCCGCCTCGCACGCCGCCCGGAACAGCACGTGGAACCCACTGTCGTCCGGCGGCTCGCCGATCCACTCCTCATCGGACAGCGAAGCCAGCTCGACCTGGCCGCACCGCCGCGACGATTCCGCCACGGGGTGATCCGCGGACAGCGCGACGTACGGCGACTCGGATTCGACGACCGTGGTCGACTCGACTCCACTCGGTAGCCGCAGCTCGAACCCGGGAAACTCACGCAGCAATGCGAAGTCCAGCCGACCGCTCTCCAGCTGCTGCAGCAGCACGCTGGTGGACCACTCGACCTCGATGCTCACCTGCTCGATCTCACCGTGCTCCCGCAGCCGGGACGCGATCCCGGACATCGGCGCGGTCGGGAATCCGCCCAGCCGGACCGCGGACGACTCCGTCGCGGTCATCGCGGACACGGTCGCCGACAGGTGGTCGACGTCGACCAGGATCGCCCGCGCGCGGTCGACGGCGTACCGACCGAGTGGAGTGGGGGTGACCCCGGTGCGAGAGCGCTCGAACAGCTCACCGCCGAAGGCGGCCTCGATCCGCTTGAGCTGCGCGGTCAGGCTGGGCTGACTGACCTTCAGCAAGCGGGCAGCCCGGCCCACGGACCCTGCTTCTGCCACCAGGACCACCACCCGCAGGTGGCGGAGCTCGACGTTCATGCGTCGAGACCGTAGTCCAGGTGCGGGCACAGCACACAGGGACCCAACATTGCGGTTTTGTCACAGCCGGGCCCTCCCCTGTAACGCAGGGCCCGGCCGAGACGATGAGCTATGGCGAGTCCAGCGCCATGGCCTCGCGATACCCTAGCCGCCGACCGGTCTGCAGCAGAGTGCGTTCGTACAGCCGGGCGCCCAGGCGGACGATCAGCACGGTGGTGGCGAGCAGGATCGCGATCGCGAGCAGCGGCTGCCAGAGCGGGACGTCCTCGGTCAGCATCCGGCCCGGCATCGACATGGACGACGCGATCGGCACGAACGACGCGATGGTCTTGGCCGACGACCCGGCGAACACCGAGAAGAAGAACGGGATCATCAGGATCATCTGCCCCGGCAGCGTGGTCGATCCGAGGTCCTCCTGCCGTGTCGCCAGCGACCCGGCCACCGCCCACAAGCCGGCCAGCGCGACGAACCCGAGCACGAAGAACACCACGAACCACCCCGCCACCGGCGCGACCACCTCGAGGATGTCGGACTGATCGGTGGCCAGCAGCCCGATCAGGGACGCACCGGCGATCACCACGATCTGGGACAGCGCCAGTACCGTGCTGCCGAGCACCTTGCCCCACAGCAACGACCGGATCGGTACCGCGGCCGCGAGGATCTCGACGACCCGGCTCTCCTTCTCCTGGACGACGCTCTGCGCGATCATCATCCCGAAGCCGAGCGCGGTCATGTAGAACACCAGCGCCAGGCCGATGTTCACGAAGTCCGACACGATGTCCGGCAGCGGACCCGGGTTCAGCAGCTTCGCCTCGACCTTGGTCCCGGCGTGCAGTTCCGCCGGAGTGAGCCCGGCCTTGGCCGCGTTGGCCTCCATCCCGACCGTCGATGCCGCCTCGCGCAGCGCGCTTTCGAGCCCAGAGTCCAGCCGGTCCTTGCCGAGCACGACGTACCCGTCCTGGCCTGGCAGCAGCGCGGCCTTAACGTCGCCGTTGATGACGGCTTTCTCGGCGGCCGGCTGGTCGGCGACCCGGGTCACCTCGTAGCCGTCGCCGCCCTTGGTTGTGGACGCCTGCTGCACGACCTTCGCACCCGCGTCATCGACGACCGCGATCTTGTCCGCACCGCCGCGGCCGGCGATCAGCGCCGGCACGATGACCGCGACCAGCACGATCAGCAGCATCACAGCGGTCGACCCGAGGAAGGTCTTGTCCCGGAGCTTGGTGGTGATCTCGCGCTCGGCGATCAGTACCCACGGCCGGTCCAACGCGTTCATCGGGTCGCCTCCCGGAAGACGTCGCTGAGCGCCACCCGCTCCGGTCCGAACTCGCGGACCGGACCACGGCTGATCGCCTGCTGGAGAATCTGCTGCTCGACCGTGTCGTCCTCGACGTCGAAGAGCGCCGTACCGCCGGCCACGTCCCGCACCCGGATCCCCCGGACGTCACGCAGCCACCCGGCATCGCCGTCCACCACCAGGCGGTACGTCGTCGTGGGCCCGGACGCGAGGTCGGCAACGGAGCCGGACGCAACGACCTTGCCGCGGGACAGTACGACGAGGTCGTCGCACAGCCGCTCCACCAGCTCGAGTTGATGGCTGGAGAACAGCACCGGCACCTCCGGCGTGACCTCCTCACGCAGCAGGTCGACCATCGCGTCGACCGCCAGCGGGTCGAGACCGCTGAACGGCTCGTCCAGCACCAGCGCGATCGGCTCGTGCACGAGCGCGGCCGCGATCTGCACGCGCTGCTGGTTGCCCAGCGAGAGCGTCTCGAGTACGTCGGTGGCGCGCTCGGCGAGCCCGAGCCGTTCGAGCAGCTTGTCGGTCCGCTCGGCGGCATGATCCGCGTCGAGCCCGTGCAGCCGCCCGAAGAACACCAGCTGGTCGCGGATCTTCATCTTCGGGTACAGCCCGCGCTCCTCGGGCATGTAGCCGAAGTCCCGCCGTACCTCATGGGTCAGCAGCTCACCCTTCCACCGCACGTCGCCCGCGGTCGCGGCCAGCACGCCGAGGATGATCCGCATCGTCGTCGTCTTCCCGGCCCCGTTGGCACCGACGAATCCGGTCATCCGTCCCGGTACGACGTCGAAGGTCACGTCGTCCAGCGCGAGATGATCACCGAATCGCCGGGTGAGCCCAGCCACCCTCAGCATGTGTCACCGTCCCCATCAGGTCAGCCCTCAGCCGGACACCCGCCCGACGCTGCCAAACCTAGTCAGGACAAGGCCGCCGGTACGTCGCCCATGAGGCGGATCAGCCGCGTCATCCCCGCGGTGGACGGATCAACCGGTGGGGTCGTCGCCCGGGGTGACGAGGCCGCACTCGTAGGCGAAGACGACGGCCTGGACCCGGTCGCGGAGTCCGAGCTTCAGCAGGACCCGCGAGACGTGGGTCTTGACGGTGGCCTCGCCGACGTAGAGCTGGGCGGCGATCTCGGTGTTGGTGAGACCGCGGGCGATCAGGCCGAGGACCTCCCGCTCGCGGTCGGTCAGCACGGCGAGCAGATCCGGGCGGTAGACGCGTTCCCCGCCGCCGGTGAACCGCTTGATGACACGCCGGGTCACCTCGGGCGCGAGCAGCGCGTGCCCGGAGTGCACGACCTGGATCGCCTCGACCAGGTCCTCGGGCGCGGTGTTCTTGAGCAGGAACCCACTGGCCCCCGCGCCGAGCGACTCGAACAGGTAGTCGTCGCGGTCGAACGTGGTGAGGATGACGACCTTCCCGGCGTCCTCCGCGACGATCCGCTGGGTCGCGGTGATGCCGTCCGTCCCGGGCATCTGGACGTCCATGAGTACGACGTCCGGCCGCAACGCCAGCGCCAGCTCGATGGCCTTCTCGCCGTCCGACGCCTCACCGACCACGTCGATGTCCGGCTCGACCGACAGGATCATCCGGAACCCGGCCCGGACCAGGTCCTGGTCGTCCACGAGCAACACCCTCATGGGCGCCTCAGCCATCAGCACTTCCTCCGGTGAGCGGGCGGTTCTGCGGATCGAACGGGATGCGGACCCGGACCCGGAATCCTCCCACGGGCCGCGGGCCGATCTCGCTCTCGCCGCCGAGCAGGCCGACCCGCTCGCGGATCCCGACGTGCCCGAGCCGGCTGCCCACCGGGGCGTGTTTCGGGCGCCCGTCGTCGATCACCTCGAGCTCGACCGCGTCGCCGAGGTAGCGCAGTGTGAGGTGCGCGCTGCGCGCGGTCGAGTGCTTCCGGACGTTGGCCAGCGCCTCCTGCGCGATCCGGTAGACCGACACGGACACCGTCTTCGGCAACTCGACTACCGGACCGATCTGGTGGAAGCCGACCTCCAGGCCGCGTCCGTTCACCTCGGCGATCAGTGCGGACAGCCGGTCCGCGCCTGCCTGCGGCGCCTTCGCGTCCGGCGTCCCGACGTCGACGTCGGGGTCCGCCGCGCGCAGCATGCCGAGCAGCTGCCGCATCTCGTTCACGGCGCTGCGGCTGGACTCCTCGATCACGTTCAGCGCGTTCTTCGCGGCGTCGGGGTCGCTGTCCATCACCCGGCGGGCGCCGCCGGCCTGGATGCCGATGCTGCTGATGTGGTGCGCCACGACGTCGTGCAGTTCCCGGGAGATCCGCAGTCGCTCGTCGATCACCGCGCGCTTGGCGTTCGCCTCCTGCTGGGTTGCCAGTTCGGTCGCCTGCTGCTCCAGCTCGAAGCGTTGCCGCGCGGTCCCCCACGCGGTCCGGCCCCAGAAGTACGCCCCGAAGAAGTAGAGAACGTTCAGGGCGACCGCCAGAATCACACTCGAGACGTACGGCGAGAACAGTGCGTGGTTCGGTCCCTCGATCGCGTTGTTGCGCAGCGCGCGGACGAAGTTGATCCCGAGCCAGCCGAACATCACCAGAAAGACGACCGCGACCGAAGCCTTCATCAGCCGCCGGTCGTGCGACCAGGCGACCGCCGCGTAGATCGCCATGAACATGGTCGCCTGGGTGACCAGGTTGCCGCCGAACGCGAACGGTGCGCGTTCGCCGTTCACCACGAACAGCACCGCGACAACCAGCAGCACCGGGATCGGCCACCGGCGGCGGAAGCACAGCGGCAGCGCGATCGCCGCGCTCAGCACGTACGGCTCGCCGATCCCGAGGTCCACGTGGGTCGGCGAGCCGCCGCGGGCCAGCTCGGTCCCGAGCACCGCGGCCAGCGCCATCCCGAGACCCAGCAGAACGTCGTACCGCCGCTGCTGGGCGGTCGGCCCGGGTCGCGTCCAGCCGAGCACGGTGGTCCCGGTGGCCGGCGGAGTCCCCGGTTCGGCGGGCGCCGTACGCAGTTCGACGGTGGACATAGCTCATCAGCGTACGGGTGAAACAGCCCTGAGCCGGGACGCGTACCCTTGAGGGCGTGACCATCGCCCCAGAAGGACGGAAACTGCTCAGGCTCGAGGTGCGCAACGCGGAGACCCCGATAGAGCGCAAACCCGAGTGGATCAAGACGCGCGCGAAGATGGGCCCGGAGTACCAGGCGCTGCAGAAGCTCGTGAAGTCCGAGCAGCTGCACACGGTCTGCCAGGAAGCCGGCTGCCCGAACATCTTCGAGTGCTGGGAGGACCGTGAGGCGACCTTCCTGATCGGCGGCGACCAGTGCACCCGGCGCTGTGACTTCTGCCAGATCGACACCGGCAAGCCGGAGGCGCTCGACCGCGACGAGCCGCGCCGGGTGGCCGAGTCGGTCCGGACCATGGGCCTTCGGTACGCGACCGTGACCGGCGTGGCCCGCGACGACCTCGACGACGGCGGCGCCTGGCTGTACGCCGAGACCATCCGGCAGATCCACGAGCTCAACCCGGGCACCGGCGTGGAGATGCTCGCGCCGGACTTCAACGCCGTCCCCGCGCAACTGGCGGAGGTGTTCTCGTCCCGGCCGGAGGTGTTCGCGCACAATGTCGAGACCGTGCCGCGCATCTTCCGCCGGATCCGGCCCGGCTTCCGCTACGAGCGTTCGCTGGACGTCATCACCCAGGCCCGGGACTACGGCCTGGTCACCAAGTCGAACCTGATCCTCGGCATGGGCGAGACCCGGGACGAGGTCAGCCAGGCGCTGAAGGACCTGCACGCCGCCGGCTGCGAGATCATCACGATCACGCAGTACCTGCGTCCCTCGGTGCGGCACCACCCGGTCGAGCGCTGGGTGCGGCCGGAGGAGTTCGTGGACCTGGAGGCGGAGGCGGGCGAGATCGGTTTCGCCGGCGTCATGTCCGGACCGCTCGTACGTTCGTCGTACCGGGCCGGTCGGCTGTACCGTCAGGCTGTGGAATCGCGGATGACCTCCGCACCGAACGCTTAACCAGGGAATCCGGGAGACATGGCCAAGAACGACGCGCCAGAAGAGAAGACCAGCCGGCTCAAGCAGATCGTGTCGGCGTACCAGCTGACCAAGAAGTCCGACCCGAGGGTCGGTCTGGTGCTCGCCGGGATCTTCCTCGGCATCGTTGCGGTGTTCGTGCTGGTCGGGTTCCTGGTCGGGCCGCTGCTGGTGTGGATCCCGCTCGGTGTCGCGCTCGGGTTCCTCGCCGCGACCGTCGTGTTCGGCCGCAAGGTCGAGAAGGCGGCGTACAACCAGATCGAGGGGCAGGCCGGTGCGGCGGCCTCCGCGCTGCAGACGCTGCGCCGCGGCTGGAACGTGACGCCTGCGATCGCGGTCACCAAGAACGCCGATATCGTCCACCGGGTCGTCGGCCGGCCGGGCATCGTGCTGGTCGGTGAAGGTCAGCCGAGCCGGGTGAAGAACCTGCTGGCGGCCGAGGCGAAGAAGCACACTCGGGTGGCCGGCGGCGCGCCGGTGACCCAGGTCGTGGCGGGTCAGGGCAAGGACGAGGTCGACATCCGCAAGCTGACCAAGTACGTGATGAAGCTCCCCGCCACCATGCAGCCGTCGGAGATCACCGACCTGCTCCAGCGGCTGAAGGCGCTGGACGCGGTCCGGCCGCAGGTGCCGATGCCCAAGGGTCCGGTCCCGAGCAGCCTGAAGGGTGCACGCCAGGCCATGAAGGGCCGCTGACCAGCGCAACGCCTCGCCCACCGAACCGGCGGGGCGGTAGTACTACCGGTACTCAGGGTCACTGGTACTCGCCCCGCTTGATCTCGCCCACGGCGGTAACCGATCCCGTCCAGCGACGTTTGTCCAGGTGGAAGCTTTCTGTGCCTGGTGTCGCACCGCGCGACGGCCGATCGGCCTTACAGTGCAGCCAGGGACAGAGCGAGGGGCGGGGTAGACAGCGATGGCGGACCTGATGCCGGCGGTACACCGGCCGGTGACCGAGACGTGGCCGACGCTGGCGCGGCCGCGCTCGAACCCGGTACGGCGCCTCGGTGCGGCTGCCGCGATCCGTCTGGTCGCCAAGGACCTGCCGGCCACGATCCACCTGGACAGTAACCGCTCGTACGGGCTGGGCGGGCCGGCGATGCGGGTGCACCGGACGTCGGCGTTCCTCGATCGGCTCGGGCACGACGCCGGCTCTGGTTTCGGCGAGGCGTACCTGGCCGGCGACTGGGATCCGGAGCCGGGCACCGACTTGGCCGACCTGTTGGTCCCGTTCGCCGAGCGGTTCAGCAACGAGGAGACGCGGCACCTCCTCCCGAAGTGGGCGCAGTCGTTGCGCTGGCTGGTGACCCGGTCGCAGCCGGGTGACCAGGAGAACGACCGCGCGGGTGCCCGGGAGAACGTCAGCCGGCACTACGACCTGAGCAACGCGATGTTCTCCGAGATCCTCGACCCGACGATGACCTACTCGGCGGCGTACTTCGGCGGCGATCCGACAGCAGATCTCGCCACGGCGTCGTACGACGAACTAACGGCCGCCCAGCTGCGCAAGCTGGACTCGATTCTCGACGCGGCCGGGATCCAGTCCGGGTCCCGGGTGCTCGACATCGGCTGCGGCTGGGCGAGCCTGGCGATCCGCGCCGCCCAGCGCGGCGCGTGGGTCACCGCGATCACGATCGCCTCGCAGCAGGCGTTGCTGGCGCAGCGCCGGGTCGCCGAGGCGGGTGTGGGTGACCGGGTGCAGGTCGCGCTGCGCGACTACCGGGACCAGATCGGCGAGTTCGACGCCGTACTCAGCGTCGAGATGATCGAGGCGGTCGGTGAGAAGTACTGGCCGGTGTACTTCGAGGCGATCGAGCGGCGGCTCGCGCCCGGCGGTGTCGGCGTGGTGCAGGCGATCGTGATGCCGCACGAGCGGATGCTCGCGACCCGGAACACCTTCACCTGGGTGCAGAAGTACATCTTCCCGGGTGGCCTGATTCCCTCGATCAAGGTGATCCAGGAGGTCACCGCCCAGCACACCGGGCTGCGTGCAGAGGTCATCCGGCACCTCGGGCCGGACTACGCGCGGACCCTGCGCGTCTGGCGGAACCGCTTCGTCGAGCACTGGCCGCTCATCGCCGAACTCGGCTTCGACGACACCTTCCGCCGGATGTGGGAGTTCTACCTCGCCTACTCCGAGGCCGGCTTCCGCACCGGCTACCTGGACGACGTGCAGTTGCTCCTCACCCGTCGGTGACAGGTCACCGACGGACGACGACCGTCCGGGCGGCGCGGTCGTGCAGGCCGCGACGATCGCGGTCGTAGACCACCGCGGGCAGG
>Ga0136846_1226194_pt1 | contig 13085 bp, 16 predicted proteins | sample HopSoiMetagenom2_FD_96841 | JGI IMG/M metagenome (GOLD analysis project Ga0136846, IMG submission 96841) | Grasslands soil microbial communities from Hopland, California, USA - 2 Assembly 2016 (version 4) | ecosystem: Environmental > Terrestrial > Soil > Grasslands | place: USA: Hopland... | reverse complement strand
GCTACTTGAAGCCCTTGACGACGCTCGTCGCCGAGATCGTCTCGCCGCCCACCGTCGCGTCGGCGCAGGGAGCGCCTCCGAAGATGGCAGGGGTTTGCACGCAGCCGCTCGCACCGAGGTCGTGGAAGAACAGGTCGGAAGCCGCGTTCGCGGGCTGGCCGGTCGCGACGGAGCCGGTGTCGCTGTCGACGACCGCGGTCGCCTTCACCGTCGCCGACTTGCCCGCGGCGAGCCTGAACGACCCGGAGGCAGCCCCGACGCGCTTCCCCGCCGCCGTCGTCGTGATCGTCGCCGACGCGGCAGTCGTGCCGTTCTCGGTCACCGTCGAGCTGAAGCGGACGAGCGTCGACACCTGCTTCACCTTGCGGATCTTGCCCTTGACCCGCTTGCGCACCGTCGTCGTCACCTTGCGCTTCGTGACGGTGAGCTTGACCTGCGTCGGGATGTGGCGCAGAGCCTGCACCTCGACCGAGCCGGCGGGGTTCGGCCGGCCGGCTGCCGGGACGTACGGCGTCCAGAGCGACGTCCAGCGGTAGTCGCCCGTCGCCGTCGGCTGCGTGATCGCGGAGACGGTGAAGCTCGCCGAGAGGAGCTTCGCTCCGAACTGCGCGCGGCCCGGCGTGCCTGTGGGCACGTCCGGCGGCGGCAGGCAGACGACGAGCTTCGTCTGGAAGCCCGCCGCGGCCTCGGCCGCAGTCCCCGCGGCGACGAACATCGGGATGTTGAGCGTCTGCCCCGCGGCGGTCAGCTGCAGGTTCCACGTCTGCGAGGGGGAGATCCCGCACGCGGCGGCTTGGCCGGCGGTCGTCGGCGTCGGCGCGATCGCGTCGAGCTCGCCGGTGAGCGGGAGCACCGCGCCGCCGAGGTCGGCAGCCGCGGCGGTCGCGGTCACGTCGCCGAGCTTGCCAGGAGTCGCCGTCGCGACCTGGTAGCCCGTCGGGATGTAGATGGAGACGCGCGCCGTCGGGTCATCGCTGTTCGGCACGGCGACGCCGATGCGCGTCGGCCCGCCGCCTCCCGCCGCTTGCGGCGCCGCGGACGAGACGACGAGCTTGGGGCCGAACGCTGCGAGCGCGGAGCCGGCGAAGGCGAGCGACGCGACGGTCGCACCGAGCAGCAACGCGAGGCGAAGAGTGCGTTTCATCTAGCTGGTTCCTCCATTGTCAGTCGAAGAAAAGGGGGGTTTTGAAGCTTGGTGTGACCGATCGTCGGCCGATGCAAACGCTCAGCCGCGGGCGGAGACGAGCGGCCCGACCGCGACCCAGTGGACGCGGTCGTAGCGCACGAGTTGCGCCTTGCTGATCGGGTAATAGTCGGTCGGGCTGGTGGCGATCTTCACGCCGGCGCGCATGAACGGATTGACCTCGTTCAGGTGCTGCGCGGCCTCCAGAAGCGACGCACGCGTGGGGCTCTTGCCGGCGTGCTTCAGCGCGTCGACCATCGTGTAGGCGACACCCATGCCGTAGAAGTTGTAGACGTCGGAAGGCTTCGCTCCCGGCGCGTACTTCTCGAGGATCGACTTGTAGAGCGTGACGGCCGGGTCCTTCGCGAACGTCCGGTCGGTCGGGTCCTTCACGAACGCGATCGATTGCGAGCCGTTCACCTCGGCGCCGACGCTCGCGCGGACGATGTCCATCACGTTCGGCGAGATGCAGACCGAGCTGAGGTAGATCCGCGGGCGCCAGCCGAGCTTGTGTGCGGCGAGGTACGCGAGGATCGCGTACTGCGGCGTCACGTTGAGCACGAGCACATTCGCGCCGGACGCGTGCAGCGTCGACATCTGCGACTCGATCGACGTGTCGGTCGGCTGGTACTGCTGCGTCGAGACGATCGCCGATGACTTCGCGCCGAGGCCCTTCTTCAGCCCGTCCGTGAGGTCCTTGCCGAAGTCGGTGGCCTCCGCGAGTACCGCAACCTTCGCGCCCGCGATCTTCGCGATCGCATGGCCGTAGATGATGCCCTCCGCGCGAAAGCTCGGCAGGTAGCCCATCGTCCACGGATGTGACTTGAAGTTGTCGCCGACGCGCGCCGTGCCGGTGCCCGCGAACAGCTGCGGCACCTTCGCGGCGTTCAGGTAGTCGGTGGTCGCGACGGTGTTGTCGGTGCCGACGGAGTTGAAGATCGCGAAGACGTGGTCGTTCTCCACGAGCTCGCGCGTGAGCTGCACCGTCTTCGCGGGGTCGTACGCGTCGTCGCGGTAGACGTACTTGATCTTCCGGCCGTTCACGCCGCCGTGCGCGTTGACGTACTTGAAGTACGCGTCGGCGCCGCGGCCGACCGAGCCGAAGAGCGCGGCGGGGCCGGTGATCGGCACCGTGCCGCCGATCGTGATCGTCGTCGAGGTGACGCCGGGCGTCGCGGCGGCGAGCGCCACCGGGCACGCGGCGAGCGCGAGCACCGCGAGCAGGAGCTTCATCCGCTGACCGGCTTCGTCAGCACCTGCAGCGACAGGCTCGCCGGCCCGAGCGAGATCGAGCCCGTGTCGCCGAAGCCGAGATATGCGATGTCGCCGCCGGAGCTGTCGCCGAAGGAGACGTTGAGTCGTGTGCCCTTCGGCAGGTACTGCACGTAGTTCGCGAGCCTGATCGTCTGCAACCCGACCTTCGGCGCAATCGCGCCGTGAGTGATCACGCGGTTGCCGGCGCGCACCGTCGCGACGAGCCGCGGGAAGCTCTGCGCCTTGCGCACCTGCACCCGCAGCACGGAGACGCCGAACGTCTCGAGCGCCTGTCCGAACCTCGGGCCGACGCGCGGCCCGAGCGTCGTCCCGCGGAAGCCGATGGTGATCGTCTTCGTCTTCGGGATGCCCGCGAACGACGTGCGCTTCGAGCCGGTCGCGGCGGCGATCGTGACGGGCTTCGTCTTGTCGATCCCGTTCGGCGCGCCCTTGAGGTAGTGGTCGAACCACGCGACCGTCTGCGATTGCATGTAGGCGATGTCGGGCGTCGAGAAGCTCGACGGGGGGTGTCCGAACTGCCCGAGGTAGAGGTGCTTCGGCCCGCGCAGGCGCGCGTAGCCGTTCTCCGCCTGCGTGACGTCGAACGCGTAGTCGACGCGGCCCTGGAACATGTAGACGGGCGTGACGACGCTCGGCAGCTTCGTCAGCGACGAGCGCGGGCCGGCGATCGCCTTGATCCGCGCGAGGTTCGTCGAGTGCACCGCGTCGTTCTCGGCGGCCGCGATCAACGGTGAGCGCGTCTCGACCGACTTCGCGAAGCCGAGCACGATCCCCGACTTCGCCACGTTCTGCGGCCACAGCGCCGAGTAGAGGTCGGTCCACGTGGCAACGACGACCGCAGCGCGGTACGGCAGCCCGGCGACGAGCCCGTTCCAGGTCTCGCCACCGCCGTAGGAGACGCCCCAGGCGCCGATCTGGCGCTCGTGCACCTGCGGCAGCTCGGCGAAGAAGCCTTCCATCGCGCGCTCGTCCGAGACCTCGTTCGGGCCGGCCAGCTCGAGGCTGCCGGTCGAGGTGCCCGAGCCGCGCGCGGAGTACGCGAGCGCCGCGTAGCCGTGGGCGGCCAGGATCTGCGAGAGCGGCGCCATGTCCTCCTTCGAGCCGCCGAGGCCGTGCAGGAGCATCACGCCGGGCCAGCCGCCCGCAGGCGCCGTCCCATCCGGCAGGTAGAGGTCGTACGCGATCGACGTGCCGTCGCTCATCGTGCGCGTCCCGGTCTGCTTCGTGAACGCCTGTGCGGGCGCCGCCCAGAGGAGGGCGACCGCGGCGACGAGAAGGACGCGCTTCACGGCGCGCAGGGTAGCCGCTCCCTACAATCGCCCCCATGGATTTTCGCCCCATCGGCGTCTTCGACTCGGGCGTCGGGGGCCTTACCGTCCTGCACGAGTGCCTCGTCACGATGCCGCACGAGGACTTCGTCTACCTGGGCGACCACGCGCGCCTGCCGTACGGGCCACGCAGCCTCGAGGAGGTGCGGCGCTTCGCGCACGAGATCGGCGCGTACCTCGAGCGGCTGGGCGTGAAGATCGTGGTCGTCGCGTGCAATACCGCGACTGCGGCAGCGTTGCCCGATCTCCAGGCGCTGCTCTCGGTGCCGGTCGTGTCGGTGATCGTCCCCGAGGCGCACGCGGCGGTGCAGGCGACGCGCAACAGGCGGATCGGCCTGCTCGCGACCGAGCTGACCGTCGAGACCGGCCGTTACGAGTCGCTCGTGCGCACGCTCGACGCGGGCGCGCACGTCACGTCGGTCGCGTGCCCGAAGCTCGTGCCGCTGATCGAGGCGGGCGACACCTTCAGCGACGACGTCGTGGCGGCGGTGCGCGAGTACGCCGCGCCGCTCAGGGAGGCGGGCTGCGACACCGTGATCCTCGGCTGCACGCACTACCCGCTCCTGCGCCCGGTCTTCCAGCGCGCGTTCGGCCGCGACGTGACGCTCGTCTTCTCCGCCGACGAGACGGCACGCGAGGTCGCCGAGACGCTCGCGCGCAAGGGCTTCGAGAACGAGGGCGCACGCGAGGGCGAGTACCGCTTCCTGACGACGGGCGACCCCGCCGTCTTCCGCACGCTCGGCGCGCGGTTCCTGCAGCTGCCGCTCGGCGCCGTCGAGCACGTCGAGATCGCGGCGCTCGAGGCGGTCGCATGACGAGACACGACGGACGGCGGCCCGACGAGTTGCGCCCGGTCGACGCAGACGCGTCGTTCCTGGAGCAGCCGCACGGCGTAGTGCTCTGGGCGCAGGGCAAGACGAAGGTGCTCTGCACTGCATCCGTGCAGGACGGCGTGCCGCGCTGGCTCCACCGCTCCGGCCGCGGCTGGATGACCGCCGAGTACTCGCTCCTGCCGGCGTCGACCGGCGAGCGCACCGACCGCGAAGCCGCGCGCGGCAAGCAAGGCGGCCGCACCGTCGAGATCCAGCGCCTCATCGGGCGCGCGCTCCGCGGCGTCGTCGACTTCCAGGCGCTCGGCGAGCGCACCGTGTACCTCGACTGCGACGTCCTGCAGGCCGACGGCGGCACGCGCTGCGCCGCGATCACGGGCGCGTACGTCGCGGCCCGCCGCGCGCTCGATCACTTCGGTCTTGCGAAGGCGCTCACGGGCGCGGTGGCAGCGGTCTCGGTCGGCGTCGTGGACGGCGCGTCGCTCCTCGACCTCGACTACGAGGAGGACTCGAACGCCGAGGTGGACGTCAACGTCGTGATGACCGGCGACGGCCGCTTCGTCGAGGTGCAGTCCACCGCCGAGCGCGTGCCGTTCGACCGCGCGCGACTCGACGACCTGCTCGACCTCGCCGCCGCCGGCATCGACGACCTCCGGCGCTACCAGGACGACGCGATTGCAGCTCCTCGCGGCTAACGCAATCCCGACGCTCAACGACTGGCACGTCGTGCTGCGGCTCGGCGTGGCCGCGATCCTCGGCGGCGCGATCGGCGTCGAACGCGAGCTGCGCGATCGCGAGGCGGGCATCCGCACGCACCTGCTCGTATCGCTCGGTTCGGCGCTGTTCACGATCGTGTCCGCCTACGGCTTCCACGAGTTCCTGGCGAGCGGCGCTGCGGTCGTCCGCGCCGACCCGACGCGTATCGCCGCCCAGATCGTGACGGGGATCGGCTTCCTGGGCGCCGGGGCGATCATCCGCGAAGGGCTGTCGGTGCGCGGGCTCACGACGGCGGCGACGCTTTGGGTGGTCGCCGCGATCGGGATGGCGTGCGGCGCCGGGTGGTACTGGGCGGCGGGCGCGACCACGCTCCTGACGATCGCGGCGCTCGGCCCTCTGCGCATCGTCGCGTACAAGATGATGGAGCGGATCAAGCCGGAGGAGAATCGCCTGATCGTCGAGCTGCGAGAAGGGCAGCCGATCGGGCCGTTCCTCGCTCAGCTCGAGGACATCCAGCACTTCGAGCTGACGGAGGAGCTCGACCGCCGGGTGCTGCAGCTCGAGCTGCCGCACGTCGACGAGGAGCTCGTGTCGCAGCTCTCGGATCTCGACTACGTGATCGGGGTCCGGTGGCGCCGCTGACCCGCGCCACCGTTTGCACCGCCAATCCGCACAAGCTCCACGAGTTCCGCGACCTCTTCCCGGACTGGGAGCTCGAGGCGCTGGCCGCCGTCGAATTCCCTCCGGAGGACGGCCTTACGTTCCTCGACAACGCGCGCATCAAGGCCCGGTTCGGTCGACTGGCCGGCCCCGCGGAGGGCTGGGTGCTCGCCGACGACTCCGGGATCGAGGTGGCCGCGCTCGGCGGCGGCCCGGGCGTGCAGACGGCGCGGTGGGCCGGCGACCGCCACGTCGAGAAGCTGCTCGCGGCCCTCGACGGTCGCGACGACCGTGGGGCGCGCTACGTCTGCGAGCTGGTGGCGATCGGCCCGGACGGCGCCGAGGCGCGCGGCACCGGCGTCCTCGAAGGCACGATCGCGCCCGCCCCGGCCGGCGACGAGGGCTTCGGCTTCGACCCGATCTTCGTCCCGCGCGGCCAGGCGCGAACCGTGGCCGAGCTGGGCGACGCGTGGAAGGCCGAGCACTCCCACCGAGCCCTCGCCGCCCGCGCCCTCCGCGACACGCTTTCGTAACGGAGGCTGCCACCACCCGAACCCTCGCGTACGCAGGAGCTTCGGCCGATCCGTGACACTTTTGTGCGCGAGGCTGCCGCCGCTACGGAACTGTGACGGGCGCGGCGTGGCCGCGGGACTCGGCTGCGAACCCCGCGAGGAACAGAGCGACGAGCGCCGCCATCTGCGCGGTCGGCGCGACCCACGCGCCGAGCGGGACCGTGACGAGCGCGACGGCGCCGGTGAGCGCGCGCGGGCGGACGCCGCCGAGCGCGAGCGTGCGCCGGAACAAGGCGTTGCCGAGTGCGTAGGTCGCGGCGCCGAGCGCGAGGATCACGGCGCGCGCCCACGACGTCTGCGCGAACGGGTCCTCCGCCGCGACCCGCTCGACGGAGGCGATCGCGAGGATGCCGAACAGCATCGCCATGTGCCAGTAGCCGAACGCCACGAGTGATGCCCACGCGCGCTGCGCCACGGGCAGCGACGCGAGCGCCCGTTCGCCGCGCTCCTCGTGGCCGGAGAAGTACATCCACCAGAGGCAGGCGCTGAGCGCGAGCCCGAGCAGCGCGACGCCGGCGAGCGACGCGTCGAGTGGCAGCGACGACGCGCCGACGCCGATCGCGACGATCGATTCGCCGATCGCCACGATCACGACCAGCGCGTGCCGCTCGACGAAGTGCCCGGCCGCGATCACGAATCCCTTCGTGCCGCGGATCCACGGCGTCAGCCACTCGAACGCCGCCGCTGCGGCCCAGAGCACGAACTGCGGCCTCCCGCCGAGCACGCCTCCCAGCACGATCACGAGCGCGGCCGCGACGTTGAACGGCGCAAGCGTGAGGATCGCGCGCGCGGCGCTGACCGCCGCCGCACGCGTGAAGAGGAACGAGTGGACGAGGACCACGACGAGGTACGCGAGCGCGAACGCGAGCCCGCTGCCGTCGAACGCCGTCGGGACCGCGAGCGACAGGACGAGGAAGCCACCCATCCCGCCGAGCAGGAGCAGCCGCCGCGCGCTCGTGTCGGCGCGCACCGCGTTCGTCATCCACACGTAGCCGCCGTACATCCACCAGATCACGCCGAGCATCACGACGACGTGGGCGACGCCGCGCGCGCTCGGCGACTCGAGCAGCACCGAGGTCAGCTGCGTGATCGTGAAGACGAAGACGAGGTCGAAGAAGAGCTCGAGCGTCGTGACGCGCGGCGCGTCCTGCCCGTCGATGCTCACGCGTTGTCGCTCGGCCGCGCGCGGTTGCCGCGCCACCAGTTCACCTCGGCGCCGAGCACCATGACATTCGCCATCACGTACAGCCACACGAGGAGCACCACCGGCCCCGAGAGCGTCTGCAGCACCGGGTTGTGCTTCGAGATGTCGACGTACACCGGCAGGAGCTGGAACGTCGCCTCGAGGATCACCGCCGCCGTGATCGCGCCGGGCAGCACCTCGCGGATCGTGAGGTCGACGTTCGTGAGCACGTAATAGGCGGTCGTCAGGAAGACGAACAGGCCGATGGCCGAGACGAGGATCGCGATCACGCGCGCCGTCGTCGTGTTGCCGGAGAAGCCGGCGTACCGCTTCAGGATCTCCTGGCCGATCGATCCGATCACGAGCGAGACGAACAGTGCGACGAGCGAGCTGACCATCATCATCGTCGCGAGCGCCTTGCCGTGCAGGAAGCCGCGGTTCGGGCGGCCGTAGACGATGTTGAACGCGCTCTCGAGCACGCTGAAGAACGAGAGCGACGACCAGAGCAGGAACGCGCCGCCGACGATCCCGAGCGCTGTCGAGTTCGCCTGGATCGCGCGCACCGCGCGCAGGATCGACTGCAGCGACGTGTTCGGGAACGTCTTCGACAGCTCGCGTACGAAGAACGACCCTTCGTCCGCCTGGTGCACGAGCCCGAGCAGCGCGAGCGCGAGGAAGAGGAGCGGTACGAACGACAGAAGCGCGAAGTAGGCGATCATCGCTGCGAGGTGCGTCCCGCGGTCGGCGAAGAACTTGCTCAGAACCCGCCTCATAGCGCGGCAGTATGCTCGGAGCGATGGACGCGGCCCAGGCGATTGCCGATCTGAAGGAGATCTCCCCGCAGGTGCGGGACGTGGTCGTGATCGGCGCCGACGGCGACCCCGCCGGCTCGAGCCTGGCGGAGGGGCCTGCGGCCGCGCGCCTCGCCGACGGCGCCAAGCGCCTTCTCGGCGCCGCCGAGGAGCTGCGGCCCGGGGTCGGCCAGCTCGAGGCGGCGACGACCGGCGGCAGCGTGTTCGTGGTGCGCGACGGCGAGCGCCTGATCGCGGCGACGACGACGCCCGAGCCGACGGTCGGTCTCGTCTTCTACGACCTGAAGACCTGCCTGCGCTCGATCGACGAGCAGGCACCCACGAAGCCGACGCGGCCCCGCGCCCCGGCGAAGGACAAGGCCGAGGATGCCGCCGCGTAAGGTCGTCACCGGCGTCCTGCTCGCCGCCGGCTCGCTCGCCGGCTCCGTGCTCTTGCGCCGACGCGCCGCACGGAAGCGCGAGCGTGTCGACCTCTACGCCGACGACGGCTCGATGCACTCGTTCGGCGAAGGGACGGTCGAGGCCGACCGCCTGCTGCCGATCGCGCACGAGCTGCTCGCGCAGTGATGGAGCGGGACGAGCTCGCGCGGGCGCTGCGCGACGCCGCGTACCTCGAGGGCGACTTCGTGCTCCGCTCGGGCCGCCGCTCGCGCTACTACCTCGACAAGTACCGCTTCGAGACGCGCCCCGATGTGCTGGCGCCGCTCGGCGAGGCGCTCGCCGAGGCGGTGCGCGAGCACGAGCCGGACGCCGACCGCCTCGCAGGACCGGAGCTCGGCGCAGTCGCGCTCGCCGCGGCGGCGTCGCTCGAGTCGGGACTGCCGTTCCTGATCGTCCGCAAGGCCGCGAAGGAGTACGGGACGGCGCAGCAGCTCGAGGGCGTCTTCGAGGAGGGCGAGTGCGTCTGCCTGATCGAGGACGTCGTCACCTCCGGCGGGGCCGCGCTCGCAGCGGTCGAGGCCCTCCGAAATGCCGGATTGCGTGTATCCAACGCGATCTGTGTGGTCGACCGCGAAGAGGGCGGCGTCGACGAACTCGCGCGCCACGCGGTGCGCCTGCGCTCGCTCTTCCGGGCGTCCGACCTGCTCGAAATCCCCGCAAATCCGCATGGTTGAGCGGTATCCGGCGGCGTTGTTAGGGTTTTTCCAAGGTCTGAACCCCAGCAACCCGACGCAGGAGGATTCGATCCGTTGACCAAGCAGGAGTTCATCAACCAGGTCTCCCAGAAGAGCGGGCTCTCTGCACGTGACGCGGGCAAGGCCGTCGACGCTTTCCTCGAATCGATCACGGAGACGCTGAAGTCCGGCGACTCGGTGAACTTCACCGGCTTCGGCAAGTTCTCCCCGGCCGCCCGCGCCGCCCGCCAGGGCGTCAACCCGCGCACGGGTGAGCGCGTCGAGATCGCCGCGACGACCGTGCCGAAGTTCTCGGCCGGCAGCCAGCTCAAGGCCGCGCTCAAGACGTAGCGCCGGCGCGCATGTCGTTTCGGAGGGCGGCGCAGGGCCGCCCTCCGTCGTTTTGCGATGCGCGCCGCCCAACGCGTTACCGTGGTGGCCGATGGCCGTCGCGACGCTCACCTTCGCGGATCGCCTCGCCGGTGAGGTCGAGCGCAAGCGCTCGCAGCTCGTCGTCGGGCTCGATCCGCGGTCCGACCTGCTTCCGGTCGAGTTGCGAGGCGACGTCGCGCGCTTCTGCTGCGGGATCATCGACGCAGTCGCGCCGCATGCCGTCGCGGTGAAGCCGCAGCTCGCATTTTTCGAGGCGCTCGGGGCGGCCGGGATGGCAGCGTTCGAACAGGTCTGCATCTACGCGAAGCGCGCCGGCCTGCTCGTGATCGCCGACGGCAAGCGCGGTGACATCGGCTCGACCGCACGCGCGTACTCGGAGGCGTACCTCGAGGGCGAGCCGCCGCGGGCCGACGCGCTCACCGTCAACCCGTGGCTCGGCCGGGACTCGATCGAGCCGTACCTCGGCGCGGTGCGCCGCGGCGGCGTCGGGATCTTCGTGCTCGTGCGCACCTCGAACGCGAGTGGCGACCTGCAGGACGTCGTGCTGAAGGACGGGCGGCCGATGTGGCACCACGTCGCCGAGCTCGTCGACGAGTGGGGAGCCGACCTCTCCGGCGAGGCCGGGCTCAGCTCCGTCGGTGCGGTCGTCGGCGCCACGCATCCACGCGCGGTCGCCGACGCGCGCCGGCTGATGCCGCGCTCGATCCTGCTCCTGCCCGGCGTCGGCGCGCAGGGCGGCAGGCCGGCCGATCTGACCCGCGCGTTCCAGAGCGGGCCGGCGAGCGCGCTCGTCGCTGCGTCGCGGTCGGTCATCTACGCGTTCCGCGACACGGGCTCGGACTATCGCGAGGCGGCGGGTGCCGAGGCCTCCCGCCTGAAGCGTGACGTCTGGACCGCATCCGGCTGGTAGTGCCGCGTCGTGACTGGCGTCGGTTCGTCGCGCCCGCGGCGTTTCTGCTCGCCGCGACAGTGGCGGTGCTTCTGATCCGCTCCGGCCTGCACAAGGGCACGACCGCGACGACGACCACGCGCGCGGTCACGGTCGCCCCGCGTAAGACCATCGGCGCGACGACCACGACGACGAAGACCAACAAGAAGAAGAAGAAGCCCAGGTCGGCGGTGCGGTTCTATACCGTGCAGGCGGGAGACACTTTCGGCGTGATCTCGGCCAAGTCCGGGGTGGCGGTCGCGACCATCGAGGACCTGAACCCCAACATCAGCTCCACGTCGCTCTTCATCGGTGAGAAGGTGCGGATCCGGTGAGGCGCCTCGTCGCGATCGCCGCCGCTGCGCTCGCATTCGCGGCCCCCGCGACGGCCGCGCCGCCATCCGTGCACGGGAGCGCGTACCTCGTCGAGGACGCGGCCACCGGCGAGGTGCTCGCGTCGTCGAACGCGCACGAGCATCTGGCGATCGCGTCGCTGACGAAGATGATGACGGTGCTGCTCGCGCTCGAACGGCACCGCCTGAGCGACGTCGTCACCGTCGATTCACGTGCGGCGATCGTGGGCGAATCGACGATCAACCTCCGCCCCGCCGAGCGCCTGACCGTCCGCGACCTGATCAAGGGCGCGCTGATCCAGTCCGCGAACGACGCGGCGGCCGCGCTTGCGCTCTCGATGGCGCCGGACTTCCCCTCGTTCGCACGCCTGATGAACGCGAAGGCCGCGCAACTGGGCCTCCACGACACGCACTTCGTGCGACCGGACGGGCTCGACGTGCCAGACCACTACTCGAGCGCCGTCGACATGACGAAGCTCGGCCGCGTGCTCATGCATACGCGCTTCGTGCGCGACACCGTCGACGAGGAGACGGCGTCGATCGCGGGCGGGCGCACACTGCACACGTGGGACGACCTGCTCTCGATCTTCCCACGCACGATCGGTGTCAAGACCGGCCACACGTCGCAGGCCGGCTGGTGCCAGGTCGCCGCCGCGCGCGCGGCTGGCGTGACGGTCTACGCGACGCTGCTCGGCAGCCCGACGCGCTCGGTGCGCAACGCCGACCTCGAGTCGCTCCTCATCTGGGGGCTCGCGCAGTTCCGCGTCGTGCCGGCGATCCGGCCGGCGCACACGTACGCGTCGGTCGAGCTGCCGTACGGCAAGCGTCCGGTCGCGCTCGTCGCCGCGAAGCCGACGAACGCCGTCGCCCGCCTCGGCCGCCCGCTGACCGAGAAGGTCGTCGCCGCGAGCGCGGTCTCGCTGCCCGTGCACGCGGGCGACGTTCTGGGCCACGTCGAGGTCTGGGAGCGCGGAAAGCTGCGCGCGCGGAGCGACCTGGTCGCTTCGCGGACGGTTAACAAACCGGGGGTCGGCGGGCGTCTAGGGTGGTACGCCGGCAGGACGCTTCATCACCTGGGCGACCTGTTCTGACGCACCAATGATCGTCACCGTCACCCTCAACGCGGCCGTCGACAGGACGCTCACCGTGCCGAACTTCCAGCGCGGGCAGCGGCATCGCGCGAGCGCCGGCGTGACGCTTGCGGGCGGCAAGGGCATCAACGTCGCCCGCGCGCTGAAGCTGCTCGGCGTCCCCGTCGTCGCGACGGGGCTCGTCGGCGGCGCCACAGGGTCGCGGATCGTCGAGGAGCTGACACACGAGGCGATCCTCAACGACTTCGTGCACATCGAGGGCGAGTCGCGCACCTCGACCGCGGTCGTCGACCCGACCGGCGGCACGTACACCGAGATCAACGAGTGGGGCCCGGTCGTGCGCCCCGACGAGCTGAAGACGCTGCTCGAGAAGCTCCGCTACCTGACGCAGGGCGCCGAGCTCGTCGTCTTCGCCGGCTCGCTGCCGCGTGACGTCGCGGCCGACTTCTATGCGGAGGCGACGCGCGAGCTCGCGCGACGGCAGATCCACGTCGCGCTCGACACCGAGGGGCAGCCGCTCGCGCTCGGCGTCGAGGCGGAGCCGTTCCTCGTCACGCCCAACCAAACCGAGGCGGAGGCGCTCGTCGGGCAGGAGTTCCACGACGACGAGGACTTCCGCGTCGCGCTCGACACCGTCGCCGAGAT
>Ga0136846_1226090_pt1 | contig 13085 bp, 13 predicted proteins | sample HopSoiMetagenom2_FD_96841 | JGI IMG/M metagenome (GOLD analysis project Ga0136846, IMG submission 96841) | Grasslands soil microbial communities from Hopland, California, USA - 2 Assembly 2016 (version 4) | ecosystem: Environmental > Terrestrial > Soil > Grasslands | place: USA: Hopland... | reverse complement strand
GCCGACTGGTTCGAAGCACACGGCGACGCCGAGTCGACGCTCGAGTACGCACGCGCTGCCGGCAACGACGAGAGCGTGGCGCGCATCCTCAGCTCGATCGCGATGAGCGTCACGGCCAGCGGGCGCGTGACGGCGGTCGAGTCGTGGCTCGGCCACTTCGCCGACGAGGACCAGCTGCGTCGCTACCCCGCCGTCGCGGTCGAGGGATCCCGCATTCACGCGTTCCGCGGGCGCCCCGAGCAGGCCGAGGCATGGCTGGCCGCCGCAGAGCGCGGCCTTCCCCCGAACGGCAAGGGCAAGGACACGCGAGCCTGCATCGAGATCCTGCGCGCGGCCATGTGCGCCGACGGCCCTGAACGGATGCTCGCGAGGACGCAGTCGGCGCTCGCGACGCTTTCGTCGGACCACCCCTGGCACCCGTGGGCGCTCGTGGTCAACGGCGCGGCTTACATCCTCCTGGGTCAAGACGACCGCGCCGATCACGTGCTCGCCAGCGCCGCCGACTCGGATCACGCAGGGCGCGCCGAGAGCCGGTCGCTTGCGCTCAGCGAGCGGTCGCTCCTGGCGGCAGGACGCGGCGACGAAGGCGCGGAGGCGCTCGCGCTCGAAGCGCACAAGCTGATCCAGGAGGGCGAGCTCGACGGCTATCCGGCCAGCGCGCTCGATCTTGCCGCGACGGCGCGTGCGCTCCTGCGTCACGGCCGCTGGGACGAGGCCCGCCGGCAGCTGACGATCACGCACCGGCTGGCCCCCAGCCTGAATCACGCGATCCCCTGGCTCGCCGTGCAGGTGCGGCTCGAGCTCGGCCACGCCTACGTCACGCTGCGGGACAGCAACGGCGCGCGCGAGCTGCTCGAGGAAGCCCGCGAGATCCTCAGCGTGCGACCCTCGCTCGGAGTGCTCGGCGACCAGGTCGCACAGCTCGAAGCCGAGATCGAGGCGATGCCGCAGCCGACGGCGGCCGGCGGATCCGGGCTGACGCGCGCCGAGCTGCGGCTGCTGCCGCTGCTCTCGACGCACCTGTCGTTCCGCGAGATCGGCGAGCGGCTGTTCGTCTCGCGCAACACGATCAAGACCCAGGCGATCTCGGTCTACCGGAAGCTCGGCGTCTCGAGTCGCAGCGACGCGATCGCCCGGGCGAGCGAGCTAGGGCTCGTAGCGCGCGGATCCGCGAACGGCGCCGACGAGGTTCAGTCGGCGGCGTCCTGAGCCGCCGCTAGCTGTCCAGGTCCGCGTACTTCTTCACCTGCCGCTTGTCGGAGATGTACGCCATCAGCAGCATGATCCCGAGGAAGAACAGCAGCGTGCCGAAGGCGCCCCAGCGGTACCAGGCCGCGTCGACCAGTATGAAGAGGGCCATCGCGCCAATGCCGAAGGCGAGGATCAGCCCGAATACCTTGAACCAGAATCCGGCTCCGAGTCCGTCGTCGTTCACGTCCGCTCCTTTGGGTTGCTCCACGAAAGAGTCGCGCCCCGACGGCAGCGCCTCATCGTCCTAACCGGATGATGCGGCTCGCGTGCTCCGGGCTGGGAGTCGCTGAGCGCCGGGCTCGACGGAGCCTAGGCGGGCACCGTCGGCACCGCAGGGGCGGCGGGCGCCGCTTCCTCCTGGAGCGCAACCGCTGCTTTAGCCTGCCCGAGGTCCCGCGAGATGTGCACGGCCGCCGAGGCGAGGGGCGCGGCTAGAACGAGGCCGACCATCCCGAAGATGCACCCTGCGCCGATCGTCAGCACCAGCACCACGAGCGGGTGCAGGTCGAGCGCCGAGCCCATCGCGAACGGTTGGAAGAGGTTTTGTAGCAGTCCGTTGGCGAGGATCACGACCACCAACATCACGAGCGCTATCGTCGTGCCCTTGGCGCCGAGCGCGATCACGACGGCGAACGCGCCCGCGACGAACGCCCCGATGAACGGCACGTAGGCCGTCACGAACGCGACGACGCCGATCGTGCCGGCCAGCGGGACACCGAGGACGAGAGCGGCGAGGGCGACGACGATCCCGTTGAAGGCAGCGACGAGCGTGACGCCGAGGAAGTACCCGCGCAAGGAGCGGATGAGCGCACCGGTTATCAATTGGGCGACGGGCAGCGGGACCCCCAGATGACGATCGACCCACCGCCGCATCGGCGGCCCATCCTTGAGCAGGAAGAACACGGCGAGCAGCGTGAAGGACAGCGCGAAGGCGAGCGATGTCAGGCCCTCGATGCCGTGGATCACGCCCTTGACGAGTGACGACAGGATCTGCGGAACGTCCTGTTCGACGCTCGACTTCGCGCTCGAGGAGCCGGACTCGTCGACCCCGACGTCGTTCAGCCAGCCCTCGGCCTTGTCGGCGGCCTTCGTCGCGGTGTCCGAGATCGAGTTCTCCTGCGAGGTGATTCCTCCGATCACGAGCACGAGCACGAACGCGGCGACGGCGGCGAGGCCGAGGAGGACGAGCGCGGCGGCGGCCGCGCGAGGCATGTGGCGATCCAGCGTCGCAACCACCGGCATCGCGACCGTTGCGACGATCGTCCCGGCGAGCACTGGCCCCACGATCGTCTCGGTCGTCCCGAGCAACCAGCCGGCGCCTGCCAGGAGCGCGAAGACGCCGACAAGCAACCATGACGTTCGGCCGAGGTCCCGCAACCAGCGCGGGGCGGCGAACGCCGAGCTGAGGTCTTGCGCCTCGGAGGCCTCGAGCTCGAAGTGCGCGGCCTCGACCGGGGGCGCACCGACCTTCTTGCGCAGGTGCTTCCTCAGGATCTGCACGACTACGCGCTCGGCCCGCTGATCGCCTTCGCCATCTCGACCGATGATTCTCGGCGCCAGGAGCGCGAGCATCATCCGGAGAGGGTGATGTCCTCCGTCGCCCGGTACGGGAACGGCGTTTCACCCGGTCGGCATGACGGCGGGCGCCGTGCCGCCCGAGAGACTGCATGCGAAGGTGACCAAGACCTCGGACCCACAGGTCGAGCGGATCGACGCGCTGTTCGTACAGAGCGCCACCGCCTTCTCGAGCGGGCCCGGATCCATCACGCTGCTGGGACTCGCGGACTCGACCGTCTACTTCGCAGACCGGCCACGCCGGGAGATCGGCCACATCCCCTCGCACCGCTTCGTCGAGCTCTGGGAGGCGGGTGCGCACAGCTTCTCGGTCGACCCGCCAAACGCCGTCCTGTCGTTTCTGGAGGCTCCGGGGCCTGTGCCGGAGGACGCGGTCGTCGTACTCCGCGGGCCCGTGCTCGACGGCGACACGCTCACCTACAGCGTCGAAGTCCTCGAAGGGAGCCTCCCCGCCCGCTCCGGGCCCTGCTCGCTCTTCATCGACGTCTTCGGTCGCGCGCTCGCTCCGGTCGCCGGCTCCGACGCGCAGCGCCGGAAGCCTGCAGCGGGCTGACGGTCAAGGCTGCTCGGCGACGCGGCGCCGCCAGGTCGCGCCGGCTGCCGCCCCGAGCGCGAGCGTCGGCACGATCGTCAGGAAACGGTAGACGAGCACTGCCGCCACCACCCCGGCGTTGTTACCGCCAAAGCCCGTCAACGCGGTCGTCAGCGCGAGCTCGACCACGCCGAGGCCGCCGGGCGTGATGGGGATCGAGCCGAGCACCCGCGCCAGCGACCAGCCGGCGAATGCCTCGGCGAGGCTCACCTCCTCCGGCCCGACGCCGAGCGCGCGCAGGCTCGCCAGCAGCACGAGGAAGACCGACAGCTGCAGCGCGAGCGTTGCGAGCGTGAGCACGTGCCAGCGCCTGCCGAGCAGGTCGATCGCGGTGCTGCGGAAGCGGACCAAGCTCTCGCCGCTACAGCCGACCGGTCCGCGCCGCACGATACGCAGCACCGTGTTTGCGAGCCGTGCGGCGAGCTCACCCGCGATGCGCGCCATCCTCGAGCCGGCGAGTCCCGCGGCGAACGCCCCTGCGACGACGACGAAAATGGCAAGCGCGGTCGCGGCGATCGTCTTCAGCGGGGCGACGTCGCCGCCGGTCAGCGTGACCAGCGCGAACGCGACAGCCGGCAAGCCGAGGATCGCCAGCTGGTTCCAGAGCCCCGTCAGCGTCACCGCGAGGGCGATCCGCCGCGGCAGGAAGCCCCAGCGGAAGAGCATCCCCGCCGAGATCCCCACACCGACGGCCGCTCCGCCGGGAACGAGCAAACTCGCCGCCGTCGACGCCTGCGTCACCGTCAGCGCACGCAGGAAGCCCAGTCCCGGCAGGGCCGCCATCCAGGGCGCGGCGAACAGGGCCAGGTTGAGCGCCACCGTCGCCAGCAGCACGCCGATCCAACCCCAGGACAGCTGCCGCACCTGCCCCCAGACCGCGCTGTAGTCGGCGAACTGCGGCAGGACGAAGACGTACGTGCCGACGATGACCGCGAGGGCGACGACTCCGGCAGCGCCACGCTTCAGCCAGGGCTTCCAGTCCCGGCCGACCGGCTGTTCCGCGGCAAGGCTCAGCTGGACCTCTCGAGCGGCATCGTCTCGCCGATTCCGAGGATGCGGACGGCGACGTCGGGCGCCACCTCGGCAGCCGCGCGCGCAAACTCGACCGCCGGCGCGTCTCCGGGCGCCGCGGCGAAGGCCACCCTGTACGTCCCCCAGTGGATCGGGATCGCGAGCTGCGGGCGCACCAGCCGCAGCGCTGCGGCGGCGCCCGCGGGGTCGAGGTGCCCGGCCGGCAGTCGCGACCCCCAGCCCGCGACCGGCAGCAGCGCCACGTCGACCGGTCCGATCGACTCCATGCCGGGAAAGAGATCGGTGTCCCCCGCGAAGTAGACCGTCGTCGAGCCGCTGGCGACATACCCGAGCGCCGGCGACTTCGCGGTCAGCGGCCAGCGGCCGGAGTCGTGCTCCGCCGGCACGACGCGCAGAACGAGCGCGCCGAGCGGGAGTTCGTCGTCTGCGGCCACCTCTGACACGCGCTCGAACCCCCAGCGCCGCACAGTCCGCCCCACTCCCTTCGGCACGACGACGGGCACGGAGCGGTCGAGCCGGTGGAGCGAGGCGTGGTCGAGGTGGTCGAAGTGCGCGTGGGAGAGGAGGATCCCGTCGATCCTCCCGAGCGCCCGCGGCTCGACAGCCGCCTCGCGGCGGAGATGCCACACCCGTCGCCCGAGCACGGGGTCGGTGAGGAGGCGCGTGCCGTCGACCTCGATCACGACGGTGCTGTGCCCCAGCCAGGTGAGCGCGTTCAAAGCACGTCCACCTCGATCGAACACGGCGCTGCGGCCGCCTTCATCACCCTGTCTGGATGAGGCCCGACGGCAGAGCGGGCGTGAGAATCGTCCTCGAGGCTCGTGACCACGATCGAACAGGCCTACGACGCGCCGGGCTGGCGCCCCAGCCGACCGAAGGTCCGGCCGTTCCACCTCGTCGTCGCCTGGCTGGTCGCCGCCTCGGCGTTGCTCGTCGCCGCCTGGATCGTCCCGGGCGCCGCCGTCAACGGGTTCGTTGGAGCGCTAGCTGCCGCACTGGCGATCGCCGTCCTGAACGCGATCGTGCCGCCGCTGCTCGCGGCGCTGCGGCTGCCGCTGATGCTGCTCACGGGCCTCGTCCTGATCCTGGTCGCGGACGCGCTGATGCTGCTCTGGGCCGACAGACTCACCGACGGCGACCTGGCGATCGACTCGTTCTGGTCGGCGCTCGGGGTCGCTTTCGTCGCCTCGGCTGTGACGGTCGTGCTGGACATCGTCCTCGGCACGAACGACGACGACACCTACACGTTGCGGGTGATTCAGCGAATCGCGCGCCGTTCGGGCGAGCGCACCGTGACCGACGCGCCCGGAGTGGTCTTCCTCGAGATCGACGGGCTGGCGCTGCCGGTGCTGCGGCGCGCTCTGCGGGACGGGAGCGCGCCGACGATGGCGCGCTGGGTCGCCGACGGGGCGTACCGCTTCGCCGAGTGGGAGACGGACCTCTCCTCGCAGACGGGCGCCAGCCAGGCCGGGATCCTGCTGGGCTCGAACGACGACATCCCGGCGTTCCGCTGGGTTGAGAAGGAGACGGCGAAGCTCGTCGCGTGCTCGGGGCCGCCCGACTGTGCGGAGATCGAGCGGCGTCACGCGACGGGGGTGGGACTGCTCGCGGACGGCGGCGCGAGCCGCGGCAACCTGCTGTCCGGGGAGGCCGAGCACGTGATCCTCACGGTCAGCCGGATGGACGCCGAGAAGCGCGCGAACCCCGGCTACCGTGCCTTCTTCGCGAACGGGTTCAACGTTGTCACGGTGCTCGTGCTGTTCTTCTGGGAGGTCGTGCTCGAATGGTCCGCCGCCGGCCGGGCGAAGCGGCGTGGCGTCCAGCCGCGCGGGCACCGCGGAGGTCTCTACCCCTTCATGCGCGCGGCGCTGTGCGTCGTCGTCCGCGACCTGATCGTCTACGGCGTCCTCTCCGACATGATGAAAGGGCGGCCCGCGATCTACGCCACCTTCTCGAGCTACGACGAGGTCGCGCACCACTCGGGCCTCGAACGCGCGGACACCCTCGAGGCCCTGCGCAAGCTCGACCAGCAGTTCGGGCGGATTGAGCGGGCAAAGGAATACGCCGCACGGCCCTACGAGATCGTCGTGCTCTCCGACCACGGGCAGACGCAGGGCGCGACGTTCAAGCAGCGCAACGGCTACGGCCTCGACGAGCTGGTCGAGCGCTCGCTCGACGGAGCGGATGTGGCAGCCGTCGGCGGCGGGGACGAGAACCACGGCAACGTCGGCGACGCCTTCGGCGAGGCGACCGGCAGCACGAGCAAGAAGAAGCGCCCGAAGAACGACGTCTCCGACCGCGACGTGGTCGTGCTCGGCTCGGGCAACCTCGGGCTCGTCTACCTGATGGAGGAGCGCCACCGCCTCACGCGTGAGGAGATCGACCGCAGGCACCCACGGCTGCTGCCGGCACTGCGCGAGCACCCGCACGTCGGCTGGCTGCTCGTCCGCTCCGAGCAGGACGGCCCCGTCGCGCTCGGCGCGCGGGGAACGCACTACCTCGCGGACGGCCGCATCGAGGGCGAAGACCCACTGGCGGGCTTCTCGCCGAACGCGCCGGCACACCTGCTGCGCACGGACGGCTTCGAGCACGTCGCGGACATCATGGTCGGCAGCTTCTACGACCCGGCGCTCGACGAGGGCTGCGCCTTCGAGGAGCTGATCTCGTTCCACGGCGGCATCGGCGGCCCCCAGACGCAGCCGTTCCTGCTGGCCCCGTCACGGCTACCGCTGCCGGACGAGGCGATCGTGGGCGCGGCCGCCGTGCACGGGGTTCTGCGCGGGTGGCGACAGCAGCTGAACGGCGATGGCGCCGCCGCGGTAGTGGGCGACCGGACACTCGCGACCGCCGCCCGGTAAGTGGAGATGGCCGAGCTGACGGGGTCCCGGCTCTCGCGCGTGCGCGCGAGTCACAGCTACGGGATCGTGCTGATCCTGATCATCGCGGTGTTCGCCTTCATTGCGATCGCTCCCGACGACTCGTGGGCCGACAGCACGCTCCTGCTCCTCGAGTGCGCAGTGCTCGTGACCGCGCTCTGGACCTCGGGGCTGGCACAGGCGGACTCAAAGATCAGCCTCACCCTCGTTGCGTCGGCCGCAGCGGCGGCGATCGCCCTGCTGATCGTCGGGGGGAACGGGCTCGCGGCGGTCGTGGGCCTTCTCTCGGGGGTGCTGGCAGTCGCCACGATCCTGGTGATCGCACTCGGCGTCGCCGATCAGGGCGAGGCGAACGTGAAGGCGGTCACCGGCGCGATCTGCGTCTACGTCCTGATCGGGATCGTGTTCATCTTCATCTACGGCGTGATCGCCATCCTCGGGTCGGGCGACTTCTTCGCGCAGGGAACGGACGGGACGCGCTCGCTACGCCTCTACTTCAGCTTCGTCACGCTCGGCACGCTGGGCTACGGGGACTACACCGCGGCGGGCGAGCTCGCGCGCACCCTGGCCATCGTCGAGACGCTCTTCGGGCAGCTGTACCTCGTCACCGTGATCGCCGTCCTCGTCGCGCGCATGCGCGGCGGCGGCCGGGCCGCGGACTAGCCGGAGCCGGTCAGGTCGCTGCAGGACGAGGCGTCCTTGAAGCCCTTCTCGAGCTCGCCCTTCGCATCCGCCTGCTGAAGCTTCGTCGCCGCCGAGCTGACCTGCGTTCCCATCTTGGAGAGCGTCGCGACGATCGTGGAGGCAGCGGTCGCCGCGCCGGCCGCGCCCGAGGCGTTCTCGACCGCGTCCTTCATGGTCTGCACGTCGTCCTTGACGTCGCTCGAGAGCTGGTCGGTTGCCTCTTTCGCCTTGTCGCCGGCGTCGGTGTCGGGCTTGCCGAGGTCCTTCAGGTCGCTCGCCAGCTCGTTGGTCGCGTCGGTGATGCCGCTGGTCGCGGTCTTCAGGCTGTCTTCCGAGAGGTTCCCGCCCTGCAGTGTCTTGGCCGACGTCCGCACCGAGCTCGACCAGGTCGTGATCGCCGAGCAGAGGCCGTCCGCCCACTCGGTTGCCGACGGCGAGGACGAGGACGAGTCGCCGGATCCGCCGCAGCCCGCGGCCAGGAGGGCCGCAAGCGCGACGGGAATCAGCGCAAGACGCTTCAGAGAGACCATCTGCTGCGCAGCTTGATGCCGCCGCCTCCGGCCGGCATCACCCCGTCGGGACGAAGCCGCCTAGCCCACGAGACCGGCGACCCCGTTCCGCAGCAACGAGACCGCCAGCAGGATCACGATCACCGCGGCCACCTTTCGCACATTGCGCTCCAGCCACAAACGAACGGAGACGAGCAGGCGCTGGGTCCACTCGCGCGCGACCAGCAGCAGCACGAGCGCCGTCGCCAGCGGGAGCAGCGAGACGACGGAGAAGAAGACCCAGGCTACGACGTACTCGCCGGCGCTGGGATCGAGCTCGGAGATGTCCTTGAGCGCGATCGGGATGAACGCCCCCGGGTTGGCGAGGGCCGCGCCGGCGCCCAGGATCGCCACGACCGGTGATGAGGCGACCTTCTCCATCTGCGCGAGCATCGCGGCCGACCGCGCCTCGTTCGGAGGCCGCCGTAGGACGCGCACGACGAACACGATCAACAGCGCTCCGAGGATCAGGTCCAGGACCGCGACCCAGGTCTTGGGCGTGCTCGGCGTCTGCGAGGCGGCCGCGTCCCCGAGCACGAGCGCGGCAACCACGCCGATCCCGAGCGTTGCGCCGAGCGCGCCGAGGTAGAACCAGAAGCCGGTGCGGAGCGGTCGCCGGCCGAGGACCAGCACGAGCACCGAGAACGTCAGCGTCGTGGGCGAGCACATCGCGGCCAGCGCGGTCAGCGCCAGCTCGGTGTCGATCCAGCCCAAGCGGGACTAGGCCTTACGCATGCTTCGCCGCGCGCTTCGCCGCCTTGCGGTCGGCGCGCGCGGCCTTCTGCTCCGCGGCCTTGTCCTTCGCGCCGACATAGGACGTCTGCACCAGTTCCTTGCCGCCGCTCCAACCGAAGACCCAGGTGACCAGCACGATCGCGAAGATGATGTTCCAGGCGGTCGTGACGAGCTGCTGTGCGACCGAGTAGGCGGTGGCCGTCGTGGGATCGGTGATCCCGTTCAGCGAGGCGACGTTGAAGGCCTGGTTCACGCCGGCGCCGCCCGGCGTGACGGAGGTGACGTTCGCGATCGAGTTGCCGCCGGCGATCCGCATCAGCGTGTGGAAGCTGACGGGGATGTCGTAGGCCGCGAGGAACACGGCCATCACGCCGAGGCTCGCGAGCCAGCCGAGAAGCGACGGGCAGAAGACGCGCACGAAGTACTTCCTCGGCTCGGAGAGGATCCCGCCCCCCTCCTTCGCGTCGTCCCACCAGCTGACGACCTTCGGCCACATCGCCCGGACGAGCATGTAGATCAGCGCGGCGCCGCCGAGCACCAGGATCGCGACCGCCCACGGGTGCTCGTGCACCCAGGCGAACTTGACGTCGAACGAGCCGCCGACCGACAGGAAGAGGTACAGGTAGGTGAAGAGCCCGCTGAGGGTGAAGAAGATCTTCTCGACGACGTAGGCGCCGAGGATGCCCGAGAAGGTCGCGTGGGCGATGATCGTCGTGAACATCAGCAGCATCACGAAGGTGCCGATGTTCGCCGGCAGGAACCCGTTCAGCGCGACCGAGGTCGCGTAGCAGGCAAGCACGACGCGGAAGCTGGTGCTCGGGTAGGCGTAGCGCAGGATGGCGAACCACGCGAACGCGGTGGCCACCGTCTGGAGCGTCTTCAGCGCGACTGCCGCGACCAGGTACGCGGCCGAGATGTCGCTGATCGTGTCCCAGAGGTTGGAGAACCAGCCGCGGATGTCCCAGCCGAGCAGGTACGCGGCGGCGCCCATCACGATGATCAGGAGCGCCCAGATCAGCAGCCGGCTCAGCTGCCAGCGGCGCGGCGATTCCGGTGCGACGGCGACCGCGGCTTCGCTCACGAGAGGGCTCCGATCGGGGCGGCGCCGTGGCAGCGCTTCCATTTCTTCCCGTTGCCGCACGTGCACAGCTCGTTGCGGCCGCGTTCCGCGTCGGCGGCGGCGTAGAGCTGCACGATCGTCGACGGGGCGCGGTTCTGTGCGAGCAGCGCGGCCATCGTTCGCATCGGCCCGTCGACGTGGTGGAAGAAGCCCTTGAACCCGGCGCAGAGGTAGTTCAGGCCGCCCTCGCCGTCGGGCGTGCGGATGAAGCGGTCCTTCGGGCAACCGCCGTGGCAGGCGAAGCGGACGTCGCAGTCGAGGCAGTACTGCGGCAGCGTCTCGCGCTTGTCGAGGCCGAACTGTCGTTGCTGCGGCGAGTCGACGAGCTCGAGCATGCTCGTCATCCTGATGTTGCCGAGCTTGTGCTCCGGCTCGACGAAGTGGTCGCACGAGTAGAGGTCGCCGGTGTGCTCGAGAGCCAGCGCCAGGCCGCACGTCTCGGAATGGACACAGAGGCTCGGCGGCTCGCCCACCCAGTTGGCGAGCGCGACGTCGAACATCTGCACGTAGACCTCGCCGACGTCGCGCCGGACCCATTCCTCGAAGACGTCGATCAGGAAGCGGCCGTACTGCTCGGCCGTCACGGAGCGATGGGTGACTCCGTCGCCGTCCTGGACGTACAGCGGACGGTCGCGCCAGGACGTCCACTCGACCGCCCCGTTGCCGTCCCCGTTCGTGTCGGCCTCGCCGAGCCGCTCGATGATGGGGATGAACTGCACGAACCGTGCGCCCAGCTCGTCACGGAGGAAGCAGTAGACCTCCCTGCCGCGGTCGGCATTCTCCGCGTGGATCGTCGTGAGCGCGTTCCAGTCGACTCCGGCCCTGCGCAGCGCCTCCAGCCCGCGCACGACCTTGTCGAAGCTCCCCTTTCCGCCCTTGTCGACGCGGTAGGCATCGTGGAGCTCGCGTGGCCCGTCGATCGAGGCGCCGACGAGGAAGTCGTTCTCCTTGAAGAACGCTGCCCACTCGTCGTTGATCAGCGTGGCGTTCGTCTGAATCGTGTACGCCGCCCGCTGGCCGGGGGCGAGATGCCGGTTCGCGATCTCGACCGAGCGGCGGAAGAACTCGACGCCCATCAGTGTCGGCTCCCCGCCCTGCCACGCAATTGCCACTTCCGGGACGCGCGAGTGCGCCTCGATCAACTGCCGCAGGTACTCGTCGAGCAGCTCGTCCGCCATCCGGAAGCGGCTGCCCGGGTAGAGCATCTCCTTCGAGAGGAAGAAGCAGTAGGAGCAGTCCAGGTTGCAGACCGCCCCGGTCGGCTTCGCGAGCAGATGGAACGCCGCCGGCGCCCCGGTGCGCACGCTCGCCGTCTGCTCCTCCGCTGTCTGCGACACCGTCTCCGCTCTCTCTCGTCGAGGCCCCCGCCGCCGGCGCCGCCGCCCCCGGGCGGCACCGGCGAGCCGTCAGTCAGGGGGTCAGCTTGCCGTGCGCGCCATCACGGAGGTGTCTTCGGCCGGCCTGGCGATCATGTACACCAGCACGCCGACCAACGGCAGGAAGATGATGAACAGCGTCCACATCGCCTTCGAAAGACCGGAGTGGTCGTGGCGGCGGAAGTTGTCCGACAACACCATGATCAGCAGCCAGATCCAGATGACCCAGGCGAAGAAGATGGTCATCGTCCAGAAGATGTCCATGAACGGGTAGTCACTTGCGAGCACTGAGCCTCTCCCTCATCGGGGTCGTTTGACGCTTGGAATGGTCGCGCCGGGCGGCCCGCGCGGCATCGTCCCAACGGGGTGATGCGGCCCCCGGCAGAACAGCCAGGATTGGCGCATCTGCCGCTGGCTCGCATATTCCGGCCCCCCTGTCCTGCTCGAGGCGCTCCTCTACGGTCGGCAGAATTCGCTGATCGTTCAGAGCCTGCACTCGCGGCTCGGCGCCGAGGAGACCAATGGCGACGGCTTCGGGATCGGCTGGTACGGCGACCAGGATGCCCCGGCGGTCTTCCACAGCATCGAGCCCGCCTGGAACGACCGCAACCTGCGCGAGCTCGCCGGCCACATCGTCGCTCCGGTCCTCTTCGCGCACATCCGAGCCTCGACGGGATCACCCGTGCAGCAGACGAACTGCCACCCATTCCGCCACGGCCGCTGGCTCTGGATGCACAACGGCTTCCTCGACGGCTTCGACAAGGTCAAGCGAGACCTGACGATCGCCGTCGACCCCGAGCTCTATCCGGAGATCGAAGGCACCACCGACACCGAGCTGATGTTCCACCTCGCGCTGACATTCGGCCTCGAAGACGACCCGCCGAGCGCGGTCGCGCGCATGATCGGCCTCGTCGAGACGATCGGCCGCGAGCACGGAGTCGAGTTCCCGTTCCAGGGGACGATCGCCACCACCGACGGCGAGCGCCTCTGGGCGTTCCGCTACTCGAGCGAGGGGAAGTCGCGCTCGCTGTTCTTCAGCACCGACGTTCGCGCGCTGCGGGAGCTCTACCCGGACAACGAGGAGCTCCGTAACTTCGGCGACGAGTCCCGGCTCGTCGTCTCCGAGCCGCTCGGCGACCTGCCGGGCGTGTGGAACGAGGTTCCCGAGTCGTCCTACGGCGTCATCCAGCCGGGCCAGGACGAGCTCCACCCGTTCACGCCTACGACGGACGCCGTCGGCGCGGCACGCGCGGGCTAGCCGGCTAGGGCAACCGGCAGAGGACTTTCCCGAAGAAG
>Ga0136846_1236944_pt1 | contig 13086 bp, 15 predicted proteins | sample HopSoiMetagenom2_FD_96841 | JGI IMG/M metagenome (GOLD analysis project Ga0136846, IMG submission 96841) | Grasslands soil microbial communities from Hopland, California, USA - 2 Assembly 2016 (version 4) | ecosystem: Environmental > Terrestrial > Soil > Grasslands | place: USA: Hopland... | reverse complement strand
GGCTGGCAAAGCCCCGTAGACGGCTTGCCGACCGCTCGGCGCCGACAGCGATCGCCGCCGTCATGAGCCGATAAGTCCTTCATTTTCCAGAATGCCCCGGATGGCGGCAGCTTCCTGTGTGTTCAGGGGCCGCAGGGGGCGCGAAACCATATTGCTTTCGATGATTTTCAGTTCCCACAGCGCCGTCTTGATGGCACCGAACAATGCCGAGCTCAAACCCATGCGGCCAATGGCGACTTCGGAGATGCCCGCCACACGGCACAGCCGCTCCTGTTCACCGCGTGCGGCGCCGAAATCCCCGTTAATATGGGCATTCCAGAGGCGGACATAGCCGCTAGGGTCGACATTTCCGAGGCCGGGAACGACTCCATGAGCACCCATCGCGAGGACGGAGTCGACCACGAGTTCCGAGCCCGTGAAGGCGAAAAACTCAGGATGATCGGCGAGGTCAAGCAGCAGTCTTCTGAACTCCTGAATATCGCCACTGGAATCCTTCAGCCCAGCGACGACCCCCTCGCGCACCAGCTGGGCCACGGTACCGCGTTGAAGCTTGATGTGGGTGCAGAACGGCATGTCGTAGGCGACCAGGGGAAGATCGACCGCCTCGCGGATTGCCCTGAAATGGTCTGCGACCTCCCGTTGGTCGACCTGCGCATAGAACGGAGTCGTCGCGACAATGGCATCAACACCTCCGGATCGGGCGGTCTTGGCGTGTTCGATGACAGCATCGGTCGCGGCGTCGATGACACCGGCAAAAACCGGCAAGCGGCCATTGTTGACGGTGATGACATGGTCGAGGACGCGGCCACGCTTCGTCGCGTCGTGGAAAATTGCCTCTCCTGTCGTGCCGAGCGTAAACAAGCCGTTGACCCCGGCGCTGATGAGATGCTCCACCAGGCGGCCGAGGCCGGGGAGATCGACCTCTCCTGTAGAGGTCAACGGCGTCACCAGAGGCGGAATCACACCGGTAAAAGAGGGCATCGTGTCAAACTCCATGAGACATCGGCGCGTGTCGGCTTCGCCGGTCGTGAAAGATCTACACGACCCCAGCGGCAGCGAATGCAGACGGGTGCTGCATCATCCAAGCACTAATTGTGATCACCGGCTTTTGGCTTCATGACTAGTGCTTACGCACCCGCCAGGCGCGTGATCACATCCAGAGCTTTCGAAATGTCAGCCGGCGACGTGTAGATGTGAGGGGAGAGCCTGACGCGCCCTTCCGTGGCCCAGGCCAGAACGCCCGCGGCGTCGAGGCGTTCTTGCCACCCTTCCGAATCGGCAACGTTGAAAGCGACAATTCCTGCACGCCTGCCTTCTTCGCGAGGGGTCAGGAGGTCGATCCCGAGATGGTCGAGCCGTTCGATGATTTGTCCCGTCAGCTCACTCAGATAGAGATCCACATTGCCGATCCCGACATCGTTCAGGTACCGGACGCCTTGGCCGGTCAGCAAAACGCTCAAGATAGCCGGGTTGCCCAACTCGAAGCGCCGGCCATCGACCTCCTGGACGATCTCCAGGCCGCGAACCTCCGCGCGAACCTCCCGCGTCGAACGCCATCCGGACTCGCGGGGTAACCAGCCGGGTTGCCGATTCGCGTTGCAGTAGGCGGTTGCCGCGCCATGCGCTCCTAACATCCACTTGTAGCCGCACGAAAGGACAAAATCCGCGAGGGTCGCATCGAACTGTACAGCGCCGAGCGCATGAGACGCATCGACGATGAGCGCCGCTCCAACCTCGTCCACCACGCGCCGGAGTTCCGTCAGATCGACCCGCTCGCCGGTATAGTATGAAACAAGGCTGATTACGATCGCCCGCGTGTTTCGATCAACAAGCCCCGCGAGGCGCGTCATGTCGACGAGATAGTTCTGTTCTGTCAGCAAACGGGGTTTAAGCCGGGTGCCAGTAAGCCAGGGATACGTGGTCGAGGAGAAATCCCACTGGGCAAAGACAACGTTGCCTTCATCGCAATCCATGGTGCGGGCAATCGAACTCATGGCCTGCGCGACGTTGAGAGCAAAGCCGATCTCGCTCGGCGTCACACCGAGAAGCGCGGCTACATCACGCCTCGCGGCCTCGACCCGAGCGTAGATTCGCCGGATGCCGGCAAGGCCACCCGCCTTGTCCCTGGCATACTGCGCGAAAACCTGCGGCTGCGTCGCGAGAACCGGCGACTCTCCCGCCGCGGCGAGATGGATGAAGCCCTCAAGACCGATGAAGTCGGATGCCGGCACGGGAAGTACGGATCGAGTCATCTCGCTCACCTATAACCAGCCCCATTGTCAAGGGGCTCTTGGCGTTCGCCTCGTTAGCGGACGCGCAGGCTCATCCGGGGAGCCATGCTACCTACCAGCCATCGAGTATCCGCACCGACAGCTGCGGATAAGTACCAGTTGTTGTTATGTCGGGAACCAGTTCTTCGATGCATGGATGCTGGGCGTCAACGCTGAGGCGCGATAGCAGGGGGCGTTAGCAACCCGGGTTGCCGATCGTGGCAAGCATTTCGACCCGATGCTGATGCCGTTCTTCGACATAGGCAGTCTGCTGGAACGCACGCACGCACTCCACAGCCTGCCATTCTCCGAGAATCTTGCCCCCGAGGCAGATGACATTTGCGTTGTTGTGTTCGCGCGACAGCCGCGCCCCAAGGGATCGCTGACCAGGGCTGCTCTTCATTGGCCTGACCACAGTCAACGGCAACGTGACGGTCGAGACCGCCACGATAACGCGTTGCGGGTGGTCGACCTCCTCGGCGCCGCCACCCCTGTCTGTGATGGCTGCGCCCGGCCCATCGTTGTCGACGAGGAGAAGAAGTTGTATCCTGGCTGGAGTTGCAGCGTGTGCGCGAGCTAGGCTACGAGCGGCCAGAGGATCACGTAATCTCGACCCAAGTGCCGACCATGTCATTTGTTCGATCGACGAGGCCGCATCATTTGGATCGAACTAAAGGCGACGACGGGATCTGACGGGCGGTTCATTTGGTCAAGGCGCGAATTTGAGAAAGCGGTCGCTGCAGGCGAGCGCTACGAGCTTTGTCGCGTCTATCATGCAGCAGAAACGGCGCCTCGAATAAAGGGGGCAAGGACCCGGTCTCTCTCTTCTAAGCACTCGGCAAATCGTTCTCGTCCTGAGTGACTTGAAGGTGAGCGTCGAAGCGATGTAACGGCTGCCCTCGCCAAGTGTCTTCTGTCAAATCGCGCAGAGCGCCTCTCTCTTCCCGCTTGGCGGCGTCGATTGCTTGACGCGTCGCATATGGACCCAGCCATGAGCGAATCTTTGTATCCTTGGTGGTCATATTGCCCAAGGCGCTAAATACCGTGTTGCTGATGGCTTGTTGTTGCGCACGAAGGTGGTCTTCAAGCAGCTTGTGCCGCGAAATATACCCGGCGTTGACGCCTGGGATGGCATGGTTCATCAGCAACCGCGCATCGAACTCCGAAACACCAGCCGGCGTGGCCAAGGTCCGGAACGTCTGCCGCAAATCATTTCCCCACTTCGCCAGGATGTCCCGATGTTCCTTCTGTCCGGCTAGGTGCCCGCTGTCGCTAGTCTGCAGGGAATAGCCAGTCATTGGCTTGAAGAGGATGGCAATGCGCAAACCGGATCACCCGGAGAAGGCACTGGATCATTTGGCGCGACAGCGGAATGTCGAAGGCACGATCCGCGCCCCCCTTGGGACGTGGGATGTGCAGCGCCCGGCGGCGAAGGTCGAGATGCTGCGGCTTCGCCTCCATCAGAGCCGTGGGCCGGCATCCCGAGAGCAAGGTGAATAGATGATACTCGCGGCGAATGGGATTGGCTAACGCTGAGACTTGTCGGAACCATCTTGGCAAGTCGCCCAGTCCCATGGCGGTATTGCGACGTTCTTCCGAGTTCCAGTCAACGACGCTAGCTGGGTTGTCGGTCGGGAGATAGCGATGCGCCTTGCGCGCATGATTATAGACGGCGCGCAGCGTCCGCATGCTGCCATTCGCAATATACGGACCATGCTCCTTCGTGATCTCGTCGTGCTTGGCAATGACCTTGCCCGGATCGTCGCCCAGATCCTGCAAAAGGGATATCGAGCCAATCCCTAAAAGAGGCGCTCCACGTGGTCACGATAACCCTCGATTGTTCCTTCGCTCCGGCCTTTCCGGATTAGGTGGGCGTCCCGATAGCGCGCCCACGCCTGCCTTAGGGTGACACCTTTGGGCGCAATATCAGGTTGCGCTGTTTCATCCCCGTTGACCTGTGAGGTATCGTTTTCATGCGCTGGCATGTCGGCAGCTTTGGGATTGGGATGCTCATCTTTGGAAATCTGCGCGAGGTATGTCTTTGCTCTTGCGCGAGCCTCGCGTGTAGACATCGTTTCCGCGTCGCCGATCCGTACTGAGATTGATGCAACGCGCTTGCCATCCTTCCGCAGGTCTCCTTGAACGGCGAATGTCTTGCTCCGCCTGCCCACCATGACGTGAAAGCCTTTAAGCTGGGTGTCGCGGGCGCGATACTGTCCCGAACTAGGCGCCTTAAGGTCACTAACCGCCCTGTCGTTGATAAGGATACGGATGTCGGCCATAGCGCAATTCCTGCAATTTTAGTGCTTGCCGGACAGAAAATTCAGCCGGTTTTAGACTCGCACGGGATCATGTAGTATGTCCACGAAAAAATGCGCCGTTCTGCGCAAATCATTGAAATGAAAGATGCATTTACAACTATGGAGAACGTTTGGATAATCTCGGCGAACGACGAAAGTAAACTACGAATCTGGGGGTCAGGAGTTCGAATCTCTTCGGGCGACCAATATTTTCAAACAGTTAGAAAAATGGTGCCGTACTTTTTTGCCAATTAGTACGGGAATTAGTACGGCGTTTTTGATGGTCAATAAGCAGCCCTGATGCGTACTCGCCCGGTGTCGGATTGTCTGGTCGCCGCGACACTCACCACGAGAAATCGTCCCTCAATCGCCAAGCGCCCAGTGAATATGGTTGGGCCCGGAGGGAAACCAACTATAGCAAAAATTTCTGAATAAAATCAATAAATTACAGACATATGTTGGAGCCAATGTTGGAGCCGCATTCCGCCCTGTCAGCTTTCTTCGGCGTCTTTTGCAACCGGGTGCAAATAGCATACCGACCGAGGAGGCTAATCGGAGACTAAAATCAGCGGTTCAAACACCTAAATTATCACACACGCCGACGCTCGATTTCTGCCTCGATGTATGCGAACTGCCGTTGCACCTGCTCATGAATTTGTGGAGCTGTCTTCGTTGTAAATACTGTCAGGACGGACCTGCAGGCGGCCACCGCCTCCTCTAACCGTACTATTCCACTCTCACGCGCACCTATCGACGCGAGGCCGAGAGCCAAATTACTTTGCGTAGCTGCCCATTCAAGCGGCACGACCTCGCGCGACGTCTCCTTTAATGCAGCGTGGTAGGCGTCGACTGCCTCGCTCAGTAACACCGTCCCCCTCTAGACCCCCGAGCGAACGAAGCGCGCTGCCCATATTATTCTGCGCCGTCGCCCATTCCAGCGGTGCGCTTTCGCAAGTGTACTCCTCTAGCGCCGCACAATGGGCAGCAACCGCCTCCCTCAGTAGCGCCGGTCCGGCCCACTTCCCGAGTTCCTCAAGTGCACTGCCCAGATTTGTCTGTGTCGCGGCCCATTGAAGAGGTACGCGTTCGCGCGTGCGCTCTTCAAGCGCCAAGCCATATGCGGTAACCGCCTCCTGGAGGGGGCGCCCTCTCCTTCGCGCGTTCACCAAGCGTCGCCAGGGTGGCGCCCAGCCTATTTTGGACATCCGCCCAAGCGAGGGGTCGGCTTCCACGCGGCCCCGTCTGGCGACGCAGGCCTGAGGGCTTACGCCGAGCAGCTTGGCACCTTCCTCAATCAGGGTGATGCGGCCTGCTGCGCCAGCCCGGCTGAAGACTAGATAGGTCGACCACACCGAAGTGCTGCCGCCGGTAATCGTCGCGCCCCATTTCGGGTCAAATGTCGACCCCGACGAGCCGCACTAGGTCCCAGTCCGCTTCGAGTTCCTCGGCCAGTATTCGCGCCAGCGCAGTGCCAATGTGCTGACCCATCTCGGCCTTGTTGACATTGATCGACGTGACGCCGTCCGGGTCGATGTTTTAAACCAGGCTCGAACAGTGGCTCAGCCTCTCCCTTGCCCGCTTCGGGCGAGAGGAAGAAAGCTGGCCGCGCGGGCAAACGGCTCGAAGCCGAACGCGGCGCCCACCGCCACGGCCGAGATCGGGAACGCCCTTCGCGAAAACCCCGCCTCACCGTGCAACTAAAGCGCCCTATTCATGGGTCACCTTTCCGGCGAAAAGAGCCGCCGCCGCCTTGATAGCAGTCCGAATACGAGGATAGGTCATGCACCGGCACAGGTTGCCGCCATCACTGCGTCGAAGTCCGCATCCGTCGGCGAGGGAAAATCCTGTAGAAGGGCGGCCGCCTGCATAATCTGCCCGATTGGCAGTAGCCGCATTGAGGTACCTGGATATCCCGCCAGACTTGCTGCAGCGGATGTTGCCTTCGGGATGCAGCCCCTCGATCGTAGTGATCTCCGCTCCCTCGACCGCGCTGATCGGAGTGATGCAGGAGCGCGTCGGACGCCCACCGACGTGAACGGTGCAGGCTCCGCACATGCCAATACCGCGGCCTAACTTGCTGCCTTTCAGGCCGATCTCGTCACGGATGATCCAGAGGAGTGGTGTATCGTCCTCCTCATCGACCGTGACAGTGCGGCCGTTGACCTGAAACTGAGTGCGCATGTCACGCCCCTTTTCCTTGCGCGCGGATGGCAGCGACCGCCGTCGCCAAGGTCGGGCCGTGGCAGTTGATCGGTGCGGGTGCGGCGAAGATAGTTGGCGATCCGCGCGACGTCGGTCCGTCGCCGAAGCCCGAGCCGAAGGCCGGCATGACCAGGCCGGGCGCGCCTTCCGGCGCGTCGATTCCGAACAGGATGACGCGGATCAGGTTGGTGGGATCGGAAAGATGAACGCCGCTGTTGAGCGCAAGATCCGGCAGGCTTGGGTTGATGCCCGTCGAGCCATTGTAATGGCAGGACGCACATGCCGTGACATAGAAACGAGCCATCGGGATCGGTCTGCTGGCCGGTCAGGGACGAACATCGGCAGGTGCTACTCCAGGGTCACTCGGAAGAGCCGCAGTCGGCAGCGAACGTTACAGCCATGGGTTGCCGTTAAACAGGCGAATTCTCGGCTTGTTCTTTTCAACGGCGGCCGATCATGCTTGAATAAAGAAAAGCCTGGGGAGCCATTCTTGACAGGGAACCGAAAGACACTTGCAAAACCACGGGGGCTCGCGGCGCTGCCGGCGCGCCCGGGTACCGAGAAGCCCGCTGCCGGCCCACAGGAACCGTCGCCCTGATGTCGTTGGCCAGCGCAGCGGGCGATGTCGGCGGCGAGCCGCTCTCGGCCGTCGACCGCGGCGAAATCCGGCATCGCGTCGAGGAGATCGGCAACTTTGTGAGCGCGGGCGACCCGGAGCGAGCGCGCAAGATCTTGCTCGACCTGGTGCGCGACTACCGCACCCTCCTGCCGGCTCAAACCTACAGCGCGGTCATGACAAAGTCGGGCGAGATCGCCGAGGCAAACCGCGAGGTCGAGGCTGGTTTCGGTGACCGCGAACTGCTTGGCAGGTTGCGCTATCAGATGGTGAGCATGGCCGAAAGGATTCTTGACGCCATCGACGAGAAGTCCGCTGCGGCACCGCTGCGCGACGCAGTCGCCATCGCCACGGGCAAGCCGGCCGGCGATCCGCCAAGCGGACTGATCATTTCGTTTCCGGAGCGGATGCCCGATCGGCCAGTTGAAGACGTCGAGCCGCCACCCGGCCAGCCGGCTCAAGCGGTCGAGCCGCCCCCGGAAGCTCCCGAAGCGCGCCAAGATAAGAGAAGCCGTGCGCCACCGATCCTTGTTGTCGAGGGCATCTCGAAGAGCTACGGCGCCAAGGATTTCTCGTTGAAGGAGGTTTCCTTCTCGCTTCGCGTCGGCGAGATAACGGCGGTGGTCGGCCGCAACGGCTCCGGCAAGTCGACACTGATGAGCATCGTGCTTGGCATGCTCGACCCCGATTCGGGCCGGCTCAACTATCCTCTGCACCGCGGCGACCCGAGCCAGCTTAGCTATGGCTACGTCCAGCAGCGCCCGCCGGCCTGGCGCGGCCCACTGCGCGAGAACCTCGAATTCATAGCTGCGGCGCATGGGATCAGGGGCAGGAGGAATGTCGATCGGATCGATTGGCTGCTCGACCGCTTCGACCTTGCCGGCAAGGAGAACCGCTACTGGAGGGAGCTATCGGGCGGCTACCAGTTGAGATACGAGCTTGCCAAGGCGCTCGTGCACGAGCCGCAGCTTGTCGTGCTGGACGAGCCGCTCGCCCATCTCGACCTGTTGTCGCAGGAAGATCTGCTGTGGGACCTCAAGACGCTGGCCACCTCCAAGCAGTCCTCCGCCGTGCTAATCACCTCCCAGCACCTGTTCGAGATGGAGCAGATCGCGGACCAGCTCGTCGTGCTGCAGGAAGGGCAGGCCACCTTCATCGGCGAAACCAAGGATGTGAACCGGGAGCGCAGCTATAGCCGCTTCGAGGTCGCCACTGGGGTCGGCCGGCCGCGGCTGGCCGCCTTGCTCGGCGACATGGCGGTCCGAATTGTCGAGACCAACGGCATTTTCCAGATCGACACCGCGGTGACCATCGGCTCCACCCGGCTGCTCGCTGTCCTGGAGCCGATCGGCATCACTTACTTCCGCGACATCAGCACCTCGACGAAGAGCATGATGATCGATCGCGCCAAGTCCGTGCCGACACGCGTCGAAGCCCCCGCCGCCGGGGACGGGCCGTGACCTCCCGCGCTGCGGATCCTCTAGGGCGGCTGCGGCGGTACCTCGCGCGCAACCATCCGAGGCTTTGGCTGATGCGCGCCCATGTCATCGCATTTGCCGTGCCGGCGATCGCGCTTGTCGCCGCACTCGCCGGCACGTCGCTGCAGGTTACGCCGCACCTTATCGGCGATATCGCGACCTGGTACCAGATACTGTTCGCAGGCGCAGCCACCACCGCCATCTATTGGCTGGTGAACTACATGCTGGCTGTCGACCCCGCGCAGTTGCCGCGCCGGATCGGCGAGCCGCTGGTAGTTGTTATCATCGCCGCATTGACGATCATCCTGGCACCGACATACATCTTCCTGGCGGTCGTCGACCATCGCATCGTGCGGCAGTTCCCGGACGTCGTCTCGGAAGCTAGGAATGCACGTTTCCTCGCTGCGGTCGAGAACAACGCCGGCCACGTTGAGTATAAGGTCGGGCCAAACCAGCGGATCGCCACCAAGCGGGAATTGGCGTGCCGGCTCGGCTCGGATTTCCTCAGCGAGACCCTGGCGACGAAGGCCATCAGCCTCGGCGTCGGCGTCCCGGTTGTCGATCCGACTGACGGTTCGCTCACCAGGTATTCAGGAACGGCGGTAGCGACCGGCGGACAGTCGCCGCCGATGCTAAGACATGTTGCCGTGTGGAACCTGCTCGAGAAATACGCAGCGAGACTGAGCTACAGCTACGTCGTGCGCAGTGGCGAAGCTTATCCGGAAGGGGTGCCGATCCAAATCGACGCGAATTGCGAGGCCTTGGACGACGCCTTCGTCTATTCCGTCGTCCAGGACGCCAAGAAGGCGTTTGCAGGGCTAATGGAAGCGTACGGCACGCCGGGCGCCGGCCTCGACCTTGAGCAACTCACCGAAACCGTGTTTGTATCCCCGTGCGCCTCTGGCGATGTCGAGACGGCCGCCTGCAAGGAAACGCAGGCCCGGCTTGACGCGGCCAAAAACGCGATCGGTGTAACGCGCATTGAAGCCAATCTCGCGGCGATCGAGGGCGCGCATGGCGTGCAGGTCAATTTCATGGCGCGCTCGTTTGCGGTCATTCGGCCCGGAGAGGCGACCGACTTTCCGGCTCCGGGCAACTTGGCGGCGTTCGAGGCGCCCAAGACCGATGTGGAAGCCTGGGTGTTCACTGTCCTGATCGTCGTCGGCTGGTGCGCCATCGTCGCGAAATCGATCCGCTTCGCCAAGGAACGCTCGTCCGACCTGACGCTCGCGGCCATCGTCTTCATCTTCGGCGTGCTGATGATCTATCTGCTCGGCACAGAATGGCTAACGATGGCGATCGACTATGTATTCGGCACGGAGAGCAAAGGCGTCGACTTCGACATCAGCTACCTGTATCTTGGATATTCGCTCCTGACACTTCTCTACTGTATTGCCGCCATGACTATTCGGAAGAATTTTCCATTCTGCCGCTATATCAGTAATCTTAATCTGTTCTACATAGTAGTCATGAGCTTTGTCGCACCATTCCTGATAGAGCAATACATCGGAGACCTTAGCGATACTGTCCAGGCCTTAGTCATGATGGCTCTATACCTACTTTGGTTCGGAGTCATCTACGAGACCTATTACTGGGTTGCGCTGCGTCTAAAGGGGAGATCGGGCTGATGGCCGGCATTATTGAAGGAGGCTCTGCGGGCAAAAGCTCGCTGGACGAGATCGGGTCGCTGGCGGAGACCGGCCAGCTCGATCGCGCGCTGCTTAAGTTCTATGACCTGATGACCGGATTGCGCGGGCAGGTGCCAAGCCAGGACATCACGGTCGTGGCTATTCAGCGCGGGCAGCTGAAAGAGATCCAGCGCCAGACCGCCGCCGGCATTCTGTCACGCGACGAAACCGAGCAGGCCCTGGCGAAGCTTACGTATCAGATGCTCGGTCATTTGCACATGGTCGCCGATGCGGTGCTGCAGGCCGGTGCGCCGCGCCAGCCGACACTGGCCCGTGGCGAGGCCCCTGCCCCCAACCCGCCGCCGCCCAAGCTGGAAGCGCTGGTCAACGACTGTCTCATCAATATTGCCTGGCTGGAGCAAGGGGTTGCGGTGTCGCGCGCCGTCTGCAAGGTCGGCTCAGCGTTCAACGCCGGCACCGGTTTCGTCATCGCCGGCGGCCTTCTGGTCACCAACAACCACGTGCTGCCAACCAAAGAGGCGGCGCGAGGCGCGGTTGCCATCTTCAACTTCCAGGACGGGCTGGACGGCACGCCCAAACCCACGACCGTCTACCGGCTGCTTGCCGACAGCTTCGTCACCGATGCCGCGCTCGACTGCTCGATAGTGAGGATCGGCGATGCCGTCGCTGGCGAGCCCGTGGCGAAATGGGGGACAATCGGGCTGGAACTGACGACGCTACCGCAGCCCGACGACCCCGTGTCCATCATTCAGCACCCGCTCGGCGCGCCAAAGCGCATCGGCATGCTCAAGAGCGTCGTGGCGAAGCGGGACGCGCCCTATTTCTTTTACACGACCGACACGCGCGAGGGCTCCAGCGGTTCGCCGGTGCTGGACATCAGGTGGCGGGTCGTCGGACTGCACCGCGCCGCCGGCGAGCAAGCAAACGGCGCCTATGTCAGCAACCAGGGCGTGCTGATGCAGGCGATCGCCGCACACGGAACTTTCAGCCCGATCCTGCAGGCTTAGCCCGCAGCTTTGCCATGAGATCGGATTCGTCTTCATCGTTTGCTAGCCGTAAGACGCGGCGCGGTCACAACTCGACCTTCAAACAGGTCGCAAGGGACTGGCGGAGGAGCATCAAACCAAAACTTATGTTTCAGCTGTCACCCGCCTGTCAAACGGCTTCCAAAACTGACCCTCGATTGGAGTGAACCCCTCGGGCTGGACCAGGGGGACCATCGAACTAAGCCGCTTTTCGGGCGAGTTGGATTTCAAATTCCTCTGGTGTTCGATAGCCAAGGGCCGAGTGCAGCCTCTTCGAATTGTAGACCTCTTCGATGAACCTCGGCAATCGTTCGGCCACATCGGCAAAGCTGTCGTAGCCAGCCGCATATACGTCCTTCAACGTCTTCATGAAGCTCTCGGCCTGCGCATTGTGATAGGGGTTGCCGACGGCGCTCATAGAGCCTTTTAGACCAGCCGCATCAAGCGCCCGTCGATAGGTTTCACTTGCGTATTGGCATCCGCGGTCGGTGTGGTGAATGCAGCCTGGCGAAGGTTTCCTGTTGTCGATTGCCGAATGCAATGCGGCTAACGCCAAGGGCGTGTCCAAGCGTTTTGAAAGAGCATAGCCTACAACCTTGCGACTGCAAGCATCGAGAATGACGGCGAGATAACAGAAGCCCGTGGCAATTCGGATGTATGTGAAATCGGCAACCCAGACCATGTCGGGCCGCTCCGGGATCACATTGCGGTAGAGGTTCGGGTAGATCGGCGAGTCGTGGCTGCTGTCGGTTGTGCGCACGTAGCGCCTGCGCGGCTTGATCCCTAAGCCTGCCGCCCTCATCACACGGGCTACGCGCTTGTGGTTCACGACGTGCCCGCGGCGGCAAAGCTCGTGGGTTACCCGTCGATAGCCGTAGCAGGGCAGTTCGTCCTGGATATCCTCGATGAGGATGACGAGTTCCGCGTCCGAGAGATTGGTCGTTTTGGTCGTGGCGCGATAGTAGAAGGTGCTTCTAGGCAGATCGATCACTTCACACCCCCTTCTGATTGAGCACGCTGAGGACCGGTGACGATGAAGGACCTCTCGCTGTCGCCTACGGTCGGTTGGCGCGGTGTTTTTTTGGCAAGGTCCAGTTCCATCGTGAGTTGGCCGACCTTGCGTTCAAGAGCTGCGATGCGCGCCTCGTATTCTGCGATGACACTGGCCTCGGCTTCCTCGTCATTCAGTTCGCCCCGGTCGAACTGTGTCAGCCACAGCTGGATTAGGTTCGCCGAAACGCTATAGGTGCGCTGGGCATCGCGGCGCCCGATGACGCCACCGCGGATGTCCTGGCAAAGCTGCAGTTTGAATTGTGTCGCGTGCCGACGATATGGACCTCGTGACTTCATGAGCCTTCTCCGTTCAAGGCCCGTCGAACGTATCAGTTTTTAAGTCTCCCTGGTCCAGCCCGAGGGGTTCACTCCAGATCGGCGTCCAATTTTGACCCCCTTATGTAATGCGCGGCGGTCAGCGTTCGCCCGGGCGGAGCTGGTCAGGGTTGCGCAGCCCGGGCGAATGCGGATGGCGCTTGGCAGCTTGATGGGG
>Ga0136846_1214309_pt1 | contig 13086 bp, 11 predicted proteins | sample HopSoiMetagenom2_FD_96841 | JGI IMG/M metagenome (GOLD analysis project Ga0136846, IMG submission 96841) | Grasslands soil microbial communities from Hopland, California, USA - 2 Assembly 2016 (version 4) | ecosystem: Environmental > Terrestrial > Soil > Grasslands | place: USA: Hopland... | reverse complement strand
GTTCGCGGCCACGGTCAGCATGGCCCGGGGGTAGGACTCGTCGCCGTCGAGTTCGGGGACCAGGTCCACGGCTAGGGCGACGGCGCCAACCGCCGGGTCGGCGGCCAGCGCGTCCAGGCAGCCGGTGAACAGTTCCTCGGTGTCGCGGCCGGTCCCCCATACGTCCAGCGGGTTGCCCGGGGCCAGGCCCTCGTCGAGCAGAGCGGCCAGCCGGGCGGCGGTCGCCGGGGCGAGCGGGGCGAACGGGGCCCCGGCCTCGGCGGCCAGGTCGGCGGTGTGCGCGCGTTCCAGGCCGGAGTCGTGCACGGTGGCGATACCGGTGCCGGGGGCGGCCCGGCGGCCAGCGGCGAACAGCTCGAGGGTGTCGGCTAGCTCGGCCAGGTCGCCGACCCGGTGCACGCCGTAAGCGGCGGCCAGCGCCTCCCAGGCGCCGCCGTCCGCGGCCAGCGCGCCGGAGTGCGCCGCCACCAGCGCCTGTCCCGTCTCGGAGGCGCCCACGCTGAGCAGCACCACCGGCACGTCCGCGGCCAGCGCGTCCGCCAGCACCGCGCGCAGCCCGGCCCCGTCCCTGATCGCCTCGAGCACCAGGGCCAGCACCGTGGTCCCGGGCAGCGTGAGCGCGTACCGGGCGTAGTCGGCGGCGGTGGTGACGAGCTCCTGGCCGGAGGAGACGGCCAGCGTGAAGCCGAAGCCGCGGCGGGTCCGCAGCAGGGCCGAGAACACCGAGCCCGAGTGGGTGACCAGCGCGACCGGCCCGGCGGGCAGCGGGTCGGGCTCGACGTAGCCGGTGGCCCGCAGCCCGCGGGCCACGTTGACGAACCCCATGCAGCCCGCGCCGCACACAGCCATCCCCGCGTCCCGGGCGACCGCGGCCAGCCGGTCCCGCAGGCCGCGGGTCCCGTGCGGGTCGTAGGCACTGCCGAAGATGACCGCCGAACGGGCTCGGTGTTCCGCCGCGGCCGTCAGCTGCGCCTCGAGGGCGGTGTCGGGAACCGCGAGCAGCGCCAGGTCGACCGGTTCGGGTATCGCAGCCAGGTCGGGCAGGCAGGGGACGCCGCCGATGTCCGCGTACCGCGGGTTCACCAGGTAGGTGCGGGGCCGGGACGGGCTGCGGGTCACCTCCTCGATCATGCGCGCGCCGAGGCTGCCCGGGCGGGCGCTGGCTCCGACCAGCGCCACGCTCCGGGCCTCGAGCATCGCCTGGATGGGAGGCGTCACCGCCGGCGGACGGCGGACCGGCGGTCGGCCAGCGCGGCCTTGGCCGCCTGCATGCCGGGGATGCCGCAGACCCCGCCGCCGGCGTGGGTGGCCGAGCTGGCGTAGTACAGGCCCGGTACCGGGGTGCGGTAGTCGGCGAAGCCGGGCGCCGGGCGCATGTGGAACAGCTGCTCCAGGGACAGCTCGCCGTGGAAGATGTTCCCGCCGACCAGGCCGTAGTCCTGCTCCATCTGGTAGGGGCCCACGATGTCGGTGTGGATGATCGAGCTCTTGAAGTTCGGCGCCACCTCGTTGTAGCAGTCGATCATGCGGTCGGCGTAGGCCTGGAGCTCCTCGGTGTGCGGCTGGGAGTTCCAGTCGGCCGGGACCCACTGGGTGAACAGCGACATGATGTGGTAGCCCTCGGGGCACAGCGTCTTGTCGAACGCGGTCGGGATGACGCCGTCGCTGAACGGGCGCGTGGCCGGGCGGCCGCCGCGGGCGTCAAGGAACGCCTGCTCGATGTAGGGCATGGTGGGCGCCATCTCCACCGAGCCGGTGTGGTGTTCCTGCAGGCTGGTGCCGGGATCGGCGGTGAAGTCGGGCAGCTCGGACAGCGCCAGGTTGATCTTGACCACGCCGCTGCGGGTCTTCCAGCGCTCGATGTCGGTCACGAAGTCGTCCGGGAGGTTGGCCCGGCCGACGTGGTCCAGGAACGCGGTGCGCGGGTGCAGGCTCGAGACGATGACCTTGGCGGTGAGCTGCTGGCCGTTCTCCAGGATTACGCCGCTGGCGCGGCCGTTGCTGATCGTGATCTGGCTGACTCGCGCGCTGGTGCGGATTTCGGCGCCGTTCTGGACGGCGGCGCGGGCGATCGCGCCGGAGACCGCGCCCATGCCGCCTTCGGCGAAGCCCCAGTTACCCAGGTGGCCGTCGCCGACGTCGCCGATCGAGTGGTGCGCCATCACGTACGCGGTGCCCGGCTCGTAGGGGCCGGCCCAGGTGCCGATCACGCCATTGACCGCGAGGGCGCCCTTGACCTGGGGCGACTCGAACCAGTCGTCGAGCAGGTCGGCGATCGACATCGTCATCAGCCGGGTCACGTCGGCGATGGTCCGGACGTCGAGCCCGCGCTGGCGCCAGGCCAGGCGCAACGTCTGCTCAAGGTCGCGGGGCTTGCGGGAGCCGAGGTTCGGCGGTACCTGGAGGAGCAGCGGGCCGAGCACGTCGGCCAGCCCGGCCAGCCACGCGTCCCAGCGGGGCATGGCGTCGGCGTCCTTCGTCGACCAGCGGGACACCTCGTCGTGGTTGCGCCTGGCGTCGTCGGCGTACAGCTTGATCGAGCCGCCCTCGGGGAAGGCCTGGTAGTACGGGCCCATCGGGAAGATCTTGTAACCGTGTTTGTGCAGTTGAAGATCGTTGATGATCGTCGGGGGAAGCAGCGACATCACGTACGACAGCCGGGTGACCTTGAAGTCGGGGGCGTCCGGCCAGGGAGCTTCGGTGGTCGCGGCGCCGCCGGTGGAGTTCCTGGACTCCAGGACGAGGGTGCGGGCGCCCGAGCGGGCCAGGTACGCCGCCGCGACGAGGCCGTTGTGGCCGCCGCCGACAATGATCGCGTCGTAGTCCGTAGGGCCGCTCGCTCCGGCCTTCGCCCTGGTCGCGCCCGTGGCTCGGGCGGCCCGTACCGCTTGTCCGGCCTTTCCCGCCGCGGCCTTCGCCGCGTTCGCTGCCTTTGCCGCCGTGGTTGCCTTGGTTGCCATGAACGGGCCTCCGAAAGTTGACTGAACATTCAGTCTAGAAGCTGCTACGATTGCGGACAAGACCGCCAGCGAGGGATCGGTCTTTGCGACGAGGTGGAGAAGGCCTGAGATGAGGGAGAACGGCGGAGGGTCGCGAGACGCCGGGGAGCGGCGTGAGCAGATGCTGCGCGCCGCGCTGGACGTCATCGTGGAACGGGGCTACGCCGACACCAGGATCGCCGACGTGGCCGAGCACACCGGCACGAGCCCGGCGCTGGTCATCTACTACTTCAAGACCCGCGACCAGTTGCTGACCGAGGCCATCAGGTACTCCGAGGACACCTGGTACGCCGAGTACGTGCAGCGGATCGAGCAGATCCCGACCGCGGCCGGGCGGCTGGCCGAGCTCATCGCCATGAACTGCCTGCCGGGCACCGATCCCGAGCCGAACAGCTACTGGCTGCTCTGGCTGGACCTGTGGGCCCTGTCGCCGCGTAACGCCGGGGTGGCCGCGGTGCGGGCCAAGTCCGACGAGCGGTGGCGGGAGACCATCCGCTCCATCGTGCTGTCCGGGCAGGAGGCCGGCGAGTTCGCGCCGGTCGACGCGGACGACTTCACGATCACGCTGTCCGCCCTGCTCGACGGGCTGGCGGTGCAGATCGCACTGGAAGACCCGGCGGTGCCGCCGCAACGCACGTACGATCTTGCGATGCGGTTCGCGTCCGGGCAACTGGGATTCGACGCCAAGCCCGTCCCGAAGCGGGCCAGAAAGCGCGGTTCGTAGAAAGCTGGAGGTGGCGCCGTGGCCGGATGAAGCATCGAGCTTTCCGGGCTGACCAAGAGGTTCGCCGAGATCGCGGTCGACAACATCGACCTGTCCGTGGCCAGCGGCGAGTTCTTCTCCCTGCTCGGCCCCTCGGGCTGCGGTAAGACCACCACCTTGCGGCTGATCGCCGGCTTCGAGCAGCCGACCTCCGGCCAGATCCTGCTGGACGGCGTCGACGTCTCCGACGTGCCGCCGCACCGGCGCAACGTCAACACGGTGTTCCAGAGCTACGCGCTGTTCCCGTTCCTGTCCGTGTTCGACAACGTCGCGTTCGGGCTGAAGCACCGCAGCGTAGGCAAGGCCGAGCTCAGCCAGCGCGTCAACCGCGCCCTGGACCTGGTCGCCATGACCTCGTTCGCCAAGCGGCGCCCCGGGCAGCTGTCCGGCGGCCAGCAGCAGCGGGTGGCGCTGGCCCGCGCGCTCGTGCTCAACCCGGCCGTGCTGCTGCTCGACGAGCCGCTCGGCGCGCTCGACGCCAAGCTCCGCCGCTCGCTCAAGGTCGAGCTGAAGACGCTGCAGGAGCGGGTCGGCATCACCTTCCTCTACGTCACGCACGACCAGGAGGAGGCGCTGACCATGTCCGACCGGCTGGCGGTGATGAACTCCGGCAAGATCGTGCAGATCGGCACTCCGCGCCAGGTCTACGAGGAGCCCGCGGACACCTACGTGGCCGACTTCCTCGGCGCCGCCAACCTGATGGAGGTCGAGGTGGTGACGGCGGGCGCGCTCCGGATCGGAGACTTCGCGCTGACCTCGGGGCGGTGCGAGGCGACCGAGGCGGGCCGGGCGCATGCGGTGATCCGGCCGGAGCGGGTGCTGATCGAGGAGCATGGTTCGGCCGGGGACAACCGGGTGCCCGCGATGGTGGAGCGCGTGGTCTTCCTCGGCTCGTCCACCCAGGTCATGCTGCGGCTGGCGACCGGCGTCGCGCTGCAGGCGCTGATGCAGAACGACGGCTCGCACCCTGACCTGTCTCAGGGCACCCCGGTGCACTGCTACCTGCCGCCGGACGCGCTGCGGGTGCTGGCCGGAGCGGCGGGCGAGGTCCCGGTGGCCGAAGAGGAGCCGCTGGTCGCCAGCTGAGGGCCGGGCACTGAGCGGTACTCGCAGTACTCGTGGTCTCGTCGTTCAGCACTCGTGATCTCGTCGTCCAGTTAGTAACCTAGTATTCGTTTATAGGTTCGTCCTTTTCATGATCGCGAAGAGTTTACTACGTTTTTTGATAGAAAGTCTTCGCGATCATGGACAACGACGCATCCCTGTTGGCTGGCCGGAAGGCACGGCGAGAATGGTGAGAACCTTGGGGTATGCGTGCACTGGTGATCACGGGGGCCGGATCGGCGCGGGTCGAGGAGGTAGCACCTCCGGTGGCCGGGCCCGGGCAGGTCGTGGTGGACGTCCGCCGGGCCGGGATCTGCGGGACGGACGTGGAGCTGTTCTCCGAGAAGCTGGCCTACTTCGCCCAGGGCAGGATCGGGTATCCGATACGGCCGGGGCATGAGTGGTGCGGGGTGGTGTCGGCGCTCGGCGAGGGGGTGGATCCGGGGTGGCTGGGGGCCCGGGTGACCGGGGACACCATGCTCGGCTGCGGGCACTGCGCGCGGTGCGCGGCTGGGCGGGGGCATGTTTGTGAGGATCGCCGGGAGGTGGGCATCATGGGCTGGGCCGGCGGGCTGGCCGAGCAGGTGCTGGTGCGGGTGTCCAGCCTGTACCGGCTGCCGGACGCGATCGACGACAAGGCGGGGGCGCTGGTCGAACCGGGCGGGAACGGCTGGCGGGCCGCCTCCGCGGCTCAGGCGGGCCCGGGTAAGCGGGTGCTGGTCTGCGGGCCGGGCACCATCGGGCTGCTGACCACGGCGTTCGCTACGGCGATGGGCGCCGAGGTGCATATCTGGGCGCTGGACCGGGGCCGGGAGGAGCTGGCCATTTCGTTCGGCGCCTCGGGCTACTGGACGGCGGACGACCCGCCGCTGGGGACCTACGACGCGGTCGTGGACTGCACCGACGACCAGCGGATGCCGGCGGCCGCGCTGGCCCGGGTCGAGCCGGCCGGACGGGTAGTCTACATCGGCATCGCGGGCGTGCCGAGCCTGATCGACAGCCGGGACGTCATCCTGGGCGACCTGACCGTGGTGGGCATCCTGGGTGCCTCGGCCGGGCTCGCGCCCGCTATCGAGTACTACGCCGACGGCCGGGTGGACCCGGCGCGCATCGTCGAGGTGACCGTGGGCCTGGACGAGGCGGCCGAGGCACTGGCCGGGAAGGTCAGCACCGGGGCGGGTACCAAGGTCCACATCGATCCGGGCCGCTGAAGCCGCTGGCGGTATGTATCAGCCGGGGTGACCTGGCCCTCTGTCTTGATACCTGGTAAACCTGACGGATCCGGGGGCGGAGGTCCGATATGCCTATCCCCAGACATTCCACGGCACTGCCGAGCGTCCAGCTCGCGGCCGGAGACGCGACCAGAGGCGTGACCGAACTGCGGGTCCATGGGGTCGGCGGCTCGCCGCCGGACGCGACCCTCGGGGACCTGGCACCCGAGCGGGTGATGGGCGATGCGACCGCGGGCTTCTACCGGAGCTCGGACCACCGGGCCAGCGAGGAGGACCGGCAGGCGGCCCTGGACGTGGACCGGCACGTCGAGGTCTTCTCGTGGGGCGGGCTGACCTCGAGTAGCAAGATCCGGGTGCTGTGGCTGGCCTTGCTGCCGTTCCTGTTCGCCAACCTGGCCGGCTGGATGTGCCCGCCCGCAACCCGCGCGTCAGCGTGGCGGTTCCGGCTGCACCGAATGGCCGCCGGGCTGTGCGCCCTGGCGCTGACCGTGAACGCGACCCTGATCGCCGTGATGATCAGCGCGGACGTCAACGCCTATCAGACGACACGGGCCGGGGTGGCCCGCAACCAGTGGTGGCTGACCCCGCTGAGATGGGGTTTCATCGCCGGGCACCCGGCTCGCCAGGTCACGTTCGGCGTGCTGGTGGTGGTGCTGTTCGTGCTGGCGCTGGTCGGGCTGGCCATGAGGTCATGGCGCTATGAGACGGTCCGGCCGCCGTACCGGGTGGAGGACGGCCAGAAGCTCAAGCCTAGGAAGGCGGCGGCCGACACGCTCGCCAGCGGGCTGGCTGACCAGGAATTCTGGGATGGCGGGGGCACCGTCCGCCTGATCACCTGGCTGCACGTCGCCGTGGTCGGCGGGTTCCTGGCCATCGCGCTCGGTGTCACCGTCCGGGGGCTGACCGGCGGATCACCGCACGCCGGTGCCCTGGGGTGGGCGGGCATCGTTCTCGGTGCGGCCACGATCGCCCTCGCGGTCGCCTATGTCGGCCTGGATGCTCTCGACACGCCGTCCATGAGTGCATCCGGCACCGGTCCTATCTTGGGCACGTTCGCCGAGAAGCTCCGCGGCGCGGTGGTATACCTGCTGGTCCCGGCGATTGCCGGGCTGATCTGCTCGGGCTGCTTCGCGTGGCTGCAGCCGGGGAAGCCTTCCGTCCGGGCCGCGGACCTGCCCGGGATGGCGGGCGTGACCGGATGGACCCTGCTGGCCATCACGGTGGCGGTGGGGATCGCGCTGCTGTCCATGCTGCTCGGCCTGGGTGGCAGCAAGGGGACACTGGCCGGCGGATCCTGGGTCACCCTGATGCTCGGGTTCGGCTCGCTGAACATCTTCCTGCTGGGCGCCGAAATCTGGGTAGCGCACCTGGTCGGCCCGGTGACCAGCGATGCGGCCAAGGCCCTGTCCGACAAGCCCGGCCAGATCTACCTGCCCAACGCGATCACAGCCGGGATGCCGCTGCTGGTCTGGGCGGTGGTGCTGGCCGTCCTGGCGTTCGCGGTTATCGAGGCCGTCCGCTGGCTGCGAGCCGTCAGCCTGCCCGAGGAAATGACCAGGGAGTACCGCGAAGAGGCCGACGACTTCTCGGCCGGCTTGTCCGGGCCGCTGGACGTCTGGTACCTGTCCGGCGAGAAGGGCGGCGACAAGGGCTGGCAGCGGAAGATCGCCCGGGTGCAGTTCCTGGCGCGCGCGCCGCACGACGCCGTCTGGCTGCTGTGGCTTATCGTCATCGGGCAACTGGTCATGGCCGTATGCGTGTGGCAACTGCGCATCCAGCCGCCTCCGCTCGTCCGCACCGCCGGCGTCGCCCTGGCCGGCCTGGTGCTGCCCGCGGCGGCGGCGTTCCTGTACGCGGCGTGGAGCGACCCCGCCAAGCGGCGCACGATCGGGGTCCTGTGGGACGTGGGCACCTTCTGGCCACGGTCCTACCATCCGCTGTCGCCTCCCTGCTACACCGAGCGGGCCGTGCCTGACCTGCAGCGCCGGATGTGGTGGCTGCACGACAATGGCGGCCGGGTGATGCTGACGTCGCACAGCCAGGGCACGATCATCGCCGCCGCGGCACTGGTCCAGCCCGGCTGCCGGCCCGAGGACGACCGCCCGGCCCTGATCACGTTCGGCTCCCCGCTGATGAAGCTGTACGGCTGGGGATTTCCCGCCTACTTCGGTCCCGGACTGCTCGGCCCGCTGACACCGGGCGGGGCCGGGCGGCTGAACGACTGGCACAACTTCCACTACCCGACCGACCCCATCGGCGGACCGACGGTCGGCGAGCCGACCGACATCGGGCTCCTCGACCCGGCTGAGTGCTACTACGTCTACGGGCAGGCACCGCCGTCGGCGCAAGGCCACTCCGGCTACTGGGCCGACCCGCGGGTCTGGGCCGTGATCAATTGCATCGCCGCCGGGCTATCCGACTCACCGCCACCGCCACCGCCACCGCAGGCGCAGGGCAATGGATCGGCCGGCATCCCGGCGCAGCTCGGTCCCGACATCCCGCTGGGGCGGGAAGCGGCTCCGGCAGGCTAGACCGGGTCCGGCGGGATATGCCCTAGCTGCCCTGGTAGCGCAGGTGGAGCAGGTCGGTCCGCCGCTGGCTGAGATACCAGTCGGAGATGTCCTCGGTGTCGATGACGGTCCTGAGGACTGCCGGCTGCACCACGATCTCACTGGCCCGGGCTCCATCCAGCCACGCGGCGATGCCGGCCAGGTTCTGAGCGATATCCCAGGTCACCGAGGTCTGCGCGACAGCTACAGCCACTTCATAGGTTCCTCCTCGCGGAAAGGCTAGCCTGGCGGGTATGCGGCTCACGGTGGTCGGCTGCGACACGTTTGACATAGACGCCCTGACCAACGCCGGTCACACATCGTGTTCCTTCTCGTGGTCCACTGCACCACCGCCTGCTATGGCACGTACCAGGACGAGATCAGGCACGTGATGTCATCGGTGGCCATCTCCAGGCTGGGCCAGCCCACGGGACCGTTTACCGGAGTCGTCGGCCGTTGAGGATGGTGAGGGTGACGCCGGCCATCACCAGGGCCAGCCCGGCCAGCTGGCCGGCCGGCGGCCACTGCTGCCTGACCGCGTAGACGTAGCCGAAGCCGCTTACGGTCTCCAGGTTGACCAGCAGCCCGGCCAGGGCGGGCGACAGCCGGCTGGAGGCCAGATTCCACTGCATCGTGCCGACCCAGGAGACCACGACCCCGAGGAAGACGGCTCCGGTGACCAGGGCGGCCAGACCGGGATGGGCACCGGATGGCACGGTCAGCTGGCCGGCCAGCGCGGCCGCGGGCAGCCCGGCCAGCGCGACCGCACCGGTGGCGACGCCGACGGCCGTGGACCAGCCCGCGGGCGAGACCGTGTCGTGGCGGCCCAGGAACCGGGCGTTGGCCAGGGCATACCAGGTCCACAGGACGACGGCGGCGGCGGCCGCGATCAGGCCGGCCGCTTTCTCGGCAGGCGAGGCGGCCTGGTAGGCATGAACCCCGCCGATCTCGAGCAGGCTGACGAGGGCGAGCCCGGCGGTGATCAGGACGAGCGGAAGCGCCAGCCGCCGCCACGATGTCCTGGCTCCGGCGGGCGCGAGCATGTTGCCGGATACCGCGACCACGACGGGGATGGCGCCGATCACCATGTCGGCCAGCGGCGCCCCGGCGGCCTTGATCGCGATCACGAGCAGCAGGTAGTACCCGACGTTGCCGGATACCGCGAAGACCAGCGCCGCGCGCCAGTGCGCGCGGAGTACACGGCGCAGGTCAGGGCCGCCTAGGGCGAGCAGGATGGCGGACAGCAGCCCGTAGACCAGGTAGCGGCCGAGCGTCACGATCACCGGGTTCCAGCCGCCGAGCATGACCGGGACCGCGAACGCCGACCCCCAGATCAGGGCACCGCTGATCCCGGCGGCCAGCCCGGACGGGCGGCGGCCAGAACGGCTTGACCCCACGGCCGTGCGTCGCGGGCGGGTGTTCTTCGCTTCGGCGGCGAGAGCCATTGAGGCGACTCCTAACTGTCGAAATCAGCTTTAGACAGTTAGAGCTACCCGGCTTGCGCGATGTAACCCACTAAACTTGAGATTGATAGTTAGGAGACCGGATGACGGACATGCCGAACCTGGTCGGGGGCGCGCTCTGCCTGGACTTCGTGAACACTGTCGACCCCCGGCACGCACCTGACCGGCGTGAGTACCTGGACAGCTATCCCGCCCTGACCGCCTGGGGCCGCTACGCCGAGGCCGCCGCGGATCAGGGCGATCGGCTGGACAAGGCTGCGGCCGGTGATCCGGCGGGGGCCGGGAATCCAGTGGAGGCCGGGAATCCAGTGGAGGCAGGCAGTCCAGTCGAGGCCGGTAGTTCCCTTGCGGCCGGACGGGTGCTGGGTCGCGCGATCAGGCTGCGGGAAGCCCTTTACCCGCTGTTCCGCGGGGCCGCCCGGGGACAGCCGCCCGATCCTGATGACCTCGGCGTGCTACAGGCCGAACTGACCCTCGCCTTGCCCCATCTGCGGGTCACCTGGTCTCCGGCAGGCTTCGCCCGGGAATGGGAGCGCGGCAGTCCCGCGCTTGACCGGGTGCTCTGGCCGGTTTCCTGGTCGGCCGCGGAACTGCTGACGCACGGGCCGCTCGACCGGATCAGGGAATGCCCGGGCCAGGGGAACTGCGGCTGGCTGTTCCTCGACCTCACCAAGAACGCTAGCCGCCGCTGGTGTGACATGCGCGTGTGCGGCAACCGGGCCAAGGCCCGCCGCCATTACACGCGAACGCGCCAGGAGGTCGGTGGCGCACAGGGTACGCAAGGGGGTACCCGGGGGGGCCACCGAGTCCGCTAGGTCTCGTCGTGCTCCTGGAGGTAGACGCGGAACTCCCCGATCGCTTCCTCGGGGTCGGGGCCGAGGTCGCGGACCAGGGCCATGTCGGTGCCGGTCCAGTAGGCGCCGGTGTAGTCCCCGTCGTCGAGCATCAGCAGATGATGGTGCGCGATCTTGATGTGGTCGCGCACTTCTTCCCACGAGACGCCGGGAGGGACCAGGCCGATCGCGGGCGTGTCGCTGTCGTCGATATCCAGGTTCTCGAGCATGGCGTCTCCCTCAGGGGGCTCCTAGGGTCATGCTGGGGGTGGAAGCCCACTCGTTCGGGATAATTTTGAGACAGCGGACGGTCAGCCTTCGCTCCCGGCGATCGTGGTGAGGGCCTCGAGCCTGCTGCCGCGCTCGCCGCGGGTCAGGAAGCGGTAGCCACCGAACCCGATGATCGCGATGAGGAACGACATGACCAGCATGATGGTGCCGAGCGCGTTCAGCGCGGGGCCGCCGTTGCCGCCGTGCTGGGTGGAGTAGATGATCACCGACATCGGCGTGTTCCCGGCGTTGGAGGAGAGCAGGTCGACGAGGACGAAGTCGTCGATCACGCCCGAGAAGACCAGGATCGCGCTGGCGAAGATGGCCGGGGCGAGCAGCGGGATCATGACCCGGCGCATGGTCTGGAAGCGGCTGGCGCCCAGGTCGGCGGCGGCCTCCTCGTACTGGGGGCCGAGGGTGACCAGCCGGGCCTGGACGATGATCGCGGGCCAGCTCATGTTCCAGGTGACCAGCGCGAGGACCTCGGCGATCGTGCCCAGGTGCACGAACGTGAACAGCACGGTGAAGAGCAGGAACATGGCCACGCCGAAGATCAGCTCGGGGATCACGAAGGACAGGATCATCATGAAGTTGAAGGTCGAGGCGGGGTAGCCGCGCCACCGGTTGATGCCGAGCGCGAACGCCACCCCGAGCGGGACCGCGATGACCGTGGTCAGCACCGACAGCCGGACGGTCTGGATGACCGCGGCGTGCAGTTGCGGGTTATGCAGCACCGAGTTGGTCTTGTCCCCGAAGTACCAATGCCAGGTCAGGCCCTGGTAGGTGGCTTGCGAGCGGCCTTTGTTGAACGAGAACAGCACCGCGATGCCGATCGGCACCAGGGACCAGACCAGGTAGAGCCAGGTGAAGGCCTCGAGGAACCACGGGTGGCGCCACGGGTTCCTGGGGTTCCAGCGGCTCATCCGGCGGGCCGCGGGACGGGGGCCGGCGGAGGTAGGAGCGGTCATGATGCCACCTGGGAGGATCGGTTGGTGGTGACGACGTAGTAGATCATCGGGATGAGCAGCACCAGCAGGAGCAGCAGCGAGAGCACGGCGCCCTGGCCCTCCAGGCCGGGCGTGCCCAGCTGGCCCTGGATCAGGTTGCCGATCATCGAGGTGGACGCCGCGCCGGACATCAGCTGGTTGGTGTAGTAGTCGCCGAGCATCGGCAGCACGGTGATCAGCAGGCCGGTCGCGATGGGCTGCCGGGACATCGGGAGCGTGATGCGCACGAAGGTGCGGACCCGGCCCAGGCCGAGGTCGCGGCCGGCCTCGATCAGCGCGGGATCGATCCGGTCCAGGCCCGCGAAGAGCACCAGGATCAGGTACGGGATGTAGCCGTAGACCAGGCCGAGGATGACCGTGACCGACTTGCCGCCCAGCCAGTTGACGGCCGAGATGCCGAACCAGGACAGCGCCTTGTTCGCGTACCCGCCCGTCTGCAGCAGGTCCACCCAGGCCAGCATGCGCATCATGTAGCTGATCCAGAACGGGGCGATGAGCAAGATCAGGAACAGGCCCTTGCGGCGGCCGGAGAAGCGGGCCACGAAGTACGCGGCCGGGTAGCCGATGACCAGGCAGAGCAGGGCGGCAATGGCGACGTAGAGGATGGTCCGGAGCAGGATCGGGCCGGCGAACGAGGTGCTGCCGAACAGGTCGCGCCAGACGTTGATGACGTTCGAGGAGCTCCACTCGAAGGGGTTCCAGACCGCGACCGGCACCTCGAACAGCCGGTCCAGCTTGCCCATCGCGATCGCGAGCACCGCGTAGAACGGCACGATGAACAGCAGCAGCAGCCACAGCACGCCCGGCACGGCCAGGGCGGCGTAGAAGCCGTTCTTGTTTCTCATGGCCCGGCCTCCTAGATCCCG
>Ga0136846_1213762_pt1 | contig 13086 bp, 9 predicted proteins | sample HopSoiMetagenom2_FD_96841 | JGI IMG/M metagenome (GOLD analysis project Ga0136846, IMG submission 96841) | Grasslands soil microbial communities from Hopland, California, USA - 2 Assembly 2016 (version 4) | ecosystem: Environmental > Terrestrial > Soil > Grasslands | place: USA: Hopland... | reverse complement strand
CGCAGGCCCTCGATGCCGGTCACCGGACCGTCGCCGCCGTCGCGCGCGGCGTCCACGGCCAGCTCGGGGACTTCGCCGGACATCAGCAGCACCGGCAGCCCCGGCCAGCGCGCGCGCAGCATGCGCACCAGGGCGATGCCGTTGGCGCCCTGCCCGAGACGGATGTCGCTCACGAGGCCGTGCACGCGCAGGCCGCCGGCCAGCGCGTCCATCGCGTCCTCGGCGTTGGCGGCGGCATGCACGCACACGCCGAGCTGGCGCAGCTGCTCGGCCAGCGTCGCGCCGAAGGCTTCGTCGTTCTCGACGATCAGCAGCGCCCGTCCCGCCAGCGGCTCGATCGCGGCGATCGGCGTGGCCAGCGATGACGCGCCGGCCCCGCCGGGCGCAGTCGTGGGAAAGCGAAGCGCGACGCGCGTGCCGTGCCCGGGCTGCGTCTGCAGCGTGATGTCGCCGCCCGACTGGCGCACGAAGCCGTAGACGATGGACAGTCCCAGGCCGCTGCCCTCGCCCGTGGGCCGGGTGGAGAAGAAGGGTTCGAATGCGCGCGCCGCCTGGGCTTCGCTCATGCCCATGCCGGTGTCGGCCACCGCGAGCTCGATCCACGGCTGGCCGTCGCGGCCGGCCACGCTCAGGGTCGACACGGTCAGCGTGCCGCCGCGCGGCATCGCGGCCGCGCTGTTCATCACGAGGTTGAGCAGCGCGTTCTCCAGCTGGCCGCGGTCGATGTGCACGGGCGCCTCGCCGCCGTCGAGCTCCAGCACCAGCTCGACCGTGTCGCTCGCGCTGTACTCGACGAGGTCGCGCATCTCCTCGACCATCTCGTCCAGCAGCACGTCCTCGGCCTCCAGCGGCTGGCGGCGCGCGAACGCGAGCAGGCGCCGCGTGAGGCCCGCCGCGCTGGCGGCGGCGCGCCGCACGCGGCCCCACTGCACGCGGGCGCGCTCGTCCTCGGGGCCGACGGTGGCCTCCAGCAATGCGAGGTTGCCCAGGATCGTGCCGAGGTAGTTGTTGAAGTCGTGCGCGACGCCGCCCGTGAGCTGCCCCAGCGTCTCCAGTTTCTGCGCCTGCTGCAGCTGCGTCTCGATGGCGCGGCGCGCGCTGAGGTCGGTCACCAGCGAGACGGTGCCGCCGCCAGGCATCGAGCAGCTGCGCAGGTCCAGCACCTGGCCGTCGGGCGCGTGCAGCTCCAGGTGCTCGGCGCGCAGCCAGGCCTCGGGCGCGAGCTCGACCAGGGGCACCTGGCGCTGCGACTCCGGGCTGCTCCAGGTCGTGTCCTCGGGCATCGCGGCCAGGAGCGCGGACGGGCGCGCGCCGGCCGCGGGCGTGACCCCCTGGCGGCCCAGCATCTCCACCAGGCGCTTGTTCCACAGCAGGAGGCGGCCGTCGCGATCGAACACCGCCAGGCCGTCGGTCAGGTTCTCGTGCACGGCCTCCAGCAGCTCGCGCTGCGCATGCAGGTCCCGCACCAGCTGCTGCTTGGCAAGCAGGTTGTCGCGGAACACCTCGAAGCTGCGCGCGAGCGCGCCCAGCTCGTCGGGCCGTGCGGTGGCGGGCGTGGACAGCGCGGTGTCGCCCGCGGCCAGGCGCGACATGACGTGCGTGATCTTCTCGATCTCGCCGACCAGCCGCCGCACGTAGCGCGTGGCGAACGCGCCGATCACCACGCACAGCGCGGTGAGCGCGAGCATCAGCGCCTCGCTTGCGCGCACCGCGACGCGCATGCGTTCGCTGCGGTCGGCCGCGGCCAGGCGCAGCTGCGCGACGTAGCGCGAGGTCTCGTCGCTGAGGTCGTCGGCGTTCGCGCGCGTGAGCGTGACGAGGTAGTCGATCTGCGCGTCGTAGTTCACCAGCGCCTGGCGGCAGCCGAGCACGGAGTCCGGCCCCTCCGTCAGCGCGACGAGCTCGCGCGCGTCCGCCGGCGCGAGCGACTTCGTCGCCCCGTGCTGGCGCGCGGACAGCAGCAGCGCCTCGGCGTCGGCCTCGAGCCGGCCGATGGTGGCCGTGTCCGACACCGCCGCCCCGAGCACCAGCGTCGACCACAGGCTGGAGATGCGCGGGTCGGCCGGGTCGCCGTGCGCGGGATGCAGCACCTGGCCGAGGCGGTCGAGGCGCTTGAGCTGCGCATCGAGGCGCTCCTGCTCGCGCAGCTTGCGTTGGGACAGCTGGATCAGTGCCGGCAAGTCCTGGTGCACGCTCTGCTGCAGGCGGTCGATGACCGAGCGCAGGCGCGGCGGCGTCTCGCCGAGCTCCGACGTGCTGCGCCCGACCTGGGCGAGCAGGGACTCGACGACCTGCCGATGCGTGTCGAGTTCCTCGGCCGACAGCGAATCACCCAGCTTGGGCGCGGTGCTCGCGAGCTGCGTGGCGCGCTCGGAGAGCTCGAGCGCGTGCGAGATCCGCGGCAGCAGGTCGCCCTCCACGCCGGCCAGCGTGGACTGCATGCGCCGCAGGCCGACCCAGCCCACCGCGGTGAGCAGCACGGTCGCGCCCAGCAGCAGCAGGAAGGCCGCGAGCAGGCGCGTGCGCACCCGACCCAGTCGCCGCACCGGCCGCTCGCCCGCGGCCGCGACCGCAGGCTCCACGCCGGCGGCGACAGGCATCAGCATGGCGACACGTCGACCGCGAACACGTAGCCCATCCCGCGCTCGGTGCAGATGAAGCTGGGATGCTTGGGGTTGGACTCGATCTTGCGGCGCAGGCGCAGGATCAGCACGTCGATCGTGCGGTCGAACACCTCGGTGTCGAGGCTGCGCGTGTGTTCCAGCAGCTGGTCGCGCGTCCAGATGCGGCGCGGCTGGCGCACGAAGGCCTCCAGCAGCCGGAACTCGGCCTGCGTCAGCGCGCACAGGCTGCCGTCGGCGCGATGCAGTTCGCGCTCGGTGAGGTCGAGCGTCCAGTGGCCGAAGCGCAGGCGCTCGTTGCTGCTGGCCGCGGCCGGTGCGCGCGCAGGCGCGGGTGCCTGCGGGGCCGGGTCGTAGCGGCGCAGCACGGCACGCACGCGGGCGATGAGCTCGCGCGGGCTGAACGGCTTGACGAGGAAATCGTCGGCCGCCAGCTCCAGCAGCAGCACGCGATCGGTCTCGTCGCTGCTGCCGCTGATCATGATGATCGGGATCGCCGAGGTCTGGCGCATCTGGCGCGCCAGCGTCAGCCCGTCCTCGGCCTTGAGCCGCAGGTCCAGCACCATCAGCGCGTAGTCGCGGCTGGCCATCGCGCGGCGCGCGTCCTCGCCGTTGCTGGCGCCGTCGGCCTCGAAGCCGGCGCGTCGCAGCACGTCCTGCAGCGAGGCCACCATGTCCGGCTCGTCGTCGACCACCAGCACGCTGGGGCGCGACGTCTCGATCGCCTCCAAGACTGTCTCCAATTTGAATGACGCCATGTTGTTTCCCGCTCGGCGACTGCCCCTCGACGGGGGCCTGCCAAGTTGACCATGCCCGCCCGGCGCGCATGTTTCAACTATGTCAATATCGCTCAGCGACGGCGGCAGCGCAACGCCCGGAGGCGGCGACCATCCCCCGACCGGTGACCGGGCGGCCCGCGCCCGGGCAGGCCTCCTGTCGATGTCTGCGCACCCGGAACCCGGGGCTTCGATCCCTTGCCGGCCGACGCCTGCGCAGATCTCTGCGGGCCGATGCGCTATGCTCCGGCCCCTTGGGATGGGGGCCTTCCCGACAACCGCCGATCCTGGCTGATGGCTCCCGCCGCACGGGGCGTCCGGCGTCCACGGCGGGAGCGCGCGTCGTCCACGAGCACGCGGCCCGCGGATCACGATGTCCGGGAGACTCCAAGCGCGAACTCGGACCATGCACAAGTACCTCCTCGTCTTCGCCGGCGGCGGCCTCGGCGCCGCGCTGCGGCACTTCGTCAATGGCGCGTCGCTGCGGCTCGTGGGCAGCGACTGGCCGCTGGGCACGCTGTTCATCAACGTGACGGGCTCGATCCTGATGGGCGTCGTCGCCGCGCTGTTCGCGTTCAAGCTGTCGCTGCCCCCGACGCTGCGCCTGTTCATCGCCACCGGCATCCTGGGCGGCTACACGACGTTCTCGACCTTCTCGCTCGAGACCGCGCTGCTGGTCGAACGCGGCCAGTCCGGCGTCGCGCTGCTGTACGCGGCCGGCTCGGTCCTCCTGGGCGTGGGCGGCCTGTTCGCCGGCATGTGGGCGGTGCGCGTGCTGACCTGACCGGGGTCAATGTCCGATCGAGCACCGCGGGGGCGATCCGCGCGGCCGGTCCCGCAGCGGCGGAACCCGTTCCAAAACAGGGCGGGATGCGGCCCTGATCCGACGATCGCCGCCCGCGCGTCCGCGGAAAATTCGAGACGTCCCGGCCGGCATCCGGCCCGTCCCGAAGGCGCGCGAGCGCCTGTCCCACACCCATGCTCCATCGCTTGTCGTGCGCCGCGCTCCTGGCCGGCGTCGCGTGGCACGCCTGTGCCGCCACCTTCCCGCCCTCGCCCACGCTGCAGCCCGAGACGGTCTCGAGCGACGTCCGCTTCGCCCAGCGGTGGGTTCGCGACCATGACGACAACCGCGGCCGACCCTACGCCATCGTCGACAAGAAGACGGCGCGCCTCTACGTCCATGCCGCGGACGGCCGCCTGGTCGGCAGTTCGCCTGTCCTGACCGGCTTCGCCCGCGGCGACGACTCGGTGCCGGGCATCGGCACGCGTCCCGTCCGCCAGATCCGTCCCTTCGAGCGCACGACCCCGGCCGGCCGCTTCGAATCGCAGCCGGGTCGCACGCCGACGGGCGAGGCCAATGTCTGGATCGACTACGACACGGCCCTCGCGATCCACCGGCTGCGTCCCGGACGGTCGCAGCCCAAGCGGCGGGCCGCCCTGGCGTCGAGCGACCCGGCCGCGCATCGCCAGTCGTACGGCTGCGTGGTCGTGCCGCCGGCCTTCTTCGACGCGGTCGTCATGAGCGCCCTCGGCAAGGCGCGCGGCGTCGTCTACGTCCTGCCGGAAGACCACCCGGTCGAAGCGATCTTCCAGCAGACCCTGGCGGACGCCGCGGGCCGCAAGCGGCCGCTGTAGACGATCCGGCCCGCCGCGCCGCTTCCGCGCCCGGGCCGCTGTGGGGAGTTCTCCAGGGCCGGCCGCCTTGGGGCCTGCCAACCGGCGCCTTCCGCGGACATTTCGCACATCCGCCGCCCCGACCGCCTGCTCGACCAGAACTCCCGACGCCCGCGGGGGTACAGCTCGAGCGCACCATTTCCGAAATGGCGTTGAAACCGCCTCGAGAGAGAACACCACCATGTCCTTCCCCCTGCTTCGCAAGATGCTGCGAGCGCGCCGCTGGCTCGTGCCGCAGAGCCTGGCCACGCGTGCCTCCCTGGCGACCTCCATCGTCTTCCTGGCAGGCGTCGCCGTCATGGCGTCGGTCTCGCTGCGAACGTTCGACAACCAGCTCAGCACGGTGCTGTCCAGCGAGCAGGACCTGCTCGTCGGCCGCATCGCCGAGAACGTCGACTACCGCATCGAGCTGCTGCAGAACGCGCTGCGCGACAGCGCGGCGCGCATCGACGAGCACGACCTGTCGGACCTGCGCAGCGCGCGCGAGTCGCTCGAGCGCAACGACGGCCTCGCCTCCGTCTTCGACCGCTCGGTCTTCCTGTTCTCGGCCAAGGGCATCCTGCTGGCCGAACGTCCCTACCGTCCCGACCGCATCGGCCAGGACGCGACATGGCGTCCCTATATCCGCCAGACCCTGCAGACCGCGCGGCCGGTCATCTCCGAGCCGTTCAAGACCAACGCCGGCGACGGCAACTACGTCGTCGTGCTGACGATGCCCGTGCTCTCGCGCGACGGCAAGCTGATCGGCCTGCTCACCGGCAGCCTGGGGCTGACGCGCCCCGAGATGCTGGGCAGCGTCGCCAAGACCCGCATCGGGCAGACCGGCTACGTCTCCATCGTCACGGCCGACGGCAAGCTGATCATCGATCCGGACGCGCGCCGGCTGTCCAAGCCGATGTATGCACCGGGCGCGAACGCGCTGTTCGACCGCGCGCTCACGGGCTTCGAGGGCACGGGCTCGAGCATCGACGAGAGCGGGCGCGAGGCGTTCATCAGCTACCACCGCATCAAGACCGCGGGCTGGATCGTGTCGGCGGTCTATCCGAAGGACGAGGCCTACGCCTACATCGGCAGCCTGGTGCGCAATTTCCTGCTGGCCCTGGCCGCGGCGGCGCTGGGCATCCTGTTCGCGATCTGGTCGCTCACGCGCTACCTGACCCAGCCGCTGATCGCGCTCAGCCGCCACATCACCGACTACTCCGCGACGGACGGGCGCATCGCCCCGCTGCCCGGCGCCGCTGCCGCCCGCAGCGGCGAGGTGCACGCACTGACCTCGGCATTCAACGCCCTGACGCGGCGCCTGAACGAACGCGAGGAATCGCTGGTCAGCACGATGCGCCAGTACCAGCTCATCACCGAGGGCTCGACCGACCTGATCACGCGCCACGCGCGCGACGGCTCCATCCACTTCGCCTCCCCGGCCAGCCTGAACGTGCTGGGTGTCGAGGCACAGGCGCTGCTGCACACGAACATCGCCGAGCGCGTGCACCCCGAGGACCTGCCGCTGCTGCAGGCGGCGTTCGACGCTGCGGCGTCGGGCGACAGCGCGACGACGGTCGCCTACCGCGCGCGCCTGGCCAACGACGAATACGTGTGGCTCGAGAGCGCGCTGCGCTCGCTGTCCGTGGGCCAGCATGACGACATCCTCTGCCTGTCGCGCAACATCGACCAGCGCAAGCGCATGGAGGACCAGCTCTACCTCGAGGCCCGCACCGACCGCCTGACCCGCCTGCCCAACCGCCTGCTGCTCGACGAGCGCCTGCCCGCCGCGATGGCGCGCTGCTACCGCGAGGGTTCGCTGCTGGCGGTGCTGCTGATCGACCTGGACCGCTTCAAGGACATCAACGACACGCTGGGCCACCACAGCGGCGACGAGCTGCTCACGGCCGTCGCGGCGCGCTTCGCGTCGTGCACGCGCACGGGCGACACGGTCGTGCGATGGGGCGGCGACGAGTTCGTCGTCGTCCTGCCGGGCCTGCCGCATCCCGACGCGGCGCGTGCCATCGCGGAGCGCTACATCAAGGCGCTGAAGGAGCCGTTCGCGCACGCGGGCCAGTCCCTGCACGTCACCGCGTCGGTCGGCATCGCCATCGCGGGCGAAGGGGCGGTGGCGGCCGAGGCGCTGCTGGCCAATGCCGACGTGGCGATGTACCGCGCCAAGCGCCGCGGCGGCGGGGCTTCGGTCACCTACGCGTCCGAGATGAACGAAGGTGCCCACAGCCGGCTGTCGATGGAGAGCGCCCTGTTCCACGCCGTCGAACGCGGCGAGATGCGCCTGCACTACCAGCCGCTGGTGTCCGCACGCGCGGGCCGCATGGTGGGCGTGGAGGCGCTGCTGCGCTGGGAGCATCCGGAATTCGGCATGGTGTCGCCCGGCGTGTTCATCCCGATCGCCGAACGCATCGGCGTGATCGCCGACATGGGCGACTGGGTGCTGATGACGGCCTGCCGCCAGATGGCGCAGTGGCACCGCAACGGCCTCGCCGGCCTGGGGTTGTCCGTCAACATCTCGGGACGCCAGTTCGCCGGCGACTCGCTGGTGGACACCGTGCGCGACGTGCTGCGCTCGACCGGCCTGCCGCCCGAGTGCCTCGAGCTGGAGCTGACCGAGACGCTGCTGATGGAGGACAACCAGCACAGCCAGCAGACGATCGCGCGCCTGAAGAAGCTGGGCGTCACCATCGCGCTGGACGACTTCGGCGTCGGCTACTCGTCGCTGAGCTACCTCAAGCAGTTCACGCTCGACACGCTGAAGGTCGACCGCGCGTTCACCAGCGAGATGCTGATCAGCGCGGAGTCGGAGGCGATCGTGCGCGCGACGTTCGACATCGCGCGCGCCCTCAACCTGCGCACGGTCGCCGAGGGCATCGAGACGCGGCCGCAGGCGAACTTCCTCGCCGAGCTGGGCTGCGACGTGCTGCAGGGCTTCTACTTCGCCAAGCCGATGCCGGCGGAGAACCTGCTGGCGTTCGCGACGGCCGCGCCGATCCACCTGCTCGGACGTCAGCCAGCTTCGGCGGCCTGAGCCGGCGGTTCACGGCAGGCCGCGCAGCGCCGAGGCGACGAGCGCGTCCTGCTCCGCCGCGTGCACCGAGCGCCGGCAGCCGGCGCTGGCCGCCGCATCGGGCCGGGCCGCGCAGCGCAGGCGCACGCCCGCGGGCAGCGCGTCCTCCAGCGGCTCGCGCAGCGCCGTCCACGCGCCATGGTTGCGCGCCTCCTCCTGCACCCAGACGACCTCGGCCAGTCGCGACAGGCTCGCCAGCCGCTGCCGGAGTTCGGCGGCGGGCAGCGGATAGAGCTGCTCGACGCGCAGCAGCGCGACGCGCGGATCCGGCCTCGCGGCGAGATCGGCCGCCAGCGCGTAGTGGATCTTGCCGCTGCAGAGCACCACGCGTTCGACCGCCGGCGCCTGCGCCGGGTCGACGTCGCCGAGCACCGCCTCGAAGCCGCCGCTCTCGAACTCGCTCCACGCGGAGAAGCTCGCCTTGGTGCCGTACAGCTGGCCCTTGGGGGTGAACACCACCAGCGGCTTGGGGCTGGGCGAGTTCACCTGCCGGCGCAGCAGGTGGAACATCTGCGCCGAGGTGCTGGGCATGCACACGATCATGTTGTTCTCGGCGCACAGCGACAGGAAGCGGCCGACGTACGCGCTCGAATGCTCCGGACCGCCGCCCTCGTTGCCGTGCGGCAGCAGCATCGCCAGTCGGCTGCGCCAGCCCCACTTGGCCTCGCCGGAGCAGATGAACTGGTCGATCAGGACCTGCGCGTTGTTCACGAAGTCGCCGAACTGCGCCTCCCACGCGACGAGGGTGTCGGCGCTCATCACCGAGTAGCCGTACTCGAAGCCGAGCACCGCCTCCTCGGACAGCGGCGTCTCGAACACCGAGAACACGCCCTGGCGCTCGCCGAGGTGGCGCAGCGGCACGTGCACCTTCTCGCCGTCCACCAGCGCGTCCTGGTCGTGCCACACGCACTGGCGGTGGAAGAAGCTGCCGCGGCCGATGTCCAGGCCGCTCAGGCGCACGTTGGCGCCGGCGCCGAGCAAGGACGCGTAGGCCAGCGTCTCGGCCAGGCACCAGTCGACGCCGTTGGCACGCCGGGCGGCGGTCTCGCGCCAGCCCGAGGCCAGCGCCGTGACGTCGTCGTGCAGCCGGAAGTTGGCCGGCGGCGCGCTCAGCGAGTCGGCGAGCGCCTTGAGCTGGGCGAAGGGCACGCCGGCGACGGCGGCCATTGCCACGCGCGGCGGTGTGGCGGCGGCGGCCGGCGTGGCGGGCACGGGCGCCACCTCGACGGCACACAGCGGCAGCGATTGCGCCCCCGTCACGCGCTCCTCGCATGCGACGATCCGCTCCAGCGCAGGCTCGCCCTCGCGCGCCAGCTGCGCCCGGTAGCGTTGCACCACGCTCGGCATCGAGCGCACCACGCGCTGCATCGCCGGCTGCGTCACGCGCGGGTCGTCGTGGCCGTTGTGGCCATGGCGGCGGTAGCCCACGATGTCGACCAGGATGTCCGCGTGGAAGCGCTGGCGGTACTGCAGGGCCAGTTCGGCGGCTTGCGCCACGAGTTCCGGCATGTCGCCGTTGACGTGCAGCACGGGCACGTCGTACGCGCGCGCGACGTCGGCGCTGTTGAGCGTGGAGCGGGCGTCCGCCAGGTTCGACACCGTCGATCCGATCTGGTTGTTCACGATGACGTGCACCGTGCCGCCCACGCCGTAGCCGCGCGTTCCGGCCAGGTTGAGCGTCTCGGTGACGATGCCCTGGCCGCTGAACGAGGCGTCGCCGTGCACGATGAGCGGCACGACGTGGCCGCGCGGATCGGCCGCCGCGCGCTCCTGCAGGGCGCGCACCATGCCCGTGACGACCGGCGTGACGCTCTCCAGGTGCGACGGGTTGTGCGCCAACAGCACGTCGATCCAGCCTGCGTCCGTGCGCAGGCGGCGCGACAGGCCGAGGTGCTCCTTGATGTCCCAGGCCAACAGGTGCGGCGCGGGCGTCTCCGTGAACAGCGAGCGCAGCTCGTCGGCCGACAGCCCCATCACGTTGGCCAGCACGTTCAGCCGGCCGCGGTGCGGCATGCCCATGACGACCTGCCCGGCGCCGTGCGCGGCCGCGGCCTCGATCGCGCCGCGCAGGAACACGAGGTAGGACTCGCTGCCCTCCAGGCTGAAGCGCTTGGCCGCGGGATAGTCGGCCGCGATGGCGCGCTCGAGGCGCTCGGCCGCGAACAGCAGCTCGTACAGCGACAGGCGCTTGTCCGGCGCGATGCGCGGCGCCGCGGCGCGCGCCTCGAGCCGCTCGTAGAGCCAGTCGGCGCGCGCATGGTTGCGCACGTGCGCGGCGTTCAGTGCGAGGCCCTCGCAATAGCTGCGCCGCAGCCGCGCCTCGAGGCCGGGCAGGTCGGCGTCGTCGTGCGACGTGTGCCGGAACGCCGCCGGCACGGCGTCGACGTCGCCCTGGAGCGCGAAGCGCAGCGGATTGACGCCGGCCTTCAGGTAGCCCGCCTCGCGGTAGCGCGCCAGCAGCGCGGACGCGTCGCCCGCGCGCGGCAGGGCGTCGGCCTCGACGTCCTGCGGCACGAGATCGTGCAGGTTCTTCAGTTTCAGGTTCGATGCAGCCATGGTGCGAAATGCCTTGCGCCGTGGCGCGTTGTCGTCGGATGGACGCTCGGGCGCGGCGGCGGATACCAAGCACCGTATGAAGCGACAGCGCGATTTTCGTGATCAATTGCCGCCCGGGCTGTCGGGACTTCTCATCGATGCGCATCGCCACGACGACGGTCGCAAGGCATCGCGCACCGTGGCTCGCGAGCGTGCACGCGCGCTCGCGGGACCCACCAGGCGCTGCACAGGACTACGCGTCCTCGAAGCGCCCGGCGCCGCCGCGGTCGCGCTCGTAGCGGTGCGCCACGTCGAACGGCGGCAGCCAGGCTTCGCGACGGATCGTCCAGAGCTCGTAGGTGGGCACGAACTGGTCGGGGGCGTCCAGCGCGCCGAGGTGGACCTCGATCTCGTCGCCACTGCGGCCGAAGACGGACGAGCCGCAGCGCGGGCAGAAGTGGCGTCCGGCGAAGGCCTGCGTCCGCCCGTGCACGCTCACCGCTTCCTGCGGAAAGATCGCCGACGCGTGGAACAGCGCGCCGTGGTGCTTGCGGCAATCCAGGCAGTGGCAAACGCCCACCCGGTACGGGCGGCCGCTGGCGCTGAAGCGGACGTCGCCGCAGAGGCAGCCGCCATCGAATCGGTCCATGTCGTGCTCCCCGCTGGTCGGATGACCGCCATGCTTGCATCCGGCCGGCGAGCTGGCAATGGGCTTCGCCCGCCGCAAGGCACGCCGCTTGCCACCCCCTCGAACCGCAACCCCGACGACCGAAAGGCCACGCCGTGATCGACGAGCAATCCAGCCAAGACATCCGTTCCCTGTTCGACTGGCGCAGCGCGCCGCGCGACGCCGGCGAGGCGAACAGTTCGCCGGTGGCCAACGACGACCTGGCGCTGGCGCTGAGCCTGCTGTCGTGCAATTCGCGCGACCGCGAGCAGTTCCGCGGCGGCCAGGCGGCGGCCTGACGACCATGCGGACCAGGGACTCGGCCATGACCTCCCTGCGCACGGCCACGTTCACGATCTCGATCCGCGACTCGTCCGAGGACCAGCTCGAGGCCGCCGCCGCGGCCTTCACCTGCACGCTGCACCGCGCGGGCATGACGCCGGAGGACGCCCTGCTGGCGTGGCGGCGCATGGACGAGTGGGAACGCCGGAATTTCGCGGCCGACGCCGACCCGGGCGCGCAATGGTGGCGCACGATGGCCATCGCGCGCGACGCCGTGCTGGCCGCGCTGCGCGCCGCCGGGCTCGACGGCCAGCGCCGGCCCTTCATGATCGAGCCGGCCAGCCGGCCGCACTAGGCCGCTTCAGCTCGCGGCCCAGCCGTCCACGTCCAGCACGGCCTGCGCGAAGGCTTGCGGCGCTTCCTGCGGCAAGTCGTGGCCGATGCCGCCGTCGACCCGCCGGTGCTCGTGCCGGCCCGTGAAACGGCCGGCCACGGGGGCGCGGGCCGGCGTGACGCCGTCGGCGTCGCCGTCCAGCGTGATGGCGGGCACCGCGATGGGCGGCTGCGCGGCGAGACGGCGCTCGATGTCCTCGACCGCCGGATCGCCGTCGACCAGGCCGAAGCGGTGGCGGTAGGAGTGGACGACGACGTCGACGAAATCGGGGTTGTCGAACGCGGGCGCGGTGCGATCGAAGTCGGCGTCGCCGAATGCCCAGCGCGGCGACCACGTCCGCCACAGCAGGCGCGCGAACGCTCTGCGGTGCGCGGCCAGCCCGGCGCGGCCGCGCTCGCCGTGCAGGTAGTACTGGTACCACAGCCGATGCTCCGTCTCGGGCGTGGCGGGCTCGGCCGAACGCGCGATGTCCTGCACGTTGTAGCCGTTGACCGAGACGAGGCCGCGCACGCGCCGCGGCCACAGCGCGGCGACGATGCAGGCCGCGCGGCCGCCCCAGTCGTAGCCGGCGACGATCGCCTGCCCGACGGCCAGCGCGTCCAGCAGCGCCAGCAGGTCGGCGCCGAGCGCGGCCTGCTGGCCCGAGCGCGGCGTCGCGCCGGACAGGAAGCGCGTCGGCCCGTACCCCCGCAGGTACGGCACGATGACGCGCATTCCGCGTGCCGCCAATCGCGGTGCGACGGCGTCGTACGCGTGGACGTCATAAGGGAAGCCGTGCAGCAGCAAGGCCGGGCGGCCGGCCGGGTCGCCGTGTTCCAGGTAGGCGACGCGCAGCACGCCGGCGTCGATGGATCGGATCCGGGGCGCGTCCGTCATGGCTCCTCCGGCAGGTCGGGTGGAACGCGAGAAGATATACGATCCGCCAAGGCCACGACCACACAAGGCGATCACATGGATCTCGGACTGCAGGGCAAGGCGGCGCTCGTGTGCGCATCGAGCAAGGGCCTGGGCCGCGGCTGCGCGAGCGCCCTGGCGGCCGAGGGCGCCGACCTGGTGCTCGTCGCGCGCGG